>Ga0114931_10009656_pt1 | contig 11542 bp, 12 predicted proteins | sample 2SBtaG_FD_89579 | JGI IMG/M metagenome (GOLD analysis project Ga0114931, IMG submission 89579) | Deep subsurface microbial communities from Kolumbo volcano to uncover new lineages of life (NeLLi) - 2SBTROV14_V59a metaG | ecosystem: Environmental > Aquatic > Marine > Volcanic | place: Kolumbo...
AATCGCCCGAGACAGAGCCTGGACCTGCTGGTCGAGCGTGTGACGTTGGGTCCGTATCGTCCGACTGCCCGCGCGAACGAGGCCGGAGAGCCCGAGCCAGATGACGAGCAGGACACCGCCGAGCAAGCTTGCGGTCACGAGCCAGACGTGCCGGAGACGTCGCCGAAGGGAAGCGCCGTCGTGGTAGAACTCCGCGACCGCCCGGATTTCCCCCGACCGGGGGAGCCGCACCGGGCTATAGACCTCGATATACGGGCCCTCGCGGGGACGATGCTCAGGCCGGACCTCCTCCCGCGACCAGCTCGCCACCGCCCTCGCCCGGCCCGCCCAAGCGTCGGCCAGAGGCCCCTCGACCGGAAATTGCATGCCAATCCGCTTCCCGCTCGAATCGTAGGCGAGCCGGCCGCCGGCCGCCCACAGCTTGAAAGTCTTTACCTGGCGGGCGAACTCGGGAGAACGCACCAGGGTATCCAGCCGATCGAACCGTGGGGCATCCAGCACACCGTTCTCGAGCCGACGCTCGAGTATGGGGGCAATCAACCGCTCGACGTAGAGCCCGACGTTCTCGGCGGCGGCGTCGAGAGTGGCCCGCTCGATGGCCCAGGTCATCCACCAGCCGAGGAGCACTCCCGCGACCAGCAGCAGGACACCGCTCGAGAGCGCGAACTTGACGGTCAGATCAGACATGTCGTCGGAGATCCAGACGCCTGTTCCCCGTGGTCTCTTCATCCGTCGTCGGTCTCCGCGTCTCGCCCATGCCTGTATCTTCGGACGTTCAAGGATAACGTATCGGGGATAGCGAATTGGGGACCGGGAGCCACCCGCCTCTCTCGAGAAGGTCTACTCGACCTAGGACTAAAGTCCGAGGGACGGTCCGACTGATGCCGCTCGAAAACGCGGCTTTCGTCACTGTTGCGCCCATTGCCAGCCGTCTACGCTTCCGAGCGAATCGCAACACCAAGCATGGCAGGGGACTTTCGATGCACGAGCCGGCAATGCCTCGACCGGGCATTCACTCCAACCCCGTTCTGCCCATTCCGGAAGGAACGCAGGCGGCGGTCGATTCCCGGATCGGGGACGCCAAGCGCGCCTATATCACGCGGCGCTTCGATCTGGGACGCGCCGCCTGTCTGTTGAACGGCGCGGGGTTGCGCCCCCGCGCGGGCGACCTCACCCTCGCTGCGGTTCGACGCCTCGGTCATCACAAGAAGCTCGAGGGGGTCGACGGGCGCCGGCAGAAGCTCTATGCAGGTGACGAGATCCTCGTGTGCTGCGGCACCCGCTACGCGAGCGACCAGTTCGAGGCAGTGCTCCCGGAAGCGCTCGGCCCCTGCGAACTCGTCGCCGCCGGTGGGATCGCGGCGCAGGTCCGCTCCCGCCACGGGAGCACCCGCCAGCCTACCGCGCTCGAGCTCATCGGGCTCGTGGCCGACCGAGCCGGACGCCGGCTGAACCTGCAGGGTTTCAGCGTGCCGTGGGGGGCACCGGAGCCGGTGCACCGGCCACACGTCATCGCCGTCATCGGCACCGCCATGAATGCCGGCAAGACCACCACCGCCGCCACCCTCGTCCGGGGACTGACCCGAAGCGGCCACCGGGTCGGAATAGGGAAGGTGACCGGAACCGGCGCGGGTCCCGACCGCTGGGCCTATCTGGACGCCGGTGCGCATCAGGTCCTCGATTTCAGCGACTTCGGGTTCGCCTCGACCTATCTCCTCGAGGCCTCCCGGATTACCTCGCTCTTCGGGGCGATTCACCGTACCCTCGCCATGGTCGCTCCGGATGTCATCATCCTCGAAATTGCCGATGGCGTGCTCTTCGAGGAGACCGCGGCGCTCGTCACCTCCAAGACCTTTGGAACCACGGTGGACTCGCTGTTGCTGGCCGGCGCCGACGCACTCGGAATCGTGGGAGCGACGAACTGGCTCCGCGCCCATGGCCGCATCCCTTCCGCCCTGGCCGGAGTCTTCACCTCGAGCCCCCTTGCAGTGAGGGAGGTCGAGTGCGCGCTCGGTAACTCGATCCCGGTTCTCGGGTTGAAGGAGCTCGAGAAAGGGAGCTGGCTCCCCTTCCTGGAGCCGGAAGCCCAGCCGATTCTTCAGATTGCCTGAGAGGTCGGGTAAATGGCTCGGATGCCAAGAGTCCTCGCCGGCCGGCGGCGTCTCGTCTTCGGCCTGCTCGTCACGAACGGCGCCGCCCAGGCGGCGCTCGCCGTCGCGACCGGTTGGTTCGTGAGGCTCGGCTTCGACGCGCTGTCCTCCGGCCGGGCGGCCCCCGCCGGCGGGCCGTCGCCCGAACCCTCGCTCGGCGTTGCCACCCTCGTCGTGGCGGTCCTTCTGGGCGCAGCCGCCTGGCTGCGCTGGCGAGGCCACGTGGACGCGGAAAGACTCGGCCAATCCTACGTCCATGCACTGCGCAAGCGGCTCTTCCGACATATCATTCGAGTCGGCAGTTCGGGGCTTGCCGGGATGAGCCGCGGAAGCGTCACGCTGCGTTTCGTCGGCGACCTGAGCGCGGTGCGACAATGGGTGAGCCTCGGACTTGCGCGTCTCACCGTGAGCGGGACCGCGGCGGCGCTCGCTATCGTCGGGCTGCTCGTCGTCGAGCCGGTCGTCGCCGTTGCCGTCGCGGCGGCCTTGATCCTCGCCGGATCAGCCGCTTACTGGCTCGGACCGCGGCTCAAAAATGCCCACTTCGAGGCTCGCCGGCGCCGGGGGCGACTCGCCGCGGTGCTGCACGACCGCGTCTGCGAGCTCGCGGTCATCGATGCCTTCGGACAGCAGCGGCGCGAGCGCCGGCGGTTCGAGCGGCTGAGCCGGGCCCTGCGCGACGCTCTCGTCCGGCGTGCGCGAGTAGTGGGGCTCGTGCGGGCGGTCAACGAGATCAACTCGGCTGGAACGACCCTGTCGGCACTCCTGGTCGGAGCCGCGGCGGTCAGGCTCGGGCTCGCGTCGCCCGGCTCGGTGGTCTCGGCCATGGTGGTGGCAAATCTTCTTGCCCCCCGCCTCCAGGACCTGGGCCGAGTGTTCGAGTACTGGAACGCCTACCTTGTCGCACGGAGCAAGCAGGAGCAGCTCCTCGGCCGAACCCGGCCCTGGCGGCATGGCCCCAAGCGAGCGCTACCCGAGTCATTCCGCCCGGCCATCGACCTCGATCAGGTCGGCATCAACGGGATCCTGAGCGCGGCGACCTTGCACATCGAGCCGGGAGAACGAATTTCGGTAAGGGGCCCGAACGGCGCCGGAAAATCGACCCTCTTGCGGGTCCTGGCCGGGCTCGTTCCGGCCGACTCCGGAGAAGTGCGGCTGGGAGGTCTCCCTATCCACGAGCTCAGACGCCGCGACCTGCGGGCAGTCTTCGCCTTCGTCTCCCCCGATCTCCCCCTGCTACGAGGCACCCTGGGGTTCAATCTGCGCTACGGCGCCTCGCGCTCGCTCGCGCCAGCGCGCCGGGAGGCGATCATCGAACACTCGGGTCTCGGCGAGATCATCGGCCGGCATCCGGACCGGCTAGCACAGAGGCTCTCCGAGGGCGGGCGAGAGCTCTCCACCGGCGAACGTGCCCGCATCATGCTCGCCCGCGCGCTTCTCTGCGACCCGCGCGTGCTTCTGCTCGACGAAGCGGACGCGAATCTCGACGATACGTCGCGGGAAGCCATTTCGGAGGCACTCGAAGATTTCGCGGGTACCGTCATACAGGTGAGCCACGGTGCGGGCATCCGCTTCTCTCATTGCCGGCGGCTTCGGCTGTAAAAGGGCCGGCTGCGGGAGGCCGGCAGGCCAGAAATCGTGGCCCTGGCAGGGAGGAGTTCGCCATGAATGCGAAGCAACCGATCCTGGTAGCGGAGTCGCTCGAGCGCGGGCAGATCCGATTCTGTCCAGGGCGCCATCCCGATGCTCTGTCCTACTACGCGTTCCTACCCGACGATATCCACCCGCTGGCGACCCCGCTCGTCCTGGTGCACGGGATCTCCCGCAACGCCCTCGAGCAGCTTGGCGCCTTCGTTCCCCTGGCGGCAACGGTCGGCCGCCCGCTGCTCGCGCCGGTGTTCGACCGAAAGGCATTTCCCCGCTATCAACGTCTCGCCCACCGAGGCGTTCGCGCCGACCGGGCTTTCCAGGCGATGCTGGCCGAGGCCGGGGACCGCTTCGAAATCACGACCGGTCGGGTCGACCTGTTCGGCTTCTCGGCCGGCGCCCAGTACGTGCACCGGTTCGCGCTGCTCGCCCCGGACTCGGTAAGGCGCCTGGCAGTGTCCTCGGCCGGCTGGTACACGTTTCCGGATCCGGAGCGGCGCTTCCCGGTCGGCACCCGGTCCATTCGGAGCAAGGACCGCGGTCCACTGCCAATGCCGGAGTTCGATCCGCGCGGATTCGCGGGCCTGCCGATGCTCGTGCTGGTCGGAGAACGGGACGTGCAGGTGGACGAGAACGTGCGTAGCACCCCCGGCACCGTACGGCGCCAGGGGATCACCCGCCGCGACCGGGCCCGGAGATTTGCCGAAGCCTGGCGAAGCTTCGCCGCGGCCGAAGAGATCGAGTGCGACATCAGGCACCACCTTCTACCGCGGTGCGGTCACTCGTTCTCGAAATGCGTTCGGCGCGGAGCGCTTGCCCATGAGGTGATGGATTTTCTCGAGGGGCGCTCGAGACGTGATCGCTCGGACCGTACCCGCGAGATCCTGCCGATCAGGGGAGAAGAAAAAGCGGGGCTGGAAAGCCCCGCTTGTCGTCTGGCGTAATCGCCGGGCGGCTCGCCCGTCCCGCCTGTCGACCTCAATGCTTGACCTCGATCCGCTTCGGCTTGACCTCGGCCTTCTTCGGGATGACGACCTCGAGCACCCCGTCCTTGCCCGTCGCACCGATGTGCTCCGCATCGGCGGTATCGGGCAGGCTGAAACGCCGGTGGAACGCGCCGTACATCCGCTCGACCCGCCGGTAGCCGTTGCCGTTGCCTTCCTCGGTCTTCTCCACGCTCCGCTCGCCCTTGATGGTGAGGACGCCGTTCTCCATCGTGACCTCGATATCGGTCGGATCCACACCGGGAACGTCGGCAAGGATGAGGAACCGGTCACTTTCTTCCTTGATGTCCACCGCTGGCATCCAGGCACTGGTGACGACATTGGAACCATCGTCGCCGGTCACCTGCCCGAAGGCGCGATTCATTTCCTCCCGAAGCTGCCGCATCGCGGTCCAGGGATCATATCTCGTCAACATCTCTAGTTACCTCCTGATTCTATGGTCGGCGCTCTGACCTCTCCGCCGTCCACCGTACACATGGGATCGAGCGCGATCTTTTCAAGCACGTCTCGCGCACCTCACCGGACGAGCGACGTCCCGACCTCCTTCCGCTAAGATCCGGGTCCTTGCGACGGTCCGTGAAAGGGGCGCGGGATGGAGAAAAAGGCGCAATTCCACTTCTGGTATTGGATGATCGCCATTCTCGGAGTGCTGTGGCTCCAGCAGATCTGGACCCATACGCAGCGTATCGAGCCCATCACGTACAGCCGTTTCGAGCGCTATCTGGCCGACGGCAAGATCGACAAGGTCTTCATCGGCAAGCAGACCCTCCACGGAACCTTCAAGACCCCCCAAGAAAATGGACGGGTCGGCTTCGTTACCACCCGAGTCGAGCCCGAGATCGCCGATCGGCTCCGAAAGGCAGGAGTCGAATTCGAAGGGACGGTCGAGAGCACCTTCCTGAGGGACATCCTGTCGTGGGTGGTCCCGGCGATCGTCTTCTTCGGGGTGTGGTTCTTCTTCGTCCGGAAGCTGGCCGAGAAGCAAGGCTTCGGCGGCTTCATGACGGTCGGCAAGAGCAAGGCGAAGGTCTACGTGGAGAAGGAGACCGGCGTGACCTTCGACGACGTGGCCGGGGTGGACGAAGCCAAGGCCGAGCTCGTCGAGATCGTCGATTTTCTGAAAGACCCCGAGGAGTACGGAAAGCTCGGCGCTCACATCCCGAAAGGGGTCCTGCTGATCGGCCCTCCCGGGACGGGAAAGACCCTGCTAGCCAAGGCCGTCGCCGGCGAAGCGGGGGTGCCGTTCTACTCGATCTCGGGCTCGGAGTTCGTCGAGATGTTCGTAGGCGTCGGCGCCGCCCGGGTGCGCGACCTCTTCGAGCAGGCGCGAGTCAAGGCGCCGGCCATCATCTTCATCGACGAGCTCGATGCGCTCGGCCGGGCCCGGGGCGCCTTCCCCGGTGTCGGCGGACACGACGAGCGCGAGCAAACCCTGAACCAGCTCCTGACCGAGATGGACGGCTTCGACACGAGCTCCGGGCTCGTGCTGCTCGCAGCGACGAACCGCCCGGAGATCCTCGATCCAGCCCTCCTCCGAGCCGGGCGGTTCGACCGGCAGGTCCTGGTAGATCGCCCCGACAAGATCGGACGCGCTCAGATCCTTGCCGTGCACGTCAAGAAGATCCGGCTCGCCGCCGGGATAGAGCTCGAGAAAATCGCAGCGCTCACCACTGGCTTCACCGGAGCCGATCTCGCGAACCTGGTCAACGAGGCAGCCCTGCTGGCAACCCGCCGCAAGGGCGACGAGGTCACGTTGGACGATTTCACGAACGCCATCGAGCGGATCGTGGCGGGACTGGAGAAACGCAACCGCCTGCTCAACCCGAAGGAGCGCGAGGTGGTGGCCTACCACGAGATGGGCCACGCCCTCGTGGCCCTGTCCAGCCCGAGCGCCGATCCGGTGCACAAGGTCTCGATCATTCCTCGAGGAGTCGGCGCCCTCGGCTACACCATCCAACGCCCGACCGAGGATCGGTTTCTCATGACCCGCACCGAGCTCGAGGAGAAGATCGCGGTGTTGCTGGGGGGACGGGCCTCGGAGAAGCTCGTGTTCTCGCATCTGTCCACCGGCGCGGCCGACGACCTCTCCAAGGCGACCGACATCGCCCGCAGCATGGTGACCCGCTACGGCATGGACGATACCCTCGGCAACGTTACCTACGAGGAGGATCGAGGCAGTTTCCTCGCGCCGGCGGGTGGCCCGACCTATGGCCGGCGCGAGTACAGCGAGGTCACCGCCCGAGAGATCGACACGGCGGTGAAGCAGATCGTGAGCGAAGTCTTCGCACGCGCCTATGGCCTGCTCGAGCGCAACCGAGCGGTGCTCGACCGCGCCGCCGCGAAGCTCCTCGTCGAAGAGACTCTGGACGAGGCCGAGCTGCGCTCCCTCACCGAGGGCCTGGAGTCCGGTCCGCGACCGGCAAGCTGATCGCGGCGCTCCGCATTCCGGTCTCGGTCCCGAACGGCTGGCTTGAATTTTCTGCATTCGCCAAGACTTGTGCTGTTGGGGGCACCCTGACGGGCAGACGGGCGAGCGATGGAATTCAAGGACTACTATCAGACTCTCGGGGTCGCGCGCGACGCGAAGCCCGACGAGATCAAACGAGCTTATCGCCGACGCGCCCGAAAGTACCACCCGGACGTCAGTAGCGAAGCGAACGCTGAAGACCGCTTCAAGGAAGTTCAGGAAGCCTACGAGGTTCTGAAGGATCCGGAGAAGCGAAGCGCCTACGACCGCTTCGGTGAGAACTGGAAAGCCGGGCAGGACTTCCAGCCGCCACCCGGCTGGAACGCCGCTTCCCAGGGTCACTTTCGAGGCGACGGCTTCGCCGGCGCGGCGGAGTTCGGGGAGTTCAGCGATTTCTTCGAGTCGCTCTTCGGCGGCCGGCCTTCGGGATCCCGGGCGGGCGACCGATCCGGGAGAAGAGGTTTCGGTGGCTTCAGCGTGCGCGGCGAGGACCTCCACGCGAAGGTGAGAATCACTCTGGAAGACGCCTTTCGAGGCGCGATCCGCCCCATCTCTCTCGAGGTGCCCGAAAGCGACGATCAGGGTAACGTCCGCCGGAAAGTCCGCACGCTCAACGTCAAGATCCCACGAGGGATCGGCGACGGTCAGCGGATCCGCCTCGCGGGTCAGGGGGCACCCGGCATGGGAAGCGCTCCGAGCGGAGACCTCTACCTCGAGGTGGAGCTGGCGCCGCACCGGCTCTTCCGCGCGGTCGGGAAGGACATCCACCTCGAGCTGCCGGTGGCGCCCTGGGAAGCGGTGCTCGGCCGAACGGTGACCGTTCCGACCCTCGGCGGCGATGTCGAGCTCAAGGTCCCACCCGGCGCACGCTCGGGGCAGCGGCTTCGCTTGAAGGGACGCGGATTGCCGGGCAGCCCGGCCGGCGACCAGTACGTCGAGCTGGAGATCGTCCTCCCCGAGGCACGCACCGAGAAGGATCGGGAGTTCTTCGAAAAGATGGAGCGCGAGTTCGCCTTCGACCCGCGCGCCCACCTGGGAGCGTAAGACGATGCGCCGGCAAGACGACAAACGGCCAGCGGCGAGCCCAGCGGTGCAGACAGCGGGTGCGCTGGGTGGAACCGTCCTGGACCAACGCCCCATCTTCAGCCTCGAGGAGCTCTGCCGGATCTGCGGCGTGCACGCCGAGCTCGTGTTCGAAATGGTCGAGGAAGGCGTGCTTTCGACGGCCGGAAGCGACCCCACGCGCTGGCGCTTCCGGGGCGACGCGGTGCTGCGCGTCCAGAAGGCGATGCGGCTCACCCGCGACCTGCGCGTCAACTGGCCCGGGGTCGCGCTGGCCCTCGATCTCATGGACGAGATCGAGCGGTTGCGCGTCGAGCAAAACGCGGGAGGTTAGCGATCCCCTGCTGTCGTAAGTTGTGGTGACTGCGCGTGAGCTGATTGAGTATGACGTTGAAGTGGCCATAGAAAACGATAATCATTTTCTTGAGCTCTTCGCCGCGCTGAAACGGCGAGAGATCAACAACCCGCCCCGAGGACTGTGTGGTACGAACGATGCTCTCCGCCCTGACGATTGACTCTTCTATGTCGTTGCCGGTCTCCTGCATGGCCTTGCGGTATGCGGCGTGCCAGACGCTCACGGACACAATCCGATCGACACCAGCGATGAGCGAGTAGAAGATGCTCAACGGAGCTATGTCTCGCGGGCCGTCTCCTCCGGATATACGACTACGGATCTTCTCTGCAATCTCTCTGTCGAAGTTACTCGCGCGAAACCGCATGCAGTCAGAGAGCCTGAGCACCTCCTGAACATACCGGCGGCCCGTGATGGGGTTTAGCCATATTCTGGACACCGATGCGAGCCGCCTCACCGGGTCGACTTCGACCCGGGCCGGCGCGGGGCCGGCGATCTCCCGAACGAAACCGGGCATGCCGTAGTGCAGGATGGCCGGGCACCCCGGAGGCGCGACCCGCAGGGTGGGGTCGAGCTTCGGGGGGGTCCATGCGAAGGTGGGACGCGTCGGGCTCACGCGGTGAGCGGAACAAGGCCTTCCTCGTCGACGGAATACCCCGTGGCCGGGTCGATGCCCCGGCGTGGGTGGCGGTAACCTTACCGCTCGATTGGGCGGTACGGAACGCCTCTAACGCGCGGGCTTCTCCTTCCCGCTGGGCGAGGGCTTCTGGGATGCCGTATCGCTCACGGGTGCTCTCCGTTGCCCTACGCTGCCAATGAAGTAGCCTTGCGTGAAGATCGGATCGTCCGGCGAGAGCCGAGTTACCCAGGAGATCCCCTCCTCTCGGATCTTCTTTCCAGTTTTGGACCGGGCCATAGTCACCCTCCTTGTAGATGGGAGGGGCGTCCATCGCACCGAGCGCCGCAAGCGCCTCTCGGTGCGACTCCACGCACGCCAGAAACGCCGCGCCTCCTCGGCGGGCACCCCCGTTTCGCTGCCCCTGAAGCTTATCACGAACAGCGCTTTGACGCTCACGGGGTTTCACCCACGTTCGCTCACGCAATGCGACCCTGCGCGGGTACTCGACATCGAGCGCCTTCGCCAGGGTCTGGCTGTCCTGCCGCTGGCGAGCCACCGCCACGTCATCGAGCCGCTGCCCGAGCGCTGATAGGTGTCCGCCGGCGGTGACCAGGATCTGACCGGACGCTACCCCGAACGGCGCGGCCCCCGGGTCCCCGAGTCCGGTGCTCGACGGGGCGGGGCTGAACCCTTGCGGATTGAGATTTACCTCAGGAACTCTCGGCATGTCATTCGACCAGGAAGGCGCACCCCTCGTCACCGTTCAGCGGGTCGAACCGCGCGGCTTTCGTGACCGCCTCGGCGGGGCTCTGCGTTCCTTGTGAGTTCTGCGTCTCGCGGTCGAACGCGTGCCAACGATCCACTACTTGCCCGGCCGTATCGAGCGGCGAGAGCCGCCCCCGTCCGCGTAAAGCGGCCGCGGCATCGGCTGCGGATCTAGCGGACAGCGCGAGGCGAGTTTGGTCTCGGAGCCCTGAACCTTGATGGCGAAGGCGCGCTCCTGCCCGGTCTTGAACGCGGCATCGGCGCGCTGCGTGCCGAATCGGCGAAGGCTCTGCTGCCGGCGCACCGTCGAGCCGCGGTTGACGTTCAATCCTGTCGTGGTTCAGGCTATTTGGGACGAGCATCCCAATCAGCTTGGGACCCGCAAACCCGTATGTAGGTAGATTGGAGCGGTGGACGCATACGAGGTTGAGTCGATGAAAATAGTGGACACGGTGGTGGACGTCGTGACTGGGACCAGCCCGACGCACTACATGCGGCGGTGAGTCGGATCTTGCAATACAAAATCTGGTGAGGTCCTGAGGTCCAATGAGCATGAGATGCAAGGCCTACGGAACGTGAACCACCCCAATCCGGCGCTCGCGAATGCCGCCCGGGACTGTTCTACCGTGCACGCCACCCGGAGCTGGGCGAGACGGTGGTTCTGCAGGGTCTCCTGGATCTGCTTGGCGCTCGCCCTGGCATTCAGCTCGGCATCGATGCCGGCCACATAGTCGATGAACCCGGCGCGAGAATCGTTCGCACAGCATCGCTGGCACCGGCCGAACGCCGGCCCCCTTGCCTCGACCGAAAAGCGCGGTTCCCGAAACCACCGCGGTTGAAACGACACCGAAGAAGGAGACCCGAGATGAGCACGCTGAACCAGCTGCGCGATGGCCTGAGCCGGGCGTGGGAAACGGTAACCGAAGGATGGCGGGAAATGGTCGAGCGGGCGGGCGACGCGTTGACCCGATTCCACCCGAAGTCTTCCGGCGGAGAGCTGACGACTCGCGAGGAACGGATCGCCGAGCGAGGCACCCGCTGGGGCGTGCTTGCCTCGGAGGTCCGGGTCGACAGCGACCATGTCGAGGTCGCGATCGAGGTACCCGGAATGGACCCGGACGACTTCGACGTGAACATCGACGACAACACCCTGGTCGTGAGGGGTGAGAAGAAGGTCGAGCGCGAGCGCAAGGAGGGCCGGTATCACGTCATGGAGCGCGCGTACGGAGTTTTCGAGCGAGCGGTGAGGCTTCCGGTCCCGGTGGAAGAAACCGGGGCGAAGGCCCGTTACGATCGCGGCGTGCTGCACATCTCGGTACCGCGAAGCGCCGCGCACAAGACCCGCCGAATCAACGTCGCCCGCGGCTGACCCGTAACACCTCAAAAAGTCCGGGCATTGGCAGCACCACAGCGTGGATAGGGGTAGGTTCTGCCACGACCGCATGCAGCAGGGATGCTGCATCCGAGCCTACAGGG
>Ga0114931_10009657_pt1 | contig 11541 bp, 7 predicted proteins | sample 2SBtaG_FD_89579 | JGI IMG/M metagenome (GOLD analysis project Ga0114931, IMG submission 89579) | Deep subsurface microbial communities from Kolumbo volcano to uncover new lineages of life (NeLLi) - 2SBTROV14_V59a metaG | ecosystem: Environmental > Aquatic > Marine > Volcanic | place: Kolumbo...
CAAGTTATGAATATTGGTCTTTGTTATCAGCAATTTTTTGAATTCCGGAGTAGCTCAATGGTAGAGCGGGTGGCTGTTAACCACTAGGTTGGGGGTTCAAGTCCCTCCTCCGGAGCCAGATAACGACCAAGCCTCAGGGATGATTTCCTTGAGGCTTTTTCTTTGGGTAAGGAGAAGTGAAATGTATTTCACGTATGTCCTCTTTGCTTCTCCCTGGACGCCCGTCACGGAAATGGTCCTCTTACCAACTAATAAGTCATTCAAAGCTTACTAAATTTAAACCTAGTGGTTGAACACATCAGCTGCTTGGGTGTATGCTGGTGCTCCGAAGCAGCGGGCACAAACATATCTCCCAAACAGAATCTGCTCAAAGTAACCCATCCAGATCGCAACTTTTTCCACTAATTCAACAGAAAGAATAGGCTTCATTTCGGCCTTGACGGCATTGGCCCGTTCATGTATATTATAATCTATTTTCGTTGGCATCCATAGACATTCAACTGGCAACAAACGAAGAGGAATGAAATGACAGCTGAAGAACGATGGGTCGGCGTTGAAGATGTGGCCATGCATCTGGGTGTGAATAAAGACTCCGTATATCGCTGGATAGAAAAAATGGGTTTGCCTGCCCATCGTGTCGGAAGACTTTTTCGATTTAAGCTTTCAGAGGTCGATGAATGGGTGAAATCAGGCGGGGCAGAAGACAACCGTCGAGATGATAGCGGAAGCGCCGGAAACCGATGACAACGTCAAGTAGCCAATTACGCGAAGGTTGTGTCGTCCTCGGCTCGCTCTTCAATGAGCCGATGCGCATTGAGACCGTGCGAGGCGGTGGTGACGGCACTTGGACTGTGGGCCTAGTCGGAACACAGTCGGAGCGGTTTCGTAAGGTAACCATCACCGACGCCGACATTAGTACCCTCACCATCTTGGATTCCGCTTTCAGCTACGATGGGGACGGCCGCCTCCTGAGGCTGGGGTTGCAGGCCTACTCACTCGGCATCGCCTATGAGTTCGATCCTTACTTCGGCCTCTCCATCTCACGCGTTGACCCGCTGCCACACCAGCTCGAAGCGGTATACGACTATCTCCTGAGGCCGGCGCGGGTACGGTTCCTGCTGGCTGACGACGCCGGAGCCGGAAAGACCATCATGGCCGGGCTTCTTATTCGGGAGCTTCAGCTTCGCGGTCTGGCAGAGCGTATCCTGGTCGTGTGCCCGGCGAACTTGTCTTTCCAATGGCAGCGCGAGTTGAAAGAGAAGTTCGACGAGAAGTTCCTTGTCCTCAAAGGCGGCGATATCCGCGACCAGTTCGGCGTCAATCAGTGGTTGGAACAAAACAAAGTCATCACGTCCCTCGACCTTGCTAAGCGGACGGAGATTTTGCCTGGCTTACAGCAGGTTCGTTGGGATCTAGTTATTGTTGACGAGGCTCATCGTATGTCTGCAGCCGATGCGTCCCATAAGAGTCTCCGCTACAAACTTGGTGAACTATTGCGGGATACATCCGATCACATGCTGCTGCTCACGGCAACGCCGCACAAGGGCGACCCGGGCAACTTCACACTGTTTCTGCAACTACTCGACGCCGATGCTTACGCCGACGTACGTTCCATCCGGGAAGCCATGAATCGACGACGCGCGCCGTTTTACCTGCGTCGTACTAAAGAGGCCATGGTCTACTTCCCCGAGCGCAGACCTGACGGGACCTGGGTGGCTGAGAAGATATTCACCAAGCGCATTCCGCACACCGTCGATTTCCAGATGGACGGACCGGAGTTCGACCTCTACAGGGAGATCACCAGGTTCGTCAAGCGGCAGAGCGCCAAGGCCGCTGCGATGGATGACCCCCGTGCCAGGGCTGTCGGTTTCCTGATGTCTCTTTATCAGCGTAGGCTGGCCTCCAGTACTTACGCCATGCGACGCAGCCTGGAAAACCGCGCCCGTAGGCTGGAAGAAGGCCTCAAACGCGCGCAAGAGCTTGCCCGCCTTGCTCCACCTGACTTGCCTGATGCCGATGAACTAGAAGAAATGGAAGAGAGCGAACGCGAGCGTTTGGAGCAGATGCTGGAGGCCATCACGCTCGCCGGGAATGCCAAGCAGGTGCGCGAAGAAATTGCAGAACTTCGCAGACTCGCCCAGCAGGCTCGAATTGTCGAGGAATCAGATTCTGAAGCTAAACTGTCAAAACTACGGGACCTATTGCACAAAGAGGGGTTTTTTGATCATCAAGAACAACGTCTCCTTATCTTCACCGAGTTCAAGGACACGCTCGACTACCTGATGGAGAAGCTCAAATCGTGGGGATTCAAGGTGGGTTGCATTCACGGCGGAATGAAACCGGGATCACGCGATGAACCCGGCACAAGACTCTATTCAGAGCAACAGTTTCGGGAGGGCAGCATTCAAGTTCTGGTGGCGACCGAAGCGGCAGGAGAAGGTATCAACCTCCAGGTTTGCAATATTCTTTTCAATTATGATATCCCCTGGAACCCCAACCGACTTGAGCAGCGCATGGGCCGCATTCACCGTTACGGCCAGCGCAAAGACTGTCTAATCTTTAACTTCGTGGCGACGAATACTATCGAGGGCCGGGTACTCCAGCGGCTGCTCGAGAAGCTCCAGGAAATCAGAGATGCTCTTGATGATGATGCAGTTTTCAATGTTGTAGGAGAGGTACTACCCGCTGCACATGTGGAGCGCATTCTACGCGATTATTACGCCGGGAAACTGGGCGACGCCGATCTTGAAGAACGACTGCTCAAAAACGTAGATGAAGGACAATTTCGGGCAATCTGTCAAAACGCACTCGAAGGGCTCGCTTCCAAGAAACTCAACCTGGAGATGCTGGTCGAACGTCGTGCGCGGGCTCAGGAGCGACGTGTTGTGCCGGAAACCATCGCCCGATTCATTCGAGAGGCAGCCGCATACGTTCCTCTCAAACTCAAGGTTTTGGACAGTCTCCCACATGCTTTTGAACCAGCCCGAACGCCACCTGTACTGCGGCGCTATGAGAAAAAACCAGACTAGAAATTTCCACCTCTTGCCAACAAATACCCGCGCTGCTCGGCAGACCGAAATACTGCGGAGAAGAATAACCTGGAATGGGTTACGCCCGGCCATCCGCTCTTCGAGGCCATGCGGCGTCATACTATCCAGTCGGCTCATGAACCGTTTTCAAAGGGCGCCTGCTTTTATTCCTTACAGCATGAAGAGCCTACCAGGCTGGATTTCTACCGTGCACGTGTAGTGGACGGACTTGGACACGTGGTTCACGAGCGCCTTTTTGCGGTGGAAATCGCCGAAAACGGTGAACCCGTCCTGCGTGAGCCCGGGATGCTCGGTGATTTTTCTCCGGCCAGGCCGCCGGAGGAGCTTCCCGCTGTGGCATCTGCTCCCGAAGCCAGGTCATGGCTGCACAAACACGCCATGCGACCATTTATCCAGGAAACCCGGCAGGAGCGCTTGACCGAGGTTGAGCGCATTGCAGAGCATGTGGAGTTATCCCTCACCGAACTGTTGCAGCGCGCAGACGAGGAGATTGGTAAGGCGAGTGAAGACAAGGAAAAGGGTGTGCCGGGAGCCGATGGCCGTCTGGCAAAAGCTGAGAATCGCCACGCGGAACTTCTGGCACGGCGGGAAAGACGCCGGCAAGAACTCGAACGCCAACGTTCGCTGTCGCTCCAGGCAGTCGAGCGGATAGCAAGCGTCCTGATCCTGCCTCACCCTGAACGCGAGGCCCCTGACGTCCGTCGCATGAGGCCCAGCCTGGAGACCGAGGACACCGCCATGCGGGTGGTGATGAAATACGAGGAATCCCAAGGGCGCCAGGTTTACGACGTCCACGAGAAAAATCTGGGCTATGATATCACGAGTCTTGATCTCAACTCCGGCGAATTGCGCCTCATTGAAGTGAAAGGCCTGGCCGCCGTCACCGGGACCATCCTGCTTACACCCAACGAGCGACGCGTGGCCGAGGATCGGCGCGATTGTTACTGGTTATACGTGGTCACCAATTGTGCCGACAAACCGATTATGCAGAAACCGGTTAAAGACCCGGCCCGCTTTCCCTGGCACGAAGTAACCAAGGTGGCCCATTACTACCTGTCGGTGAACGCCATGACCCGGCCAATGCAGGTGCGAGAGGACGAAGCACCGTATGGGGAGGACTGCTGATGACGAAAAAGCTTGAGGCAAAAACCGGAGAGCTTGATGCCCAGTTTGAGTCCATCGTTGGTGATGTGGCCGAAATCATCGAAGCTGCCAGAAGGTCGGCAGCCCGTTCGGTAAATTCCATCATGACCGCTGCTTACTGGTTGATCGGACGTCGTGTCGTGGAATTCGAACAGTCGGGAAAGAAACGGGCAGAATATGGAACCGCTCTTATTGAGAGACTTTCGAATGATTTGACAGCGAGATTCGGCCGGGGTTTTGGAGCCGTCAACCTCAGTCAGATGAAGAAATTCTACCTGCTCTGGCCTCCCGAAAAAATTCTTCAGACGCTGTCTGAAAAATCATTACCATTGCCTGTGTTAGAGACCTCGAAGAAAATTCTTCAGACACCGTCTGGCAAATCGCAGACAGCCTTTGCAGAATCCTCGCTTGCCGGCATCGCCTCAAACTTTCCGCTCCCCTGGTCAGCCTATGTACGCCTGCTCTCGGTGAAAGACGAAAACGCTCGTGCCTTTTACGAGGCCGAAGCCCTACGCGGTGGCTGGTCGGTTCGCCAACTCGACCGGCAGATTAACTCGCAGTTCTATGAACGGACGGCCCTGTCAAAGAACAAGACCGCCATGCTGAAGAAAGGCGGGAAGGCGCTGCAGCAAGACATCGTTACACCTGAGGAAGAAATAAAGGACCCATATGTCCTAGAGTTTCTCGGGCTTAAGGATGAATACTCTGAGACGGATCTCGAAGAGGCGCTCATCCGCCACCTGGAAACCTTCCTGCTGGAGCTTGGGGGTGATTTCTGTTTCATCGGTAGACAGAAACGGTTGCGCATCGGTGACGAATGGTATCGGGTAGACCTGGTCTTCTTTCACCGGAAACTGCGTTGCCTTGTAATTATCGATCTGAAAATCGGCAAGTTCACCCATGCCGATGCGGGCCAAATGCACCTCTATCTCAACTATGCCAGGGAACACTGGGTTCATGAAGGCGAGAACCCGCCGGTAGGGCTCATCCTTTGCGCCCGGAAGGACGAGGCAGTTGCCCGCTATGCGCTGGAAGGGCTTCCCAATAAGGTAATGGCCGCCGAATATCGGACCGCGTTGCCCGACGAGAAGACCCTGGCCGCTGAGATCAGGCGAACACAGGAAGTTTTGCAGGAGCGAAAGAGGATTACACCTGCCTTGCTAGGAAAAACTGGAAAAAAGAAAACCGTGAGGAAGAAACAAAGAATAAAAGAAAGCGGAGGCGGCCATGATTAACCTTAATGATCATATTTACCGGTGCGGCCCAAATGAGAATTATGATCTCTCAGATGCGGACATTGATGTCGAAAAGCTCCGCAAACACATCGAGCCTTGGCTAACGGCTGTTTTTCAAAGTGAACATCTCTCTCTTCTCTTGGGCAGTGGATTCACAAGTGGGATTGCCTCCGGGGCAGGTGTCACTGCCACTACTATGGCGCGATGTCGATGGAATGAGGAACTCGACTTTAAAGAAAAAGTTGATGAATATGCTGAAGAGATCGCTAAGACCTGCTGGCGCGGGGCGGCGAATATAGAAGATCAGCTCCATGCTGCGATGCAATTGGAGGCCGGTCTTTCTGTTATGGGCGATGAGCGGGCGTCTTTTTGGAAAGCCGAGATCAACAGACAACTCAAGTGTTTCATGGACTCCATACTGGATTCTGAACGCTCAATACTTTGCGCTGACACCGACAAAAAGCAAATCTCTGACAATCTTCTGGTCAGCTTTCTTCTCAGCTTTGCAAGTCGCACAGCGACAAGGGAAAGGCTCAACCTGTTTACAACAAACTACGACCGCCTTATCGAATATGGGTGCGATCTGGCGGGACTGCATGTGATAGATCGCTTTATTGGCGCACTATCTCCCGTATTTCGTGCATCGCGACTGAATATTGACATACACTATAATCCGCCTGGAATACGCGGCGAGCCCCGCTACCTGGAAGGCGTCATCAGGTTGTGCAAGATTCACGGATCAATAGATTGGCGCTGGAAAGAGAAAGAACTACGTCGCTACGGTGTTCCTTTTGGCGCTCCGTGTAATCACCCCGATATTCCAGAGGAACCAGCCGGTTCTGTGATGATCTACCCTAACCCCGCGAAGGACGTTTAAACTCTGAATTATCCTTACGCCGAGCTATTCCGTGATTTCGCTTCGGCTGTCTGCCGCCCCAACTCGTCGCTCGTTGTCTATGGCTATGGTTTCGGCGACGATCATGTAAACCGGGTTATTAAAGACATGCTTACAATTCCTTCGACGCATTTGGTTATTATCGCATGGGACCAGACCGACCCAGACAATGAGGACGCAGCTGCCAACGCCAGTCGTCAGCGCATCATCAAGTTCTGTAAGGAAGTAGGAAAACGCGCACAGATTTCACTGTTGCTTGGGAGTCACTTCGGTGACCTGGAGACCCTGGTACAAAACTATCTACCAAAGCCTGCCATCGACCAGATTACGATTCGCAAGACCAAGCTCGAAGAACAAAGAGGCGAAGGATACAAGAAATCAGCAGAAGGAGGCGATGATGAGCAAGCCGATTGAACAAATCGCCTCTCTGACCATCGGCACGGTTGAATCTGTATCTCCCTCTGAGATTAAGGTAATTCTTGAGCCGAACGCTCCTCAGGCCACTGCGCTGAATACTGGGGTTCCTACTGGTTTTCCTCGCATCAACGGATATGTGTTGATCCCGAACGAAACGGGCGCTATCGTGGGATTAGTGGTATGGCTCGGCGTTGAACGCTCACAATTCCCGAAACGCACGGGATTAAAAGACTTCGGGCTCGTTGATTTACCATTTCCACTCAGAAAAATTTCCCTGACCCCGCTCGGCACACTGGTTGCCAGTAAGCGCAATCGAAGTGGCGAGAATGCCTATCGCCTTGAAAGGGGCGTTTCCGCTTTTCCATCTGTTGGTGACGCCGCGCAGCTGCCTACAGCCGAGCAGCTTCGGTCTATAATCGAAGCTTCAAGCGAAGAAGACAGACGGGTCAAGATAGGCACCTCACCGCTTGCTGCGAACGCAGCCGTAACCGTCGACCCGGATAAGATATTCGGCCGCCATCTTGCAGTCTTGGGAAATACAGGCAGCGGAAAATCATGCACTGTTGCCGGACTCATTCGGTGGTCCTTAGAAAAGGCACGCAAGGAGCGCACCCGAATCCTGGAAGAGGCGAGAGTGAAGGATGAAAAGACTGGTAACCTCGAAAAAGAAAATGAAATTGAGAAAAAGCACGGTGGACCAGTAAATGCACGATTCATCATTCTCGATCCTAATGGCGAATACTCTAATGCCTTTACTGACTATGAGCAGGTACGTAGGTTCCAAGTGTCCCCCACAATAGAGGGGATAATGTCACTTAGCCTACCAGCATGGATGTGGAATAGTCAAGAATGGTGCGCGTTTGCACACGCTGCACCTGGTGTTCAAAAGCCCATTCTCTTGCAAGGTTTGAGAGATATGCGCGCGGGTTCTCGGCTATTGGAATCCTCCGAACGTCAAGTCGCAAGGTTGCTTTTTTCCTATAAAGCAGGGATTGAAAGACGCATTGCTCAGGGTATAACAGGCTACCAAGGCTTTCCGGAAAGCAACAATTGTGGAAAACAAATAAAAAATCTCTCTATAGATTCAATGACTCACGCCAGCAATACAAAGAGGCCAATTTCAGATGCTCTTAGGGATATTTCCTCAACCGCAGATGAGGTCATATTGGCAAAACACTGGCAAAGCTCAAAAGATCCAAACAAAACAGGATATAATGACTTCAGCGAAACTGATCTTCGTGAGGTCCTAAATGCCATTGATAAGGCATTGGCACAGCTACCTGATAAACATGATGTGAGTCCAATATCAGAAGACGCTCCAATTAAGTTCTCTATGGCAGGACTTCCGGATCATTTGGACCAGATCGCCGCTGAAGCACCTAGTGGACAAGCTGCTCAATTTATTGCCACATTGACGATGCGAATCCGAATGATGCTGGCCGACCAGCGACTTGGCCCAGTGGTCGACCCAAAGCAGAAATCAATTACCTTTCAGGAATGGCTTGAATCATATATCGGCATGGACCGGGCTGAAAACGGCGAACTTGCAATTCTGGATCTTTCTTTAGTACCGTCTGATGTATTGCATATCGTGATCGCTGTTGTCGCCCGTATTGTTTTTGAGGCAATACAGCGCTATCGTAAAATCAACGATAAAGAATTGCCGACAGTGCTTGTACTTGAAGAGGCCCATACCTTTGTCAAACGTGGCAGCGACGAAGAGTCGGATACTCCCACCCCTGTTCAGATGTGCCGCCAGACATTCGAGCGGATTGCCCGAGAAGGCCGTAAGTTCGGATTAGGTCTTGTGCTTTCATCGCAACGGCCTTCTGAACTGTCGCCAACGGTGCTGGCCCAGTGTAATACATTCCTCTTGCACCGGATAGTAAATGATCGGGATCAGGAGCTTGTCGAAAAACTCGTGCCAGACAACCTTGGAGGGCTTCTCAAGGAACTTCCGAGCCTGCCTTCCCGCCAGGCGATTCTCCTTGGATGGGCTGCCACTGTACCAGCACTGGTTGAGATCACAGAGTTGCCCGAAGATCATAGACCGCGTTCTTCTGACCCGAAGTTCTGGGATATCTGGACAGGTAAAGAAGAACGAATAATCGAATGGAAGAAGATCGTGGACGATTGGACTGGTATCGAGACAAAAGACACAAAAGAAAATGAAGCAGGATTAAATGAAGAGGAAACCCCTGACAGCGATGACGATGTACCCTTTTGAGGGAGAAATATGATCCCGAAAGAATGTAAACGCCTGGCCGAAGTTGATTTTCCGATTGCCGTGGTGTCGAAGCACTCGGCGCGGGAAAAGTCTATCCGACATGGCCATCCCTCGACCCTGCACCTGTGGTGGGCGCGGCGGCCGTTGGGGGCGTGCCGGGCGGTGTTGCTCGCCCTCCTGCTGCCGGACCCGTGCGATCCCGCATGCCCGGCCGAGTTCAAGCGGCAGGCGCGGACGTTGTTGCCGAAGATCCATGGTCGTATCGGCGCAAGCGATGAAGACCTACGCCGCGCGCTGCTGAAGTTCATCGGCGACTTTGCCAACTGGGACCTTGCCGCCAACGCGACCTACCTTGAGGTGAGCCGCGCGCTGGTGAAGTACGCCCACCCGGATGAGACGCCGCTGGTGGTGGACCCGTTTGCCGGAGGCGGGTCGATTCCGCTGGAGGCTTTGCGGCTCGGCTGCGAGGCGTTCGCCAGCGATCTCAATCCGGTGGCTTGCCTGATCCTCAAGGTGATGCTGGAGGACATCCCGCGCCATGGGCCGGAACTGGCCGAGGAGCTGCGCCGGGTCGGCAAGGAGATCAAGGAGGAGGCTGAAAAGGAACTCAAGGAGTTCTATCCCGATGATCCGGATGGTGCAAAGCCCATTGCCTATCTCTGGGCGCGGACGGTCAAATGCGAGTCGCCTAACTGCGGAGCAGAGATACCGCTCATGCGTTCATTCTGGCTCTGCAAGAAGCCCAATCGCAAGCGGGCGCTGAGATATAAAGTAAAAAGGCAAAAGGAAAAAGGTAAAAGTCCGGAGGTTGAATTCGAAATCTTCGAGCCGAAGTCCGACAAGGAAGTGCCAAAAGGCACGGTGACAAGGGGCAACGCGACCTGTCCGTGCTGCAACATGGTATTAGCAGTACAACGTGTCCGGGCGCAACTGGCTGAGCAGCGCGGCGGCGCGGATGCGGTCTTCAAGGAAAAAGGTAAAAGTCAAAAGGCAAAAGTGGATGTTGAAAGAGTTGGTGGCGCGCGGATGCTGGCCGTGGTGACCCTGAAGCCCGGGGAGCAAGGGCGTCACTACCGGCTGCCGACCGAACACGACTACAAAGCTGTCTGGAAGGCGCAGACGCGGCTCAAGGCCATTCTCGACGAGTGGGAGCGCGGAGGAAAGAAGGGCTTGTGCCCGGTGCCGGATGAGCCGTTGCCGCCGACTGGTACGCTCGGCTTTCGCGTGCAGCGGTACGGCATGCTCCAGTGGGGCGACCTCTTCACGACGCGGCAGAAGGTGGCGCTGGTGACGCTGGCACGGATGGTCCGCGACATTCCCGGTAAGAAGGAGCTGGCGAATATTTTGGCGCTCGCTGTCTCTAAGCAGGCGGAACGCCTATCGTCGATTGTTTCGTGGATATCAAGTACCCAAGCGCCTCGCGGTACTTTTGCAAGACAGGCGCTCCCAATTGTGTGGGATTATTTGGAGATGGTCCCCATCGTTCAGGACGAGGAGTTTCCAGAGCTTATAGAGGCAATGTCAAGGGTCGCCGATAATCTAGGTTGCGTGCCATACTATAGCGGCCAAGCCCAGCCCGCCGACGCCACCGAGCACCCGCTGCCCGACGAGACGGCGCAGGTCTGGTTCACCGATCCACCCTACTACGACGCGGTGCCCTACGCCGATCTGTCGGACTTCTTCCTCGTGTGGCTCAAACGGGCGCTGCCGGGGCATCCGCTCTTGCGCGACCCCTTCGATCCTGCAAATCCGCTCGCTCCCAAGACGCGCGAGGCGGTACAGGACGAGACGAAGCGGGACGATGGTCGACCAAAGGACCGTAACTGGTTCGAGGAGACGATGGCGAAGGCCTTTGCCGAGGGCCGGCGCGTCCTGCGCGAAGACGGTGTGGGTTCCGTGGTCTTCGCCCACAAGACCACCGAGGGCTGGGAGGCGTTGCTCTCGGGGCTCATTCGCGGCGGCTGGACTATCACCGGCTCCTGGCCAATCGCTACGGAGAGACCCGGCCGCTTGCGTTCTCAAGAATCCACTGCCCTTGCCACCAGCGTCCACCTCGTGTGCCGGCCGCGTCCCGAGGATGCCCCGGTCGGCGACTGGGCGGATGTGCTGCGCGAACTGCCCAATCGGGTCGGTGATTGGATGGAACGGCTTCAGGGTGAGGGCATACGCGGCGCGGACCTGGTCTTTGCCTGTATCGGCCCGGCGCTTGAGATATTCAGCCGCTACCGAAAGGTCGAGACCGCAGATGGCCGCGATGTCACGCTTGCGCAATACCTGGAGAAGGTCTGGGAGGTCGTCGGACGCATTGCACTAGAAAACGTGCTCGGCACGGAAGAAGGCAAAATAAACGGGGCGGGTGGAGCGTTTGAAGAGGATGCCCGCCTGACTGCGCTCTTTCTTTGGACCCTTCAGAGCACGAACGGAAAAGTAAAAAGTGAAAAGGAAAAAGGCAAAAGTGAAGAAGGCGATATCGAAGATTTAGGTGACGCAGATCAGGCCGCTTCGAAGGGCAAGGCCAAGGGTTACAGCCTTGTCTTCGATGTGGCGCGTCGCTTCGCACAGCCTCTCGGCATC
>Ga0114931_10009658_pt1 | contig 11538 bp, 11 predicted proteins | sample 2SBtaG_FD_89579 | JGI IMG/M metagenome (GOLD analysis project Ga0114931, IMG submission 89579) | Deep subsurface microbial communities from Kolumbo volcano to uncover new lineages of life (NeLLi) - 2SBTROV14_V59a metaG | ecosystem: Environmental > Aquatic > Marine > Volcanic | place: Kolumbo...
CTGCTGTTGGCGTCGGCGATCGCGGCGCGCACGGAGACGACGCCGGTCCAGGTCGCGGCGCTGCTGGTGCCGCTGCACGACCCGGTCGCGCTGGCGGAACAGATGGCGGTCCTCGACATCGTCTCGGGCGGCCGCGTGAGCTATGTCTGCGCCGTCGGCTACCGGCCGGAAGAGTACGAGATGTTCGGCCACCCGATGAAGGGGCGCGGGCGCCGGATGGAGGAATGCCTCGAGGTCCTGCGCACGGCCTGGAAGGGCGAGCCCTTCGACTACCAGGGCCGCCGCGTCTGCGTGACCCCGGTGCCCGCGACGCCCGGCGGCCCCGTGCTCGCGATGGGCGGCAACTCCCGCATCGCGGTGCGCCGCGCCGCGCGTTTCGGGATGGGGATGATCACGCAGGGCGGAGATGCCTCGCTCGAAGCCGTCTACCGGGAGGCCTGCGCGGAGTTCGGTACTGAACCGCAGCCCTTCGTCAATCCGGTCGATGCCGACGCCGCACACTCGGTCTTCGTGGCCGAGGACCCGGACCGCGCGTGGGCCGAACTCGGGCCCTACCTGCTGCACGATGCCCGGATGTACGCGTCATGGATGCGCGAGGGAACGGCCATCACCAGGAGCGTCGCAGCCGACGTCGCTGGGCTGCGCGCCGAGAACGGCAACTACCGGATCTTCTCGGTCGACGAAGCGGTCGCGTACGTTCGCGCCCACGGCATCCTGATGACGCAGCCGCTCTCGGGCGGGATCCCGCCGGAACTGGCGTGGCCCAGCCTCGAACTCATCGCCGGGAAGGTACTCCCGGCCGTGCGCGGCTGAGGGCGCCGATGTCGCCGCGCGCGTTCCGCTGGACGCTGTGGCTCGGTGCGGTCCTCGCGCTGCCGTTTCCGTTCGCCGGGGTGCAGCCCGCGTTCATTCCGGTGGGACGCCAGTCGATGCTCGCGGCATTGACCGCGGCCTTCGTCTGGACCGAGGGCACCGCGGGCGTGGGTCCGATGGTCTTGGCCCTCTTCCTCGGGCAGGCCGTGCTCTGGGGTGGCGTCTGCTGGGTCGTCGCGTACGGCTTCTCGCGCGCCCTCGGCGCCGCGCGGCCCGGGTTCCGGCAGCGCGTCGCGCTGGTCCTCGTCGCCATCCTGCTGGGGGTCGGCATCGTGGACCGGTTCTACGTCACCCCGTATTCGCAGTTCAGCGAGCGGTCCTCGCTGCTCGAGGTCTACCGATGAGCGGGTGGACCCGGTTCGTGGTCGCACTGTGCGCGTTCGTGACGGCCTCCGCCGCGGGCGCGGAACCGCCCACGTTCGTGCGGACGGAAGAGCGCGCGCCATGCGCGCATCGGGATCCCCTGCGACGCCCCTTCTTCGGGGATCTGCACGTCCACACCACCTACTCGTTCGACGCGTGGGGGCAGGGCACGCGGAACGACCCGTTCGACGCCTACCGCTTCGCGAAGGGCGAGCCCGTCGGCATCCAGCCCTACGACGCGGCCGGGCAGCCCGCACGGCACATCCAGCTGAGGCGGCCGCTCGACTTCGCGATGGTGAGCGATCACGCCGAGAAGCTCGGCGAGACCGAGCTGTGCCGGACGCCGGGCTCTCCCGCGTACGATCGTCTGGCCTGCGTGATCGCGCGGCGCTGGCCCAGGCTCGGTTATGCGCTGATCAACTCGCTCTTCATGGCGGTTCCGCCCGCGTCGCTCTCGTTCTGCGGCGAGGATGGAGAGGTCTGTCGCAAGGCTGCGCAGGGGCCGTGGAGGCGCATCCAGGAAGCGGCCGAACAGCACTACGACCGCACCGCCGCTTGTCGCTTCACGACCTTCGTCGGAAGCGAATGGACCGGGATGCCCGACGGCGAGAACATCCACCGGAACCTGGTGTTCCGGAACGCGGCGGTCCCGGAGAATCCGCCGAACTACGTCGAGGACCGGACCGCGGAACGGTTGTGGGAGCGCCTCGACCGGGACTGCATCGACGCCGGAACCGGTTGCGACGTGCTGGCGATCCCGCACAACTCGAACGTCAGCGGCGGGCGGATGTTCGCGGTGGAGCAGAGCGATGGGCGGCCCATCACGCGCGCGTGGGCGGCGCAGCGCGCCCGGCTCGAAACCCTGGTCGAGGTGACGCAGCACAAGGGCGACTCGGAATGCCGCGCCGGCAACGCCGGCGACGAACTCTGCTCGTTCGAGACGCTGCCGTATGCGACGATGACGGAGATGGCGGCACAGGTTCCCGACACGACCCCTCGTCCGGGGTCCTACGTCCGCGAGGCACTGGCCCGGGGTCTCCTGCTCGGCCAGGAGACCGGGGTGAACCCGTTCGCGTTCGGGCTGATCGGCTCCACGGACGGCCACCTCGGCGCTCCGGGATTCGTGGCCGAGGACCAGTTCGTGGGACACGCGGCCGGGACCGTGAGCGCGCGGCTCGCGATCCCGCCGATGCCGGACCGCCTCGACTTCAACCCCGGGGGCCTCGCGGTACTCTGGGCCGAAGAGAACTCGCGCGACGCGCTCTTCGAGGCGATGCGCCGCCGCGAGGCCTACGCGACGAGCGGCCCCCGGATGCTGGTGCGCATGTTCGGCAGCCTCGAGACGCCGGCTGCCGTGTGCGGAAGCGACGCGTTCGTCGCCGAAGGGTACGCGCACGGCGTTCCGATGGGCGGCGAGTTGCCGGCGCCCGGACCGGGCGGCGGCGCCCCGGTGCTGTCCGTCTGGGCACTGCGCGACGCGGGCGTCCCGGGCCACCCGGCGACGCCCCTCGAGCGCATCCAGATCGTCAAGAGTTGGGTCGAGGACGGAGAGACCCACACCCGGGTGTTCGATGTCGCCGGCGAGGACGCGCCCGGAGAGGTGGATCTCGCCACCTGCGCGCCGGCACCGGGTGGTGCCGACTCGCTCTGCGCGGCCTGGCAGGACCCGGACTTCCGGCCCGGCGCCCCGTCCGTCTACTATGCGCGGGTCGTCGAGCGGCCCTCTTGCCGCTGGAACCAGTTCGTCTGCAACGCGGCCGGCGTCGATTGCGACGCGAAGACGCCGATCCCGGACGGGCTCGGCGCGTGCTGCGATCCGGACGTCCCGCGGACGATTCGCGAACGCGCGTGGACCTCGCCGATCTGGTTCACGCCGACGGAGGCGGAACGATGAGCCAGACCGTGATGCCGCCGGACGCCGAGGTCTCCTACGACCCGTACTCCTACGAGATCGATGACGATCCCTTTCCGACGTACCGCTGGATGCGCGACCACGCGCCCGCCTATCACAACGTCGAGCACGACTTCTGGGCGGTCACCCGCTTCGACGACAATCTCGCGTTCCTGGTCGACAGCGAGCGCTTGACCTCGACCCACTCGACGAGCCTCGAGTTCATGGACCATCCGAAGCCGGACACGGGCCTGATGATCTGGATGGACCCGCCCCGGCACAACCGCTACCGGGCCCTCGTCTCGAAGGCCTTCACGCCCCGGGCGATCCGGGAACTCGAGCCCGCGATCGCCCGGATCTCGGCCGCGCACCTCTCCCGGCTCGAGGGGCGCGACCGCTTCGACATCGTCGCGGACTTCACCGCGCGGCTCCCGATGGACGTGATCAGCGAGATGCTGGGGATTCCGGAGGAGCGCCGGAAGTGGGTGCAGCACGCGTCCAACCTGATGCTGCACCGGGAGCCCGGCGACCCGCGGCCGACGGCCGAGGCGATCGCGGCGACCGGCGAACTCATGGCATACTTCGACGAGTTGATCGCCGAACGCCGCGTGCGGCCGCGGGACGACACGCTCACGCTGCTCACCCGGGTCGAACTCGACGACGCGACTGGCAGCCGCGAGCGGCTCTCGGACGACGACATCCGGCAGTTCCTGAGCCTGCTCGCGACGGCGGGCAACGAGACCGTGACCAAACTGCTCGCGACGATGTTCCACGAGCTCTGGCGGCACCCGGACGAGCGGCGCGCCATCGTCGAGGAGCCCGCGCTGGCGCGCAGCGCGGTCGAGGAGACACTGCGCTTCGATCCGCCGAGCCAGTATCAGGGCCGCGTGGCGAAGGTCGAGATCCCGTTGCACGGGACCGCGATCCCGGCCGGTGCGAAGGTGCTGTGCATCAACGGCGCATCCGGCCGTGACGAACGCAAGTTCCCGGATCCGGACCGCTTCGACGTCCGCCGCGAAATCGACCTCCACCTGGGGTTCGGTCATGGCCGTCACATCTGTCTCGGGGCGTCGCTGGCGCGGCTGGAATCCCGGATTGCGGTGCAGCAGGTGCTGGACCGCTGGCCCGAGTACGAGATCCCGTCCGATGGCCTGGTGCGCATGCGCTCGAGTAACGTGCGCGGCTTCTCGAGCGTAGTCTTCGAGGTGGCTAGCTGACTGGGGAATCGCTCATGGAATCGCATCGGAGGTGGCTTCCGGCCGCAATCCTCGTGCTCGCACTCACGGCCCTGGTCGGAGCCTCGCCGCCCAGGTCGGTCTACGACTTCACGCTGAACCGGATCGACGGCTCTCCGCAGTCGCTCTCGGCCTACCGCGGGAAGGTGATCCTGTTGGTGAACGTCGCCAGCAAGTGTGCCTTCACGCCGCAGTACGACGGGCTCGAGGCGCTCTACAAGCGTTATGCGAAGCGCGGGTTCGTGGTGCTCGGCTTCCCGTCGAACGACTTCGCCGGGCAGGAGCCGGGCTCGAACGCCGAGATTGCCGAGTTCTGCCGTGCGACCTGGAGCGTCCGCTTCCCGATGTTCGAGAAGATCACGGTGAAGGGCCGGGGCCAGCACCCGCTCTACGCCTGGCTTACCTCGCGTCCGGAACCGATCGGGGGCGAGATCGAGTGGAACTTCCAGAAGTTCCTGGTGGACCGGCGCGGAAACATCGTCGAGCGGCTCGCGCCCCTCGTGGAACCGGAGGCCCCCGCGCTGGTCGGGACGATCGAGAGCCTGCTCGCCGAGCCGGTTCCCGAGGGAGTTTCGCCGCCGACGGGCTAGGCTCGCGCCATGGAACTACGAGACAAGGTCGCAGTGGTGACCGGTGGAGCCAGCGGCATCGGCCGCGCGCTCGTCCGGCGATTCCGGCAGGAGGGCGCGGCGCACGTCGTGGTGGTGGACCGCGACGAGGCCGGGGCCCGGGCCGTGGCCGACGAAGTCGGCGGCACCGGGCTCGGGGTCGACGTGTCGGACGAGACCGCGATCCGGGAGCTGGTCAGCGGCGTCGAGCGCGACCACGGCGGCATCGACCTCTTCGTCTCCAACGCGGGTTTCGTCACGCTCGGGGGGCTCGAAGCCCCGGTCGAGGACCTCCAGCGGATGTGGGAGGTCCATGTGCTCGCGCACCTCTACGCCGCGCGCGCGGCGATTCCGGGCATGGTCGCGCGCGGCGGTGGAACGCTGCTGAGCACCGCCTCGGCCGCCGGCCTGCTCTCGCAGTTCGCCTCGCTGCACTACGCGGTCACCAAGCACGCCGCCGTCTCGCTGGCGGAATGGATCGCGATCACGCACGGGCACCAGGGCATCAAGGTCTCGGTGCTGTGTCCCCAGGCCGTGCAGACGCGTATCACCGAGAACAGTCCGGACCGCGCGCGCATGGAGCAGGGCACCGGGCCCGGGGTCGCCAGCCAGGACGGGGTCATGCAGCCCGAGGACGTGGCCCAGGTGGTGATCGACGGCTTGCGCGCCGAGCGCTTCCACATCCTGCCGCACCCCGAAGTCGCCGAGTACGTGAAGCGGAAGGGCACCGACGTCGACCGTTGGATCGGGGGGATGCAGCGCTGGCAGGGATCGCTGTTCCCGGGCGACGCGCATCCCGGCAACTGGCTGCTGAAGCGGGACTGAGCGCGCCGCCATCGGGCCTCACTCGTCGAGCTTCAACACCCGTTCGGCGTTCTCGTGCAGGAACTTCGGCCACACGTGGTCGCGGAACGGCACGTCCTTCATCTCGGTCATGATGCGCTAGAGTGACAGGCCCATCGGGAAGTAGCCGGCGTAGAGGATCTTGTCCGCGCCGCGGGTGTTCGCGTACTTCACGATCGCCTCCGGGTAGTGCTTGGGCGCGAACGCGCTCGTGCAGTAGTGGAGGCCCGGCCACTTCAGCATCAGCTTCACGGCCAGGTCCTCCCACGGTTCGCAGCCGTGGTAGGTGATGATCTTCAGCTCCGGGAAGTGGTAACAGACCTCGTCGAGGTGCTCGACGTGTTGGCAGTGCATCGGCACGCGCGGCCCCGGGACGCCTGCGTTCAGGCCGATCGGGATGTCCAGCTCGCAGCACTTGGCGTAGATCGGGTAGAACTGCTTGTCGCTGATCGCGACCTGGGGCACGAGACCGGCGGGGAAGCACGAGACCATCTTCACGCCGTACTCGTCGTGCAGGCGCTGCATGTGGTAGATCGTGTCCATGCCGTCGAGGGGGTTCACCTGCCCCGTCGGAAAGAAGCGGTCCGGGTACTCCTTCAATGCGCGGGCGCCGGGTTCGCGGGTGGGACTGCAGCCGGTCCGGCGGATCCCCCACTTGTCCATCTCCTCGACGGTGACCTCGACCGGATCGCGGTCCTTGCCCCAGTCGTGGGGGACGCCCTTGAACATGTACTCGGCCGGGAACTTGAAGCCCTCCTTGCTCTGCTTGTCCTTGGCGGCTTTGCGGAGGAATCCGTAGGTCCCCTCGAGATCGAGGATGGGGAACGACAACATCAGGTCGACGATGGGAAGACCCTGGGGCATGGGCATGGCGGGATCCTTTCGGACGGGAAGAGTGGGGGGATGTCAGTCGAGCGAGAACGGGCCCTTTCCCATCTGCTCGCGGATCGGAACGAATTCCGGCTGGCGCATCGCGCGGCGCTGCCAGTTCACGCCGTCGACGACCAGCGTATGGCCGCTGATGTAGCTGGCGTAGGGCGAGCACAGGAAGGTCGCGGCCCAGCCGAGCTCGCGGAGGCGGCCGGTGCGCTGGGCAGGACAGCTAGCTTCTTCGGCAGCGCGGTCGCCGCGGCCCGGCACCGCCTGGATGTCCGCGGTCTCGTCCTCGTGGGGGAAGAGGCCGGGGACGAGGCCGTTCACGCGGATGCCGTACGGCGCCCACTCCACCGCCAGCGTCTCGGTCATGTTCTTCACGCCCGCCTTCGCCGCGGCCGAGTGGGCGAAGCCGGGGCCGCCGGTCCACGCGTACGAGGCACCGACGTTGACGATGCTGGCCGGCCGGCCGTCGGCAATGGCGCGGCGTCCCAGCTCGCGCGAACAGAAGAAGGTGCCGTTGAGCACGATGTCGACGACGGTGCGCCAGCCGTTGGGCGACAGATCCTCGGCTGGAACCGGGAAGTTGCCGGCGGCGTTGTTCACCAGGTGGCCCGGCGCGCCGAGCGCCTCGGCCAATGCATCGAACGCGGCCGCGATGGTCTCAGGCTGCCGGATGTCGGCCGCGAACGAGAACGCGCGCGCACCGACCGCCTCCACTGCCGCGACTCCGGCCTTCCGGTGCTCCTCCTGGCGCGAGACGATGGCTACGTCCGCGCCGAGCCGTCCGAACTCCACCGCGATGGCCTTGCCGAGACCGGTCCCGCCACCGGTCACCACGACGGTCTCGCCCCGGTACGTTCCTTCCGGAAGCGCGTGAGCACCCAGCGGCGGCGGCTCCTGCAGGCCCATGGATCGGCTCTCCTGTAAGCTCGCCCACGGTAGTCAAAGCCCGAGGCCCTCGCCCATGTCCGACGCCATCGAGACCGGGACCGACCAGATCCTCTGCCGCGTGGAAGATCGCGTCGGCGTGGTCACGTTGAACCGCCCCGACGCGCGCAACGCCCTCACGATGGAGATGAAGCGGGCGCTCGCGCGAGTGCTTCCCGAGCTCGGGGCGGATGCCCGGGTGGGCGCCATCCTCCTTACCGGTGCCGGCGGTGCGTTCTGCGCCGGGGGCGACACCAAGATGATGGCGCGCGAAGGGGCGCCGCCATCGCCCGAGGACCGCAAGCGCCAGTTGCGTTGGGAGCACGAGACGCCGCGGCTGCTGCACCGGCTCGAGAAGCCGACGCTGGCAGCGCTGCCGGGGCCGGCGGCCGGTGCGGGCCTGGGCCTGGCCCTCGCCTGCGATCTGCGCGTGATGGCCGATACGGCCTTCGTGACCACGGCCTACGTGAAGCTCGGCCTGTCCGGCGACTACGGGACGAGCTGGTTCCTCACCCGTCTCGCCGGTCCCGCGAAGGCGCGCGAGATCATGTTCACCGGCGACGAGATCCAGGCCGCGGAATGCGCACGGCTGGGCCTCGCCAACCGCGTCGTACTGGCGGCCGACCTCGCCAGCGAGGCCCTGGACCTCGCGCGCCGGATCGCGAGCGGCCCGCCAATCGCGCTCCGGATGATGAAGCACAGCCTGAACCGCGCCGTGACCGACGACCTGGAAACCGTTCTCGACGCCGAGGCCGAGCGCATGGTTGCCGGCGCCGGGACCGAGGACTACCTGGAAGCCGTCGAGGCCTTCCAACAGAAACGCCCCCCGACCTTCCGCGGTCGATAGCGGGGACGGAGCTAAGAAACCAAGAAACCAAGAAACTCCTGAAGGAGTTTCTTGGTTTCTTGGTTTCTTAGCTCCGTCCCCGCTACGGGCGGGGGGTGTAGGTGGGGGGACCGGGGGTGGCGCGGAGTTGTTCCTGGATCTCGTCGATCCAGTCGCAGATGCGAGGGCGGGTCTGGCGCGGGTCGATGAGTTCGTGCACGCCGAACTCCTCGGCCCGCGGGAAGACCGATTGCGCGGCGAACATCTCCTCCTCGAGCTCGGCGCGGCGCGCGTCCGGGTCCGCCGCCGCGGCGATCTCCTTGCCGAAGGCCAGGTGGACGCCGCTCTCCACCGGGAGAGCTCCGCTCTGCATCGAGGGCCAGGCGACCACGGTGGCGTGCTTCCCGAAGTGGATGCCCTGGGCGACGCCGAAGCTCTTGCGCAGAACGACCGAGAACCACGGCACGCGGCACTGCAAGACCGCGAACATGGCCTCCATGCCGTAGCGGATCGTGCCGGCCGCTTCCGCGCCGGGGCCGATCTGGAAGCCGGGCTCGTCCACGAACGACAGGATCGGCAGGTTGAAGGTGTCGCAGAGCTCGACGAAGCGTCGGACCTTCTGCGCACCGTCCGCCGACATCCCCCCGCCGTAGATGGTGCAGTCGTTCGCGAGGACGCCCACCGGGTGGCCGTTCATGCGCGCGAGTCCCGTGACCTGCGAACGCCCGTAGCGCGCGGCGATCTCGAAGAAGCTGCCGCGGTCGACCACGTGGCCGATCAGCCGCCGCACCTTGTAGGTCTGACGTCTGTTGCGCGGAACGATCGAGAGGAGTTCGGGCGCTTCACGACCCGACGGGTCGACCGCCTCCGCCACGGGCGGAAGCTGCCACGCGTTCTGAGGCAGGTACGACAGGAACGCGCGGACCTGGGCGAGCGCATCGTCCTCGCCGTCGGCGACGTTGTTCACGACGCCCGACTTCAGGTGGACGGCGGCACCGCCGAGTTCTTCCTTCGTCAGCTTCTCGCCGAGCGCCCGTTCGACGAGCGCCGGCCCCCCCGTGAGGACGACCGCGGTGTCCTTCGTCATGACACTGAAGTGCGACGCGGCGAGGCGCGCTGCCGGAAAGCCCGCGCAGGGACCGAGAGCGGCGCAGACCACGGGGACGCACGAGAACGCCTCCAGCGCGAGCAGGTTCATGGGCGGCGGTTGCGTCAGGTCGTAGCCGGAGTGGCCCCGTCGGCCATAGCCGCCCGAGATGCTGGCGCCGCCACCCTCGAGAAGCCGGACCAACGGAGCGCGACGGCGGATCGCCAGGCTCTCGGCGAACTGGCTCTTCTTCAGACTCGCGGGCGTGTAGGCGGCGCCGCGGACGGTGAAGTCGTCGCCGCCGACCACGACCGGGCGGCCTCCGACGCGTCCCAGGCCGACGACGATGTTCGAGGGATCGAACGAGACCGTGCGTCCCTGTGAGTCGACTTCGGCGTGACCCGCGGTCTCGCCGAACTCCCGGAAGGAATCGGCGTCGAGCAACCCGGCGATGCGTTCCCGGACCGTGCGCCGACCGCGCGCGCGGTGGCGGGCCACCGCTTCGGAGCCGCCCAGTTCCCGGGCACGGCGCCGCCGCGCCTCGATTTCGTCGACCTCGTCCTTCCAGCTCATGGCCGGAAGACTAGCGGAAGGGCCGCCCGGCCCCGCTGTCCTAGAGTCCCGGAATGGCCACCCTCGAAGAGCTCGAAGCGCAGGTGGAGGAACTCCGTTCGCGGCTCGACGCGACCGAGTCGGTCCACGCGATCCAGAACCTGAAGTCCCGTTATGCGTCGCGGGTCGACGCGCGCTTCTCCCGAGGGCGCCTCGTCGCGCCCGAACGGCTGGCCGAGGTCGCGGACGAGATCGCCGCGCTCTTCACCGAAGACGGTGTCTGGGACGCCGGGCCGGCGCTCGGCATCGCGACCGGTCGCGGGGAGATCGCCGCTCGGATGCGCGAACCGACGCTCGTCTTCTCCTGGCACTACTTCCTGAAACCCGACATCCGCGTCGATGGCGACCGTGCCCGCGCGCGATGGGACATCCTCTCCCCGTGCACCACGCAGGACGGAACCCCCCATTGGATGACGGGCTTCGAGGAAGACGAGTACCGCCGCGTGGACGGCGAGTGGCTTCACGCGCGGATGAAGCTCACCTCGGTCTTCATGGCGCCGCACCGGACCGGGTGGGAGAAGATCTGGTTCTAGCCGGGACCGCGCGCCGCTGGGCGCCCCGCGCGCGATTCCGATCCGGGTCCGGGGACTAGCCGCCGAGCGCGTCCAATGCCTGGCGTGCGCGATCGCGGATGTCCGTCGCTTCCGCGGACTCCGCCTGCTCGAGCGCCCTGTCGAGGCACGCGCGCGCCTGCGCCACGTCGCCCTCGGCACCCGCGAGCAGGCCGAGGTCGAGTTCCGCGCGGGCGATCGCGCCGCGGGCGTCTTCGGTCCGGAAGAGGTCCAGCGCTCCCACGAGCGCTCGCCGCGCCTTTCGCCGCGCGAACGGGATCGTTCGCACCAGGAAGCCCAGGTTCCTGACGATGCCGGCGAAGGACGGGCGCTCTTCGCCGAGTGCGATTCCCAGATAGGCCTCGCCCAGATAGAGGCGCAGGAAACCCAGGTGCAACGCGCGCGCACCGGCGTCGCGGTATTGCTCGAATCGCGCGTCCAACCACCGTGTCGCGCGTCCGTACTGGCCGTCCAGCAGCAGGCCCACGCCCAGCACTCCGGCGAGCACCAGATGGTTGCAGACGTTCCGGCTCTCGTCGGAGTGCTGCCAGATGTCTTCGAGCAGTGTGAGCCCTTCGGCGGCGCGGCCCTCCATGGCCCAGCCCAGGCCTCGGATCGTCCCCGTGATGTAGAGCTGGTTGCCGGCGAGGGTCAGTTCCTCCGCCTGCGCGGCCTTCGCAACGGCGGATGCGGCGTCGCCGCTCGAGAGATCCAGCCAGGCACCCATGGCCAGTGCAATCTGGCGCGCGAGCGGTTCATCGCCTGCGCGGTCGAGTTCGACGAGGCGATCGATGACGGCCCGGCAACGCCGCGGTGTGCCGATGGCGTTGGTGGCCAACGTGTAGA
>Ga0114931_10009659_pt1 | contig 11537 bp, 10 predicted proteins | sample 2SBtaG_FD_89579 | JGI IMG/M metagenome (GOLD analysis project Ga0114931, IMG submission 89579) | Deep subsurface microbial communities from Kolumbo volcano to uncover new lineages of life (NeLLi) - 2SBTROV14_V59a metaG | ecosystem: Environmental > Aquatic > Marine > Volcanic | place: Kolumbo...
AACCTGGCAGATGTCATGTGCCGCCACCTCATCAGCATCGACTGGCAGGGTTATGTCTACGACTGCGATTTCAACCAGATGCTGGATCTGCCCTTAAAACAGGGCGCAAAGACGCGCGTACATATTCAGGAACTGGTCGGGCAGAATATCGAAGGGCTGCCCATCGTCGTCAAAAATCATTGCTACGGCTGTACCGCTGGCCAGGGCAGCAGCTGCGGTGGCGCCCTGAAGTAAACCTACCCGTTTTGTCTTCAGGCGGGCATACTCACAGCCCGACTGCCAGCAGCAGAACAAATTTGCGATACCCACCAGGGGGATCCCGCTGCACAGGGCAGCATGATCCAGTATAATGAAGCTATACGACTATCAAGGAGTTACTCAATGAATACCAAGGCCTCCGTCCTGGAACGCTATTCGGAAGGGGCACAGGAAGTGCAACCCAGCCTCTGTTGCCCCGTCAACTACGACCAGGGCCTGCTGCAACTGCTACCCCGGGAAATCATCGAGAAAGACTATGGCTGTGGCGACCCCTCCCGCTATGTGCAGGCAGGCGATGTCGTCCTGGATCTGGGCAGCGGTGGCGGAAAAATCTGCTACATGGCGGCCCAGATCGTCGGCGCCAAGGGCCAGGTCATCGGCATAGATATGAATGATGACATGCTGGCCCTGGCCCGCAAGTACCAACAGGAGATGGCGGACAAACTGGGTGGCGACCGGGTGCGCTTCGTCAAGGGCTACATTCAGGATCTGGCACTGGACGTTACGGCAATGGAAGCCTACCTGGCCAAGGAACCGGTCAGTGACGCCAATGGCTATAACCGGCTGCACGACTGGCAGTCACGACAGCGCGCACAAAGCCCCCTGATCGCCGACGCATCCATCGACCTGGTGATTTCCAACTGTGTGCTCAACCTGGTCCATGACGATGAAAAACAACAGATGATCCGCGAGATCCACCGGGTGCTCAAACCTGGCGGCAGAATCGCCATCTCCGATATCGTCAGCGATGAAACCGTGCCCGCTCATCTCAAGCAAAATGCTGAACTGTGGAGCGGTTGCATTTCCGGCGCCTTCCAGGAGCAGGCCTTCGTCAGGGAATTTACCACCGCCGGATTCCTGGGCGTGCAAGTGGACAAATGGGACAATGAACCCTGGCAAACCGTTGAAGGCATCGAGTTCCGCTCGGCAACTATCACGGCCGTCAAAGGGGAGAGTACGGCATGCATGGATCTGGGGCATGCTGTCATCTATAAAGGCCCGTTCTCCGAAGTCAGCGATGATGAAGGGCATGTATACCCCCGCGGTGAACGCATGGCAGTATGTGAACGCACATTCCGACTGCTGAGCAGTGGCCCCTACCGGGATGATTTCATCGGTATCGCTCCCGCCAACCCGCGGGAAGCCCGCACCTGGTGTGCCCCCACCGGCACCCGCCGGCCCTCCAGCGAGACCAAGGGCGCCCATCACAGCGGCGCCTGCAATGACGGCGGCGGCAGTAGCTGCTGCTGACCGTCCATGGACAATCACGCCATCCTGGTCACTGGCGGCGCCGGTTACATCGGCAGCCATGTGGTCAAGCAACTGGGAGCACGCGGCGCACGCCTGGTCGTGCTGGACAATCTCTCCACCGGCTTCAGAGAGGCTGTCCTGTATGGTAAACTTGTCGAGGGGAATACTGGCGATATGGATCTGGTGGAGCAGCTGTTGCGCGACCACTCGATCCGCACTGTGCTCCATTTTGCCGCCCATATCGTCGTACCGGAGTCCGTCAGCGATCCACTGAAGTATTACCGCAACAACACCTGCAACACCCGCAATCTGCTGGAATGCTGCGCCCGCACTGGGGTCGAACAGTTCATTTTTTCATCCACCGCCGCAGTCTATGGCATACCTGAAAACACCCATCTCTCCGAATCCATGCCCACCGCACCAATCAATCCCTATGGCAGCTCCAAACTGATGAGCGAATGGATGCTGCGCGACCTGGCGGCTGCCCACGGACTACGCTATGTCATCCTGCGTTATTTTAATGTCGCCGGTGCAGACCCGGCAGGACAGCTGGGCCAGTCCACCCCTGAGGCTACCCACCTGATCAAGGTGGCCTGCGAGACCGCCATCGGCAGACGGGATCATATCGATATCTTCGGCACCGATTATCCCACTCCGGATGGCACCTGCATCCGTGACTATATCCATGTGGATGATCTGGCGGCTGCCCATCTGCGGGCGCTGGACTATCTCACAGCAGGGGGCCAGGCCACCACCCTGAATTGCGGCTACGGACATGGCTATAGTGTGCGGGAGGTGCTGGATGCCGTCCAGCGGGCTGCCGGCAACCGTCTGAATATCAGAGAAAGCGCCCGGCGTCCGGGCGACCCCCCTGCGCTGACAGCAGATTCCCGTGCGATCCGCGCCACACTGGACTGGTCACCCCGACACGACGACCTGGATCACATCGTTCACACCGCACTGCAATGGGAAAAACACCTCGCCGGCTATTGATCTTGTCCGGGGCAGCGCATAAAGTCTCCCCTGCAAGAACAACAATCCCTCTGATTTAAGGACCGAATGTGTACAAATTCTTCACGCTACTGAGCATTCTCATCACCAGCACTGCGATTGCGGGCGAACAGCGCTTTGTCACTGACCAGCTGGAAATCACCCTGCGCAGCGGCGAAAGCACCCAGTATCAGATACTGCGTATGTTGCCCAGCGGGACCCCTGTGGAAGTGCTGCAAGTCAACCCTGAATCCGGTTACAGCCAGATACGCACCGCTGACGGCGCAGAAGGCTGGGTGATCAGCCGCTACCTGGACCCACGACCCAGCGCCCGGCAAAGGCTGGCGGCAGCAGACAAGGAAGTCACGCGCCTCAAGCGGCTCAGCACAGACCTGAAGGCTAAATACACCCGCCTGCTGCAGGAAAAAAACCAACTGGCCAGCCGCCTGAAAAAATTTAGCGGTGACAAGCAGCAACTCGACCACGAACTGCAGCGTATCAAAAAGACCTCGGCAAACGCCCTGGCGCTGGACCAGGAAAACAAGACCCTGAAAACGAAACTCCAGCAACTGGAAACAGAATTCCAGCTCACCCGACAGGAGAACAAGACGCTCAACGACCGCTCGGACAGGGACTGGTTCATGACCGGCGCCGGCGTCATTCTGCTGGGCATGCTCATCGGGCTGATCATCCCCAAGATTCGCTGGCGTCGAAAGTCCAACTGGAGTTCGCTCTAGGGCCTAACCGCTCTCAAGACCCATCATGCGCACCTCCCGACTGCTACTGGCCACACTCAAGGAAACACCTGCCGATGCGGAAATCATCAGCCATCAGCTGATGTTGCGAGCCGGCATGATCCGCCGCCTCGCCGCCGGGCTCTACACCTGGCTACCGCTGGGTTTACGCGTACTGCACAAGGTGAGCCGCATTGTCCGCGAGGAGATGGACCGTAGCGGGGCGCAGGAGATCCTCATGCCGGCGGTGCAACCCGCCGAACTCTGGCAGGAATCCGGCCGCTGGGACCAGTACGGACCGGAGTTGCTGCGTCTGCAGGACAGGCACCAGCGCCCCTTCTGTTTTGGTCCCACCCATGAAGAAGTCATCACCGACCTGATCCGGCGGGAGATCCGCAGCTATCGTCAGCTCCCCGCCATTTTCTATCAGATCCAGAGCAAATTCTGCGACGAGATACGGCCGCGCTTCGGTGTCATGCGGGCGCGGGAATTTATCATGAAAGATGCCTATTCCTTTCATCTCGATGAGGACTCTCTGCAGGAAAGCTACCAGCAGATGCACCGGGCCTACATCCGTATATTTACCCGCCTGGGGCTGGACTTCCGCGCCGTGGAGGCGGATACCGGCAGCATCGGGGGGCGGCTTTCCCACGAATTCCATGTGCTGGCCGACGCCGGCGAGGACGCCATCGCCTTCTCCACCGCCAGCGACTATGCCGCCAACGTGGAGCTGGCGCCCGCGCCCCCCCCCACCAGGCCCCGCCCGGCGCCCGATGAACCGCTCAAAAAAATCGCCACACCGGAACAACACAGCATTGAGGAAGTCAGCCGCTTCCTGGACATCCCGGCCACCCGTTTCCTGAAGACCCTGCTGGTAACAGGCAGCGAACAGCCCGTAGTAGCGCTGGTGCTGCGTGGCGATCATGAACTAAATCCGCTCAAGGCGGAAAAACTGGCTGCTGTAGCCAGCCCACTGTGCTTCGCCTCCGCGACACAAATCGCGGCGGCGGCCCATTGCCAGGCCGGGTCCATTGGCCCCGTGGGCCTGGACATCCCCGTCATCGCCGATCACAGCGCGGCACAACTGGCCGATTTTTTCTGCGGCGCCAATGCCGATGGCTGGCATCTCAGCGGCGTCAACTTGGCGCGCGACCTGCCGGAACCCCAAACCGCCGATCTGCGCAAGGTCGTGGATGGCGACCCCAGCCCGGATGGCGCCGGCATCCTGGTGATCCGCCGCGGTATTGAGGTGGGACATATCTTCCAGCTGGGCGACAAATACAGCGCCGCCATGCAGGCCACCTGTCTGGACGAGCAGGGTCATAGCGTCCTGATGAACATGGGTTGCTATGGCATCGGCGTCTCACGCATCGTCGCCGCGGCCGTGGAACAGCATCATGATGACCGGGGGATCATCTGGCCTGCAACCATCGCCCCTTTCCAGCTCGCCCTGCTGCCCCTCAATATGCACAAATCCCAACGTCTACAGGAGGCAGCAGAGGCGCTACGCTGGGAACTTCTGGATGCCGGATTCGAGCTGCTGTTCGATGACCGCCGGGAGCGCCCCGGCGTCATGTTCGCCGATATGGACCTTATTGGTATCCCTCACCGTCTGGTGCTGGGGGAACGGGGTCTCGATAAAGGGGTGGTAGAATACAAGCAGCGCCACGATCCGGAGGTACGGGAGATCCCCCTGGCCCAGCTCTGTGAATTTCTCAAGTCCCGACTCGCGGAGGCCGATATAAGGTAGTCCTCCCCCTGCCAGTCTCCGGAGTCTGGATGCACGCGAACCACCCCGACACAGCACGGCCATCCCCACAAAATCAGCGGCACTGGTGGCTGCTGCTGGCCTTCCTCCTGCCGTTTTTCTGGCAGAGTAGCCAGGCTTCCGTCAATAATGCCACCGACCCGCAACTGCGCCGGATTCTCCGCCAGGCCATCAGGGACAGCAACAGCTTCGCGGATCATTTTTCCGCAGAAGTCTGGCTGATGGATATGTCTACCCGCCTGAAAGGACGGATACCCAATCACCTGGAAAGGATTTCCCTGTTGAAACTGGTGCATCAAGAAGCCCGTCGCGCGGGGCTGCCACCGGAACTGGTGCTGGCGGTTATCGACGTGGAAAGCAACTTTGACCGCTGGGCCATTTCATCAGCCGGGGCCCAGGGCCTGATGCAGGTGATGCCCTTCTGGCTGCGGGAAATCGGCCGGCCTGATGCTAACCTGCACAAGCCACGCATCAATCTGCGCCTGGGCTGCGCCATTCTGCGCTACTATCTGTATCTGGAGAAAGGCGACCTGGGCAGGGCCCTGGCCCGCTATAATGGCAGCCGGGGGAAAACCACTTATTCCCGCCGGGTCCTGGAAAGATTGAGCCGTCGCTGGTACCGGCAGTAGAGGAAATCTCTGATTAACTGCCTTAGCGTCTCCTGGCACAGGATTACTCGCTACGCTCGCCCCTCGGCCCACCCTGCGCCAAAATGATGACGATCGGTTTCCCTAAGTCTGTACCAAATTCTCCCGGACCTCCTGGCAGATTGATGGCGCCAGGGCATTGCTATCACTATCGCGCAACAAGCCTGCCAGGGCTTTCACAGCCACAATATAATCTTCCGGAGGACGATCCTGAAGCCGTCTCTGGCGGGATAATTCGACGACTTCCCTGGACAGCAGATCATTGGGCGCCAGGGCAGCAAACAAGGGCCCATAGCGCCACAATAGCCCGCCGTCACCTTCCAGGGTGGCAATATAGGCCTTCAGCGCCTGGCGTAGCGGATATTCCAGGCGGTTCCGCGCCAATAACCAGCCCAGGATACCCACTACGGTCGCAGGCAACATCAGCAGCCATACCAGGCGGGCAAACAGGGCATAATCCACCACCTGTTGTTGCCAGCCGTAATAGCCGATAGCGAATCCTGTACTGTAGACGATGAAGGCACCCAGCACACCCCAGAGCAAGGCCTTGCCTCTGGCCGGCCGGACCAGACGCTGGTAATCCAGCCGCTCCAGGTCAAAGATTTGTTCAAATTGCCGTTGCAAATCTTTTCTGAAGCGGCGCCGGCCTTTTCTCGCCGCCATCAATCAAAATCCCACAATACGGTCACTCATCGGTCACACAACCCTCGGAAGCACTTTTAACGTTCTTGATATATTTGTATAGTGTGCCGCGCTCCGCCTTGTAGGACGGCATCGACCATGCAGACCGCCGTTCAGCCAGTTCGGCATCGCTGATATCCACATTGAGGCAATTACGATCTGCATCGATGGTGATCCGATCACCCTCTCTCACCAAAGCAATCGGTCCGCCTTCCTGCGCCTCGGGGACCACATGGCCGATGATAAAACCGTGAGAGCCGCCGGAAAAACGACCATCGGTGATCAGTGCCACCTCCTTGCCCAGACCGGCGCCCATGATGGCCGAGGTTGGCGTCAACATCTCCGGCATACCGGGACCGCCTTTCGGCCCCTCGTAGCGGATAATAACGACGTCCCCTTTAAGGATTTCTCCGCGTTCCAGCGCCGCCAGCATTGCCTCCTCGGCATCATATACCCGGGCGGGGCCGGAAAATTGCAGGCCTTCCTTGCCAGTGATCTTGGCCACGGCACCTCCGGGCGCCAGATTGCCCTTGAGAATCTGGATATGGCCGCTACTCTTGATGGGTTTTTCCAACGGCATGATCACTTGCTGACCGTCCTCAAGGCCCGGCACCCCGGCCAGATTCTCGCGCACTGTTCGGCCGGTCACGGTCAGACAGTCTCCCTGGATCAGCCCGGCTTCCAGCAGATATTTCATGACTGCGGGAATACCGCCGACGCGGTGCAGATCCTCCATCACATAGCGGCCGCTGGGTTTCAGATCAGCCAGCAGGGGAATTCGGTTACTGACCCGCTGAAAATCCTCCAGCGCCAGCGCTACACCGGCCGCCCGGGCAATGGCGATCAGGTGTAATACCGCATTGGTGGAGCCGCCCAGCACCATCACCACCACCATGGCGTTTTCCAGTGCCTCCCGGGTCATGATGTCCAGGGGCTTGATATCCTGCTCCAGCAGATGGCGGATGGCCGCCCCCGCCTGGAGGCATTCGGCCTGCTTGCCGGCATCAACAGCCGGTGTCGAAGCGCTGTAGGGCAGCGTCATCCCCATGGCCTCAATGGCGGAAGCCATGGTATTCGCGGTATACATGCCACCGCAGGCGCCAGGTCCGGGACAGGAATGGGTGACGATCTCCTCGCGGGTCTGCTCATCGATTTTACCGGCAAGAAATTCGCCATAACTCTGAAAGGCGGAAACGATGTCCAGCACCTGATGATCCCGGTGCCCCGGTTTGATGGTCCCGCCATAGACCATCAGGGCGGGACGATTGAGACGCGCCATGGCAATGAGACAACCCGGCATGTTCTTGTCGCAACCGGGAATGGCGATATTGGCGTCATACCACTGGGCCCCCATTACCGTCTCAATGGAGTCGGCGATCAGATCCCGCGACTGCAGGGAATAGCTCATCCCTTCGGTGCCCATGGAAATGCCATCGCTAACCCCGATGGTATTGAAACGCATTCCCACCAGGTCGGCGGCCTGAACCCCCTCTTTCACCCTGGCAGCCAGATCGTTGAGATGCATATTGCAGGTATTCCCCTCCCACCAGACACTGGCGATACCCACCTCCGCCTTGTCCATGTCCGCGTGACTCAGGCCCGTGCCATAAAGCATCGCCTGGGAGGCACCCTGTGATTTTTCCTGGGTAATACGGGCACTGTAACGATTGATTTTCTTTGCCATGTTAACTCCACTTGATCTGCCAACAATTGTCTGTATCGTGGCCAGTGTGCTGTGGCAAGGCCTCACCACATTCAGCGCACTGTATGATTCAGTCTATAATAGTATAAAACCCCAAGGGAGATGAGTATTGTCACGTACAGAAAAGAAATTATTGCATTACCTGGCTAAGGCGATTGCCGATTTCCATATGATCCGGCGAGGAGACCGTATTCTGGTTTGCCTGTCTGGCGGCAAAGACTCCTACACCCTGCTAAAGTTGCTCAATCAGATACGTCTCCGTAATCATCGGCGCTTCACGCTACAGGCCTATACCCTGGATCAACAGCAACCCGGCTGGGATGATAGCGCCCTGCGGCACTGGCTGGAGACGCAGGATATTCCCTATGAAATAGAAAGCCGCAATACCTATGCCGTGGTCACCGAGAAGATTCCCGCAGGCAAGACCTATTGCTCCCTGTGCTCACGACTGCGACGGGGCAACATATATCGCTATGCAGGGGAACATGGCTTCAACAAGATCGCCCTGGGACATCATCGGGATGACCTGATCGAGAGTCTCCTGATGTCGATACTCTACAGCGGTGAAATTCGCTCCATGCCACCCAAGCTCTTGACCGACAACCGACGGCATATCGTCATTCGTCCCCTGGCTTATTGTCAGGAACAGGACATCATCCGCTACGCGGGAGAGCAGCAATTCCCCCTTATTCCCTGCCAGCTTTGTGGTTCACAAAAAAACATGACCCGCACAACAGTCAAACAGCTGATCGCCGAACTGGCCGCAAAAAACCCGAAAGTCCCCAGCAACATACTCAGTGCGCTGGGCAATATCCAGCTGAGCCAGCTGATGTACCACCGCCACCAGGATTTCACCCGGCTGGAGGAACAGCAGATTGTGGATACCGCAGAAACAGCCGCCTGCCCATAAAAAGCACGGGGCGCAGGGTCTGGACCCCCTGCGCCCCGCATGCCTGTCCATAACGACAGGTTCAGATCACCCCATATGATGGAAAAACAGCCCTACTGAAGCGATAATGGCGAATACGCCCAGGACTGCGGTCAGTTTATGCTCAATCATCGATGGCCTCCCCGTAAATGATTCAAAAGTTTGAAGAACGGTGTTTAGATGCCCCATAATCCAGTGAAGATCTTATTGAACTCACGTCGGGAAAAACCGTAGCGACATTCAATCAGGGCTTGGAGATTATGGAGACAATACTTTAGCAAAATACTAGGAAATGATGCAAGTACCGGAGAGGCGGTGGTGAAATGAACAATGACGATTGGGGCGGCAACGCCTGCCCAACCCAGAAAATACCTACGAAAAAGGGTGCCCCTGAAGCCAGAGACACCCTCACGGCATCCATGCCGTTTCTCGGCTTTGAAAAGCTTAAATGGTACCGATAAACAGAACCAGGGCCACGCCGAGAAAGGCCAGACTGACGACGATTGACAATGTATTTTCCATAATGATACCTCCCGTTCTTCAAAGTGATTACAGTGTTGGCATCTAAACCATTAGACTCTGCTGCGATACCCGAAGTTCCAGGATCCGGAACCGCAGTCAGCACCCCAACAACATGGAATGCATGGGGTTATTATACCTCAAATAGTATACGTGTATAGCCACCAATCAATGAACAGCACACAAAAAACCGGCAGCAGCCCGCTGTTTGTCCACTGGTTCCGCAACACCGCCCCCTATATCAATGCCTTCCGGGGCAGAACCTTTGTCATCGCCTTTGGTGGCGAAATCATCGGCAAACGGCCCTTTGCCAGCCTGGCCCAGGACATTGCCCTGCTCACCAGCCTGGGAATCAGACTGGTGCTGGTCCATGGCATCCGCCCGCAGATTGAGCAGCGCCTGCGGCAACGGGGGCTGACGGCAGAGTTTGTCGGTCCACGGCGCATTACCGATCGTGCCGCCCTGCAATGCCTCCAGGAGGCGGTGGGCACGGTGCGGGTGGAAATCGAGGCCTTGTTGTCCATGGGGCTGATCAACACGCCTATGGCGGGCGCCAATATCCGGATAATCTCCGGCAACTTCATCACCGCCCGGCCACTGGGGGTCGTTGACGGCATCGATTTCCAGCACACCGGCAGCATCCGGCGGATGGATCAACAAGGAATGGTAAAAGCGCTGGATGACGGTGCCATCCTGTTGCTCTCCCCGCTGGGCTATTCACCCACCGGGGAATGCTTCAATCTGACAGCGCTGGAAACCGCCTCGGCAGCGGCTGTCGCCCTGCAGGCGGACAAGCTTATCCTGCTGGTCGGCGCAGCAGGTCTGCAGGATGCGCGCCGCCCTCTGGTCCGGGAACTGAGCCTGTCACAGGCCGCGCAATGTCTCAAGGACAAGCCCCGCCTGCCTGGCGCGATCGCCACCCCCCTGCGGCACGCACTGGCTGCCTGCCAGCAAGGCGTAAAGCGCAGCCACCTGATCGCGCAGGATAGCGACGGGGCACTGCTGCAGGAACTGTTCACCCGGGATGGCTGTGGCACCATGATCTCGGCGGATCGCTACGAAGGTATCCGCCAGGCGGGCATCGGCGATATCGGCGGTATCCTCCAGCTGATCAGCCCCCTGGAAGAACAGGGGGTGCTGCTAAAACGCTCCCGCGAACATCTGGAAATGGAGATTGGCGACTATACGGTGGTGGCGCGCGATGGCATGATCATCGGCTGCATCGCGCTGCACCCCAGTGCCACGGGGAGCAGCGGGGAGATCGCCTGCCTGGCGGTTCACCCCGACTACCGGGACCAGGGCTATGGCGAACAACTGCTGGCACACCTGGAACACCAGGCGCAGCAGCGGAAACTGCAACTGCTCTACGTGCTCACCACCCAGGCCGACCACTGGTTTCAGGAACGGGGCTTTAAGCCCACTACCCTGCGCGCCCTGCCGGTACAGCGCCGCGCGCTGTATAACTACCGGCGCAACTCGAAAATCCTGGCGAAGACGCTAGCAGCAGACCCTCAGGCTTAGGAAAACTGATTTATTCGTCATACTGGACAATAAAACAAGTTCAGCACCGGCCTGTTCCGGCGGTAATATCTGTGATATTAATGGATTAATCGGCGGCCGCGCCCACCCTGAGGGTTTTCAATTCACCAACGCTTTTCTCCGGCTACCTGTGCACCGCGTCCCAGCAACCAGGCCAGCAGCACCAGCAACTCCTCCCAGGCCAGCAAACCACCACTACCACTGCTGCCCCCCCCCACCACGGCAATGGTGCTGCTGCTTGGATTACCGTTGACAGTCTGCACCGCCGCATTGTTGTTTTCATTCACCTCGACGACGGTATTGTTAATATCACCGATGGCGCCTAAAAAATAGGTGCCTGCGGCTACATTATTGGTCAGTGTCGCATTGCTGATAGACGCCGTGCCATTATTCGTCTGGGTCAACGACACATCCACCAGCAGTGGACCGGATGAGGGTATGGCGCTGGTAAAAATGCTCGTACATCCCGGATTACAGTGCTGATAGATCACCGTACTCCCTGAACGTTTAACCCGAAACT
>Ga0114931_10009660_pt1 | contig 11536 bp, 10 predicted proteins | sample 2SBtaG_FD_89579 | JGI IMG/M metagenome (GOLD analysis project Ga0114931, IMG submission 89579) | Deep subsurface microbial communities from Kolumbo volcano to uncover new lineages of life (NeLLi) - 2SBTROV14_V59a metaG | ecosystem: Environmental > Aquatic > Marine > Volcanic | place: Kolumbo...
CGCATCTTCATGACGTCGTTTTCCATGACGGTGGCATGGAGCGAGGCGTGCTTGGTCGCCGTCGTCGCCACCGCGACCAGCTTATCGGCCTCCGCGCCCTCGTTGCCGAGTACCATGTAGACGGCGCCGGAACGCGCCATCTTGCCCGCGCTCGCCCGCGCCCAGGGGTGCTCGACGACAATCCCGCCCTGGCGATAGTCGTGGGCAATGCCCGGGACCACGATCGCCAGGGTGAACAGAAAGGACATGAATAAAATTCGATACTTCATTGTATTGGTTCCCTATCTATCGTCGAGATGAGGCGGTTAGTCGGCTGCGGCGATCGCCTCGGCGATCCCGGCGGCCATGTCCTCGGCGCTGGTTCCATAGGTGAAAACCCGGATGAATCGCCCATCCGGCCCCATCAGGAAGGTCGAGGCCGAGTGGCTCATCAGGTAATCCGAATCGGGATCGCTCGCGCCCGCGCCCTCGGTATCCTCGCCCTGGGCGAGCTGGCTGTAGACCTTCTCGTAATAGACCCGATATTCCTTGGCGACTGCCCGGATCTCGTCGGCCGAGCCGGTGAGGCCGATCAGGCGCGGGTGGAAGTTCGAGACATAATCGGCGAGCACCTCGGCGGTATCGCGCGCGGGGTCGATGGTGATCAACAGCGGCTGCATCCGCTCGCCCGCCGCGCCGAGAATGTCGAGCGCCTGGCTCATGACGAACAGCTCGGTCGGGCAGACGTCGGGACAGTAGGTATAGCCGAAATAGATCAGGAGATAGCGGCCGCGAAAATCGGCGTCGGTCACGCGCTTGCCGGTCTGATCGATCAACGAGAACGGCCCGCCGATCGCGGGCGGGGCGGCGGGCGTCGTCTCGGCCGCGTCCTTGGCGCGGAGCATGCGGTTGGCGACCGTGGCGAGCGAAACCGCGCCAATCGCCACCCCCGCGACCGCGATCCCGATCAGAACCCGGCGCGACAGCCGCTTCATTCGCCCTCCTCGATCCCCTCGCGGCGCAATGGCCGGAAAACGCGGGGCTTGTTTACGCCGGAACGGAAGGAATTTCAACGGCCCGCGCGGGCGAGCGCGGCGCGTGGACGTTCCGGAAGCCTGGTGCGGGGAGCGGGACTCGAACCCGCAAGGCCCTAGGGCCGAAGGGTTTTAAGCCCTTTGTGTCTACCAGTTCCACCATCCCCGCGAAGGCGTCGCCGACAATCGCGCGCGTTGCCGCCGCGCGCGGGCGATCATCCGATCTTTGCCGCGATGCGTCCAGGGTCTTGTCGCGAAATCCGAGGCGTGGGAAGGCGCGCGCCGCCGCGCTTAGAAAGCGCCGCGCAGGAAGTCGGCCGGCCAGTACACACCGCGCTCGATGGCCTGAGAGAACACCACGCGGCTCGCGTAACCACCGCTTCGGTGTCCATAAAGGAAGGACGACGAAACCGCGATGGCGCCCGCCACGTAGAAAATGAACATGACCGTGAGGATGTTCTTTAACATCGTTCCGAAGCTCGGTCCCTCTTCCGCCGGCGTTTCGGCCCGGCCACCTGTCCGTCGCATCGCTCGATCGCCGTTGACCCGGCGACGCGCCCGGTCGGGCAACGTTCACCGCCGGCACCGGCGGTCCCCGGTGATCGCGGCCTCAATGCCGCGGGGCGAGGCCCGCCAATCTGTGTATTGTCGCGCGAAAGGGTAAAGAAGAGGTAAGCGCAGGGGGTTCGACCCCCTCTTGGAAAATTTTAATTTTCCGAAAATGCAATCGATCCGTCGCTTTCCTTCCTAGCCCGCGAGCCTCCGCTCGGCCGGGGTCAGTTCGTTCTCGGCGGCGACCTGGTTGCGTCCCCGTTCCTTGGCGGCGTAGAGCGCGGAATCGGCGCGGCGCACCAACTCGCCGAGCGGCTCGCCCGGCCGGTACAGGGCGACGCCGATCGAAACCGTGACCGTGCCGAGCTCCTCGCCGGTCGAGCGCTTGATCACCTTCTTCGAGGCGAGCGCCTTGCAAATGTTGGCGGCGAGCGTCGCGGCGTCGCCGAGCTGGGTGTTGGGCAGGATGACCGCGAACTCCTCGCCGCCGTAGCGCGCGGCGAGATCGCGCCCCTTGATGCATTCGACCAGGGTGCGGCCGACGAGGCGCAGCACCTGATCGCCGAGCTGATGGCCGAAGCTGTCGTTGAAGCGCTTGAAATGGTCGATATCGGCCATCAGAAGGCAGAGGGGTTCGCGCTCCTCGGCGGCCTCGCGGGTCGTCTGGCGAAGCGCCGTGTCGAAGGACTTGCGGTTGGCGATGCCGGTCAACGCGTCGGTCAAGGATTCCTGGCGGATGGTCTCGACGGTCTCGCGCAGGGTCGCGATCTCGCGGGTCGATTCGCTAAGTCGGGTCTCGAGCGCGCGGCTCTGAGCCTCCATGCGCTGGGTTTCCCGGAGAACGCCGCCGACCAGCTCGCGCAGGGCCTCGACGCTGCTCTCGGCCGTGAGCCTGCCCGAGAACTCGCGCAGGACCTCGCCGTACTGCGAGGTCTCTTCGCCCGACTGGCCGACGTAATCGAGGATCGCGCCGAGTGATTCCTGGATCTTCTTGCTGGTCGCGCTCAGGGCCTCGCCGACCTCGTCGGTGCCGAAGAACTCGGCATAGATCTCGGCGGTCTGGTTCTCGGTCAGGGTCGGGGTGAGCTTCAGGGCGGCATCGATCCGCTCGTTAAGAGCACGATACTGCTTCGTGCAATAAGTATACCAAAGCGTGTAATTTTTAGGATTCGGCGCAACTCCGACCTTGGCCATGAGCGTCATGGCCTGCTCGGCGAATGCCTTGGTCTGCTCGGCGCTTTCGAAAAACTCCATCGATCCCGGCTTGGTTCATGGATTCCATCTTGGGCCGGGGCTCGGGGCCCTGGTGGGACAAGCATAAGCGAGACAGGTTTCATATTCCTTTCCAAGCCGCCGCCGGTTTCGCTCGAAACAACTCTTATTCGGTTGACCGGCGGCCCGGAAAACGCCGGCGACGCGCGCGTTGACAGCCTCGCGAGGGCGCGCGACAAAGGGCCGGCCCCACCGGCCTCACGCCTCATCCGAAATCGGACGGACAGCCTCATGACCCAGCCTCGCAAAGACGGCGCGAACGCCTCCGCCTCCCCTTACGACATCCTGTTCGAGCCGGTGCCGATCGGCCCGCTGGTCGCGCGCAACCGCTTTTTCCAGGTGCCCCACTGCAACGGCATGGGGACGATCTACCCCCGCACCCAGGCGGCGATGCGCGGCGTGAAGGCCGAGGGCGGCTGGGCCGTGGTCTGCACCGAGGAGACCATGATCCATCCCGACAGCGAAAGCACGCCGACCCCCAACTGCGAGCTTCTCGACCGGGGCGATATCCGCGCCCTCGCCGTGATCGCCGAGGCGATCAAGCGCCACGGCGCGCTCGCCGGGATCGGGCTGGTCCATCACGGCTTCACCGCCACCAACCGCCTGAGCCGCCTGGCGCCGGTCGCGCCCTCGTCGCAGCCCAACCCCTACGGCGAGCCGATTCAGTCGCGGATCATGGACAAGGCCGACATCCGCGCCTTCCGCCGCCGGCACCGGACGGCGGCGCTGCGCGCGCGCGAGGCGGGCTACGACATCGTCTATGTCTATGCCGCGCACAACATCGCGCTGCCGATGCATTTCATCTCGCGGCGCTACAACCAGCGGACCGACGAGTACGGCGGCGCGCTCGAAAACCGAGCGCGGCTGCTGCGCGAGCTGCTCGAGGAGACTCGGGACGCGGTCGGCGACGCTTGCGCCGTCGCCCTGCGCTTCGCCGTCGACGAGCTTCTCGGCCCCCGGGGCATCACCTGCGAGGGCGAGGGCCGCGAGGTGGTCGAGATGCTCGCCGAGCTGCCCGATTTGTGGGACGTGAACATCTCGAACTGGGACAACGATTCGCAGACCTCGCGCTTCGCCGAGGAAGGCTTCCAGGATTCCTACATCGCCTTCGTCAAGGGCGTGACCTCGAAGCCCGTGGTGGGCGTCGGGCGCTACACCTCGCCCGACGCCATGGTCGGGCGGGTCCGGCGCGGGCTGCTCGACTTCATCGGCGCGGCGCGGCCCTCGATCGCCGATCCCTATCTGCCCGAGAAGATCCGTGGCGGTCGGATCGACGAGATCCGCGAATGCATCGGCTGCAACGTTTGCGTCGCCGGCAACAACACGGGCGCGCCCATGCGCTGCACCCAGAACGCGACGGTCGGCGAGGAATGGCGCCGGGGCTGGCATCCCGAGCGCTTCGCTCCCAAGGGCTCGGATGATTCGGTGCTGATCGTCGGCGCGGGTCCCGCCGGGCTCGAATGCGCCCGCGTGCTCGGCGAGCGGGGCTACCAAGTTCACCTCGCCGAGGCGGGAACCGAACTCGGTGGCCGGGTCGCGACCGAATCGCGCCTTGCCGGGCTCGCCGCCTGGCGCCGGGTCGCCGACTACCGCGCTAGCGCGATCGGGCGCATGGCCAATGTCTCGGTCTATTTCGACAGCCGCCTCGAGGCCGCGCATCTGCGCGAGTTCGGCGCCCCGCGCGTGGTGATCGCGACCGGCGCGCGCTGGCGCAAGGACGGCACCGGGCGCGCGAACCTCGCGCCCATTCCGGGCTCGGAGCGGGACCACGTGGTCTCGGCCGACGCGGTGCTGGCGGGCGCCGAGATCGCCGGCCCGGTCGTGGTCTTCGACGACGACCATTACTATCTCGGCGGCGTGATCGCCGAAACCCTGCGCCTGCGCGGGCTCGCGGTCACGCTGGCGACGCCCGAGGCCGAACCATCGACCTGGACGCGCAACACTCTCGAACAGGCGCGCATCGAAACCCGGCTGCGCGAGATCGGGGTCGAGATCGCGACCCGGCGCAACATCGCCCGGATCGACGACGATTCGCTCACGCTGACCTGCGTCTTCACCGGGCGGCGCGAGGAACGCGCCTGCGCGACCGTCGTGATGGTGACCGCGCGAACCCCGGAGGACGCGCTCTACCACGCCCTCGTCGACGACGACGCGGCGCGCGCGGCGGCGGGCATCAAATCGGTCGTCCGCATCGGTGATTGCGCCGCCCCCGGGATCATCGCCGCCGCGGTCCACGACGGGCACCGCCACGCCCGGGCGCTCGACGCGTCGATCGAGGACCCGGACGGCGTGCCCTATCTTCGCGAGCGGGTCAGCCTGGAGTAGAACGCGATCGCTTGATCCGACGGCGGCGCGCGGCCGCCGGGTCGGCCTCTCCCTTTCGGCCGCGCCGCCGCCGCTCGACGGCGTAGGCCTCCTTGAGGTCGCTCAGGAAAGCGCCGAGAACCGCGGTTTCCTTTCGCGTCCGCCGGGTGATGACATAGAAGGTCGAGGCGTAGGTCAGCCGCTCGGCGAACACGGCGCGCAGCGCGCCGCGCGCGACCCAGGGCGCGGCGTAATGCTCGGGCAGGTAGCCGAGGTAGCTCCCCGAACGGATCAGGATGAGCTGCGCTTCCTCGTCGAAGGCCGTGGCTGCCGGCGTGTCGACCGGGATCTTGCGCATATGCGCGCCAGTCCAGTGGGCGCGGGCGATGACCCGCATTTCGCGCATCTCCTCGAAGGCGATATCGCTGTCGTCGCGATCGAAGAACGGGTGCCCCGGCGCGCAGTAGAACCGCTGGGTTTCGTCGTAAAGGGGCGTGAACCGCAACCCCGCCACGTTCTGGGGAAAGGTGCCGAGCGCCGCGTCCAGCCGTCCGTCCATCACCAGGTGCTGGAGATCGCGCGGCGAATGGACCGAAAGCTCCACGTGAACGGCGTTCTTGCGCTGGTTGAAGCGCCGAAACGCCTGGTGTAGTCGGGTCTTCGGGTCGGTCGAGACGGCGTCGAGGATGCCGAACCGCAAGTGGCCGACCAACTCGCCGCGGAGCGCGCCGGTCTCGCTCTCGAACTCGTCCATCGCCATGAACAGGCGGCGCACCATGTCGTAGACGATCTCGCCCTTTTCGGTCAGCCGGAAGCCCTGGCGTCCCCGCAGGCAGAGCCGGTAGCCGAGGCGCGATTCGAGCGCCGCGAGATGGTTGCTCACGGTCGACTGGCCGACGTTGAGCTCGAGCTGCGCCGCCGACAGCCCGCCGCATTCGACGATCGCCTTGAAGACCCTGAGAAGCCTGAGATCGACGTTGTGGAGCCGCGGCATGGCCCGCACCATCCATGAATACATTTATGAATATCAATCTAAATAACATGATTTCTATATTTTTTGAAATGCTTGCGCGCGCCATCGTTCGCGGTGGAACGGAACGGCGCGGCACGCGCGACGAGAAGCGACGACGATGACCGACGAACCTTCATATCGTTATCCGGAGTTCGCCGACCCGATGGTCCGGCCTCGCTATACGGGGGTGCCGACCTTCATGCGCGCTCCCTACCGCGAGACCCCCGACGACCTCGATATCGCCCTGATCGGCGTTCCCTTCGACGGCGGCGTGACCAACCGCCCGGGCGCCCGCCACGGCCCGCGCGAGATTCGCAACCAGTCGAGCCTCATGCGGCGCATCAACCAGGCGACCGGGATCGACCCCTTCGCGCTTTGCAGGGTCGCCGACCTGGGCGACGCCTGGGTGGAAAAGCCCTTCGAGCTCGAAGCCGCCCTCGGCGAGATCGCGGCCTTCTTCCGCCGCGTGCGGGACGCGGGCGTCGTTCCTGTCTCGGCGGGGGGTGATCATTCGGTGACGCTGCCGATTTTCCGCGCCATTGCCCGCGAGCGCCCGATCGGCATGGTCCATATCGACGCCCATTGCGATACCGGCGACGACTATCTGGGCTCGAAGTTCCACCACGGCGCGCCGTTTCGCCGCGCGGTCGAGGAAGGGCTGCTCGACCCCAAGCGCACTATCCAGATCGGCATTCGCGGCCCGGTCAACGATCCCGACGTCTGGAAATTCAGCTATGATGCGGGAATGCGCGTCGTCACCATGGAGGAGTTTTACGAGCGCGGCGTGGGCGCGATCGTCGCCGAGGCGCGCGCGGTGGTCGGCGATGGTCCGACCTACGTCAGCTTCGACGTCGATGGGCTCGATCCGGTCTATGCGCCGGGCACGGGGACGCCCGAGATCGGCGGTCTGACGTCGCTCGAGGGACAGCTCCTGATCCGCGGGCTCGCCGGTCTCGACCTGATCGGCGGCGACGTGGTGGAGGTTGCGCCCCCCTTCGATCCCAGCGGCAACACCGCGCTGGTCGGCGCTTCTCTCATGTACGAAATTCTGTGTATCGTCGCCGAGGCCACGGCGCGGCGAAGAAAGCGATAAGCGGCCCTGCCCGCGACCCTCCGGCCCGGCGACCACGCCGGGAACCGGAGTAACGCCAAAACGAGGAAAGACAAGGAGGCACACATGAAAAAGTTGCTTTACGGCCTGATGGCGGGAGCCTTCGCTCTCGGAATTCTGGGCCCCGGATCGGCCTCGGCCGAGCCCTTGCGCCTAGCCTTTTCGACCTGGGTCGGCTATGGCCCGTTTTACGTCGCTCAGGAAAAAGGCTTCTTCAAGGACGAGGGCGTCGACGTCAAGCTCATCATCATCGAGGACACCAAGATCCGCATCCCGACCCTCGCCGCCGGGAAGATCGACGCGCTGGCGACCACCGTCGACACCATTCTTCCCTATATCAGCGACAAGCAGAAGTTCACCTATATCTTCGCCATCGACGACAGCAACGGCGGCGACGGGATCGTCGCCAACAAGGACATCAAGACCATCGCCGATCTGAAGGGCAAGAAGGTCGGTTACAGCGAAGGTTCGGTCTCGCAGTTTTATCTCGCCGTTCTCCTCAAGGAGGCCGGGCTGAGCCTCGATGACGTCGATTCGGTCAACATGTCGGCGGGCGACGCCGGCAGCGCCTTCGTCACCAAGCGCATCGACGCCGCCGTCACCTGGGAACCCTGGCTGACCCGGGGTAAGCAGGCCGAGCATGGCCATCTGCTGACCGATTCCTCCACCACGCCAGGTCTGATCACCGACGTGCTGATTACAACGCCCAAGAAGCTCGCCGCCCGCAAGAATGATTTCAAGGCTCTGGCGCGCGCCTGGTATCGGGCTGTCGACTTCGTCGCCGACCATCCTAAAGAGGCCGATGTCATCATGGCGAAGGGCGTTGGCGGGTGGCTCAAGAAGCCCGAAGTATTCGCCGAGACCCGGACCGGAATCCGGTTCTACGACAAGGCGGCCAACCATGCCTATTTCGGCACCGCGACCAAACCCGGCCCCATCACCAAGACGATCACAAACGCCATCGATTTGTGGTCCAGCCTCGGCAAGATGAGGCTTAAGCCCAACCCGACCAATCTGATCACTTTCGACGTCGTCAACCAGTAGCGAACGGGGCGCATCTTGGCCAAGAACGAAACCAAGGTCGGCCAGGAAGTTCCCCTTTCGGGCGTATTCACGCCGAAGCAGGAGATACCGGTCAGGCTCTATTTCAGCGTCAGCGTGCTGACCGGTATCTCCCTGTTCGGCCTCTGGGCCCTGCTGACCTACGGCGGGCTGATCCGGCCCGACTTCCTAGCTCCGCCCCACATGGTCGTGGTCGCCGCCTACGAGGGGATCGCCGACGGCTCGCTCATCGAGCACACGGTCTCGAGCGTTGTGGTGATCTTCTCGGGTTTCATCCTCGCCTCGATCGTCGCCGTGCCGCTCGGCATCCTCATGGGGAGCTTTCGCATCGTCCAGGCGATGGTCGAGCCGGTCACGAACTTCATGCGCTACCTCCCGGTCAGCGCCATGATTCCGCTGTTGATCCTGTGGATCGGCATCGGGATCGAGGAGAAGATCGCGGTCATTTTCCTGGGAACCTTCTTCCAGCAGCTCATTCTGATTTCCGACGTCTCGGCGCGGGTCTTGAAGGACCTGATCGACGTCTCCTACACCCTGGGAGCGAACCGGCGCCAGGTGGTCACGCGCGTCCTGGTGCCCGCCTGCATGCCGGGGGTCATGGACAATCTGCGCGTAACCATGGGCTGGGCCTGGACCTATCTGGTGGTCGCCGAGCTGGTCGCCGCCAACAGCGGTCTCGGCTACATGATCCTCAACGCCATGCGCGGGCTGTTTTCCGAGGTCATCCTTCTCGGAATCTTCGTCATCGGCCTTCTCGGGCTGCTCACGGACCAGGTTTTCAAGCTTGCCCGGCGGCTTCTGCTGCCCTGGTCGGCGACTTTCTAGGCGGAGGGCGCGTGTCGATACTCGAAATCAAGGACGTCACGGTCCGCTTCGAGACCAAGAACGGCCAACTGACCGCGCTCGAGGACATTTCGCTCGCCATCGCGGATCGCGAGTTCTCGGTGATCGTCGGCCCGTCGGGCTGCGGAAAGTCGACCCTATTGCGCCTTGTCGCCGGGCTCCAACCCGCGACCTCGGGCGTCGCCCTGCTCGAGGGCCGACCGATTCGCGGGCCATCGGTGGAGCGGGGCATGGTGTTTCAAAGCTACACCCTGTTCCCCTGGCTGACGGTCGAGAAAAACGTGCAGTTCGGCCCCACGCTCAAGGGCATGCCGTCGGCCGAACGCGACGCCATCGCGAAGAAGTTTCTCGGCCAGGTGGGACTTTCGGGATTCGAGAAGGCCTATCCCGAACAGCTCTCGGGCGGAATGCGGCAACGGGTGGCCCTGGCCCGGGCGCTCGCCAACGACCCCAAGATCCTGCTCATGGACGAGCCCTTCGGCGCCCTCGACAGCCAGACCCGCTCGCTGATGCAGGAGCTCCTGGTCGGGATTTGGGAACGAGCGCACAAGACGGTTCTGTTCATCACCCACGACATCGAGGAAGCGATCTTTCTCGCCGATCACGTCTATGTCATGAGCGCGCGCCCCGGGCGGATCAAGAAGCAGGTCCAGATCACGATCCCCCGCCCCCGCACCCTCGAGGTGCTGACCTCGCCCGAATTCGTCGCCTTCAAGCGCGATATCCTCGATGTCATGTACGAGGAAAGCGTGCGCGCGGCGTCGGTAAGACCGATTTAATCCATTTCCTCGCCTACCGCCGCTCGGGGACCAGGCGCTCGGCCTCGTCGGGCAGGCGGCCCTCCTCGGCGGCATGGCAGGCGACCGCGCCGCCACCGGGGCGCGCCATGGGCTCGGGGCGCTCGCGTCGGCAGCGGTCGTCGGCGAATGGGCAACGCGGATGGAAGGCGCAGCCCGAGGGCGGGTGGATCGGGCTCGGCACCTCGCCCGCCACCGGCACGCGCTTGCGCCCGGTCATCTCGAGATCGGGGATGGTGTCGAGCAGCATCCGCGTGTAGGGGTGCCAGGGATGGCGGAACAGCGCCCGCGCGCCGGCCCACTCGACCAGCCGTCCGAGATACATCACGCCAACCAGGTCGGCGACGTGATAGACGACCGCGAGATTGTGGCTGATGAACAGATAGGTCAGCCCGAGGTCGCGCTGAAGGTCGCGCATCAGGTTAAGGATTTGCGCCTGGACCGAGACGTCGAGCGCCGAGGTCGGCTCGTCGCAGACCAAGAACTCGGGACGGCTCGCGAGCGCGCGGGCGATCGAGATGCGCTGGCGCTGCCCGCCCGAGAACTCGTGCGGGTATTTGCGCCCGTCGCTCTCGGAAAGCCCGACCTGGCGCAGGAGCGCCGCCACGCGGTCGCCGACCTCGCGATCGTCGCGCGCGAGGCGATGGGCGCGAATCGGCTCGGCGACGATATCGTTCACCCGCCAGCGCGGGTTGAGGCTCGCGTAGGGGTCTTGGAAGATCATCTGCAAGCGGCGGCGGACCGGGGCCATGGCGACGCGCCCCTCGAGCTTGGCGAGGTCCTGGCCGTCGAACTCGATCGAGCCGCGCGTCGGGCGGTAGAGGCCGACGACGAGGCGCGCGACCGTCGACTTGCCGCAGCCCGATTCGCCCACCAGGCTGAAGGTGCGCCCCTTGGGAATGTCGAAGCTCACGCCGTCGACCGCGCGCAGCATCAGCCGATCCTCGCGCGCGAGCACCCGGGTGAGCCAGGGCGCCGAAACATCGAAGTAGCGCGCGAGATCGCGTACCCGCACCAGCGGCTGGGCGGCGGTGGTCGTCCGGGTGAGAGACTCAGCCATCGCTTCCCGTCCGGGGCAGTTCGGTGGCGAGCCAGCAGGCCGCGCGCGTCGCGCCGAGCGTGACCAGTTCGGGGCGTTCGGCGCGGCAGCGGTCGACGGCGTGGCGACAGCGCGGATGGAAGGCGCAGCCCGCCGGGATCTCGTCGAGCCGGGGCATCGAGCCGTCGATCTGGGTCAGCCGCTCGACGTCGTGGCCGATCAGCGGGATCGAGCCCATCAGGCCGACGGTATAGGGGTGGCGCGCTTGCTTGATGACGTCGCGCACCGGGCCGATCTCGACGATTCGCCCGGCGTACATCACCGCGACCCGGTCGGCGGTCTCGGCGATCACCCCCATGTCGTGGGTGATCAGCATGACCGAGGTCGCGTGCTCGCGGCACAGCCGTTGCAGAAGGGCGATGATCTGCGCCTGGATCGATACGTCGAGCGCGGTCGTCGGCTCGTCGGCGATGATCAGCCGCGGGTTGGCGCAAAGCGCGAGCGCGATAACCACCCGCTGGCGCATGCCGC
>Ga0114931_10009661_pt1 | contig 11535 bp, 11 predicted proteins | sample 2SBtaG_FD_89579 | JGI IMG/M metagenome (GOLD analysis project Ga0114931, IMG submission 89579) | Deep subsurface microbial communities from Kolumbo volcano to uncover new lineages of life (NeLLi) - 2SBTROV14_V59a metaG | ecosystem: Environmental > Aquatic > Marine > Volcanic | place: Kolumbo...
TAGAAAGAAAACAGCAAATACGATTTGCTGTTTTCTTCATAATCAATGGCTTCGGGCCATTGATTATGCCGGCACTTCCCTGTGCCGGATTAGTTCTCGTCATTTATAAACGGGAACTAGTTAAGCCTTAGGGCTTGAAATGGAATAAGAGTCGCAAATTACGTCGGATTTTCGTTCTTCTTCTAGGCGAAGGAAAAGACAAGAAAGAGCGACACTTTTTTTGTGACCAGCCCTTAGCATGGCGCGGTGCATTGTTTCTGCCGCCACCATGCTGCAACAATTTTTCATTTACCAACACAGGAGCCAAAATGGCCAGAGTCACTGTAGAAGATTGCCTGAAAAATGTCGATAACCGCTTCAAGCTAGTGCTGTTGGCCAGTAAACGGGCGCGTCAGTTGAGCAAGAATGCCGAACCCTTCGTGCCGCGCGGAAAAAACAAGGATACCGTGGTGGCGATCCGGGAAATAGCCGCCGGCTATGTCAATGAGGAAAATATCGACATGCTGCACCAGGTCGGTGAAAGCGACAGCGAATTGACCTGACGCCCCCATGCTGGAACTGGTGGACACCATAGAAATCGAAAAGCCGGAGGAAAAACTCATCCACCGGTTGTGCTCTGTGTTGCAGGGTTATATGGAACCGGCACAGATCGATGAAGTGCTGCGCGCCTATGAATTCAGCGCGGCTGCACATCATGGCCAGTTCCGGAAAAGTGGCGAGTCCTATATCTGCCACCCCATCGCAGTGGCCACCATTCTCGCCGAAATGCGCATGGACATCAATGGCATCGTTGCCGCTATACTGCACGATGTCGTCGAAGACACCAGCATCAGCAAAGAGAATATCCGCACCACCTTCAATGATCAGGTCGCGGAACTGGTGGATGGCGTCACCAAACTGACCCAGATCGACAGCAAGTCCCAGGCAGAAGCGCAGGCGGAAAATGTCCGCAAGATGTTTCTCGCCATGGCCAACGACCTGCGCGTTATCATGGTGAAACTGGCGGACCGGCTGCACAACATGCAGACGCTGGGCGCCATGCCAACCCGGAAGAAGCGCCGCATCGCCCGGGAAACACTGGATATCTATGCACCCATCGCCAATCGTCTGGGCATGAACCATATCCGCCAGCAACTGGAGGCACTGGGCTTCGAGTCCCTGTATCCGATGCGCAGCCGGATCCTTAAAAATGAGGTCCGGAAAGCCCGCGGCAATCGCCGGGAAATTGTCGCCACGATCAAATCGGCCTTGCAGAAACGCCTGGAGGATGCCCGGCTGATCTGCGACGTGGTGGGCAGGGAAAAAAATGTCTACAGCATCTATCAAAAGATGCGCAGCAAGAAAATTTCCTTTGCCGATGTCTTCGATGTCTATGCCTTCAGAATAACCTGCGATCGGGTCGACGACTGCTACCTTGCCCTGGGCGTGGTGCACAATCTGTACAAACCCATCCCGGGGCGTTTCAAGGACTATATCGCGCTACCCAAGGCCAACGGTTATCAATCCCTGCACACGGTGCTGCTCGGACCCTACGGCCTGCCCATAGAAATCCAGATCAGGACGGAAGAAATGCATCGCATGTCGGAATCCGGCATTGCCGCACACTGGCTGTATAAATCCGATGTCGAAGACGGTCATTCCTTCAAGGCCAGGGCCAATGAATGGCTCAGGGATGTCATGGAAATCCAGAAAGCCGCCGGCGATTCCCTGGAGTTCATCGACAACCTGAAAATCGATCTGTTTCCCCAGGAGGTCTTCGTCTTCACCCCCCAGGGCGGCATCATCAAACTGCCGCGCGGCGCGACGATCGTCGATTTTGCCTATGCCGTACATACCGATATCGGCAACTCCTGCATCTCGGCACGGGTCGACAGACGCCTGGTCCCCCTGCAGACCCAGCTGCAGAATGGCGTCACGGTGGAAGTCATCACCGCTTCCTGGGCCAGACCCAATCCTCTGTGGCTTAACTATGTCGTGACCGCCAAGGCGCGGGCCGGCATCCGCACCTATCTCAAACATTTCAAGCAGCAGGAGGCCATTGCCCTGGGTAGGCGTCTACTGGAAAAAGAACTGCAGGCCATGCAGATCCAGCTGCAGGACATTCCCGAAGAGCATCTCCGGCAATTGCTGGAAATCATGAACATCAAGTCCCTAGACAGACTGCTGGAAGATATCGGCCTGGGCAACAGGATGCCATTCCTGGTTGCCAAACGCCTGGCGCAGAAAGACATCCATGCCGCAGTGAAGCTGGACAACATTGATAAAGGCGTGGAAGCCCCCCTGATCATCAAAGGCACGGAAGGCATGGTGGTGACACTGGCGAAATGCTGCCGTCCCATTCCGGGGGACAGCATCATCGGCTATTTCAACCCCGGCCGCGGCATCGTCGTGCATCATCATGACTGCCGCAACAGCAACGACATGAAAAAAAAGCAGGTCAGCTGGCTGGATGTCGAATGGAGCAAGGATGCCTCGGGAGAATTTCCGGTGGAACTTCGTATTGAATTGCGTAATGATCGCGGCACGCTGGCCACCATTGCCGCAACGATTTCCAGTATGGACTCGAATATAGAAAATGTCGCCGTCATCGACCAGGACGACCGGGTTTCCGTCGACCTGATCACATTGACCGTCAAGAACCGGGTGCATCTGGCCAACATCATACGCAAGCTGAAAAAATTGTTCATCGTTTTAAAAATCACCAGGGTAAAGGCCTAAAACAAAAAAAATGACCAAAGAAATCATTCACACCGATCGGGCGCCCCAGGCCATCGGCACCTATTCGCAAGCCGTCAAAGTCGACAACACCGTCTATCTGTCCGGACAGATCCCGCTCGACCCTGCCACCATGGAAGTCGTCGACAGTGACATCAGGGTCCAGTTCAAATAGGTGTTTGACAATCTGCTGGCCGTTGCCGAAGCGGCCGGTGGTGATTTTTTCGATTTCGTGAAAATCAACATCTATCTGACCGATCTGGCGCATTTTCCTATCGTCAATGAAATCATGGGGGAATACTTTATCCAGCCCTATCCAGCGCGCGCCGTGGTCGAAGTGTCCGCCTTGCCGAAAGGGGTTACCGTGGAAATGGATGCCATAATGGTGCTCAGGGAAGAGGAATATTCCGCCTAGCGCACTGCATCACGATATTTGCTTTTCCTCCGTTGCGCACGACGCTGACCTTCCCTGTCCCGTCCAAGACTTTACCATGCCATCCAGCAGCACCTGCCAGATCCTTCAGCAACCGGTCACGACCCTGAAGGGTATCGGCGGACAAACGGCCAGGCGCCTGCAAAGACTAGGCATAGTCAGAATCGTCGACCTGCTGCTGCATCTGCCGCTGCGCTACGAAGACCGCACCAGGGTCTGCCCCATCGGCGCCTTGCAGCCGGGAATGACGGCCCTGATCTGTGGCCGCATCGAATTCAGCGAGGTACTGCAACGCGGTCGTCGCAGCCTGGTCTGCAGAATGAGCGACGCTACCGGCTGCATCACGCTGCGTTTTTTTCATTTCACCGCCAGACAGCGCAGTGATCTGCAGAATGCACCCCTGTTAAGCTGTTTTGCCGAAGTCAGGAGCGGTTATGCGGGGCTGGAAATGATACACCCGGAATATAAATTGCTGCCTTCATCTTCCGCCTGCCCCACGGAGTTCTGCCTGACACCGGTCTATTCTCTTTGCGAGGGGCTGCATCAGAAAACCATCAGGAAGCTGGTGCAACAGGCCTTGAGCCTGTTCACCAGGAACCAGGACGCCCTTCCCGAATTGCTGCCGGATGCGCTGCTGCAGACGCTGCATTTCCCGGGACTGGCAAAAGCGATCACTCTTCTGCATTCGCCGGACGGCAGTGTCGCCCTGGATGAACTGGAGGGCGGCAGGCACCCGACAATAAAGCGGCTGGCCTTCGAGGAATTCCTGGCCCATCATCTGAGCCTCAGGATAGCCAGGCTGCAGGACCAGGCATTGCAGGCGCCGGTTTTTGAAAGCGACCAGCAGCTGAGCGATGCCTTCAAACGGAATCTGGCTTTTCATTTGACGCCGGCACAGCTGCGGGTCATTGAAGAAATCAGCAGTGATTGCCGCAGCGATCGCCCGATGATGCGTCTGCTGCAGGGCGATGTCGGCTCCGGCAAAACCGTCGTGTCGGCATTCGCCACGCTGCAGGCCTTGAGTTCCGGCTATCAGGTGGCAGTGATGGCGCCCACGGAATTGCTTGCGGAACAGCACTATAACAGCTACCGCGCCTGGTTCGAGCCCCTGCAGATCAACACCGTCTGCCTCAGTGGCCAGCAGAAGAAAACACGCCGGGAAGCGATCCTGCAGGACATAGCCACCGGTTCGGCCGGTGTGATCGTCGGTACCCACGCCCTGTTTCAGGAGGCGGTCCGGTTCTTCCGCCTGGGTCTGCTGATCATCGATGAACAACACCGTTTTGGCGTCAATCAGCGCCTCGCATTACGCGCCAAGGGAGAGGCATCGGGCTGCAGACCGCATCAACTGGTCATGACCGCCACACCCATACCACGTACCCTGGCGATGCTGCGCTATGCCGACCTGGATATTTCCGTCATCGATGAAATGCCGCCCGGCAGGCAAAACGTGGTCACCAGCGCGATACCGGCGGAACGGCGCGCCGAAGTCATTGCCAGAATCGACAGCTGGATAGCCCGGGACGGCAGGCATACTGGGTCTGCACACTGATCGAGGAATCGGAAGCGCTGCAGTGCCAGGCCGCGGAAAACACCCTGGCGCAGCTCACCCAGGCATTGCCGGAAATCCGCTTCGCGCTGGTCCATGGACGCATGAAGGCTTCTGAAAAGGAACAGGCCATGCAGGCCTTCAAGGAAGGCTCAACGGACCTGCTGGTGGCGACGACGGTGATCGAGGTGGGCGTCGATGTGGCCAATGCCGGCCTGATGATCATCGAAAATCCCGAGCGCCTGGGGCTGGCCCAACTGCACCAGTTACGCGGCAGGGTCGGCCGCGGTCCTGGAGACAGTTACTGCCTGCTGATGTATCAGGGGCCATTGTCGGAAACCGCGCGGCAACGTCTGGGAATTCTCAGGGAAACCTGCAACGGCTTCGTCATCGCGGAAAAAGACCTGCAGCTGCGTGGCCCGGGGGAAATGCTGGGAACACGCCAAACCGGGCAGATACAGTTCAAAATTGCCAACCTGGGCCGCGATGCGGAGCTCATCCCCATGGTGCAGCAGGCGGCCGAAATCATCCAGACGGAAGCGCCAGAAGCCATACAGCCGCTGATAGACCGCTGGCTGGGAGATACAAACCAGTATGCCGAAGTATAATGGCTGCACACATGCGTTCCCCCCTGCCGGCCCTTCTTTGCCTATGGCAACGTTTTCAAACCTGCTGTCAGCTACTGCGGCACGTTTTCGGCCTACACTGGACAAAAATAACCATCCTTAATGCCAACAATCCACCCACGGAGAGTATAATTGTCAACCAATAGTCATTTATTCCTGACCGAACCTGCCTGGCGGCCCAGCCGTCCCGGCTGCCATCGGCTGATACCGGCAGCCGCGCAATCCTGGATCTACGAGCCCGATTCACTGACGCAGCGCCTGCGTGACTATTACGGCGATGCGCTAAGGGTTGCGCTTCTGTTTCAGCAGCGGCGCAGACCTTTTTTCAGCGAACGGCGTCTGCTGAAACAGGACAATGCCAGGCACAGCCTGGTCCGGGAGGTGCTGTTATACGCCGATAACAAACCTTTGATTCTGGCCAGAACGGTGATACCGGAAAAAACCCTGCACGGCGCCCAGCGCAATCTGGCCCGGCTGGGCAGCCGCCCCCTGGGCGAAGTGATTTTCAGCCAACCCGGGCTGGAAAGGCTGGAAATGGACATCACCCGGGTGCAGCCGTACAACTGGTCACAGAGCGTGCGGGAAAAATACCGCCTGGAGCAGCCACTGTGGGGCAGAAGAACCGTGTATGCCCTGCAGCACCGGCAATTGCTGGTCAGCGAGTTCTTTCTGCCGGCAGTGCTGGCTGCACATTGTTGATGGCCGGTTATCGCTGCTACACAGCCAGCCACTGCCTATGCCAGACAGGACAATAGTATTTCAATGAAAATCGTCATTCTCGGAGCCGGTCGAACCGGAACCTCCCTGGCCACCAGCCTGGTCGGTGACGCCTATGACATCGTGGTGGTCGACATCAATGCCGATCTGCTGCGGCAACTCAAGGAAAAACTGGACATAGCAACCGTGCTCGGCAATGCCGGCCATCCTCCGGTTCTCGAACGGGCGGGCATCCGTGATGCGGACATGCTGATTGCAGTCACCAACAAGGATGAAACCAACATCCTGGCTTGCCAGATTGCCCATAGTCTTTATCGGACAAAAACCAAGATCGCCCGGGTACGGGCGATTGAATTTGCCGACTATATGCATCTTTTTTCCCAGGATGGCATTCCGGTTGATCTGGTCATCAGTCCTGAACAGATAATCATGCAGTTCTTCAAGGGGCTCATCGATTGTCCCGGAATAAAATATGTGGCCGATTTTGCCGATGGTAAAGTCCGTCTGGTCTCGGTGCAAGTGACACGCAGCGGATTTTTGGTCGGCAAGAGGATCCGCGAGCTGCGCAGGCAGCTGCAACACCAGCGACTGCGATTTGTCGCCATCTATCGTGAGGGGAAGTCCATCGCTCCCAATGGCGACACCGTCATCGAGGAATACGATGAAGTGTTTTTGATCGCGCCAAAAGAAAAGATAAGCGCCGTATTGGCGGATATTCGCAAACACGAAGCCCCTTACAAACGCCTGATGTTAGCCGGCGGCGGGCATGTTGGCGTCAGGCTGGCACTGGCGCTGGAGGATCGCTATCAGGTTAAGATCATCGAAAAGAACAGCACACGGGCGGAAAAGATTGCGAATCTTCTCAAGCGCACCATAGTCCTGCATGGAGACGCCGTGGACACACATTTGCTCGCCAGTGAAAATATCGACAAAATCGATGTCTTCTGCGCTCTTACCGAGAACGACGGAATCAATATTCTATCCTCGACCCTCGCCAAGCAACTGGGTGCGCGTAAGACCCTGTGTATTGTCAATCATCCTCTCTATGAGAACCTGGTCAGTTGCAGCGGTATCGATGCCGCGATCATTCCCCAGGAACCCATTGTCGGTGAAATTTTAAAGTTTCTGCGTCATGGCGACGTGGTCCAGGTCAGCGAAGTGCGGGGTGGCACAGCAGAAGCTCTTGAAGCGGTGGTCCACGGTACTCTGAACAAATCGGAAATCATCGGCCGACGGGTGGACCAGCTGCATCTGCCACCGGGTGTCATCCTGGGAGCACTGGTCCGGGATGGAACGCCGATCGCTATTCATCACGATGCAGTGTTTCAGGAAGGTGATCATGTGGTAATGTTTCTGATGGAGAAGACCCTCATCCCCACCGTCGAAAACCTGTTCGTCGGCTGACTATCATACTGCCCGGCAAGGCGCCATCATGCGTATAAAAGTAGTCATAAAAATCATCGGCTTTCTGCTCATGGTGTTCAGCCTGACGATGCTCCCGCCAATGCTGGTAGCCCAGCTTTACGAGGAACACACCAGCATGCCATTCAGCACGGCGTTTCTGGTGATTTTTCTCATCGGCCTGACGCTCTGGCTTCCGCTGCACAGCTGCCAGGACGAGCTGCGCCTGCGGGATGGCTTCATGGTGGTGGCGTTGTTCTGGGTCGTACTGGGAACAAGTGGCGCTCTGCCCTTCATGCTCGCCGAACACCCACATATGCGCTTTACCGACGCGGTGTTCGAATCAATCTCCGGCCTCACCACCACCGGTGCGACCGTGTTGACGGGTTTGGATCATCTGCCGCACTCCATACTGTTCTACCGTCAGCAGCTGCAATGGCTGGGTGGCATGGGCATCATAGTGCTTGCTGTCGCCATCTCGCCAATGCTGCGGGTCGGAGGCATGCAGCTGTATCGCGCGGAAACCCCGGGCCCGATCAAAGACACCAAACTGACACCGAGAATAGCGGAAACCGCCAAGACGCTGTGGAGTATCTATGTCGGCTTGACGGTACTTTGTGCGCTGGCCTACTGGAGCGCCGGAATGACTGTGTTCGATGCCGTGGCGCATTCATTCTCGACGATTTCCACCGGTGGATAATCCACCCATGATGCCAGCATCACCTGGTTCCACAACCGGGCCATTGAATTAATCGCGATCCTATTCATGGCTCTTTCGGCAATCAATTTCTCCTTGCATTATCTTGCCCTGAAATGGCGAAGCCTGAAACCCTACCTGCAGGATAGCGAAGTCCGGGCTTTCATGACCATCATCGCAATCCTCGGATTATTTGTCATGGCGCATCTCTGGCTGAAAGGCAGTGACAAAGCAGTGCACGAAAATGCCATAGAGAGCCTGTTTCAGGTGGTTTCCTTCATAACCACCACCGGCTTCGTCTCGGCGCCTTATTACCTCTGGCCAAGCTTTGTCCCGGTAATGCTGGTATTCGTGGGATTTGTCGGCGGCTGTGGCGGTTCTACCGCCGGCGGACTGAAAGTGGTCCGGGTCATGTTGATCTATAAACAGGGTGTGCGGGAAATCCGCCGCCTGATTCATCCCAGTGCCTGTCTGCCGGTAAAGATCGGAAACCGTCCGCAGGATCCGCGGGTCATCGATGCGGTATGGGGTTTCTTCGCCCTCTATATCGTATCTTTCGTGCTGATGATGCTGGTGATGATGGAGGCAGGACTGGATGAGGTCAGTGCCTTCTCCGGCGTCGCCGCCTGTATGAACAATCTTGGGCCTGCGTTGGGCGAAGTGGCGAGTAACTTTGCGTCGACCGGTGATCCTGTGAAATGGGTGGCCTGCTTCGCCATGCTGCTGGGACGGTTGGAGGTTTTTACCCTGCTGGTGCTGTTCGCACCGGACTATTGGCGGACCTGAAAAGCCTTGCCACGAGTAAACGTCGGCAGCCCAAGGCGCCGTCTCCGCAGTGCCGTTGCAGCTGACATCGTGCCTATCCAGCCTGTGGCCTCCCTGAATTCCAGCCTGGAATTTTCCAAAAGAGCAGACAGGCGGCGATAAACAACCATATCGTGGATGGTTCGGGCATGGAAGTGTAATGGTTGACCTGTCCACTGAATTCATCTGCCGGGCTGCTAAGGGACTGAACGATCAAATTGCCGTCGATGTGTCCGTCGTAAAAGCTTGTTTTCGCCCAGGGCGCCAGAATGTTGCCTTTAATACCGATGGAATGGATGTCCAGCGTGTTTGCGGAGAAGAAATTGAACTGGACTTGCCTGGTCAGGGAGCCATCGTGCCGGAAAGCGAGCGCCGGATTGTCGTTTGGCCGGTTGTCTGGTACCCGCAACCATTCTCCAGCGACTTTTCTATAGAATCCGAATCCGGACATTTTGACCTGTTCACCACTTACATTGATGAGCGCCGTGGATTGCAGTGGGACATCAAGATAAAATGTGTTGGTTCCACCGAGAACAACAGAGTTGAGTTGAAAGACATTGAGAGAGGGGTCACTGCCTTTCAGAAACAGCTGCCAGCCGGAATCATCGCCGACGGTGCGGACCGAAGCATTGCTCGACAGAGATGCCCAGCGATTGGATCGATTTTTGACATCCTGTGCCAAGGCAATGAAGTCCAGGGGGTTTCCATTGCGGATTACGCCGTTGGCAACGGCTGGCATTCTGTCATAGAGTCCGACATTCCTGATGTCGGCATTACCACCGGTGACAATGTTGCCATGGTAGACGCGTCCTCTTTGAAACTTAAGGTTTCCATTCACGATCAAACTGTCGGTAAAATTGACTGCATCACCCAGTTCCATGCCAACTGCAAAATCCTCCAGAGTCGCATCACCTCCCACCGCAATTTTTCCTTCCACATCCGATTGATGGGCTTCCATATCCTGCAGAACGAAAAGATCGAATTGTCCTGCGGGGCCAAGCGAGTATGCTTGACATGAAAGAGAAAAGAACGACAGCAGAAATAAATTATAAAGTGATCGCATAGCAAAAAATCGCATTTTGAAAGGGCCTTCAGAAAAAATGGCAAATCCGAAGTGTTAGCGTGTACGACAGGCTTCAGAATTGATCATAAAGACAATTATAGGAGAAAAACCACCCGGTCACCTAGCAGTCGTTGTTGCTGCACGGACAAGGGCAATATCCATTTAATTGGTATTGGTGACTCTGTGGGAGATATTCAGGCACCCTGAATGGCATAGTTGCCGATGGCTAAATCATCACATGACCACGGCCTCATTCCGTGGCGGAACGAGATGTGAAAATATGTTATTGTCTATGGCTTCAACCCGCGTGCAATTCTGTGCGCCATCCGGAAAGGACAACGCATGACTGATCTACGCCAGACTGTTTTCTATCCACTACACCGTGAACTCGGCGCCAAAATGGTCGCCTTCGCCGGCTACTGTATGCCACTGCGCTACCCTGCCGGCGTCATCGCGGAGCACCACCATACCCGCGCTGCAGCCGGCCTCTTCGATATCTCCCACATGGGACAGTTTCTGCTCGGCGGCGCATCCGCCGCCCGCCAGCTGGAAAAACTCTGTCCCGGCGATATCACCGGACTGCAATCCGGGCAGCAGAAATACACGGTGTTCACCAACGACCAGGGCGGCATCATCGACGATCTGATCATCACCCGCCTTGATGAGGAATATCACCTGGTGGTCAACGCCGCCTGTAAAGCCAAGGATTACGCCCATCTGCAGCGGCATCTGCCGGGCGACTGCCGCCTCCGGGAACTCAGCGGGCAGGCCCTGCTGGCCCTGCAGGGTCCCCGCTCGGCGGAGATCCTGGAAAAATACTGCCCGGAAGCTTCTGCCCTGGCCTTCATGAGCGCCTGCAAAACCGAAATCCATGGCATGCCCTGCCAGATCGCTCGCTGTGGCTACACCGGTGAAGACGGCTTCGAGATTGCCATCGCCAACGAACAGGCAATGCCCCTTGCACGGATGCTGCTGGCCGAAGATGCCGTACAAGCCATCGGTCTGGGCGCAAGAGACACGCTGCGCCTGGAAGCGGGTCTCAGCCTGTATGGCCACGAACTCAACGAAACGGTCACACCGGTGGAAGCGGGCTTGGCCTGGCTGGTCAAAAACCAGCGCGGCAGCTACCCCTGCAGTGCCATCATCCAGCGGCAGCTGCAGCAGGGGCCACCCTGCAAACGCATCGGCCTGCGTCCGGAAGGCAGGATACTGCTGCGGGAAGGCGCCGCACTGTGCAATGCCGCCGGCGAAAGGGTCGGCACAGTCACCAGCGGCGGCTTCGGACCGACCGTCGGAGGCCCGATCGCCATGGCCCGGGTGGCAACGACCCATTCCGCCCCCGGCACATCGCTGTATGCCACGATCCGCAATCACCAGGTGGCAGTGACCAGCGTGTCCCTGCCCTTTGTCCCTCACCACTACCATCGCCCCTGACCATGCCTGATAACCAGCCATCCCTTAAGCAACTGGAAATACGCGGCAACTTCATCGACCGCCATATCGGACCCAACCAGCAGCAGATCGATCAGA
>Ga0114931_10009662_pt1 | contig 11534 bp, 7 predicted proteins | sample 2SBtaG_FD_89579 | JGI IMG/M metagenome (GOLD analysis project Ga0114931, IMG submission 89579) | Deep subsurface microbial communities from Kolumbo volcano to uncover new lineages of life (NeLLi) - 2SBTROV14_V59a metaG | ecosystem: Environmental > Aquatic > Marine > Volcanic | place: Kolumbo...
CCGCAACGTTGGCCGATCTCGCAACGGATTGTGACGTCATCAGCATCCACGTGCCATTGAGTCCTGAAACGCATCACATCGTCAATGCCGAATTCATCCACAGCATGCGCGCGGGGGCGATACTCATTAACGCCGCACGAGGCGGTGTCGTTGACGAAAGTGCAGTAATCGACGCATTGCGCGAGGGTCGACTGGGCGGCGCGGCACTGGATGTATTCGAGTCCGAACCGCTTGACGGTAAATCGGGTGCCGCATTTGCCGACGTTTCTAACGTGCTGCTCACGCCGCACATTGCGGGGATCACTGAAGAAGCGAATCAGCGCGTTAGTCTCCTAACAGCACAAAATGTGCTGAAGCATTTAAGCTAGAACATCGTCCGTTCTTCGTGTCCTTAAGCCTGCGTCAAACCAACCTCCGCAAGCTCATCAAGCGCCATTTCGACGTGCTGATATTGGGAGCGGGAATCAACGGCGCCGTTTCAGCAGCCTCCCTCGCCGCACGCGGCGTCAAGGTGGCCTTGATCGACAAAGGTGATTTTGGTGGTAGTACCAGTTCGCAGTCGTCGAATCTCGCCTGGGGTGGCATCAAATATCTGGAGAGTGGCGAACTGAATCTGGTCTCGCACCTCTGCAAGAGCCGCAACCACCTGATGAAAAGTTTTCCCTCTACGGTGAAGGAAATACGCTTTTTGACGTCCGTGCAAAAAGGTTTTCGATGGCCGGTCCCGCTACTTTACCTCGGCACACTGCTTTATTGGCTTATGGGACGATTTGCAACGCGAGCTCCGGTAGCCTTGACCCGCGAAGGCCTGAAACGACGCGACCCTCGCATTCGAATCAATGCAGCAAGTGGCGGATTTGAATACTCCGACTGCTACCTCCACGACAACGACAGCCGGTTCGTGTTTTCGTTCGTGCGTACGGCAATGAACTATGGCGCTGTCGCTGCAAACTACATTGGCGCTACAGCCTTCGCTCGCAAGAACGGTGTATGGCTGGTGTCGACTCGCGATGAAATCGACGGCCAGACGAGTGAGGTTAAATGCGATGTTCTGATCAACGCCTGTGGGCCCGAGGTCGACTGCGTCAATAACATGGCCGCAAGAAAAACGAGTTATCGGCACGTATTTTCGAAAGGCGTGCACCTTATGGTCGACCGCACTCCCGATCCATCGCGCATCCTCGCGTTCTTTGCGAGTGACGGGCGCTTGTTTTTCGTTATCCCGATGGGCCCGAAAACCTGCATCGGAACAACGGATACCGAGGTTAGTGACCCTGCAGTGAGTGTCAACGATGATGATCGCGAATTTATCCTGAGTAATGCGAATGATTTGCTGAACCTGTCTGAACCGCTCACTAAAGCAGACATCATTGCGGAACGCTGCGGCGTTCGCCCGCTCGCGGTGAGCGGTGAGTCGCAAAAGACGGATTGGGTGGAGCTATCGCGTAAGCACCATATAGAAGTCAGTGCGCCAGATGCCCATATTAGTATTTTTGGCGGCAAACTGACTGACTGCATTAACGTAGGCGACGAAATTGTCGAGATCGCTGCCACACTGGGTGTGAAATTTCCTGTCGAACCGAGACGCTGGTATGGCGAACCCGATGTCAAAGTCAAAGAGGAATTCGTTGTCCAAGCGCAATTAATGGGCCTCGACGAACTGGCGGACCCGCGCTCCTGCGAGCCACTAACGGACAGGCTTTGGCGTCGGTACGGCGCAAATGCATTCGAGATGCTGGAAACCGTACGCGAGAATCCAGGTAATGCTGATCGTTTGCTGGAGCATGCGGAGTATCTGCGCTGCGAGGTGGAACAAGCAGGGCGACGCGAGATGATTACGAAACTGGAAGACTTCCTTAGACGGCGCTCAAAGATCAGTTTGGTGGTGCGGCGCAATGACATTATCGACGACCCGGGTCTGAGGGAGTTTTGCGAAATCCTGTTCGGCGATCAGGCGGAGGCCAAACTGCAGGAATATGTAGCGCAAACAGACCCGGACAAGCAGTAACTTCGCGGCTCGTCAGTGGCTGTTGGTTTGCGAGTGCCTGTCAGTGTCTTTACAATGGCCACCCGGCGTCGGACCATCAAGCCGCGCCGACCTTCACAGGAGTCCGTCATGAAAACCGTTCCCGACACGCTACGCCTATCGCTAATCATCTTGGCCGCCACGACCATCGTCGCCTGCGAGCCCGCCAAACAAGCCGATGAAACCGTAGCGCCTGCGGCGACAGCAGAGCCTGAGGCGACAACGCCGACGCTCGCAGACCTGCTGGCCAGCCCTGAACGAGCCGAGAGTGACCGCATGCGTGACGCCGGTCGGCACCCGGCCGAAGTAATCGAGTTTCTAGGTATCAAGCCGGGCATGTCGGTTATTGACGTTATCGCCGCCGGTGGTTATTACACTGAAGTTTTGTCACTCGCCGTTGGAAAAGACGGCCATGTCGCCGCCCAGAACCCTGCCAGAGTATTGCAGATGCGAGACGGCAAAAATGAAAAAGAGCTAAGCGCTCGATTGGCCAACAATCGATTGCCGAACGTGACCCGGCTTGACCGCGAACTGGACGATTTGACAGCGGCAGATGGCCCCTTTGACGCCGGGCTGACGGCGCTCAATCTTCACGACATTTATAACAACTACGGTGAACAAGGCGCGGTCGCTGCGCTGAAGGCGATTTTTTCGACCTTAAAGCCGGGTGCCGTATTCGGCATTATCGATCACTACGGGGTTGACGGTAATGACAACAAGAAACTTCACCGCATCAAAATCGACGACGCCATTCGGGTCGCCGAAGCCGCCGGTTTCGTCCTCGAGGCAAAAAGTGGCCTGCTGCATGTCCACAGCGACGATATGTCCGAATTTGTATTTGCCGAGGGCCGCCGCGGGCACACACATCGATTCCTGCTAAGGCTGCGAAAACCGGTTTAAGTGTCTCAGGCTTGCCCGGGGTGAATTATGCGCTCAACCAGCGGTTTGACGGTCAGACCCTGCATGATGATCGAGAACAAGACAACAGCGTAGGTGATGGTCAGGATGGTTGGTTTGTACTCATTGACGGGTAGTGACAGCGCGAGCGCAACCGCAATGCCACCCCTCAAACCGCCCCAGGTCAGTATCGGGACCGCGCCTTTGGTGAACGAATTCCAACGCGAGAGGATCGTTATCGGGATATAGACACTGATCAATCGGCCCACGAGAGTGATGGGTATTGCCAGCAGTGCAACTTCAAAGTGATCGACACGTTGTGCGATCACCAGCACCTCGAGGCCGATCAGAAGGAATAACACCGAATTCAATATTTCATCGATTAACGACCAAAACTTTTTTACGTAGTCTCGCGTATTGTCGCTAACTGCCAGTTGCATGCCTTTGTTGCCGATAAACAGTCCGGCGACAACCATTGCAATAGGTCCACTCATGTGGAGTCTCATCGCGACCGCGTAGGTCACCATTACGACCGCCAGGGTAATCATGACCTCCAGATTATGCTCGTCAATGTGGTACATGGAACGATAACCTATGTACCCTGCGAACAGACCCAGCGCAGCACCCCCGACGGCTTCCACCAGAAACAGCTCCGCTATTGTGAGCACACTTGTATCACCGCCGTGTCCACCCGCTCCGACGGCTATCGCCAGCACAACGGTAAAAACAACGACACCAACCCCATCGTTGAACAGCGATTCACCGGCCATCTTGGCCTCAAGCGATTCGGGCACGGACACCGTCTTGAAGAGCCCGAGGACAGCGACCGGGTCCGTCGGACTGATCAGGGCACCGAATACCAATGCCCAAATGAACGGCATGTCAATACCGAACAAACTGAACATTATCCAGGTCGCGAATCCGATCGCAAATGTGGATATGAGAATACCCATGGTTGCCATCAACGCTATTGCCTGCGACTGCGACCTGAATGCTGAAAAGTCCACGTGCATAGCGCCGGCGAACAGCAGAAAACTCAACATGCCTCTCATCACCGTTTCATGAAAGTCGATTTGATGCAGAACACCGGTAACAACGCCCAGTATGCTCGTCGACGGATTCAGGATTTCCATCGCAATTATCGCCAGAGAAGCCAGCAGCGCTATCATCACCAGGCCAATAGTGTGTGGCAGACGTAGCAGCTTGTGATTGGCATAGCCAAACACTGCGGACAGCCCGATGAGAAATGCACCAATTTCGAAAACGCTCATGCTTCAGTGTCCGATTTAGCTGGAATATTTGCGGAGATTGTGCCTGCTGCCCATTGTTCGTCATGGACCTGCCCATGAGGATTTTCAGGAAGCAGCCTTGGCTAATGATCTATCGGCAATTTCCTGAAAATCTTAAGGCATCACCAGGCTCGAATCGGAAGCAACAGCCAAATGGAATTCACTGCCGTGCGGCAGTGCTCGGTTCGATAAATTCGTCCACTTCGTCCCTGGTCGGCGGGGAACATCCGGCGCGCGATACGTTGATTGCCGCCGCGGCGCAGGCGAACTCGACAGCGTCGGCCAGGACCTTCCGGTCTATGCCTGCGAGTGGCTCGTGGATAACACCGCTGTGACATAGCGATGCCAGGAATGCCGAATGAAATGTGTCCCCGGCACCAATCGCGTCTTTTAGATGAGCGACGGGATAAGCGCTCTTTTCGATCGTACCCGCTTTCGTATGCAGGACCGCGCCGCCACGCCCTTCGGTAAGGAGAAAAATACCGGATTTCATTTCCGAGAATGCTATTTCGGCACTTTTTCGTGGATCCTCATGGATATGCAATGCCGCGAGGTCCTCGTCACTCGCTTTCACAATATCCACCTCGCCGAGCAAGGCCCGCACCCCATCCAGGTAGGCTTTCGTATCCAGGCTGGCTAGCAAACGAATATTGATATCGACGCTGACAACCACTCCACGCTTATGCATCAGCGCGAAGAGCCTCTTGATTTTCGGTAGCTGGCTGGGCGTGATGGCGAGCGATCCGGTATGGAAAACCTGAAGATCGGCCGGCAGATTAGCCTCGATTTCCTCGAATGACGTGTCCTTGTCGGCGACGCCCTCACGATACAGGCGATACGTGGGCAGACCCTCGTCATCTACCGTCACCAACGCCAGTGACGTTGGCCATAATGATCGCCTCGCGATCGGGACGGCGACGCCTTCTGACTTAAGAGCATCCTGTAGCTGATCGCCAAACCGGTCGTCAGAGAAAGGCGAAAGATAGCTGACGTCCATGCCCTGCCGGGCGAGTCCGATGGCGACATTGTAGGGCGAGCCGCCAAGATGCGGACGATAGGCACCATCATCGCCAACGATAAGATCGACCAGTGCCTCACCAAGAACCGCAATACTCATAGCGGGTCAGGACGATACTCACTCTGTTCGAGTTCCGCAAGGCGTTGCCTCGTTGGATCCGCGAGCAAATTGAACAGGAATCCCGCAAACAGTATGCCGGCATAGACGCTCGCCAGGAGGAAGCCGTATTTCGCATCACTGCCAAAGGCGTCGCTCACCACGCCCATGCTGAGCGGACCAAACGCCGCACCGAGCGCCGTAAAAAACAGGATGACGCCTGCGGCCGCACCGTGCTTGTTCTTTGGAAAACAGCTGATACCTTTAGAATTCAAGGTCGGGTAGATAACCGACATGAAGACGCCGGAGAGCGGTAACAGATACACGGCCCACGCTCTGCCACCCAGCACGCTGGCAAGGAAACACACGGCTATCGCACCACTGAAAAGGGTCAGGACAGCAGCCCAATTGAAGTGCGCCATCATCCAGATACCAACGAACCGCCCCGACGCACGCAAGACAAAGAAGATTGTTAGCGCGTAGCTTGCCAGGAGAACCGCACTGCCTTCATAGCCCAGCAAGTAGGTCGGCATCCAGACGTAGATAGCACTTTCCGTTGCGACGTATAAAAATGCGCCTATCGAGAAACCCAGTGCAAAAGGATCTTTGGTCATCCTGAGCGTTCTCCCGATATTGATCGGTTCGTCGGTCGCTTTCATTGTCTGCGGGTAATGCACCAATGAGGCGGTGATGATCAGCACGACACATAGGGTCCCGGCAATCACGTACAGCCATTTCCAGTCGACTCCCTGGGCCAGCAAATAGGTCACAATGAGTGGTCCGATGATGGCGCCAACACCGAAGAATGCCTCGACACCGTTCATTGTCGACGTGTGCTCTGTTGTCGACTGGGAAATATCACCGATCAACGCCAGTGCCGCCGTCTTGAATACACCAATCGCCAATCCTGACAGCATCATTAAACTGAGATAAAAGCCAAATGAATCGCCGAGTACAAAGAGATAGGAGTTGACCGCGAAAAGCGCCAGCCCGAGCGTTATCGTTTTCTTTCGCCCGAATTTATCCGCCAGGAAACCGAGGAAAATGCCGGCGAATGCGATCGCCATCATGGGGCCATAGTGCAAAAGACCAGCGGCGGTCATACTCAGGTCAAAGGACTTCATAACCTCGGGAATGATCACGCCCACGGCATCTGTGGTCATCGCAAACATCATGAACATCAAATACGTAAGCCAGCGAATGACTCTCAGATTATGACCTGGGTGTGCATCGCTCATTTATCGAACCTCATGTATGTCATCGTTGGCTACTTTTTCAAATGCGTCCGAGATGATGTATTGACTAACAGCGCCGTTCTCGCGCTGCGTAATTATGCCTCTGGCTTCTTGCAGATCAATAAAAAGCTCAATACTGTCTTCAGCCATCCACCATCGCATGTGCAGTTGATCATGCATACAATCCGGCATATCAAACTCACCCTGAAAACCACGAGCTGAGTTTCGCAGCTTGATTATTGCAAGCAACGATTCAACCACAGGATTACGCAAGGCGATATGAATTTCTTCGTTTGTATAATAGTGGCGATTGATGTCTCTGCCCGTGCCCGTTTTTTTCAATAACTGGATGTCGTTCTCGCCCGCCAGCAATCCTACGTAATAGACTTGCGGGATGCCGGGCGCAAAAAACTGTATTGCGCGGGCAAGCAGGTACAGTTTGTCCGATCGACCAAGCGCATCATAGAAGGTCGTGTTGACCTGGTAGATATCAAGATTGGAAGCTGCCTGACCGCTTGCGAGGCGACTTTGACCCTTCGTCCGTACATCAATCTGCTCCACAAGCGCTTCAATCTGCGTGTCATTGAGAAGGCCCGATCGCTCACCGTCACCGGCAGCGTCCACGATCCCAATCCCGTCGTGCGTATCCAGAACGGTAATGCAGTTTCTGGGCGAGATCGATAACCAATCTTTTAGTGCGGACGATTCGGCCGTAAAGAGAGTATGCAAAACCAATGGTGGCAGCGCAAAATCGTAGACCCAGGAGACTCGCTCCGCAATGTCGATCTGCGTCTGGTAGTGCGAGTGTATCTCAACCAACACATCCATCTTGCGTTCGGCCGCTGCCGCGCGAAGTAATTCTATGAAATCAAAGGTTTCGGGCAGCATGAAACATGCCGTGTCACGTCGCTTGATTGCATAGCCCGCTGCGTCCAGGCGAATACCCCGAATACCGGACTCTGTGAAGACGTCGAGAATTGATTCCAGGTAGGCCTGACCTTGCGGGCATTCAACATTGATGTCCAGTTGCTGCGGACTGAACGTTGTCCAAAACTCCTGTACTGTCCCGTCGTCAAGTGTCAGCGTCGTAAACGGCAAGCCAGGGCGCGGTCGATAGATCTTGTCGATTTGTGTTGCTGTAGAATCATCCGGGAAAATATCGCTTCGCTTGAGAAATAGTTCCCAGAACTCCGACTGCTCTCCACGATGCATGACATCCTGGAATTGTCGCGATTCGACAGACACATGATTGACGATCAAATCACTCATGACGTAAGTCAGATCTGAAAGCTCACGCAAAGATGCCCAGTCACCGAGACGCTCATCCACCGACAAATGATCGGCTGGATCGAAACCGGCATCCGCCCCGTCAAAGGGTGTGAAGTACGGCAGCAAGTGAATGCCACCAAACAAACCGGATAACTCATCGCTCAACAGATTTTTCACACCCGCCAGGTCACCGGCCAGGCGATCGACATAGGCGATTAGTTGAACGGCATTACGCATTGGCTTGGCACTCCACAACTTTCAGGCCGCAGCGGAGCAGCACAAGTGGAGTAGTCCACTTGTGCTGCGCGCGAATCAGCGTTCTCAGAAGTTGTACGTTACGCCGATGGACGTCGACCGGCCACTAAGTGCTCGTGCTCTGACGATGTCACCCGCATTCGCAGAACCCTCTTCCGATTCTGTAATGACGAACTCGTCAGTGAGGTTATTGACGTTGAAGTTCAACGACAGATCGTCTGTGACGTACCAGACACCGTACAGATTAATCAGATTGTAACCGTCTTGCTTCAAGCTGTTATTGTCCTGCACGAAGTAGTCGGTCGATCCCTGCAGCGTTGCGCCGACAGAGAAATAATCAGTGCTGTAGTCCAGCGTAATTGTCCAGATAAAGTCGGCCTGACGTCGCGGCGTATTACCTTCCACCGCAGGATTCGTCAAGTCCTTGTCGATCTCGGCATCACTCCAGGTCGCGTTGCCGCTAATGCTGAATGAATCACCAAGAGAATATTCGCCCTCGAGCTCAATGCCATTGGCTTTGTATTTACGAATAAACGTCAGCCCGCTGGTGATTTCGGAGTTGGTTTCTTCGACGTCGGTATTGAAGTAGGTAGCAAACAGCGACCAGTCACTACCGACATACTTGTAGCCAAGCTCGATTTGCGTGACGTTATCGTAGCCGTCCGTGGTGCTGGTCAGGCTGCCATCAGGATTCAGTGAGCCGGCAACCTGTGTCAGTCGATCTGCGATCGCGCGTCCACCGTCACTGTAGCGAGCAAAAACTGACGAATCGTCGTTAAGAAGATACGCGCCACCCAGGGAGTACGAGGTATTGTCCGCATTGTAGTTAACGTTTGTCACGGCCGCGTTATTTTCATTAAGGCTGCGAACGCCGCCACTAATGAATCCTGCCGATGTCGCACCGACATTTTCGAGCAGCGCGTCGCTGTCGAGGCGAGTAATTACCCCGCCAACGACGGCGAACTGACCAACCGTGCCATTGCCGTTCAGATCTGTCGATACGTTGCCTCCGCAACACGCATCCAGTCGTTGACCACGCGCTTTAACATTGTCGCGACGTATACTCGCATCAAGCGACAGTCGGTCACCAACATCAAAACCAATGTTCAGGTAGGGTGCGATCGTTGCGTATTCAAGATTCCAGTCCCAGGCAAGGAAGCTCTGCGTTAGTGCTCCGTTGTCTGCCAACACCACGTCAACCGGTGCACCGTTCGCATCGATCCCGGCACCTACTGCCACGTAGTTAATATTTTGGGAGTTGTTACCGCTGAGCGTCTGCATCCGCGTTTGCCAGCTATTCCAGGAGATATCAATGTTCTGCTTCGAGTAGTAAACGCCGCCGGTAATGGTGACATTATCCATCTGCTTGGTTATTTTGAAATCGTTGGCGAGGAGCCCAACATCATTGAACGATGCATCGAACAACAGGTCCGTATAGGCCAGCTGATTGGGATCGGCAGCCTGTCCATCGATCGTCGCTACAACGCCGCCGGAACAATCAATGCTTACGCCACCGACGCTCGCATCAGCACACAAGGCAGCACCCTTGTTCGCGATCGTGTCCGTTCCACCGGCAAAGCCATCGGTAAACGGCGAGATAAAGCCGCCGGTAATGCTGGATGTCCGGAACTTGTTATTAATCGTCAGGGTGTCGTCGATGTCCTTGTCGAACTCAAAGCCAAAAGCCGTGACTTTCGACTGGATGCCATCCGATACTGCCCTGCTGACCGGATTGCAGAAGGCGTCGAATGACGTAATGTTATTGGTTGCCTGCGAATGCGTCGTCTGCGAGCTGGCGTCGTAACCGTCAACCGGGCCAAAATTGCCATTGCTCTTGACCCGTATCGGTGACGGCAAATAGGTGGTTACCTTGTCATCCAGGCGTTTGAAGTAAAAACGCAGGAAGCCGTCGTCAAAGTCTTTTGTGACGTTGAATTTGACCTGGCCGCCGTTGTCACCATTGAAGCCGGTACTGCGCACGCCCTCTCCGTCCCGGAAAAAACCACCAATGTGATAACTCAAATCATCGGCCAGGCTACCGCCGTATTGAAAATCCGTACGGAACTCATCGTAATCCGCGCCGAAAGTCAGTCCGACACTGCCCTCGTCATTACCACCGGTTTTACTGATGATATTGATGATGCCGCCCGGAGAATTACTCGCGAACGTTGAGGCCGAACCACCGCGGATGGACTCTATGCGATCGACGGAAGAGTCGAAGCGGACGAAGTTGTCGGTATTGGCGAAGTTGATATCACCAAACTCGAGAACAGGCAGCCCGTCTTCCTGGATCTGCATGTATTTCGAACCGCCGGTCGCCAGCGGAATGCCGCGGATGGTCAGATTGGCGTTGCCGCCGCCGCCAGAGGATTCAGCGCGTATGCCGGGGAGGCTGCGGAAAATTTCAGCCACCGAGCGCGGCGCAAGTTTCATCACGTTTTCGGCGGGCAAGGCACTTACCGATACGCTTGCCTCAAGCTTGGTCGCGCCGCCTCGCGGAACACCTGTCACCAGGATTTCTTCGATGACTTCGTCATCGTCTTGTGCAAATGCCTGACTCGGAAAGAATGATACGGCCATCGCCGCAAATAGGAAGCCGCTTGAAATTCGGCCAAAAATCGAGATTGCCATTGAGTGATCCCCCTGGAGATTTACCCTGCCCAACGCGGGCGTACTAAAGAGTGCATCAGGCTACGATAAAATACAATCGATTGCCAACTCTTCCGATACAATCGATTGTACAATCTGCTAAGGTTTTGTAATAATTGACAATTCTTGCTCTTGTGTACATTCTCTGGCTCGAGCATTTGCGCAAAACGCACAGAGTGCCATCGAAGAATTCGGACGCAGCAATGATCCAGAAAAAAGTAAGAGCACGCATCACCATGCAGCAACTCGCTGATATTGCCGGTGTGACACGCGGCACGGTTTCCCGGGCACTCAGCGACAGCCCGCGCGTCAACGAAAAAACGAAGTCCCGAATTCGCAAGCTGGCTGAGGAATACAACTACCGCGTTAACCAAAAAGCACGAAACTTTCGATTGCAGCGGACCGGTGTCATATCCGTTGTTTTCATGCTCAACATAAAGTCGGAACAGCATATGTCCGATCCGTTCTTTCTTGAGATGCTGGGCGGCATCGCGGATTGCCTTGCTGAGCATGACCTCGATCTTTTCCTCTCGCACGCCCCGATAGCCAATATCCTGGAATTGCGGGATAGCCGGGTTTTTCAGAATGCCGATGGCGTAATCTTTATTGGCCAGGGGGAGCAGCACAACGAACTGAAGGCGATCGCGAGTTCCAGCAAGCCGATGGTTGTCTGGGGGGCGGAGATGTCGGATCAATCCTATTGCAGGGTCGGCGGTGACAATGCCGAGGGTGGATATATCGCGACGAATCACTTGCTTGAATTGGGTCGACGTCATATCGCGTTTTTCGGCGACGTCAAC
>Ga0114931_10009663_pt1 | contig 11534 bp, 9 predicted proteins | sample 2SBtaG_FD_89579 | JGI IMG/M metagenome (GOLD analysis project Ga0114931, IMG submission 89579) | Deep subsurface microbial communities from Kolumbo volcano to uncover new lineages of life (NeLLi) - 2SBTROV14_V59a metaG | ecosystem: Environmental > Aquatic > Marine > Volcanic | place: Kolumbo...
CGCCCTCGACCGGGCGATCATCGCCCGGCTCATCGACACCCACGTGATGCCCAAGGCGCGCGCCTGCTACCAGCAGGCGCTGAAGGCCCATCCGCGGCTGGCCGGGTCGCTGGTGCTCTATCTCGAGCTCGCCCGCGGCGAGGTGCAGTGGGCCGAGGTGCAGCGCTCCAGCTTCCCGGACGGCGGCATCGAGGCGTGCATCGCCGAGGCGGGCTACTCCATCCACGTGCCGCGGGTGGCGCAGGGCGACGACCCCGAGGCGATCGGGGTCGTCACCTATCCGCTGGCGTTCCGACGCAAGGACGGGGGCGCCGATGTCTCCCGGTCGAGCCGGCCGCCGCCGGTGACGGTGGATCCCAACGCGCCACTGTGAACGTGAGTTGCCTGGTCCATCGGGCTGGCTACCCGCGTAGCCACACCCGGCAAAGATAGGCAGCACGGTGAACGCGGAACCCAGCGAGATCGCGTCGAAGCGCGCTCGGCGAATGGTGGCACGCGGGTTGCTCCAAAAAAGCGACAGGAAATATGGTCCCACCCTCGGGGTGGGGGAATAGGCAGGACGCCTCCCACTGTTTCCCCTCACGACGGACATAAAGGACATCCCGGCTCCCTCCCTCCCTCGAACGCACGCAACATCTGGGATGTCCCGAGCCACCGCCTCCCCGCGGTGGCTCTTTTTTTGTGCGAATCGCGAAATTTTTCCGCGTGCGCACGAAGAGGATGCGCGTCTCATGAGACGTGAGACGGGTTCTTCGCACTGTGCAATCGTGACGCACTGGCAACTCGAGTTACCGGCGCGTCGAAAACGCCGCGGCGGGAGAGTCGCCTCACCCATGCGGCGCATCAAAGGGTTTTCAGGTACTCGAGCACCGCGCGGCGCTCCTCCGGCTCGAGCCCGTCAGCGAGAGTGTGACCTGCGTTCGAGTAGCCGGGCTCAGCGGTGTCGAAGCTCCACTTGCGGTCGACGTCGCCGTCCTCGCTGACGACGTCGGTGCGCCAACCGACCGCCTCCAGGTCGTAGTCAACGACGACCGACACCGGCGGCACCAGCAGTGCACGCCGTAGGTCAGGCGCGGGCGGCCTACGCGCGAACGGACTGACCGAGCTCGCGAATCGCGTCGAGGATGCGGTCGGCGGCGCGCTTGTACACCGTGGCTCGGGCGCGCTGCGCGCGCAGGTCGGCCAGGTCGACCGGACGGCCGAAGCGCAGGGTGATCGGTCGCGCCTCGCCGACGCCGAAGTTGGAGGCGATCTGCCGCGGCAGGTTGTTGCCCATCCCTTCGACCCAGATCGGCACGACCGGCGCGCCGGACTGGATCGCCATCTGGCCGACGCCGGGCTGGGCGGGCAAGAGATCCATCGGATCGGGGCCCTTGCTGCGGGTGCCTTCGGGGTGCATGCCGATGACGACACCGGGACGGGAGAGGAAGTGGATGATCCGCTCGACCGACAGCTTGTTGAGGTCGGCCTTGGCGGCGTCGCGAAAGATCGGCGGGTACATGGCACCGCCGCCCATGAGCAGGTTGACGGCCAGGCCGATCCACTTCTCGTAGAAGAACGGCGTACGCACCGGGAAGAACATGTCGCGCACCCACGGCACGTGCCGCGTGCGCAGCACCGCCGCGATGACATACATGTCGAAGAACGAGCGGTGATTCGAGCAGATGATCACGCCCTGCGCGGGGCGCAGCTCGAACATGTGCTCGAGCCCGCCGAGGTCGAGCAGGTTCGTCATGCAGGCCGACACCCAGCGCATGCCGATCGCCTCGTGGAAGCGGGTCTGCAGCCGCTTGGCTCGCTCGTCCTCGTTGATGTGCTGGCAGACGCGCACCAGCCGCCGTTCCATGGAGGACAGCTCGGGTGACTCGCTGTAGTCCGTCAGGCTCACGGCGGCGCACCCTACCACGCTCCTCCGGGGAATCTCCGTCAATGTTTGATCATGTTTGCGTCGGCCGGGACCATCCTCTGGACGGGGCGCGCGGCCCCCGGGGCAGGCGCACGTCCGAGACCGGATCGTGGTCGAGTGCCCGGTAGGCGGCCGCCTCGGCGATGCAGCCACCATCGATCACCTCGAGGCCATGTAAGTCCGCGATCGTCCGCGCAACCTTGATCATCCGGTCCACGGTGCGGGCGGTCATGCCGCGGCGCTTCTGGTGGAGCCGGCGCAGGGTGGTCTCGGCCCGGTCGTCGAGGTGGCAGGTAGCGCGCAGCGCGCGGACCGACATCTCGGCGTTGGTTCGCGCCCCCAGTGACGCCAGCCGGGCCCCCTGGCGCTCCCGCGCCTCGACCACCCGGGCCCGGATCGCCGCCGAGCTCTCGCCCGCGCCGGCGCCGCGCAGATCGGTGAGCGACACGTTGGGCACCATCACCTGCAGATCGATCCGATCGAGGAGCGGCCCGGACAGCCGGCGGCGGTAGCGCTCGACCCGGCCGGGGCTGCAGACGCAGCTCCGTTCGGCGGCACCCGACCAGCCGCACGGACACGGGTTGGCCGACGCGACCAGGAGGAACGAGGCCGGCATGGTCACCGTCCCGCGCACCCGGCCAACGGTGACGGTGCGATCCTCCAGCGGTTGGCGCAGCGCTTCCAGCGCCCGGCTCGCGAACTCGGGAATCTCGTCGAGGAACAGCACGCCGTTGTGGGCCAGCGAGATCTCGCCCGGCCGCGGGTGGGCACCGCCGCCGATCAGCGCCGCCTGACTGATCGAATGGTGAGGGGCGCGAAACGGCCGCTCGCGGAGGATGCCGCCGGGCGCCATGCCGATGGCGGAGTAGATCTGCGTCGCCTCCAGCGCCTCGTCGCGAGTCATCGGCGGCAGGATTCCCGGGATGCGCCGCGCCAGCATGGTCTTGCCGATGCCGGGTGGGCCCATCATCAGCAGGTTGTGGCCACCGGCCACCGCGATCTCCAGCGCGGCCCGCGCCTCGATCTGACCGCGGACCTCGCTCATGTCGGGCCCGCCCGACGGTGGCGCCTGCGTCTGCCCGGGCACGTGCCTGCGCAGTGGCAGCTCGCCGCGCAGCGCGGCGACCACCTCGCCCAGGTGATCGGCCTCATAGACGATCAGATCGTCGACCACCGCCGCCTCGGCCGCTGACGCAGCCGGCACCAGCACCCCGCGCAGGCGCCGCGCCCTGGCCAGGATCGCCGCCGACAACGCACCGCGGATCGGCCGCAGCCGGCCGTCGAGCCCCAGCTCCCCGGCGCACAAGATGCCGCCCAGCTGCCCCGGCTCGACCAGACCGTCGGCCTCGAGCACGCCGATGGCGATCGGCAGATCGAAGGCGGCGCCGCTCTTGCGCCGGTCGGCCGGCGCAAGGTTGACCGTCACCTTCTTGGCCGGCATGGCGCAGCCGATCTGCTCCAGCGCCGAGCGGATGCGGGTGCCACCTTCTTTGATCGACGTCGCCGGCAGCCCGACCACGTGATAGGCGGGCAGGCTGCCGCCGGAGACATCGACCTCGACCTGCACCGGGAAGGCATCGATGCCGAAGAGCGCGCAGGATTCGAGCGTGCTGAGCATGCCGCCGCCCATCGCAACCGCCGTGCCGGCGGCAAGCACGCGAACTGTCGTTGTCCGCGTCCGGCGCCCCGGACGTGTCCCGGACGCTCGGGGTCAATCGACCCCGTAACTCACCGTGGTGGCTAGTCCGGTGGTGACCGGCCCGTTTGCCGGCTAGCTCCGGATCGCCCGCAATCCGCTGATTTTACTCGCGCCTACATGTGGCACCAGTTTCGCTATGCGTCCGGGCATGAAACGGACACTCGCCTACGCACTTGCCACCTCCCTCCTCTCCCTCGCACCCACCGCATGCACCGTCACCGACGACGCCGGCGACCACGTCCAGCTGCCCGGTGACCAGGACGACAACCCCGACGCCACCAGCGGCAAGGGCGACGCCTGGGACTACAGCAACGATCCGGTCCGGCTGGCGCACAACCTGAACTACCACCTCGACGAGCTGCCCCGCGACGGCAAGCTCGACCATCCCGTCTGGGCCGACCGCTACGAGGTCCTGCCCGACGACGTGCCCGCCTGGGCCGCCAGCTACTGGCCGACCGCCGAAGGCTCGACCAACGCCCGCTGGCAGGGCGCCAACGAAAAGTCGCCGCTCGAGAAGTACGACGCCGCGTTCAACGGCGCCGCCGGCTGCGACACCATGCCGTCCCAGCGCTGCGGCGACAACGCCAAGGCCGAGTGGGACACCTACCTCGGCTGCGCTGGCCCGGCCGCCAAGTGGCAGTCGACCCAGTTCCAGAACTCGCAGCGCATGTACAACGGCACCGACGACAACAGCAACGACTCGGTCGACGAGTGCTCCGGCCATGACGGCATCGCCGGCTGGTGGGGCCTGTGCCACGCCTGGTCGCCGTCGGCGCTGCTCGAGCCCGAGCCGCAGCACGCGGTCACCTACGAGGGTCAGACCTTCGCCGTCTCCGACATCAAGGCGCTGATCCTCACCGTCTACGACGGCGCCAACGCCACCATGCTGGGTGGTCGCTGCAACGCCACCACCATCGAGCACGACGACGTCGGCCGCGCCACCAACTCCGAGTGCAAGGACGTCAACCCCGGCGCCCTGCACGTCATCCTGACCAACTTCCTCGGCATCAACGACTCGGCCCTGGTCGAGGACCGCGTCGGCGGCGCCCAGGTGTGGAACCAGCCGATGGTCGGCTACCACATCACCAAGCAGGACGAGGTCACCCCGGCCCAGGCCAACCAGTGCATCGGCGCCACCGGCGACACCTACACCTACAACGACAAGGCGGTGAAGCTGTTCGAGGTCAAGCTAACCACCGACTACATCACCGAGTCGTACCAATCCACCGAGCCGCGCGGCATGAACGGCCACATCAGCCACGACAGCTACCACTACATCCTCGAGGTCGACGACCGCGGCAAGATCATCGGCGGCGAGTACTGCGGCTCGTCCAAGACCAGCCACCCCGACTTCCTGTGGGCACCCACCAGCGTCGGCTCGAGCTGGGGCCGCAACCCCTACGTCGATGTCGCCAAGGTCCAGACCCTCATCCGCCTGTCGCGTGAGCCCGTGCAGCCGACCGACCCGGGCACCGGCGACGCCGGCGACTCGTTCGACAACACCGACCCGGTCGCCATCCCCGACAACGACCCGAACGGCGTGACCAGCGACATCAACGTCGATCAGGACATCACCTTCTCCAAGCTGTCGGTGACCGTGGACATCACCCACACCTGGCGCGGCGACCTCGAGGTCGAGCTGCTCCGCGACGGCACCGCGGTCAAGACCCTGCAGGACCAGGCCGGCGGCAGCGCCGACAACCTGCAGCGGACCTACACCGTGAGCGCCGACGAGGCCGGCACCACCAGCGCCCGCGGCGAGTGGAGCCTGCGCGTCAGCGACAACGCGGCGCAGGACACCGGCACCCTCAACCGGTTCGCCCTGACCTTCCTCGAGTAGTCGAGCACCAGGCGCATACTGCGCCGTCGTCATGACGCGGTCCCCTGTCGGGCGGCCGCGTTGTTTTTTTCCGCGCTGGAGCGCCTGGGCCCGGGCGCGGGCAAACCCGGGCGGGCCCCTTGACCCGGCGGGGTGTGTCGATCAGGGTTTGGGGTGTTGGCTGAAGCGCGAAATCCGGACGCGACCGCGAGCGATCGACCGGCGACCGCGCGCCGGAGAGTGGGCATCGAGACCGTGCTCGCGGTGGCGGGCGCGCTGGTGGCGCTCGGCTTCTTTCTCCCGTGGATGAATCTGCCGGCGACCGGCGACCGGGTGTCGGGCCTGAACCTGGCGTCGGGCGGCGATCTGTGGACCGGCCTGGCCGCGATCCCGGCGCTGGGTTTGATCACCGCGATCTTCGGTGGGCTGCGCTGGCGGATGTCGCGCTACGCCGGCTGGCTCACCGCGATCGCGATGTTGATCCCGGCGGCGTACCTGTTGGCAGCGAGCTGGCCGTGGCTGTACTCGTTCCCGCTGGCCGCCGGGGTGGCCGTGGTCGTGGTCGGCCTCCTGGGGCGCGCGCCGTGGCTCAACCTGCCGCTGGGCGCAGTACTGTTCGTGGCCTCGGTGGTCGGCTTCCTTCTGTACGGCGACGAGCCGCTGCTCGACGTCGGCATGCCGGCGGCGCTCCCTCTGTGGGGGTTGTTGGCGCTGCTGCCGCTGTGCGGCGTATGGCTGGTCTGGTCGGCGCTACGCAAGAAGCGGCGCGAGCGCCCGCTGGTGGTCACCGGCTGGGCGATCGTGGCTGTCGTCGCCTACCTCGCGGCGCTGGCGGTGTTCGGTCCGACGCTGGCGACCTGCGGCGTCGGCCTGTGGATGACCGCGGTCGGCGGGGCCGTGCTGCTGCTGGTGTCGCGGCCGCGGGCCACGCGGCGCGGACGGGCGGCGAAGCCGAAGGGCGCGAAAGCCGACGCGAAGACGAAGGACGCGAAGGCCGACGCGAAGACCGCTGCGAAGGCGAAAGCCGATGCGGACGCGAAGGTGAAAGCCGATGCGGACGCGAAGGTGAAAGCCGATGCGGATGCGAAGGCGAAGGCCGACGCGAAAGCGAAGCCGAAGGCCGACGCGAAAGCGAAGCCAAAGGCCGACGCGAAAGCGAAGCCGAAGGTGAACGCCGACGCGAAAGCGAAGCCGAAGGCCGACGCGAAAGCGAAGGCCAACGCGAAAGCGGAGCCGAAGGCCAACGCGAAAGCGGAGCCGAAGGCCGACGCGAAGCCGAAGGCCGACGCGAAGCCGAAGGTGAAGGCCGACGCGAAAGCGGAGCCGAGGGCCGACGCGAAGCCGAAGGCCAAAAGCCCGGCGAAGGCCAAGACCGCCGCCAAGCTCACGCCCGCCCAAGCGCAGGCGGTGGCCAAGCGCGAGAGGCTCGAGCAACGCGAGGCCCTCGAGGCGCGCAAGCGCGCCGCGGCCAAGGTGGCCGACGACGAGACGGCCACCGCCAACGCCGGCGAGGCCCTGGCGAGCGAGCCCGAGCCGGCGTTCGTCGCCGATCCCACCGCGCCGCCGGCGCCCGAGGACGAGAGCCGCGAGGCCCTCATGAAGCGCATGGGTGTGGCCAAGCCACCGCCGCCGTCCGAGGGTGAGCTCGAGGCCATGCTCTCCGCGCTCAAGCAGCGGGCGGGCAGCGACGACTAGGTTTGCGGCGCCCGCACCACCGCCGCGGTCGCCGAGAGCGCCTTCCGCACCGCCGTGGCGCAGCGCGACGATGTCCGGGCCAGCGGCGGCAAGGCGCGGCGCGGCGACGACGACGGTACGCCGCCGCGGTTCCTCCAGTAACGGACGGCCCGACTTTCCGTTGTGGACCTGCGGACCGCCGCAAAACGTTGGTTTCACCGCGAATCCGCGGGGTCGAATCGGCGCGGTCGCCCGAGTATGCTGCGTGGTCATGGCCCCCGCAGAGCTCCCCGACCGCGCCCGCGTCGTCATCATCGGCGGCGGCATCATCGGCTGCTCCGTCGCCTATCACCTGGCCCACATGGGCTGGAAAGACGTGGTGCTGCTCGAACGCGACCAGCTGACCTGCGGCACCACCTGGCACGCGGCCGGGCTGATCGTGTCGTTCGGGTCGTTCTCGGAGACATCGACGCGGATGCGCGTCTACACCCGCGAGCTGTACGACCGGCTCGAGGCCGAGACCGGGCAGGCGACCGGCTTCAAGGCCACCGGCTTCATCGAGGTGGCATCCGAGCCCGACCGGCTGGAAGAGTACCGCCGGGTGTCGGCGTTCAACCGTCGGTGCGGCGTGGACGTGCACGAGATCTCGCCGGCCGAGGTGGCCGAGCTGTTTCCGCTCGCGCGCACCGACGACGTGCTGGCCGGCTTCTACGTCGAGGACGACGGCCGCGCCAACCCGGTCGACGTGACCATGGCGCTGGCCAAAGGTGCGCGCATGCAGGGCGCGCGCATCGTCGAAGGCACGCCGGTCGTCGACGTGCTCCACCACGGCGGCCGGGTCACCGGCGTACGCACCGAGCAGGGCGACATCGAGTGCGAGTACGTGGTCAACTGCGCCGGCATGTGGGCGCGGCAGCTGGGCGCGCGCTCGGGCGTGAACATCCCGCTGCAGTCGGCCGAGCACTACTACCTGATCACCGAGCGCATCCCCAAGCTCGGCCCGTCGTGGCCGGTGCTCGAGGATCCGGGCTCGTACGGCTACTTCCGCGAGGAGGTCGGCGGGTTGATGCTCGGCCTGTTCGAGCCGGTGTGCGCGCCGTGGAAGGTCGAGGGCGTGCCCGACGACTTCTCGTTCGGCTCGCTGCCGCCGGACTGGGATCGGATGACGCCGTATCTGGAGAAGGCAATGGCGCGCGTGCCGATCTCCATGGAGACCGGGGTCAAGAAGTTCTTCTGCGGGCCCGAGAGCTTCACCCCCGATCTGCAGCCGATCGTCGGTGAGGCGCCGGAGCTCGCGAACTATTTCGTCGCGGCCGGCATGAACTCGATCGGCATCCTCACCGGCGGCGGGTTGGGACGGCTCCTGGCCCACTGGATCATCGAGGGCGAGCCCGACGTCGACGTCACCGGCTTCGACATCGCCCGCCTGCACCCGTATCAGGCCAATCCCGACTACCGGCGCACCCGCACGGTCGAGTCGCTGGGCATGGTCTACCAGTGCCACTACCCCACGCGGTCGCTGCAGACCGCGCGCGGCGCCAAGCGCTCGGCGCTGCACGACCGGCTGGTCGCCCGCCGCGCCCACTTTCGCGACGTCAGCGGCTGGGAGGCACCCGACTGGTACGCGCCGCCGGGCGCCCTGCCCGAGATCGGGCAGCTGTCGTGGGGGCGCCAGCACTGGTTCCCCTACTGGGCGGCCGAGCACCGCGCCGCGCGCGAGGGCGTCATCGTCATGGACATGTCGTTCATGGCCAAGTTCCGGGTGCAGGGACGGGAGGCCGGCACCTTCCTCGAGCAGCTCTCGGCCAACCGCGTCGACGGCGAGCCGGGCATGATCACGTACACCCAGTGGCTCAATCGCCGTGGCACGCTCGAAGCCGACCTGACCGTGACCAAGCTCGACGACGGCGACTACCTGGTGGTGGCGTCCGATACCGCCCACGGTCACGTCGCCGCGTGGATGAAGCGGCACCTGGGCGACGCGCACGCGTTCGTCGGCGACGTGACCAGTGGCTACGCCCAGCTCAACGTGCAGGGGCCGCGATCGCGCGAGCTCTTGCAGGCGGTCACCAGCGCCGATCTGTCCAACGAAGCCTTCCCGTTTCGCTGCGCCCGCGAGATCGACCTCGGCTTCGCCCGGGTCCTGTGCATTCGCATCACCTACCTGGGCGAGCTCGGCTACGAGCTGTACATCCCCACCGAGCAGGCGGTGCACGTCTACGAACGGCTGGTCGCCGCCGGCGAACGCGTGGGGCTGGTGCACGCCGGGCTCGAGGCGCTGGCCAGCCTGCGCCTCGAGAAGGCCTACCGCGACTACGGCCACGACATCGACAACACCGACACCGTGCTCGAGGCCGGGCTCGGCTTCGCCGTCGCCGTCGACAAGCCGGGTGGCTTCATCGGCCGCGACGCGGTGCTGGCGCAAAAGGCGGCCGGCCCCCTGCGCAAGCGCCTGCTGCAGCTGCTGGTCACCGACCCCGAGCCGCTGATGTTCCACGGCGAGGTCGTCTACCGCGACGGCGTCTCGTGCGGCTACGTGCGCGCGGCATCGTACGGCCACACCCTGGGCGGCGCGGTCGGCCTGGCCATGATCGAGGCCGACGAGCCGATCAAGGCGGCATGGATCGACGCCGGCGACTGGACCATCGACATCGCCGGCAGCCGCTACCCCGCCCGCGCGTCCCTGCGCCCGCTGTACGACCCGCGCATGGAACGGGTGCGCTCGTAAGAATCTCAGGTGGCAAAAGGCGCTGTCGCGGCGCGCACGTAGTCGGGCACAGCGATGCCCGGAGCGAGCTGTGGATCCGGCTCGGGTGCGCCGCAGCGGGGCGCCACCGGGATCACGCCGGCCCAGCAACCCAGCGCGTAGTCCTCGGCGTGAGAAGTACCAGTCTCGAAAAGTCCGAGGGACCACCCTCGTCGGGCGCCCGGCTGTGCCACGCTGACGGCGGTGGCGGGGGATTTCTGGTAGCCTGGCGGCCGATGACGCGCGCGCGCGGACCCCTTGCCGTGATGCTACTGATCGCCCTCGGCGGCTGCTCCAGCGGCGACGACACCCAGGCGCGCAAGCACGAGCAGACCCCGCGGGCGCCCGCCGCCACCACCGACGCCGGGGTCGCCGCCGCCGAGCCGGCGCCGGCCAGGCCGGACGACCGCGACATCGGCTTCCTCGATCCGCCCCCGGGGCAGACCAAATGGCACGCGGCCCCCGAGCCGGTGCGCCACAACCGCCCGGAGAAGATCGTCCACCTCACCCTGCGGTCGACCCCGGCCAACGCCTAGGTGCTGGTCGACAATGAGCGCGTCGGCCACACCCCGACCTACTGGGAAGGCCTTGCCGACGGCAAGCCGCACGACTTCGTCTTCATCCTCCCCGGCTACGCCGTGGCCCGCTATCGCTTCGTGCCGATCCAGGACGGCCACGTCCACCCGCGCCTCGAGCGGCTGGCCAAGGAAGAGCCCGACGCCGGCGTCGCCAAGGCGCCCGCACCATCCCGCCGCCGCTAGGTCGAGCGGGGTCCATGTGATTCGCCCCGCTGCTAGACTCCGGCCATGCCGAACATCGTTGCGATCAGCGGAACCAGCCGGCCGGACAACTACACGGTCCGGGCCCTGGCAGTCGTCATCGACGAGCTCCGAGCCCGGGGACACCAGGTCCAGCTGGTCGACGCCCGAAAGCTGACCCTCGACTTCCCCGGTCACGAACCGACGCCGGACGCGGTAGAGCTGGAAAAGGCGGTCGAAGCAGCAGGGGCGGTGGTGCTGGCCAGTCCGGAGTATCACGGCTCGTTCGCCGCGATGACCAAGCTCATCATCGAGAACCTCGGGTTTCCCTCGGTGTTGCGCGGCAAGCCGGTCGCGCTGCTGGGCGTCGCCGCCGGGCGTATCGGCGCGATCAAGTCACTCGAGCAGCTGCGCGGCGTGTGTGCCCACGTCGGCGCCCTGGCGCTGCCGATGGCGGTATCGGTCGCCGGGGTCCGGAGCGCGTTCGACGGCGACACCGTCACCGACCCGGGAACAGACAAGGCGCTGCGCGGCCTGGCCGCGTCGCTCGAGGAGTTCCTCCACGACTACATCTGCCCGAAGCAGGCGCTCGAGGCGATCGTGCGCAACGAAGGCCCCCCGTGGGCCACAGAGGTGTGAGCCGCGCAATGTCGAGCGAGCACGTCGACCGCTTCAATCACGATCCGGACGCCGCCGACTATGACGAGTTGGGTGGGCCCCAGCGACTGATGAGCGACGCCGCCATGCGACGCAGATATGCGATTTGGCGACCGTTCGTAAACCGATCGCCGCTCTGGGAGGCTGGGGTTAAACGGGACCGAGCGGCGGTTTCGAGGCGCGCCGCCAGCAAGGCACGAGGAGGAAGTGGGCTGTAGCCCACGCCCGACGAGTAACGCTGCTGGCGGTGATGCATCGGAAGCGCGGCGACGGGA
>Ga0114931_10009664_pt1 | contig 11534 bp, 9 predicted proteins | sample 2SBtaG_FD_89579 | JGI IMG/M metagenome (GOLD analysis project Ga0114931, IMG submission 89579) | Deep subsurface microbial communities from Kolumbo volcano to uncover new lineages of life (NeLLi) - 2SBTROV14_V59a metaG | ecosystem: Environmental > Aquatic > Marine > Volcanic | place: Kolumbo...
CGATGCCGGGAAACGCTTTTAAACCATTGCCGGCAATGGCCAGCACCATGGGTATGGTTTTACCCATACGGCCCTGGGCTGACTTTAAAAAGTCTTCGATCTCCACTTCACGAACATCCACCGCGTAGTTGGTGCATAGTGCCTTGACCATCGATATCCCTAAATACCCTTGAATGACGATATCGGTTCCCGGGCTAACCGCGGCCAGGGCGCCCACCACGGCTCGCCGTGTATAGCTTATGACGATCTGATCGGCTTCTTTATTGTGATGGGCCATGACGGCGTGTTGCAGTTTCTGATCGGCAAGGTGAAAAATCGCATGATCGCGCAAATGCATCAGGTCCGGCCGGGCCATCAGTTTGTGCAGTGCGCCGTGCAGGTTATCCAGATGGGGTTCGCGGTCCAGTATTTCCGTGTGTTGTCGGCCTTGAGCATCCAGGCGAATGATTTCCTGGCTGCCGCCGGCGCGGATGGTAACCACATCGATATCCACGGACGCGGTTTGCAGTCGCTCGACCAGGCGTTCGCGAATCAAGGCCAACTCGTCGGTGCTGTAACGATCGGTTTTGTTAAACGCCACCAGCGTGGGTTTGTGCTGTCGCAATAAAGTCTGTAGCGCCTGGAACTGATCTCGGTTGAGATCGCCGTCGCAAACATACAATACGATATGGGCGCGCATGGCTTCCGAGTCGGCCGTGGTGTCCAATCCGGCGACTCCATGACTACCGGGTACGTCCGCCAGCACAACCCGGTCGCCGGACGGCGCGAGCCAATCGTAGTGGCTAACCTGCGTGGTGGTGCCACCTTGCACGCCGGTACGCAGTATAGCGTCAGGCAGCAGTGCTTGAATGAGGGAACTTTTACCACTGCTGATGGTGCCAAAGACGGCGATATACAGGGCTTGTTGACCCCGGCGGCGTTCCAGCTCCGCCAGCTCCTGTTCAGCGCGGTGGGTGTCAATGCCTTGCTTGGCAGCGTTTTGCAAGTGTTCTCTAAGACCACGTTCATTCAATGCCTGTTCGGGTTTTGACGATTTTTTAGCGGGCAACAGCAAGCGCCAAACCAACCAGGCGGATATCAAGACGGGTATGGCGACTATGCCGGCAAAAAACCAAGTGATCCAGGCGGGCTTCTGGCGCAGTTCAGCCCATACCCGCAATAAAGCCTCGGAAATAAACAGTCCGGCGGCCATGGCGATCAACAGCAATACCATGATCGAAACGGCAAGCAACAGCCGTACATGCCGATTGGAAAAATTAATCATCCAGGCAGCTTACCAAATAATTTTTGCCTGCGTTACAATTTGCACAATACGCGCAACCGGCAGGAGACATCATGACGGATTCGATGGTCGCTTTAGTGATCCGGAACAACCGGATGCCGCAAGTGCCTTACACGCCGATATGGATGTGGTACATCAAACGCTGGAAACCACGAGTTTATGGAATCGTTACATAGCCGGATAAAGCCTGCCTATCCTACGCTTCGCCGTGTGCGCTATTCAGTATTCGTTCAGTTAATGGCTGTTAGCCTGGAACTAAATCCTCGTAGGACAATGGTTATGAAATCTGCCCAATTATTCAGCGTTATATTCGGTTTATCAATGCTCTTCGCCGCATGGGTTTTTGCCGAAGACATGGACCCTGAATCCGACGCGCCTGCATCCGTGGCAATCGATACACCGGCGGGTTTGCTTTTGAGCCAGGACGAAGAGGAATTCGGCAGTGAACTATGGCTGCAAAATGCCCAACAGGAACAAATCCTGCTTCGCGACATCGTGCCGGGACCGCAAGGTTCCTATCCGGATCTGATTGCGGCGATTAACGGTTCGGTGTTATTTACAGCACATAGTGAACAACACGGCCGCGAACTGTGGATCAGCGATGGTAGCCACCAAGGTACCACCATGATGGCGGATATTTACCCCGGTGGGGCCGATTCCAATCCCCGTCATTTTATCCGTTGGAACGGTGGATTTTATTTTCTGGCCGATAACGGTGAATTTTCCGACAGTGTTTGGTTTACCGACGGCACCCCGCAGGGCACGCAGTTTGCCGCGCCGAACCCGGAGCTTTCCGAGGTCGCTGCATATTTTATGCAGGCGCCTCCAGACATGGTTGACCATGATGTATTGGTCTATCCGGAACAAGCCGCGGTCGAGGTGGCCTATCAACCGGAATTGTATGTGTTTACCCGTTTTGATCTTGAGCGCTGTATCGTGCGTCCGTTCTTTCTATTTGGCATCGGCCATGTTCGCCATGTGCATTACGATCGCGAAACCGTTGGACACCGGCATCGACGGCATGTCTATCGTTCGCATCGGTCCGGCCGTGTCAGATCCCACCGTGTGTTGAAACGCCGCGGCCGTCACGATGCACCGGTCATTACGCGACGGCATAGGGTGCGCGATGCGGGCGTGGAGCATCACGGTGGCCTCGTCAGTCATGTCATCAAAAAACGACGAACAAACGATCAACCGCCTGCACGGGTTATCAGAAGACCTCGGCGCTCCGAGTCCGTACACCGGCACCCCAGGCAGGTGAGACACTATCGTCGAGGCCATCGCAGCGAACAAACCCATCACCGCAAGCCGGCCTCCAAACCCCGGTCGAGTGACCGTAACAACCATCGGGCGAGATCGTCAAACCATAATCGGGGCCATGGCAGCGGTCCAAGAAAGCGCAGTCATGGCAGCGGACCAAGAAAGGACAGTCATGTGGTACGCCATACCAACAACAGCCGTTCCCGATCGAGCCACAAGTCAAACCGCCGTCATAAACGCGAGGACGATTGAGTTGCACCGATCGCCAGCGTTTTTATACCGCCTTGCTGCCGCGTATCCAGCGCAATGACCGCCCGGCCGTGATGGAAATAGTAGATAATTGAAGGTGTTACACGCCTTACCGGGTGATGTTCAGTCGAGCATCGTGCCGGAGCGCCGATACAGGGATGCCTGTTCATTATGATCGACACCTTCGTGATAAAAATGTGACCTATCATGGATATGCTTGTGATCTCCACCGTCTAATATTGCAGGGTAACAATCAACTACTGTTAGGAGTTTTCTCATGAATCGCCTTTTGATGATCCTGGTATTGGCGCTGACCGCATTATTCACGGCGCAGGCATGGACGGACTCGGATAACGGTACCCAACAGGCCAGCCCGAAAAACGCCGCCGTGGCGACTTTTGCCGGTGGGTGTTTTTGGTGCATGGAACCGCCGTTCGAAAAAATCGATGGTGTATACAGCGTCGTATCGGGTTTTACCGGCGGCCACGTGGCAAACCCCAGTTATAAGCAGGTATCAACCGGGGGCACCGGCCATGTCGAAGCCGTGCAGGTTCGCTACAATCCTGAAAAAGTCAGCTATAAAAGACTCCTGGATGTCTATTGGCGGCAAATCGATCCCACCGATAACGGTGGATCCTTTGTGGATCGCGGACCCACCTACCGCTCGGCGATTTTTTATCATAATGATGAGCAGAAAAAACTGGCCGAACAATCCAAAGCCCTGTTGCAAACCAGCGGCTATTTTAAAAAACCCATAGTTACCGAGATTCGACCGGCCCCGGCCTTTTATCTGGCCGAAGATTACCACCAGGATTTTTATAAAAAGAGTACCATACGTTACAAGTACTACCGTTATCGTTCCGGCCGCGACCAATATATCGCCAAGAACTGGGCCGGCATCAAGGAGAATATTTTTATGCTCAAGACATCACAGCAGAAGCCGCATTTTACCAAACCCTCCGAGGAGGAATTGCGCAAAAAACTCACGCCGCTGCAATACAAAGTAACCCAAAAGGAAGGTACCGAGCGGGCTTTTGACAATGTGTATTGGGATAATAAAAAATCGGGTGTTTATGTTGATATTGTTTCGGGCGAACCGCTGTTCAGCTCTCTGGATAAATACGACTCAGGTACCGGATGGCCTAGTTTCAGCAAGCCTATCGCCAATGATGCGTTGACGGAAAAAACCGATCGCCGTTTGTTTATGTCACGCACGGAAGTGCGCAGTAAAACGGCCGATTCGCATCTTGGCCATGTTTTCAACGATGGTCCTGCTCCAACCGGATTGCGTTATTGCATCAATTCGGCATCGCTGCGTTTTATTGCGGTGGAAGACTTGCGTAAAGAAGGCTATGGGGAATGGGAGAGTTTGTTTACCCAGTCCAATACCAAATAAACAGCAAACCTTGATTCGGAGGCGGTTTTGACGACCGCCGCTTGGTGACAGTTACACACCGGCCGACATTTTTTTATCTTCCTGGCGTGGTGGTCGGCCAATTTATTATGGTGATCCCCATGTTTTCCCGATTCGGCCGGTTTTTTTCCTTGCCATTGACGTTAGTTGGCATCCCACCAAAAAGCATGATCGTGGACAAAACCCGTGACTTGACCGGCGTTGTTTAGGGCCTGGGCCACAACGCCACCGGTAGCAATGACTACAAACTGCCGTTATCCCAGAAAAAGGCGACTTTTTCCCCATCTTTGTTAGTGGAGACACCGGCCGGCGCTGGCCCAGGTCATTGATGCCGAGTGCTTCGCTGCTGTCTCCGCCTAAGGTGCCTATGTCAATGATTTCACCAGCATAAATATTTAAATATTCGATAACGAGAAAATACATGAAGGCTTGTATAACAGTCGTCGCATCAGCACTTACGGCTAAATACACTTACAATATAGATGGTTATTTAATGACCAAGTTCATGCGTCGACGCACAGTCGCACCGGCGACCCTAGGGCGGAACCGAACCGGGTAATGCAGCGTGTTTCCGTATATAACACGAGCAATCCAGGAGTAAACCCTATGAAAATCGTACATTTCACGGCTGCCATGCTGTTAGTATTCTCTGTTTCGGCCATTGCGGTGGATACCGGTGACGTTGAGGACGCTACCATGGTTCCCATGAATGAAGAAAAAGAAATGCTCAGTTTGCCGGAGCAGGCTTCCGACATGGCTAGAGAACGTTCAGCTGACGGATTGATGCGGGCCAATGAAGCGCGTATGAAATCCGCCGAACAAAAACTGACCGGACAAGAGCGTGCCGAGCAGGCAAAAGCCATGGCCGCTGAAAAAAAGGCCGAAGGCCAAGCCCACGCACAGTCCGCCAAGGAAGAAGCCATCACCCGCAAAGAGCAAGCCCTGGCAAAGGCTGAAGAAGCCAAGGCCAAAGGTGCATCGAATACTGACGAGGCTAAAGAAAAAGCCGACGAAGCCGCGGTATCGGGAACCGAAGTTGCCGACGCCATGCGTTCTGACAAAGCTGAGGCGGTTCGCAAAAACCAAGCGACTGAATAAGCCGATCCGTTCATTCAGTGCGCTCCATGCCGGTAAGCCGCCGGGTTTACCGGTTTTTTATGGCATTAAAGCACCACCGCACGCGATCCGATCTAAAGATAGGACGGAATTAGGATCGCTAGACCACCATGCTTATTCAGCAAACCATCGATGCCCTGCAAGCGGCAAAAACACAAGGAAAACCTTTCACCGATATTTGCGAAACGGTCGTGCGTGGTGCTAAACAGACCTGTCAGGCTGACGGCGTGACCTTGTATCTGCTCAGTGGTGAACACGAATTGGAATTTATGGTGTTGCTTAGCGATCGGTTGGACTTTCATATGGGCGGCGCCAGCCGTCACAAAATTCCATTCGCCAACATTCCTCTGCGCGACGGCAAGGGCGTACCCAACCACGCGATGGTTGTAACCAGCGCAGCCAACCGGCGGCGTACCATTCGAATCGACGATGTTTACCAATGTCAGCAATTTGATTTCAGCGGCGCCAAGGAATTTGACAGTTTGCTGGGCTACCGGACCCAGTCCGTGTTGGCGGTACCCATAGCGAACAACAACGGTTGCCTGTTGGGCGTGCTGCAGTTGCTCAATAAGCATGATCCGGGAAACGGTCACGTGGTTGGCTTCAGCGAACAAGACGCCCATAGGCTGGAATTCATGGCAACGCGTGTATCCTGCTACCTCGATCGCAATGCACCCGCCACATAAGCACACCGAAAGCATGCTGCTGCTGCTCGCTTGCGTTTTACCGTGGCAACCGCGCGCTGGCGGGAAGTGGTCGCTGTTGTCTTGGTCATAAATAAGCCTTGAAAAATAGACGGTTCCGCAATGACCCCGTTGTTAATTTTCGTTTGAACCGGTAAATCCAAGCCACGTAATCATTGACGGAAACAGCATGCAACATCGATGATGGGGATAATTGCATAAGCAATTGCCATTATTTTCTTTCGTGGTGTACGGTAAAAATTTATCCAGTATACTGATTTGAATGAGATGGTTATATGCGAGTTCCGAATACGATCTTGTTTCACAGGCAGGCGCAGCACGCCGGATATGGCCGATACCATGTCCCAGGAGCATGGCTGGGGCTCGCGCGAGGCGAGGCGCTCGAATGAAAGTACCCAACAGCCGCGCCTCACTCATGGGTGTATTTCCCAATGGGCCGCGGCAGATCATTGCTGACATAGCCGGGCCAATATGACCGAAGCACGGCAATAATGGTATAGTGGCGGCATGACTCAAAATACAAATCAAAAACGTCATCCACTGGTTAATCAGTGGCGGCGCTTGCGCGCCTTACCTGGCGGGTTATGGTTGTTTAATACATTGGTGGGAATTCGCGTGCCCTACTCGGGCTCCATTCACGCAAACATCGACTTTCTCGACAATGGTTCAACACGCCTGCGTCTGAAAGACCGCCGTCGGGTACGTAATCACCTGCATTCCATTCACGCCCTTGCCTTGGCCAATTTTGGTGAACTGGCCAGTGGTTTGGCCGTACTAACCGCATTGCCTCCTCAGTTCAGGGGTATCGTCACCGGCATTCAAGTCGAGTATGTTAAGAAAGCACGCGGTACACTGACGGCGCAATGCCAGGTGCAATTCGGTGATATGGACCAGGAACAAACGTTTCAAGTGCAAGCGGACATTAGAGATGCCAGCGGCGAGACCGTGGCTGTATTTCATGCCAATTGGCTGTTGTCACCAAAACCTCATGGATAAACAAGGTATTGACGCCTTCCTCCAACACAGTGGCATTCACTGTCCGGTTATCTGTGGCGCCATGTACCCGTGCAGCAATCCCCACTTGATCGCGGCGGTTTCCCAAGCCGGTGGTTTGGGTGTCATTCAACCGATCGCCTTAACCTATGTGCACGGTTATGAATTTTCTCAAGGCGTACGCCTGATCAAAAGCCTTACCGATAGACCTCTGGCCATGAATGCCTTGATTGAGAAATCGTCAAAGAAGTACTACGACAAAATGCTTGCCTGGGTGGATCAGGCGCTCGAATTGGGTATCGGTTTTTTTATCACGTCACTGGGTAATCCCAAATGGGTGGTTGAAAAAGTGCACGCGGCCGGTGGTTATGTTTATCATGATGTGACCGAACCCAAGTGGGCTGAAAAAGGACTGGCGGCCGGTGTCGACGGCTTGATCGCGGTAAACAATCGGGCGGGAGGTCATGCCGGCGGTCATACGATGCAGTCCTTATATACACAATTAAAGTCCTATGGCGTGCCGGTGATCGCTGCAGGCGGTATCAGTGAACCGGAAGGGTTCAGTCAGGCCCTGCAGCAGGGTTATGCCGGTGTGCAAATGGGCACGCGATTTATCGCCACCATCGAATGCACCGCAAGCGATGCCTATAAACGGGCCATTGTCGATGCCGGTGAAAAGGATATCGCACTGACCCAGCGGATTACCGGCGTACCCGTATCGGTCATTTTGACCGAGTATGTTAAAAAACAAGGCTTGTCGGTGGGTCCGTTATCGGCTTGGTTTTTACGTCACCGAAAAACCAAACATATAACGCGTTTGTGGTATGTATTACGTTCATTGCGCCTGCTAAAAAAGTCATTAAGCGACGACGGTTCCCGGCTGGATTATTGGCAAGCCGGTAAAAGTGTTGCCGGCATCGACGCCATAAAACCGGTAGCCGACATCATGTCGGTATTAGACCAGGCTTTTTCCAAACTTTAAAACGGTTCATGTCCAGGCAAGTGAACCGGGCAAACAAGTGCCCGCGTTTTTTGGTTACGCCTACCGATTAATCACCAGCAGTTGGGGTGAGTGTTTATGTTTCGACGGTACGATCCATCGCCGGTGGATAGAAAGCTCATCAAGTGAATGGGTCCAGGATCTGACCGCCTCGCATTCCTCGCGTCCGCCGATATGACCGGTGTAGACAACGACTGTCATGCATCCGCCCGGCGCCAAAAGTGCTGTCGCCGCGGTCAATGCGCTGGTAGTGGTTTGCGCTCGGGTGCATAAACTTTTATCGCCACCGGGTAGATAGCCTAGATTAAACATCACCGCCTTGCATTGCGCCACGGCATGATCGGCTGCTATTTGCGCCAGGTTTTCATGACCGGATGCTATCAATTGCACCCACTCCAAAAGCTGTTGTTGCAACAAACGCCGCCGGCATTGCAGCAGGGCTTCGGGTTGTACGTCAAAACCGTATACTTTCCCTGTCTCGCCGACCCCACGGGCGAGGAAAGCCGTGTCATGACCGTTGCCGACCGTTGCGTCGATCGCGCAATCACCGTGTCGCAATACCTGTGTGATAGCTTTTTGAGCCTGATTGACTAGATTCAAAGGTTACTCTCTAAGCCTCTCTAAGCCAATGGTTTAGCTTTGCAACAAGGATTGGTAGCGGGCCAGATGCCAGGCTTCAGGTAGCGGTTGACCCCGCAATAAAAATTCGGCAAAGCATTGTGCCGCATAAGGTACCCACAGTCCGCCTTTACTACCGAATCCGTTGAACAGGCCCAGACGATGCCAGCGTGGATGCATGCCAATAAACGGTTGAGTATCACGGGTACAAGGCCTGATGCCGGCGCGATGATTCACAACCCGGCAATGTTCAGCGCCATGATAGAAGCTGTGTAATGCCTGAAGTAAACGCTTTCGTGCCGCTTCGGTAACGACCGCATCCATACCATCCCACTGGTAGGTGGCACCCAGGCGAAACATGCCATCGCCCAACGGTAGCAGCCAGTGGCCGGCAACAACGATGGCATCGGGTAGATCGTCGGCCAGGGTACGTAAATCAAGTATTTCCCCTTTAGCGGCTTGAAACGGCAGCCAAGCGAACCAGGGATTATGCACGGCGCCGGCGCCGTCGCAGAAAATAATATGCCCGGCTTTGACGCCATCAACCATCACATGGTTGCTTGCGGGATGTACCGAGTCCGCGTTTAACGGTTTTTCAATAAGCACGTTTTGTTCCGCCAAAAACCGATGCACCCAATCCAGCAATTGAGGCATGTCTAAAAAACCGGTCTGCTTTTGGATGCCGCCTCCCCAAGGACAATAAAAACCGTCAAGACCCTGCGGATCAAAACCCGGCCCCAAATAGTCCTGATAGGCGGGTTGTTGTTGGCAACTCTCCCAGCGCTGGCGATCACGCGCCGAGCGGAAAATTCGCCACAGGGGTTTGGAGGTAAACAACCGTCCTTTGAAAGACGACTCCAGTTGCCGGTACAAGGCCATGGCCGAATGCAGTACCTCGGCGATGGTTTCCGGTAACACCAACCGGGGTCCGGTAAGCGGATTGAACAGGCCACCGGCCACGGCGCTGGCTTTGCAGGCGGACGGGTCGTCAAAGACCAGGATGTTCTGACCGGCCTGGATCAATGTCCAAGCTAAAATACTTCCGGCAAGGCCTTGGCCGACGATCACCGTATCCACGGATTTAGCCACCGCTTGGCCGCAACGCCTGTTTAAAGCCCGCTCTACACATATCGCTACCTGGATTTGCCTTCATTCAGCATACGTTAACCATGATTTCGTTAGACTGTCACCATCAACATGAGGGTAAGAAAAACGGAGGTTCGGCATGAAAGCCTTTTATACCATAATCCTAAGCGCTACGCTGTTTGCCGTCACCGGCTGCGGTTCATTGCAACCGCACAGCAGTGGTCCAAGCGTGGACAGCCGGGCTGAAGCCCTGTTGATCAAGCGTCATGCCCAATCCATTCAAAAAGCCATGCAGCGCGGTGACCTGGAACAGGCCAAGACCGATGCGGCGGTATTAAAATCGCTGTGGCATGTGGGTGAGGCGGAATTGCAGCGCCGCCTTACCGGTTTGCTTGGCAGCAAGGCAATGGCAAGCCTGCAAGGTAATCGTACGGTCAGCTTACCGTCCAGTATGGATCCGGTGGGCGTGGAAATCAAAAATATTCTTTTGGAATTCGGTGAAGATCCTGCTTTCAAGGTACCTGCCGGTTTTCAAGCACGCGTCAATCATTGGATACGTGTTTTTACCGCACCAAAAAACAAAGTCTGGTTCAATAAATCCCTGCAACGTATGCAGCATTATTACCCACTGGTGTCCAAAACATTTGCGTATCGGGAGTTGCCGCAGGCCCTGGTTTATATGGCATTGATTGAAAGCGGATTTGATCCTGACATTCGCTCACCATCGGGCGCTGTTGGACTGTGGCAGTTTATGACCCCAACCGCACGACGGTACGGCTTAAAAGTGGGTCGGCATTTAGACCAGCGTAAAGATCCGGCCAAAGCGACGGTTGCCGCCCGAGAATATTTACTCGATTTGATTCTGGAGTTTGGTGACGGTCACAGCATGCTGTTGGCAATGGCAGCCTATAACGCGGGTGAAAACCGTATTCGTGCGCGCCTTCGTCAATTGGATGATATTCATGATCGCAGTTTCTGGACCTTGGCCAATAAAAACCTGTTACCCGCGCAAACCCGTGACTATGTGCCGAAAATCATCGCCGCCGCGGTACTGGCGCGCCAGGCTTCACGCTATGGCCTGCGTAGCCCCGCCGCTTTGGCGAGCAATCCTTGAAAAAAAACGGGAGCTTAAAGCTCCCGTAAAAAACTGCTTAGAGTGTTTAACCCAATTATCTTTCTTAGGGTTGCAACTCGTTTTCTTTTTTATAGCGTTCCGAGATACGTGGCAACAGCGATAATCTCATCGGTGCTAAGGCTGATCGAGTTCATGTCACTCACGGATGATATAGCGTTTTCAATGGCAGTGGCGCTGGAACCGGCGATGGGTTTGTTTTGAATCATCGTACCATCGGCGCCGTGACATGATTGACAATTATCCTGGTACAAGGTTTGGCCATCAACTGTCGGCATCGGTGTCGGTGTAGGCATCGGCATCGGCATCGAATCCAACGGCGTATTCAAAAAAGCCACCAAGTCCACCATTTCGGTATCGGACAGTACAATACCGTTCATATCCGTTACGTCCGCGATGGCTTCATTGATATCCCCGGCGTCTTCACCACGGATTCCTTTAGCGATATCACTGCCGATTCCATCGGGACCGTGGCAGGAAGAACATTTGCTATGATAAACGGTCATACCGGCTGCGGCATCACCGTCCATCATACCACCGTGACCACCTTCATGATCACCGTCATGATCACCTTCATGATCACCTTCGCGCATGACATGTTCGGCAACTTCAACGGCTGTGGCTACGATGACGCTGTCCGTCGACGCGACACTGTCGGTTTCCACATGAACGATCACACC
>Ga0114931_10009665_pt1 | contig 11533 bp, 9 predicted proteins | sample 2SBtaG_FD_89579 | JGI IMG/M metagenome (GOLD analysis project Ga0114931, IMG submission 89579) | Deep subsurface microbial communities from Kolumbo volcano to uncover new lineages of life (NeLLi) - 2SBTROV14_V59a metaG | ecosystem: Environmental > Aquatic > Marine > Volcanic | place: Kolumbo...
CCCCTTCCTCTTCATTGTCATCGATCTGACGGACAACATCGATCATTTCATCGACGGGGGGGCCACCCGGGGGCAGGTAGCCATGCACTACGTCTACCAATTCCCCTACCAGTCGTTGCTCGCCTTCCCCATTGCCGCACTGCTCGCATCGGTCTTCACCATCTCGGCGATGACCCGGCGGTTCGAGACGACCGCGATCAAGGCCGGAGGAATTTCGTTCTTCCGTATGACGGCGCCGCTCCTCGTGCTGGCCACGTTGCTCAGCGGCGTGGCGCTCGCCCTCACCGAACTGATCCCCGTCACGAACCGGCGGGCCGACGAAGTGCTTCAGCATGAGGAGGCTCGGAGCCAGACACTGCGGATGTCGTTCGTCTATCGGGCCGACCACGGTCTCGTGTACAAGATTCGGCGGCTCGACACGCGGGAGGGACGCATGGATGACGTCCAGGTCGACCGCGAAGGAACGGGAGTCGAGTTTCCGACGATGAACATCACGGCGAACGTGGCTCGTTGGGATTCGATCTCGGGCCGCTGGGTGATGAACTTCGGGTGGCTTCGACGTTTCCCGGCCCACGACATCGAGCACGGATACAAGTTCTCCGAGTTGCACCTGCGCGACTTCGACGAGACCCCGATCGAGCTTCGGGCGCCTCCGAAAGATGTGGATGAGATGCGCTACGCCGAACTCGGGCAGTTCATCGACGCGATCGAACGCTCCGGAGGTACGGCGCGGGACCTCCAGACCGCCCGCGCGCAGCGACTGGCCTTCCCGTTCGCCTGTCTCGTCATCGTCCTGTTCGGCATGCCGCTGGCCCATTCGAATCGCAGAGGCGGCGCCCCTCTCTCGATCGGGATCGCGCTGGCGACCACCGTCATCTTCCTGATCTTTCAGCGGATCGCGGAGGCGATGGGGGCCGGGGGCCTGCTGCGGCCGGATCTCGCCGCATGGCTGCCGAACGGAGTATTTCTCGCCGCGGGATTCGTCCTGTACGCAAAGGTGCGCACCTGAGGGTTCCGCTCAGCCCGCACCGCTCCTGAACCAGTCCACGAATTCCGAGATTCCGCGCTCGATCGGCATCTGGGGATCATAGCCCAGAAGCCGTCTCGCCCTGGAGATGTCGGCGAAGGTTTGTTCCACGTCGCCGGGTTGGGCGGGCAGCTCTTCTATGCCAGGCGTGACGCCCAGCGCTCCGGAAATCAGGGTGATCAGGTACGACAGCTCGACCGTGCGGCTTTCACCGAGATTGATGATCTCGAACATTTCGGGTCGGGAGGCGAGATAGGAGATGGCTCCCTCGATGCCCTGGAGGATATCCGAGATGTGCGTGTAGTCGCGCTTCGTCGTCCCGTCGCCGAATCGCTGGATCGCACGCCCCTCCGACATCAGGCGGGTGAACTTGTGGATGGCGAGATCGGGCCGCTGGCGGGGGCCATAGACGGTAAAGAACCGCAAGCACACGCAGCCGATGCCGAAGAGATGTCGATACGTGTGGCAAAGGAGTTCGCCGGCGCGCTTGGTCGCGGCGTAGGGTGAAATCGGGCGGTCGACCGGGTCGTCTTCCGAAAAGGGCACCTTCTCATTGTTCCCGTAGACCGAGGAGGAGGAACCGAAGACGAAGTGGCGAATGCCACGGCGCCTGGCGAACTCGAGCAGCTGTTGGGTCCCCGTGACGTTCACGTCCTGGTACAGAAGGGGCCGCTCGATGGAAGGCCGAACGCCGGCGCGCGCGGCCAGATGCACGATCATCTCCAGATCGCCGGGAAGAGCGTCGAGTGCTTCCGGGTCGCGGATGTCCCCCTCGACGAGGGTAAACCCGGAGTGATCGGCGAGCCGCCGCACGTTGTGGCGCTTCACGCCCGGGTCGTAGAAGTCGTCGAAACTGTCGAGCCCGACCACGCTGTGCCCGCTCGCAAGCAGGCGCGTCGAGGCATGGCTCCCGATGAAGCCCGCCGCTCCGGTTACGAGGATACGCGGCATTCTCAGCTCGTACTCCCCGCCTCGAGGAGGTCGATATCCGCCCGGACCATCATGGAAATGAGTTCCTCGAAGGACATCCGTGGCTCCCATGCCAGGACATCCCGCGCCCGGGACGCATCCGCGCAGAGGTGGTCGACCTCCGCCGGGCGCACGAGAGCGGGGTCCTGGTCGACGTGGTCGCGCCAGTCACGGCCGATCTCGCCAAAAGCGGCGTCGAGCACATCTTCCACGGAATGCATGATTCCGGTCCCGATCACGAAATCCTGCGGCTCGTCCAGCTGAAGCATGCGCCACATGGCATCGACGTAATCCCCGGCGTATCCCCAGTCCCGGCGAGCCGAGAGGTTTCCCATCGGGAGACGCTCGGCGAGACCGAGATGGATGCGAGCCGCGTGCCACGTCACCTTCCGGGTCACGAACTCCAGGCCGCGCCGGGGGCTCTCGTGGTTGAACAGGATACCGCTCACGGCGAACAGGTCGTAGCTCTCCCGATAGTTCACGGTGATGAAGTGACCGTATACCTTCGCGACACCGTAAGGGCTACGTGGATAGAAAGGGGTGTGTTCGTTCTGCGGGCTCTCCCGCACGCTGCCGAACATCTCCGAGGAAGACGCCTGGTAGAAGCGAATTCCAGGATCTACCGCGCGAACCGCCTCGAGCATTCTCGTCACACCGAGGGCCGTGAACTCCCCGGTCAGGAGCGGCTGCGCCCACGATGTCGGCACGAACGACTGGGCGGCGAGGTTATAGACTTCTCGCGGCCCGGCCCTCCGGATCACGTGCATGAGAGACAGTTGATCGAGGAGATCGGCCTGGTGCAGCGTGATTCGGTCGGTCAGATGCGCGATCCGGTCGAACTTCTCCACGGAGGAGCGCCGGACGATCCCATGGACGTCGTATCCCTTCTCGAGGAGAAACTCCGCGAGATACGACCCGTCCTGGCCGGTGAGACCGGTAATGAGAGCGATCATGTGGCATCATCGTGTTGGGTGGAATGCGCCGGTACAGGACGCGAGCAATATACGCCTCCGATGCTTGCTCGCATGTGGACGCACACCCCAGATTCTCCGCTCGGGCCGATCAGGACTCGTTGGACGTCGTTGCAATGCCCCGATGTGGCAGTGGCGGGGGGGAGGGGAGGAACGGATTGGAGACCGCGCGCCGGACGCTCGATTCCGAGCGTCTGTTGATGATGGCGATCGAACTCGATCACGCGGTCGATGCCGTGTGGGAGGCGACGGACGAGCTCGCCGGCAGCCAGCTCGCGCTTCTTCTCGACATCCTCGAAGAGGCGCCCGCGCGCTCCAGGCTTGCGCGCGACGCCTGGCGCCGCGTCATCACCCCCGAGCGTCTCCGGTCTCTGGTCGATTCGCCGTCCCCCGACCTCGACACGCTGGAACGTGTGCTCGCCCGGTTCGAGGCCGACGACGCCGGGGTACTACTGGATCTCCTCACCGAGTCCGAGAGGCTCGCCACACGCCGCCGGCTCTTCACGCGTCTCGTCGCCCTGGCGCCCCGGATCGGTCCCGAGATCGTGCGGCGACTGCTCGATCGTCGCTGGTTCGCGCGCCGAAACATGCTGGCACTCCTGGGTGAAATCCCCCGCTGGCCCGCGAAATGGTCACCCGCTGCCTACTCCGAAGACCCGCACCAGGCCGTCCGTCGCGAAGCGCTCAAGCTCATGTTGCGGGTGCCCGAGCACCGCGACCTGGCCCTGTGCCGACTGCTCGCCGACACCGACCTGCGCGCGCTGAGTCTGGGGCTCGCGGCCGCGACCGACGACTGTCCCCCCGAAGCGATCGATCTCCTGGCGGCGATCACGCGCGATGAGTCCGTGACGACCGAACTCCGTCTGATGGCGGTACGAGCACTCGCTCGAACCGGCCACTCCGGGGCTCTGGCACCTCTGGTCGACCTGCTTCGGCGCCCCGGGCGTTCGGGCCGCACGAAACTGGCCGAAGCGTCGCCACTCATGCTCGCGGCGCTTCAGGCCCTGGCAACGCGGCGCAGGAACACACCCGAGATTCGCAAGCTCCTCGCGCGAGCCGCGCGCGCTGCCGATCCCGACGTCCGGCGAGCTGCGGCCGGTGGCGTCGAGGCCGATTCGTGAACGACGCGGCCGACCGAGCCCGGTCCCTTTACCACCACGGGGCTACCCGGGGCCTCGTGCCCCCGGGCGAGGGAGAAGCGCTGGTCGCTCGACTCCTGAAGGTGCTCGACGAAGGCCTCCTGGTTGCGCCGGCTCATCCACTCGAAGCGACCGGAGAAGTCACGACGACGCATGTGCTGAACCTCGCCGTGCTGTCGATGGGGCTCGCGCGTCACCTCGCCTTCGCCGAAGAGGAGGTCATGACCCTCGGGCTCGCCGCGCTTCTGCACGATGTCGGGCGAGCGAGCCCCGTGAATTCGCCGTCGCCCGGCGCCTGGCGGGACTCCGAGGCGCACCGCAGGCGGATCCACGGTCACCCATCACGAGGAGCGCGGATACTGCTCGACTCGGGCAGCGCCTTCGCGATGGCGGCCATTGTCGCCTACGAGCACCACATCGGCTGGCAGGGTACGGGAGGCTACCCGCGCCTGCGGTTCACCCGCTCGCCCCACCTTTTCAGCCGCATCGTCAGCGTTTGCGACGTGTACGATGTCCTTCGCACGGAGCGCCCGTTCCGCCCCGCACTCAGCCTGGAGGCGGCCAGGCGCCGTTTACGCACGTTGGCCGGGACGACCATCGACCCGGAAATCGTGATCGGGCTGGACGGATTCCTTGACACTCCTCACGCCTGGATCCGCCCTCCATCGAGCCGGGGGGAAACCGAACTCTCCGATGTGTGTCGGCTCGACGGGGCGGGGTTCGACCCCGACTTCGAGTCGCACCCGGCTACGAGCTGACGTGTCGCGCTCGACACCCGTCCCTCCCTGGGTCCCGTCCGACCTGCCCACCTCTCCGGGTGTCTACTCCTTCCGCGATGCTACCGGGACCCCTCTGTACGTGGGAAAGAGCGTGAATCTGCGTCGGCGTGTCCGGGGATACTTCTACGGGGGAGGCCCCGACAACGCCCGCCTGGCGGAAATGCTCGGAATCGCGCGGTCGGTCACGGCGGTGCGGACGGGAAGCGACCTCGAGGCACGGCTGGAAGAAGCCCATCGGATCCTCCGGGACCGCCCCCCCTACAACAAGGCGCTCAAGCAGCGAGGGGCCGGGTTCTATCTCGAGCTCCGGTGGAACGAGCCGTTCCCCCGCCTGCGTATCGTCCGGCGGCCGCGGCGCGCGGGAGCGCTGTACATAGGCCCCTTCTGGGGTCGCCGGCTGCCCCGGCACGCGAGCCGGCTGGTGGAGAAGATCGTGCGGCTGCGGAATTGTCCGGGCCCGATTCGGCCCGACCGTAAAGCCACCCCCTGCATTCAGTTCGACCTCGGGCTCTGCACCGGACCGTGCGCAAGCCTCGTGGGCATCGATGACTACCGGCGACAGGCCGAGGCGGCGGCTCATCTGCTCACGGACGCCGCGTACGCACACGAACTCCGGCGACACTTTGCTCAACGGCGAGATCGCGCCTCCGGAGAACTCGATTTCGAACGCGCCGCCCTCCATCAAGCCCGCCTCGACTGGCTCGAGGAGCTGGAGGAGGTTCGGTTCGCGATCGAGGAGGACGGAGACGACCGCTCCTGGCTGATCGTTCTGCCGGGGACCACGGATCGAACGCGCGTCATCCTGCCCGTCGCGCGCGGCCGGGTACTCCGCCGGCGCACCGTCATCTGGGATGAGACCTGGCCAGCGGCGATCGAGGACGCTTGCTATGAAGTGGGAGTAGCCGAACTCAGAGCCCCGTCGGTGCTCCGACCCGCGGAATCGGTGCCGAGCGTCATGGTGAAACGGTGGCTCGAAGACGGCTCGCCAGGAGGGACGTCGATCGATCTGACGGGGCTCGACACCCGGGACACGATCAAAGCGGTGGAGGCTACCGGGCCACGGCAGCCGTCGCCCGCTCGAGTTCGCGCTTCGCCACGCGAGTGATGAGGACGACCACGATCAGCGTCGCGATCAACCCGGCCACGAACAGAACCGTCTGCCCCCACGAGGCCGCTCCGCCCACCGCGCTCGCCACACCGGCCCCGACCGCCCCGATATATACGTAGAGCACCGTCCCCGGGAGCATCCCGATGAGGGACGCCAGCACATATCCACCGAACGACACACCCGTGATCCCGTAGAAGTAGTTCTGGACGTTGAACGGAAAGACGGGCGAGAGTCGGGTCAGCGCGACGACGCGCCACCCCTGCGACTCGACCGCCCGATCCACCGCGGCCAGCTTCTCGCGTCCCGCGAGCCACCGCTCGACCCGAGAACGCAGGAAGTACCGCGCAATGAGAAACGCGAGCGCCGTACCGATGTTGGCGGCGATGAACACCGTCAGAACCCCGAGACCGAGGCCGAATGTGATCCCCGCCCCGAGCGTCAACGCCCCTCCGGGGATCAGCAGCACGACGAAGACGATGTAGCCGAGCCCGTAGACGAGGGGCGCCAGAGGGCCGAGGCCCGCGACCCACGATCGGAACCTGGCGACGACCCCGGCGATCCCGCCGGAAGGCTCGGCGGCCGTGTCTCGCGCGGTACTCGACCCTGCGTCGGGGGGAGGCGTAAGAGCGTTCAGCGCCCAGTCGTAGTCTCGAAACGATAGCCTGATCTGCGGATTCGCCGAGACGGCGTCGCGAATCTCCGGTGCGGCGTAGCGCGCGATGAACGCCGCGATCGTTTCGGCGCGAGGCTTCCACCCGTCCGCCGTAAAATCCTCGCCGTACCAGTCGAAGTAGCGCGAGACGAGGAGGTCCGATCCGTCGAGTCCGACGTTCGCTTCGTCGGTCATGAACGCGTGGCTCCGTTCTTCGAGCTGCTCGTCCAGCTCGGAGCCGGTGTACGCCCAGGGAGGCAGCGGCGCGCATGAACGCGACGCGCAGTTGACGGCGAAATGAATGCGCGGATCCCGGAAGAAGGGGCGCAGCAGGTTGTGCTCGATCGTATCGAGGGTGAGCCTGTGTCCACCCACCAGCCACGTAAGGTCGCTCCACACGCCGTCGATCTCCCGGATCGAGGACACGGTCGGATGATCCAGGATCGCGCGCACCGTCAGTGCGTTGTACGCGTTGATCAGCAGCGCCTTGAGTTCCTCCGGGGCCAGGGAGCCGAGATCCACAGCCGCCACCCGCGCGAGGAATGCGTCGAGGTCGGCGGCGTGGGACGCCATGTAGGCGTAGTCGACGAGCCCGTCGCGGGTACCCGCCGCCAGCAGGGCGCCCCACGCTCCGTTATCGAACGTTGCGGTTCCCGAGGTGAGAGACAGCTGCACGTCCGCCGCGATGTCGCCCGTCGCCGGTTCGCTCGCCGGGGCCCCGCACGAGGCCGCGAGGAATAGCGCACACAGTCCGAGCAGACCGGGCGTCCTGACCAGCCGGCCGGGGGTCTTCGTCATCTCGCGTCGCTTCCGCTGGTGTTCGACGACCTTCCCGGGGGACGCTCACCGACGACCCACTTGATCGTGCGCCCGGGCTCGATGGGGTCGGAAAGCGCGATGCCGTTCAGGATCGCGAGATCTTCGCCGTTCAGCGGTGATGGGCGACCGGCCACCATCCTGGCGAGCGTGGTGCTTCGCTGGACGGTGACGAGCTTTATTCTGAGCGGTTGGACCTCCAGGGCCGCACGATCCGTCAGCCGATCGAACGAGTTGGTGGCAGCCGAGAAGGTCGGCCGATACGTCTCGAGACGGTCGCTGGTCGTGTATCCCAGGACCCGATACGTGTGTCCATCGTAGTCGAAGAACGTCGCGAGCCCGGCGAGCGTCCCGTTGTTCGTCCGGGCTTCGAATTCGCCCAACGTGGCCGGGAACCCGTGGACGGACCCCTCCGAGACATTGCGCTGCCGGACCCCATCCTGCGAGAAGAAGTCTCTGGCCGCCGCTGCATGTCCCCCGGAGGCGAGCTTGAACTCGATCACCGCGTCGTTGTCCGGACTCTGTGCGATCACGGCCTGGGGCAGGTTCTCTGTCTGCCACCCCCTCGGGAGCGTCAGCTGGAACGCGAGATCGGGGTGCTTGAATACTTCTCCCTCGAAGAACCCCTGCCGCGGATTGGTGCCGAACACGACTCCGTCGACGTGCCGGAGGTATTCGTCGGCCAGAATGCGTGTGCCCGTGAGCGCCGACGCCGGAATCGTATCGAGCTGCTGGCGGAGCCGGTCTATCCGGTCGGCCGAACTGGGGTGAGTGGAGAGCCACGCCGGGACCCCTGAGCCACCCCGGGCCGCTGTCTGGCGGCCCAGCATCTCGTGCACCTTGATCGCCTCGCGGGGGTCGTAGCCATCGCGCAGTGCGTACCGGACCCCCAGCGCATCCGCCTGACGCTCATCTCCGCGGCTATACGAAAGGAACAGGACGCCTAACCCGCTCTGCGCCAGGCCTCCGAAGCGCTGCACGCCACGGCTCAACGCCGAACCAACCCCCAGAACCAGCCCCCCGAGCTGGGCGCGGCTCATCTGCTCGACCGAGTGTCTCGCGGTGACATGACCGATCTCGTGACCGACCACCGAAGCGAGTTCGGCTTCCGAATCGAAGTAGGTGAGGATCCCACGAGTCACATAGATGAACCCACCAGGCAGAGCAAAGGCGTTCACGACCGGATCATCCACGATCTTGAAGCTCCACGGCAGATCGGGGCGCTCCGAGGTGGCCGCGAGGCTCTGGCCCACCCGTTCGACGTAGGCCTGAAGCTCCACGTCGTCATAGATCGACATGGTGGCCTCGACCTGCTGCGAATACGAGCGGCCGAGCGAGATTTCCTGACTCTCGCTGACGAGAGACAGCATCCGCTTCCCCGTGGCCGGGTTCGTGGCACACGCGGCGAAAGCCGCGGCCAGACCCAGCGTGAGAATCGGCAACCCCCGGCGCTGGATGCGCCGGCATCGGAACGATCTCCCCTCTCGTGACACCCCATCACCTCCTGCGTCCAGAATCGCCCGCCGCACCGGATCCTTCGATTATGCGTCCTCGCGCAGATCGACGCACATTCCGTGCAGAGGTCGTCGGACCCACGCGTGAAACGCATCGGTGCGAGCGGAAGTTCTTGCCGGAGGACGAATTGGGCGCCGCTACCCGCCTTCGACGATCACGACCCCGGTCATGAACGGATGGGGGATGCAATAGAATTCGTAGCGACCCGGGCGCTCGAAGGTGCGCTCGTAGACCTCCCCCGGCCCAATCAGGGCGGAGCCCCACGATCCGTCGGCGGCGGTGGCCGTGTGCCCGATGGGGTCCTTGTTCAGCCAGCGCACGATCGTCCCGGGGGGGACCCGAATCTCCGACGTCCGGTAGGCGACCCCCCGAATGTCGACCTCGACGACGCGGACGCCGGGCGGAGCCTCGGACATCTTGGCCGGTGAATCGCCGGGGCTGAAGATCCTTCCCCAGCGCGCGAACCCGCTGAAGGGGACGGTGAACTCGAACCCCCAGAAGATGGGGGTGGGGGCGCCTTCGGGCAGGAACGTCCGCACTCCGGCGGACGAGCCCTCTAGTGTCCCGCTGGTCACGTTGGTGACCATGATCGAGAACGTGTGCGGAGTGAAGGGGATGCCCAGGTGCAGGCCGGCGCTCCATGCGGCGTCGCCGTCGGGGCCCGCGACGATGTCGGCGATATCTCCGGCCAGACTGATGTACCTGTTCAGATGGAGCGCCGCGCCCGCGGCGAGGGCGAGCGCTTCGTCGCTGACACTGTCCGGCAGGTCGTAGATGTCGGTGAAGCCTCGCAGCGCGCCGAGAAGCCGGAGCGGGCCCGCGCGCGTTTCGGTCGCAATCTCGCCATCGAGACTGTGGTTGGCGCCGTTCCAAGCGCCCGTCACGGCGACCGAGAAGATGCCGTTCCCCACTCCGCGCAACGGAGCGTACTTGAAGTAGGGCTGCCATTCGTTCACGAGTCCCGCCCCGGGCGAGTTACTCGAGTATCGAACCCCGGCCATGGCCCCGTCGAAGAGCCCCAGAGCGACATCGAAGGTCGGATAGTTGACGATCTTTCCCGAGCCGAAGAGATCGGTGATGTTCGCGTCCTCCCCCACCACCTGGAACCGGTGGGCGAACTGGAAGTGGAGGTTCGAAGGCGAAGTCACCCAGGTCCCCCCCATGTTCGGGGTCCGCTCGGTGAGCGGCTGAGCCCGGGCGAACGCCGGAGTGAAGAGGGGCGCCAGAAGGCCGAGGCACGTCACGGCACATTTCCAGCGCCTCATCGTTCGATGAGGCGCCCGTGTCGCCGCAGGATGTCCTGAACCTCCGCGTGGGGAAGCCGATCGACGCGATGGTCGTCGCGCCCGACCATCGTCTCCGCCGCGATCATCGCGTTCGTGATCGCCTCTTCGGTAGCGAGCGCGACCGCCTGGAGAATGGGCGAGATCGCGTCGTTGGACACCATCTCGACGGTGGTGTTCTCCTCTCGACTCCACGCGCCCGTGTTCGCGGTGGAGAACGCGACGAAGATGTCGCCGGAGCTGTTGCTGCCGTATCCGCCCATCCGACCGATTCCCACGGGGACACGACGCGCGAGACGCTTGAGCTGGAAGGGCAGCAGCGGCGCATCCGTGGCAACGACCACGATGATGGATCCCACGTCCGACGGCGGGCGTGGGGAAGAGGCGGCCCCCGTTGTGGAAGAGCCGTCCCAATCGACCAGTTCCGCCATCGGCACCCCCGCGACGAGAAGATCCGGGCGGCGTCCATAGTTGCACTGGACGAGGACGCCGACCGTGTAATCTCCGACGACCCGCGATGACGTCCCGATTCCCCCTTTGAACCCGTTACAGACCATTCCGGTGCCGCCGCCGACGGCTCCCTCCTCGACGGTCCCGCCGGAGGCCGCGTCGAGCGCCGCGAATGCGTCCTCCTTCGTCACGTGGAACCCGTCGATGTCGTTCAGCCACCCGTCCCAGGTTTCGGCCACCACCGGCAGGCTCCAGGAGATACCGGGGGAGAGCGGGTGGTCGGCCCCGTGGTCACGCAGCCATTCGATGACGGCATCGTGGACGATTCCCACGCTATGCGTATTCGTGATCATCACGGGGCCCTCGAGGAACCCGGACTCCTCGATCCAGGTCGTCCCCGTCATCTCGCCATTCCCGTTCAGCGTGGCCCAACCCGCGAACACCGGCTCGTAGCTGTCGCCTCGCGGGAGAATCGCGGTGACGCCGGTCCGGACCGGGCCCTCTCCCACTACGAGCTTGCCCGAGCCCCGGATGATCGTCGTGTGGCCGACTTCGACTCCGGCCACGTCGGTAATCGCGTTGATTGGACCGGGCTCACCCTGGAACGGGATTCCGAGATCTCGCGCCCGTTGTACGGCCGCCGACCCGGAAGGGGCAGCGACCCCGACCACCAGAGCGATCGTGACGGGATTCAGACGGAGAAAACGAACTCGGTCGCGGTACCTCATGGTCCCCTCCGGAAGCTGCCAAACCTCGTGCCCAGATCGCACCTTGGGTCGGCGGGGTGGCCCCGGCAAGAGCGGCTGGCCGCCCCTCCACCCTTC
>Ga0114931_10009666_pt1 | contig 11533 bp, 14 predicted proteins | sample 2SBtaG_FD_89579 | JGI IMG/M metagenome (GOLD analysis project Ga0114931, IMG submission 89579) | Deep subsurface microbial communities from Kolumbo volcano to uncover new lineages of life (NeLLi) - 2SBTROV14_V59a metaG | ecosystem: Environmental > Aquatic > Marine > Volcanic | place: Kolumbo...
CACAACGACAACCGGCCCGAGACCGCAATCGCCAGCCGGACGCGATAGAGCTCGCACCGAGCGACTACCGGCATCTTCCCAATCGCCCGAACGATGGAGCCAGTTGAACCATGAAGGTCGTCCCGATCCCGCAATTGTCCGACAATTACGCCTACCTGATCGTCGACCCCGCCACCAAAGACGCTGCCATCGTCGACTGCGCCGAGCCGGCACCCATTCTCGATACGGTCGCGCGGGAAGGCGTCCATCTGATCTCGATCCTACCAACCCACCATCACTACGATCACGTCGGCGGCAACGAAGAGCTGCTCGCTTCGTTGCCCGACCTCGTCGTCTACGGCTATGACGACCGCGTTCCCGGGATCACCACGCGAGTGCATGAGGGCGACTCGATCAAGATCGGCAATCTCGCAGCACAGGTCATCTTCATTCCGGCGCACACCACTGGCCATATCGCGTACTACTTCGAGAAAGAGCAGGCTGTGTTCACCGGCGACACCCTGTTCGCCGGTGGCTGCGGTCGTCTCTTCGAAGGCGACGCGGCAATGATGATTCAGTCGCTCGGAAAGCTGCGCGACCTTCCGGCGGCGACCAAGGTGTACTTCGGGCACGAGTACACCGAGAGCAATCTCGACTTCGCCCTCACCCTCGAGCCGCACAATCGAGCACTGCGCGAGAAACGCCAGTGGGCAGCCGATCAAATCGCCCACGGGTCGTACACAACGCCGACGACCATCGCCTCGGAGCAGGAAACCAACCCGTTCTTTCGTTGGCAGAGCGCCGAGCTGCGGCAGACTCTGGCGCACCAGTTTCCGGGCCTAGCCATGGAGGATGTCGCGGTGTTCGCCAAGACGCGTGAGTTGAAGGACAACTTCTGAGCACGGCATCGCTCGCTAATCTCGCTCGGCTCGCGCCAGGCTTGGTCGCGAGCAATCGCGACGAGAACCACGTGCGGCTCGAAACCAGCGCGCGCCGCACCTGCCGCTTCCTCGCGTTGACACCGCGAAGTCAAAAGGGCAACGAGGGAAGTCATGAAAATCCTTGTCACCGGCGGGACCGGCTACATCGGAGCCCACGTCGTGCGCGGCGTCGCCGAGGCAGGCCATACACCCATTATCGTCGATGACCTGAGGGCATCGAAAAGGGAGCGCGCCGGGAACTTCGTCCTCGAGAAAGTGGCGCTGGAAGACACACCGGCCTTGGTCGATGTCTTCGCCTGACATCGCCCCGATGGGATCGTCCACCTCGCCGGATCGATCAGCGTCGGTGAGTCGGTACGGCACCCCGACCTGTACTGGCAGAACAATCTGGCCGCCGCCGCCAATCTACTGTTGGCATGCGCACTGCACCCGGTCCGAGTATTTCTGTTTTCGTCGACCGCCGCCGTCTACGGCGATACGGACGTCTCGCCGATCCCCGAGACCGCCAAACTGCAGCCGACAGCGCCATACGGATCATCGAAACTCGCTTTCGAACGGCTCCTCCATCGCGCCGCTCCGGCTCTCGGAATTCGTTCGGCGGCGCTGCGCTACTTCAATGCCGCAGGCGCCAACCCGGAGTGGGGGGTCGGCGAAGATCACGAACCGGAGGAGCACCTGATTCCGCGCGTGATCTCGGCCGTGCGCTCGGGCAAACCCCTGCACGTCTACGGCAACGACTATCCGACCGAAGACGGAACCTGCGAGCGCGACTACATTCACGTCACCGACCTGGCCGACGCGCATGTCCGCGTCATCGAGGCCGATCATCTCGACAGCGGCCTCAGCTTCAACGTCGGCACCGGTATGGGCAAATCGGTCCTGCAGGTCATCGAAGCAGTCGCAAGACGCCTCGAGCGCGAGCCTACCGTGAAGATGTCCGACCGCCGCGCGGGCGACCCGGCGACGCTCGTCGCCGACCCGGCGCGGTTGCGCCGGCAAGTCGGCTGGACACCGCTGCACTCCTCGATCGACGAGATCGTCGACTCCGCCGTCGCGTGGGCATTGTCGCGGCATCCGTAGCCTGCTCGATGGCCCGAAAACGCGTCCTGTATTTCTTCGCCTTTGCGTCGCCGTTCGCCGCGCTGGCGGACTTCCGCATCGACCAGTTCGCCGAGTCGGGTGACTTCGAGCTCGATCCCATCCCGCTCGTGCCTCCCCCGTCTCCGCAGCCGACCGGCATGGCGGCCCAACTCCGCGAATACAAGCTCGAGTATCTGCGTGAGGACGCCGAGCGCTGCGCCCACAAACTGCACATCCCCTGGGTATCCAGTCCGCCCGGACCGGTCGAGGGTCGCGACGCGGTCGCCGGCTACTACTACGCGCGCCAGAGGGGACAGGGCCGGAACTTTCGCAACGCGGTGTTTCGCAGCCGCTGGTGCGAGGGGAAAGATATCGACAACCACGCTGTGCTCGCCGAATGCGCAGAGGACTGCCGGTTCTCGGGCAACGAGTTTCTCCAAGCGGTGCGTTCGCGCCTGTACCACGCGGACATCGACGCGAACCTAGAACGCTGCCTCGAGCACCGAGTCTTCGGCGTTCCGACCTTTGTCTTCAACGGGAAACGGTTCTGGGGCAACGACCGGATCGATTTTCTCATCGACGAGGTCAAGAGCGCCGAGTAGTCGAACGCGCGGCGCACGACCCGCGGCACCGTAGCCGCCGCGGCGGACCGACGCACCCCCACAGACTGGTCCCGCTACCGTCCCGCTTGCTATACGGCAGGGATGGAGAAACTCGTCTACTTGCTCTTCGAGGCATCCGACAAAGCAGGTGCCATCCTCCGCGAGGACATCCTCGCCGCGGCGGATCGTCTGGCAACTCTCGGAGCCAGCGACATCGTCGTCAATGTAAACGATGACGGCGTCGCGGACGGTGCTGGCGTCACCCTGGGAACTTTAGACCCACCCATCCGCGCGATGGTGTCGTTCTGGATGGACAATTCCGATGATCGCGGAGCGGCCGAGAATCTCCTCTCCGCAAACGCCCGCGGCATCGCCGGCTACCTCGTCATCGAATCCGTTCCCACCGTCTACACCAGCCAGCCAAACGCCCCTGCGGCGAGGATGCCGGGCGTCAACATGGTCACTTGCATTCGCAAACTGAAGGCGCTGTCGCAAGACGAGTTCGTCAGAGTCTGGCACCAAGACCACAAGCTTGTGGCGCAGCAGACGCAATCGACCTTCGGCTACATCCGCAACACAGTGGTGCGCCCGCTCACCGACGCCGCACCGCCCTTCGACGGCATTGTCGAAGAGTTCTTCCCGATCGAGGCTCTCACCGATCCAAAGATCTGGTACGCAGCCTCGTCGGACGCCGAACTCGAGCAGAATCAGAAGACCATGATCGAGAGCGTGCAGCGTTTTCTCGATCTGAGCGGCATCGAATCGCATCCCATGTCGCGCTACCGACCGGGCTGAGCCGATCGACCCCGGGGTTCCCTGTGTCGTCGATCAAACCGCCAGGTCCTCCATCAAGGATTCAATCGTGTAACGATCCAGGTCGAACGCGGCGCGGAACTCGGGAAGGTCCTTGAACGAGCGATCAATCATCCTCGCCGGACCGTCGGTAATGACATCGAGGACCACGAAACCGCTGTCCGAACGGATGAGGTCGACCGCACCAATGCGAAATCCCATCACCTCGGCGACCCTGCGCGCGAGCTTGTCCGCCTCGTCGCTCACCACCTGCACGAACCGTCGCAACGCTCCCGAATCGGCTGTCAGAATGAAGTCGGAGGGGCGTTCTACCTTCTCCCGATAGCTCTCGATCCAGAACGGAATGTGGTCATCGATGACGAAAGCTCGCAACACGGGCGCCGGTGCCAAAACCCCATGGCGCCTCACGCGCGTGATCATACGTTGCACGAAGAACGGTGGTGGAACGGTCAGCACGCCGTGCGACAATTCGCGCCCTCCGGCGCCACCGGCGTCGTCGAGCTCGACCACATACCGGCGACCACGCGCTTCACCGGCCACGGTTCCATCGCGATCGCAGAATAGCAGCAAACCGCTGCCCGATCCTTTCGCCTGGATCTCACGGAGCATCGCGTGCCCGTGCTGTTTGACGAACTTCCGCGCCTCGTCAGGTGAATCGGTGAGCAGAGTTTCGGGAACCGGCACGCCGCGGTCGAGCAGTCGCTCGCTCAGCAGGACGCGATTGCAGCACAGGGTGTGGGCGGGCAGGGCATTGACGATCTGCGCCTTGGGAAACGCCGACTTCAACACCGCCAACAACTCGTCGCCCGCGCTCGCCGGCAGGTCGACCGGCAGGATGTAGAGCCACAACACATCCGACATGACCGCCGACGGCGAGGCGAGAAGCTTCTCCAGATTCACCCCGACGACCTTCGTGCCACGCGCGGCCGCCGCGGTCGCCATCGATCGGACCGTCGGCTCGACAAACGCAGCCGACCCGGTTCCATAAACGCAGGCAATCATCGTCAGAAAGGCACTTGCCAACTCGGCCGCGCGACCTGAAAAGGCTCGCCGCGCATCAGGCGAAATAGGTCTCCGCGTCGACCGACAAGACACGAACCTCGCGCACGACGTTGTCACTGTATACCTGGATCGCAACCTCATCGCCCGGCGCTCGCTTCCAGAGCCCCTCGTAGAGATCGCGACGTTCGCGCACCCGAGAACCGTCCACGGCGAGCACCAGGTCACCCGCCTCGAGTCCAGCTCTCTCCGCCGGAGTTCCGGGGAAAATACCGGCAATGACCACGTGGTCGTCCACCTTGTAACAGTAAATACCAATCCATGCGCGCGGCGGCCGCGAAGACCGTCGCCCGTGGCGCAACATTTCGTCGCGGTAGCTGGTGAAGTTCTCCGTCGGAATCGCCAGCGTGAAATGACCGATCTGGTTCAGGTCCAACGACACCACGCCACACAGCGATCCGTCCATCGCGAACAGGCCACCACCACCAAGGCCGGGATTCATGATCGTCGTGGTAATCGCCCGCTCCAGGCGAAACTCCCAGAACGCGTCGAAGGGCGCCAGTGTGGTAATCGCGCCGGTGTTGACTCGTCGCTGATTTTCACCAGCAGACGCCGCGATGAATACCTCTTGGCCGGGCACGAGCTTTCCCGACGAGGTGATCGCTACCACGGGGTAACGTCCGCTGGTGAGACGGAGAACGGCGAGACCCTAGTGGTAATCCTGGGCGACCAGCTCGGCAGTCCCGGTGACCCCGTCGAGAAAGCAAACTTCGATATGCTTCGCACCAACGGCGACATAGTTGGCGGTGAGAACGAGGTCGTCCTCGATGATGGTCCCCGATCCCATACGCTCGGCCCCGAGGATCCGCGCCGACGGATGGTCGGCGGCGATCGTTGCCTTCACGCCAACCGTCGAAGGCAGAATCGAATGGAGAAGGTCGACAGTTGCGTTCATGGCGTTGCGCTTTGTTGCACGGCTAGGGAAGGGCCGGTAAGATTTCGTTTCCAAATCAGGAATCCAATGCCGAAGCAAGAAGTCGCCTTTCTTCCCAATCCTGCGACTCTGCTGAAAGGCCAGCCCGGCGATCGGTCGGTCCTCCTCGACGGCCGGACCGGTGAGTCCTGGGGCGATGGTTTGGTAATTTTCGCCGAACGACCCACTGCGGTTCTCGAAGTTTCCGCCAGCCAGTGCGAGGATTCGCCGCTTGAATCTCTTCAAGAATTTCTCGATCACCACCTCGATGACCGGCGTAGCATCGGCGTCGCCGTGGTCCTTTCGTACGACCTCAAGCACGCGGTGGAGCAACTGGATCGCCGGCTTCCGTGGCCGGCGTCGCCCGTTATCTACGCCGCGGCCTTCGCCTGGGCCTACTCGGCCAACCGGCGAACCCGGCGCGCTCACGTCATCGCCAATTCCCGCGAGGATTTGGTTCGCGGATTGAACCGGGTGAACCCTGATCGAGATCGTGGGGGTCGGGACGGCGACGGGCGGGCGCGAACCGACACGAACGGTTCGATTCTCACGGCGCCGAGAGCTCTGATGCCTCGCGCCGACTACCGCCGCATCATCGAGGCGGTCAAAGACTATATCCGCGCCGGCGACATCTACCAGGCAAATCTCGCCCAGGCATTCCACTTCGACATCCGGCGCAAACACGGGGCGGAGGTATTCGATCGCTGGACGTCCCACTATCCAACGCCCTACGCGGCGTATGTCGATGGCGGCGACTGGTCGATTCTCTGTAACTCCCCCGAGTGCTTTCTCGATCTCGACGGCAACCGCATCTCCACATTCCCGATCAAGGGTACGCGCGCGATCGCGCCCGACCGCAGCCTTGGCGATCTGCGGACCGAGCTGGCGAGCGATCCCAAAGAGCTCGCCGAGCACTTGATGATCGTCGACCTCGAACGCAACGATCTCGGTCGACTGTGTCAGCCGGGTTCCGTTCGTGTCCCCGTCCTGCAGAAAGTGTGCGAGTACCCGATGTTGATGCACATGGTCTCCGAGGTAACCGGTAGGCTACGCCCCGATACCCGCATCGCGGACATCCTGGCTGCTACCTTCCCGGGGGGGTCGATCACCGGGGCGCCGAAGATTCGCGCGATGCAGATCATCGAAGAGCTCGAACCGATCGCGCGCGGCTTTTACACCGGGAGCGTGGGGTGGATCAGCCCCGGCGGCAGCGCCCGCTTCAACATCGCCATCCGCAGTGGCATCCTCGACGATCGCGGGTTGTCATTTCACGCCGGTGGCGGGATCGTCGCCGACTCGGATCCCGATACCGAGTATCGGGAAACGTACTCCAAGCTGCGGACACTGTTCCGCGTTCTGACGGAAGAAGTACGGACGGAATCATGAGTTACCTAGACAGGATCGTGTTCATCAACGGTCGCTACGTGGCCGCGCGGCGCGCCTACGTCAGCGTTTTCGACCGCGGGTTGCTCTACGGCGACGGACTCTTCGAAACGATGCGGTCCTACCGCGGCCACCTGTTCGGGCTCGCCGAGCACCTCGAGCGATTGCGCCGATCGAGCGAAGCACTCGGCATCCGGCTACCGCAACGCAATTGGCGCGACACGCTCGAAGAGCTCCTACGCCGCAACCAGCTCGACGCGCGCGACGCGTGGGTCAGGTTGAACCTGACGCGCGGCGCGGCAGAGCCCAACATCCTGCCGCCCACCGACGCGAGCCCGACCGTATTCGCTCTCGTCAAGCCAGTCGCCTCGGGCTTCAGCCCGGTACAGCGCCGCGGTGCCACCATCACGTTGCTCACGTATTCGCGCCACAGTTTCATGCCCGAGCACAAATCGCTCAACTACCTGCCGACGATTCTCGGCAAGGCCGCGGCGGCGCAGCGCGGCGCCTACGAGGGGCTGTTCGTGCGCGACGGGCGGTACCTGATGGAGGGGACCACCAGCTCTGTGTTTCTGGTCCGCGGCGACAAGCTGCAGACACCACCGGTCAAAGGGATCCTTCCGGGCGTGACCCGGCGTATCATCGGCCAGCTCGCCGCGGACGAGGGAATCGAGATTGCCGAGAAGAACACCTCGGTCGCGATGCTGAAAAAGGCCGACGAAGCCTTCCTGACCTCGTCGGTCGCCGAGATCGTGCCGATCACACACCTCGACCAGCATCCGATCGGTACCGGCAAACCGGGGCCGCTGACGATGTTGCTGCAGAAGAAATATCGCACCTACGCCCGCCGCGCCGCGGCGCGTGAGTCGTGATGCAATCCTCAGGGTACGGTTCTTCGAAGAGGGCGAAGCAGGGAAGAGGGGGCAGCCAAGGGAGGTCGGACCTCTGTAACCGTAAGAATCGGTGTGATCGAATCGGCAGCGCCTTTCGAATCGCGAGAAGTCGACCTAATGAGCGGCGAGCTGAAGGGGGACGAATACAAAAAGGTCCACCGTCGCGACGCCGCCGCGGCGCGGCTTCGCCGGTCAGCTGTTTTCCTTCCAGTCTTCGACCAGGAGTTCCATCGTGACGTCGACGATGACGTTCATCTCCTCATCGAATAGCTCGTACAGGCGACCGTCGTTCGAGTGATTGCTGAAAAATGCGACTCCGCCTTCCGGCCCGCCGCGTTCGAGATGGGGCATCGTCTCGCCGACGGTCAGGGAGTAGTCGCCGGCGCGCCGTACTCTCGGGTCGCACCTGGTTCCGTCCGGGCGAATATCCCAGAGGTGTTGCTCGCCCTCGATCACCAGGACCGTGGTGGTCGACGTGTGCCGGTGGATCGGGCAATGCCCGCCGTCGCTCTTCCAGCGGACCAGCATGTCGAGGGTCCCGGCGGAGTGATCGTAGCCGAGGATCGTGTAGTCGTGAGCGATTTTATACGACGCCCCCGGCTCCCCGACGACTTGACGCCACCGGTACTCGTCGTGAGCAAGTAGTGTCGGGGGTTTCACGTTGTAGCCTCGGAGTGGACGTCGACCATTCGCCAAAGATCGCAAAGTTCGGCTCGCGAACCAAGGCTCCCCGGTCGAAAATTTTGCCACCGCCTCACCAGTCCGTTGGGCGAGAACCGGATCGATCGGTCCGGGGGGTGCTTGGGCCTATCGGGCACCCGCAGCGGGCGAAATCTTTCCGTCGGGTGGCCATCCCTGGACTCCCTCTTCCAGGGGGACACGCAGGCCGCGGGCGAGCTTTGAGACGAGTAGCCAGGTGCCGATCGCGGCGACCATCTCGATGGTCGCGTCGCGCCCGAGGCCGGCGTAACAAGCCTCCCAGCTGGAGTCGCAGAGATCGCCCGTTTCGAGCAACTCGTCGGTGGCGGTGAGGACCGCTCGATCGATATCGTCGAAGCCGTCGGCTGCGCTCCAATTCCCGCGAAGGGCGAGCAGTTCCTCCGCGTTGCACTCGAAAAACTCCTGGGCCAGCGGCCAATGCTGGGTCCACTCGTATTCGGAACCCGTGACCCAGCCAATCCGCATGATGATGAGTTCGCGACGGCGATGGCCGATCTCGGAATCCATCAACAGCGAAAGGAGAAGCTCGGAGATGGCCTTTGCGGTCTTCGGTCGGTGAAACAACGTGCGGAAAATATTCAGGCGCGCGATAGCTTCGTGAATGTCGAGTTGCTCCGCCATCTTCAATGAATCTTCGGGCGAAAACATTTCGATTCGCTGCTTGGCCATGGCACTTCTCCTAGCTCGGATGATCCATGAATGATCTAGGCTCGCGTGCGAGTCTCGAGCCACAGACTTTGTGGTTGGGCTGCCCGGACCTGGGCGTATGTCTATTTCACCGGTCTGTCGACCCGCGGCAGGTCGTAGCCGCCCAGGATCAATCCCTCGGCCTCGCTCAACTTTGCGTCGCCCTGGTAGCAACTTCCGCGCGCGGTGAACTTCTTTCCGTCGACCGACTCGACCCAGCCCTTGAAACGGAGGGGCTGGTCGATCGGTGTTGGCTTCAGGTAGTCGACCTTCAACCAGGCGGTGAACCCAACCTTGCCGTTGGCCATTACGACGTAGGCGAGGAGTTGATCGTAGAACGCCGCGACCATGCCCCCTTGAACAGCATCAGGGCCGCTTTCGTAGTTGCTGGAGAAGACGAGGTCGGCGACGAGCTCGTTGTCCTCCCATTTCATCTCCAGCTTCGGCGCCACTGGGTTGAGCTCTCCGGTGGCTGGATTGAACGGCATGACATTGTTGGGAGCACTGAAATCGAATTCGAAGCGGAACGTCTCGATCGCGCGGTGCTGGGTGACGTGGTCCAGTGATCTTGCGAGCCCTTCGACTTGGTCCGCAGCAGCGGCCAATTCTTCCGCGGAACCGCTCAGGCGCACCACTTTCGTGTTGATCGCCCTGATCGCGTCGACGATGCGCGCGCACTGGTCAATCTGCTCTTGCGTGAAGTCGGGATCGTGTGAACCGTAGTCGCTTGCCGGCATCATCCTCTCCTTGCGTACTGGAAACTGCTGTTCTAGGTAAATCGCCTCGAGCCAATAGGCAAAGCGGCCCTCCCCCGGCCTGGGTCGATGAGGAAAGATCGATGAAAGATACCGCGACCGATACGCCGGAAGCTTTCGATGCCGTGGTAGTCGGAGCCGGCTTTGCAGGGCTTTACACGTTGCACCGGTTGCGTGGGCTAGGGCTTTCGGTCCGGGTCTTCGAAGCCGGCAGCGGCGTCGGAGGGACTTGGTTCTGGAACCGCTACCCGGGTGCGCGCTGCGACATCGAGAGCCTCGAGTACTCGTACCAGTTCTCCGAAGAGCTACAGCAAGAGTGGGAGTGGACGGAGCGCTACGCTACCCAACCCGAGATCCTGCGCTACATCGAACACGTGGCGGAACGCTTCGACCTCGTGCGCGACGTGCAGCTCGAGACACGCGTGTTGGCGGCACGCTTCGACGACTCCGCGAACCGTTGGGAGATTGGAACCGACAAGGGTGCGGTCTCGGCATCGTACTGCATCATGGCTACCGGCTGTCTCTCGTGTTCGCATACGCCGAACATCGAAGGGCTCGATCGCTTTACCGGCCCGACATACCACACCGGCCGCTGGCCCCACGAAGGAGTTGACTTCTCGGCCGTGCGTGTCGGACTGATCGGGACTGGGTCGTCCGGCGTGCAATCGATTCCCTTCATCGCCGAGGAAGCAGAGGAGCTCGTCGTTTTTCAGCGCACGGCGACGTATGCGGTGCCCGCTCATAACGCCGCTCTCGACCCGGAATACCAGCGCAATGTGAAGGCGCGCTACAGCGAGTTTCGCAAAGCGAATCGGCAGACGCACTTGGGATTCGGCTCGGACTATCCAGCGTCCGATGACCTCGCCGCGGAGGCGACGCCGGAAGAGCTCGAGGCGCGTTACGAAGAACGCTGGGCTCGCGGCGGTCTGCACTTCATGGGAGCCTTCGTCGATCTGATGCTCGACGCGGAAGTGAACAAGGGAGCGGCCGAATTCGTACGTGGAAAGATTCACGAAGTCGTCGAAGATCCGGCTGTTGCCAATTTGCTTTCGCCAGAGCAGGTGATCGGTTGCAAGCGGCTCTGCGTGGACACGGGGTATTACGAAACATTCAATCGCGAGAACGTTCGCCTTGTGGATATCGGCAAGACACCCATCGACTGCGTGACCGAAAAGGGCGTGAAGGTTGGCGAGGTCGAGTATGAGGTCGACGCCATCGTTTTCGCGACCGGCTTCGATGCCATGACCGGGGCACTGAGCCGGATCGACATCCGCGGTCTCGGCGGGCGGTCCATGAAGGAGAAGTGGGCGGCCGGCCCGCGCACATATCTCGGCCTCGGTACGTCGGGCTTTCCCAACCTATTCATCATCACCGGGCCGGGCAGCCCTTCCGTCCTCGCCAACATGGTGCCGGCCATCGAGCAGCACGTCGATTGGATTGGCGACTGCATCGCGCATATGCGCAGCGCGGGGCTGTGCCGCATCGACGTTGCGCAGCACGCCGAAGACGAGTGGGTGGATCACGTCAACCAGCTGGCGGACGCCACCCTGTTCCCGACCTGCAACTCCTGGTACCTGGGCGCCAACGTACCGGGCAAGCCGCGGGTGTTCATGCCCTACCTGAGTTTCCCCCTCTACGTGGCCAAATGCGACGAAGTCGCGGCGAATGGGTATGAGGGATTCGCGCTGAGTTGAGGGGAGACAGGGGA
>Ga0114931_10009667_pt1 | contig 11532 bp, 7 predicted proteins | sample 2SBtaG_FD_89579 | JGI IMG/M metagenome (GOLD analysis project Ga0114931, IMG submission 89579) | Deep subsurface microbial communities from Kolumbo volcano to uncover new lineages of life (NeLLi) - 2SBTROV14_V59a metaG | ecosystem: Environmental > Aquatic > Marine > Volcanic | place: Kolumbo...
ATTTCATGAGAAGATTGTGGCACAATGGCCGAGATGCCCGGAGCCTCCATGGATCGAGAATCTGTTGCATTGGACCGCGAACCGCGGAGGAGCTGGAAAAATTTGGCGTGAAGGCGGATATGGTTCCCGCTCAGTATCAAGCCGAAGGCATCTTGGATGTGATGAAATCCGCGGGGGTGGCTGGGCAGCGGGTTCTTATTGCTCGGGCAGCCCAGGCTCGCGAGATTTTGCCTGAAGAATTACGCCATTTGGGAGCAGAGGTTCACGTGGCTCCGGTGTACCAAACCGTGGTTCCCCAATCCGAAGTTGAGGCTATTAGAGCCCGTTTCCTCTCGCATGGCATTGACATGGTTACATTCGCGAGTTCGTCCACGGTCCGAAACTTTGTGGAAATGTTTGGAGGACCCAAGGAATTGCAAAAAATCTTGCAACACACCATTATTGGGTGCATTGGACCCATTACTGCGGAAACAGCCACAGAATTGGGTTTGCAAGTTGATGTCGTGGCCGGGCAAAATACCATCCCAGCTTTGGTCGAGGCGTTGGTGGCATATCGACAAGCGTCTGCGCAACATGCACCGGCTTCCCATTAGGTCCATTTCCTTTTTTGGAGGTTGTTCACGGAATTACTGAGATAGAGGCGAATCACTATTTGTTAACCGAAGGAGAATTTTATGGTTCCCGTGAAATCTTTTATGGTGCCGGTTGAGAAATTCATTACGGTCGATCGTGATGTGAATGTCCGTCGAGCTGCGGAAATCATGCGTGAAAGTGGGATCGGAAGCATTTTTGTTTCCCGTGAAGGAAAGGTTATTGGGATCTTCACGGACACCGATTTAGTCAGACGGTTGGTTGCGGCGGGGTTGGATTCCACCAACACCACCGTCGAGCAGATTATGTCTGCTCCTATTTTGACCATTGAGGAAAATAAGACCTTGCTGGATGCTAATGACTTGATGGCAAAAGAGCATGTGCGTCATTTGGGTGTTGCAAATAAAGCCGGGGACCTCATTGGCATGATTTCCGTGCGTGACCTTGTGGTGTTTCTCACCAACCTGCCCAGGAAGTAATCACGAGAGGATTTTAGGGTTGTACGTCACGCATGATGGTTCCTCTCCGAAATCATAAAGTGGTCGGATCTCACTCGCATTCAGGATAGCACGACTATGGCATTTCCTCGACAACGTATTCGGAGACTACGGCAGCATGAATCCTTGCGTCGGTTGGTTCGAGAAACCAGTATGGCTCTTGATGATTTGATTTACCCATTATTCGTGACGGGAGGCAATCATCAAAAAACTCCTATCAATTCCATGCCAGGACAATTCCGATGGTCGATTGATTTGCTTGTCAAGGAGGCGTCCGAGGTCTATCAGCTTGGAATTCCAGCCATCATGTTGTTCGGCATTCCGGACCGGAAAGATGCGCGGGGAACTTCTGCCTATGACCCAGAAGGAATTGTGCAACAGGCCGTTCGTGCGCTAAAGAGTCAGGTGCCCGATCTTCTCGTCATCACGGATGTGTGTATTGACGAATACACGGATCATGGACATTGTGGTGTCGTGAAAGATGGGCGAATTCTCAACGACGAAACCTTGGAATGCTTGCGGCTGATGGCACGAACGCATGCTGACTCGGGGGTCGACATGGTTGCCCCATCCGACATGATGGATGGTCGAGTTGGGGCTATCCGGGATGAATTGGATCAAGCGGGTTTTTCCGATCTGCCCATCATGGCATATTCTGCGAAATATGCGTCGAGTTTGTATGCCCCGTTTCGTGAAGCGGCGGATTCCAGCCCATCGTTTGGCGATCGACGATCCTATCAAATGGACCCGGCTAATGCTCGCGAGGCCCTCCGGGAAGTTGAACTCGATGTGGAAGAAGGGGCTGATATTGTTATGGTCAAACCCGCGCTTCCATACCTTGATGTGATTGCACAATCGCGAGCACTGGTCTCTATTCCTCTCGCGGCCTATCAAGTCAGCGGGGAGTACAGCATGATCAAAGCGGCGGGACAGCAAGGTTGGATCGATGAATCAACGGTGATGCTGGAAACCCTGTTATCGATTAAACGAGCTGGTGCCGATCTCATTCTCACCTACTTTGCCAAGGATGTGGCACGGGTTCTCAATCGCTCTCGCACATGAAAGTGTCACGGGGTCTTCCGAATCCTCCCCTCCCTCCTCATCCGGTCTTGACCATCGGGAATTTTGACGGTCAGCATCTTGGTCATCGCTACCTTCTCTCCCATGTCCTCCAATGTGCTCGCGAGGTTGGTGGAACGCCCATGGTGTTGACCTTTGAGCCTAATCCCGTTCAGGTGTTGAATCCGAATATTGATTTTCAGTTCTTGACGACTCAAGAAGACAAGCTCAAGTGGTTCGAATCCGTCGGGGTGGAGCATTTGATTATTCTGGAGTTTACCAAAGCGTTCGCAGCGTTAAGCCCCGAGGCGTTCGTGGAGTCGATACTCCGTGATGGGTTGGGAACGCGTGAGGTTTTTGTCGGAGAACATTTTGTCTTTGGCAAGGGCCGTGCTGGCAATACCGCCACGCTGACTCGATTGGGGAAACACGCAAATTTTCGAGTCCATCTTCTGAAGCCCCTCGGAGCTGGAGATCGCGTCATGAGTTCTACGCGTATTCGGAAAATGGTCCAACAGGGCGAAATGGAAGCGGCTCGGGAATGTTTGGGGAGAGCGTATTCGTTACAAGGGACGGTGATTGGAGGCGATCAACGTGGGCAAGCCTTGGGGTGTCGAACCGCGAATCTTCGATTGCCCATGGGACGGGTCATTCCACCTGATGGTGTGTATGCCACATGGATGCAGTGGAAAGGCAAGACGTTCAATTCGGTGAGTTACATCGGGACTCGTCCAACCTTTGGTTCAGGTGAACGCTTATTAGAAGTCCATTTATTGGATAAAGACTGTGCCTTGTATGGAGAAGAGATTCAGGTATCTTTTCTTAAATACTTACGAGGTGATGAGGTTTTTGAGTCTTCGGATGCATTGGCGGCGCGTATCGCCTTGGATATTGATCTTGCGCGCGAGGTGTTAAAACAGGAAGAAGCTTCCCGGTAATTGGGGATTTGTCGTTGGCTGGTGACCGGGTATGAAGGTCTGCTATGGTTCAGTTTGAACGGAGGGTCTTGGCGGATGTTCGCCAGCAGGGCTTGCTCAATCAACAAGACCGAGTGTTGATCGCAGTATCGGGCGGGCCTGACTCCGTGGCCCTGTTGCACCTATTGGTTGCTTGGAAAGCCGTGCTGGATTTGTCTCTCCGAGTCGTTCATTTCAACCATGGATTACGGGGAGAGGAGAGCGAAGCCGATGCGAGTTTCGTGCGAACCTTGTGCGAGCAACTCGGGGTGCCGTGCTTGATTCAACGACTCAATGTTCAGCAAGTGATTCAGGCACAAAAGGGAAAGTCGATTCAGTCTGTTGCCCGTGCTCTTCGGTATGAGGGCTTATCTCAAATCGTTCAAGACCAAGATCTGACCAAAGTAGCTCTCGGCCATACGAGCGATGATCAAGCCGAAACCGTTCTCATGTGGATGCTCAGGGGGGCTGGATCAGTCGGGTTGTCTGGCATGGCGGCCTTTCGAGATCCTTACTTCATCCGTCCATTGTTGAGGGCATCTCGTGTCGAGATTGAGGCCTATCTCCAGAAGAATCAATGGACCTATCGAATCGATTCGAGTAACGCCAATCCACAGTATCGACGGAATCGTATTCGCCAGGAGTTGGTCCCAGTTCTCAAGCAATACAATCCCAAAATCGTTCAAGCGTTATCTCGCCAAAGTGCGATCCTTCGTGACGAATCCGCCTACCTTGACCATGTGGCTTCAAATGCTTTGGCCTCGGACATGATCAGGTTCGATGTTGATGGTGTCGTGTTAAATCAGAAAAAAGTCTCGGCGCTTCCACGAGCAATACAGCGGAGGGTTTTGGTGCTCATTTATCGGCAGGTGACCCGCACAGTGGGTTATCTGCGATTTGATTTTGTCGAAAGCGTGTTGAAGCTGATGAATCAAGGCCACTCCGGGTCGATGTTAAAAACTCACGGCATGCAAGTCTATCGAGACTATGATGAGATTCATCTGTGTCCAGTGAGCGAGAAGAATCATTCCCAATCATCGTCTCCAAAGAATATTCCCTTGTCCATTCCTGGAATGATTCATTGGCCATGGACCGGTCAAACACTTGAGGCCTGTCTCGTGGAAGATCTTCCTCGGGTGTGGAAGAATGAGGTCTCTTGCGTATACCTCGATGCGGATCATTTTACGCCTAATCTTGTGGTTCGTCAGTGGGAACCTGGTGATTCTTTTTATCCGTTTGGGATGGACGGCCAGAAAAAGAAAATTCAGGATTTTTTCTCAGACATCAAACTGAGTAAAATCAAGCGTGCCGATGTCCCCTTAGTGGTGGCTCCAGAGGGAATTATTTGGGTTGCCGGTTTTCGACCAGACCATCGATTTTGCGTGAAAAGTGAAACGACAAAATTCGTCATGCTGAAAATATTCAATAACCCTTCACGCCCTCGTTAACCTAACTTTCTGTTCCAAGGATGGCGTGGTTCTCATACACTCAATACAGTTCTTATCATGAGGGTAATTTTAAGAATTAACTTGAATTTCAATGGGTTGGGTCGTGGGGACTTGGTCGCGGGCTATCCACGAAATACACCGTAAGGGATTTGGTTGTCATAGATTCTATACCCATGGTAGTATTCGTGAGGTTTCTTAGTTGTTTTTAATCATTACTCACGATACGAATCTAGATAGATTAAATAGTCTAGGAGGAAGAGAACTCGAATGAATTCTCGAGTAAAGAATTTGCTTTTTTGGGTGGTCGTTGGCCTATTTATGATTTTGTTGTTCAATTTGTTTACCGTCCCGACACACCTTCCTGAAGAACCAGTCATCTTTAGCGAATTCATGACGCATCTGGAAAGGGATGAAATTTCCAAGGTGACCATGAGGGATAATCAGATTAGTGCCATTTTGAAAGATGGGACGAGGATCAACACCTATACCGTGGAATACCCTGATCTTGTCAAAGCTCTTAGGGAAAAAGGTGTGCAAATCGAGGCCAAACCGCCTGATGAAAGTCCCTGGTATATCACCTTTCTCGTGACATGGGGGCCATTTATTCTTTTCCTGGGATTGTGGTTTTTCCTCATGCGGCAAATGCAGATTGGCGGAAATCGTGCGCTTTCGTTTGGAAAAAGTCGTGCGAGATTGCTCACTGAAGAGAAAAAGAAAGTGACCTTCGCCGATGTGGCTGGGGTGGAAGAAGCCAAAGAAGAAGTTGTTGAAATCATTGAGTTCTTAAAAGACCCGCAGAAATTTCAAAAATTAGGTGGACGTATTCCCAAAGGCGTACTTGTTGTTGGTCCTCCCGGGACTGGGAAAACCCTTCTTGCCAAGGCCATTGCTGGTGAGGCTGGTGTTCCTTTCTTTAGCATCAGTGGTTCTGACTTTGTCGAAATGTTTGTTGGGGTCGGTGCTTCTCGTGTGCGTGACTTATTCGAACAAGGGAAAAAACACGCGCCTTGTATAATTTTCATCGACGAAATCGATGCCGTAGGTCGGTTGCGTGGCGCTGGATTAGGCGGTGGGCATGATGAGCGTGAACAGACGCTCAATCAACTCCTCGTTGAAATGGATGGCTTTGATACCACGGAGGGTGTGATTCTTGTCGCTGCCACAAACCGTCCGGATGTATTGGATCCGGCTTTGTTGCGTCCTGGCCGGTTTGATCGACAGGTAGTGGTGAATCGTCCTGATGTTCGGGGCCGAGCTGAAATCCTAAAGGTTCATACCAAAAAAGTTCCTATTTCCACAGATGTGAATCTTGACCAGATTGCCCGAGGAACGCCTGGTTTTTCCGGTGCAGACCTGGAAAATCTTGTGAACGAAGCCGCATTGTGGGCGGCTCGTTTGGATAAAAAAGTCGTTGAACTTATTGATTTTGAAAATGCCAAAGATAAAGTCATGATGGGCGCTGAACGAAAGAGTATGGTGTTGAGTGAAGAAGAAAAGCGTACAACCGCCTATCATGAAGCCGGACATGCACTGATGGCGAAACTGTTGCCTGGAACGGATCCTGTCCATAAGGTGACGATCATTCCTCGAGGTCGTGCAATGGGGATGACCATGCAATTGCCAATTGATGATCGGCACAGCTATTCACAAGATTTTCTTTATAACACCCTCTCGATCTTATTGGGTGGGCGAGTTGCCGAGGAGCTCGTGCTTAAGGATGTGACGACAGGAGCTGGAAATGATATTGAACGGGCAACGGAACTCGCCAGAAAAATGGTTTGTGAATGGGGTATGAGTGCAAAGCTCGGTCCTATTACGTTTGGAAAAAAAGATGAGGAAGTCTTTCTGGGACGGGAATTTGGTCAACGTCGTGATATCAGTGATCAAGTGGCATTGGAAATTGACCACGAGGTGAAGCGGTTGATCGTTGAGTCCTATGAACGCACGAAGCGAATGCTGACAGAGCATATCCATACTCTTCGAGCATTGGCTGAAGCGTTATTGGAAAAAGAAGTTTTGGATTCACTGGAAATTGATCAGATCATTAATACAGGGTCAATTATGCAGGAGCCTGTCCAGGTTTCGGGTTAAGTTGTTGGTTGGATGTGCTATACGTTCACTGCCTCATCTACTAAGTAGATACAAGGCCTGGAGCTGAAAATGATCCAGGCCTTCACATTTCCTATCATTTCTTATACCATTTCCCTCTCTCAAGGATGTTTCCCTGACATCCGAATGAATCGTTAATCTCCCTTTTCGAGGAGTGTGTTGCATGTCAGGTTCAGTCGCGGACGTTACTGAACGATGGATTCGTGCAGGTTCCAGGAAAATCTTACTTGGCTCGCGCCCTTTGGTCATGGGGGTCTTAAATGTCACCCCTGATTCCTTTTCTGATGGAGGTCGTTTTCTTGACCCTCAGTATGCCATTGATCAAGCACAAAAAATGGTAGAGGAGGGGGTAGATATTATAGATGTTGGGGCGGAATCTTCGAAGCCTGGTTCTAAAGGTATTGACGCGGAAGAAGAGCTTCGACGTCTTCGTCCAGTGTTGAGTGTTATTGGGAAACAATGCCCCGTTCCCATTTCGGTCGATACGAGAAAAGCGGAAGTGGCAAGGAAGGCCCTTGATTGGGGTGTCCATCTGATCAATGATATCAGCGCGTTGAGGTTTAGCCAGGAAATGGGAGCCGTCGTGGCAGAAGCTCAAGCCGGGATTGTGTTGATGCATATGCAGGGCGATCCAGATACCATGCAAGATGAGTGTCACTATGCCAATGTGGTCGAGGATGTGAAGCAGTTTTTACGGGAACGGATCATGATCGCAGAATCCTATGGTATTCGCCGCGAGCAAATTTTAATTGATCCAGGAATTGGGTTTGCGAAAACTATTGATCAGAATCTCAGTCTCCTAAACGGGTTATCCTCATTCGAAAGTTTGGGGCAACCTATTTTAGTGGGAGTGTCACATAAGTCGTTTATCGGATCGGTGCTGGAGAGACCAATTCCTGACCGGATGATGGGAACGGCAGCAGCAGTGGCTACGTCGGTGTTACACGGTGCTCATATCGTGCGCGTTCATGATGTCGAGCAGATGCTAGATGTGGTGACCATGGCATCGGCAATTAAACATGCTCATATGAATTAGCGAATCGAAGGAGAGTTCATGCGGAAGTTATTCGGAACAGACGGTGTTCGTGGTATCGCTAACTTAGAACCGATGACCAGTGAAACCGCCATGAAGTTAGGGCGGGCGGTGGCCCATATGTTTAAACGACGTGAAGGGCGGCACCAAATTGTCATTGGGAAAGATACTCGATTGTCCGGGTACATGTTGGAGTCCGCGTTGACTTCCGGGATTTGTTCGATGGGTGTGGATGTGCTGCTCGTTGGGCCCATGCCTACCCCGGGGGTGGCCTTTTTAACTCGAAGCCTTCGTGCCGATGCGGGCGTCATGATTTCGGCTTCTCACAATCCGTATCAAGATAACGGCATCAAGTTTTTTTCGAACGATGGATTTAAACTTCCGGATGAACTTGAGCTTCGAATCGAAAAACTTATTCTGTCAAACGAAATCGAGCATCTTCGTCCGACAGCTGATGCCGTGGGAAAAGCCTATCGCATCGATGATGCGGAGGGCCGGTATATTGAATTTGTCAAACGCTCACTTCCACGGGAAATGGATTTTCAAGGCTTCAAGGTGGTGCTTGATTGTGCCCATGGCGCCGGATATTCCGTGTTCCCCAAAGTGGTGCGGGAATTAGGCGCCGAGGTGTTTGTGATCGGTGATGAGCCAAGTGGTACGAACATCAACGCGGGTTTCGGGGCCACGAGTCCGAAACGTCTCCAAGGAGAGGTGCTGAATCAAGGGGCAGATCTTGGCATTGCCCTGGATGGAGATGCGGATCGAGCTGTTTTTGTCCATGAGCAGGGCGAAGTGGTCACCGGGGATCAGGCCTTAGCCGCATTCGCCTTTGATCTTCAGGGACGGAACCGTCTGGAAAAACAGACGGTGGTGGGAACGGTGATGAGTAATTTCGGTTTTGAGGCGGCGTTGCAAAACGCGGGAATTCAACTGATTCGAACTCCTGTAGGGGATCGGTATATTCTCGAACGTATGTTAGCGGATGGTTATAATCTCGGGGGCGAGCAATCCGGACATTTGATTTTCCTCGATTACAATACCACTGGAGATGGATTGATTTCTGGCCTCCAAATGTTGAAGTTGATGAAGCGTGCCGCGCGTCCACTTTCGGCTATCGCCCAATGTATGGAAGCGGTTCCTCAGGTCTTGCTTGGCGTTGAGGTGAGTCATAAACCAGATCTTTCTACGGTTTCCGAACTCCAACAAGCGATTCGATCTTCTGAAAAAGCGCTGAATGGAACTGGACGAGTGCTCGTTCGATATTCAGGAACGGAGCCGCTCGTTCGCGTGATGGTCGAGGGCCAAAATGACGCGCAAATTCGTCAAGTGGCGGATGAATTGGTCGGAGTCGTGAAAGCTGCTATCGGATAGGGTTACCTTAAATCTTCGTGTCTTCAACTCTCCTTCCTTGCATTGTGTCCTTTCTTATAGGACTGTGGTTGGGGTCCTTCCTTCAGTATATTCCCGTTTTCACTATTAGCATCTTGGTGGTTTGCGCCATAGGTTTGACGTGGAGTGAGCGTCAAGGTGGGCTGACATCGAATAGTAGCCTCATTCTCTACGTCTGTCTGTTAGCTGGGGTTGGGTATTGGACGTTCAGTGATGGGAAGAAATCCTCAAGCGGACTTCTCCAGCTAGCCGGAAATGAAGAAGTGTTGCTCTCGGGAGTGATTGCCGAACCTGTCCAACATGCGCCAGGACGCATGACCATGCTGGTTGATGTCACGGCAATTGGGGAAGGAACGACAAAGAAGGCCGTCCAGGGATTATTGCGACTTACTTGGCGCAATCCAAATGCTGCTGTGCATCGTGGGGATGCGATGAGAGCCAGGGCCCGTCTGCGTGCGCCTTTTGGGACCAGAAATCCAGGAGGGTTTGACTATGGTGCCTATCTTCGGCAACGAGGAATACATGCAGTGGCCATGGTCAGAGGTCCTGACCAAATCCAGGTCAGTTCTCCCGACTCGTTTCACACCATGCGGTTTCTCTGGAATCGGATTGATCAATGGCGAAACCAGGTTCGTCAAGCGGTGTTGTCGAGTCTTACTGATCCGGCTCGTGGTCTGTTTCTTGGGATGATTGTCGGCGAACAAAGTTATATCGACCAGGAGATTCGTGATGATTTTATGACGACAGGGACCGTCCATATTATTTCCATTTCCGGCTCTCATTTGGGACTTCTCGCATTTTTGTCCTTTATGTCGGTCAGAGGGTTAACCCGGCGTATGCCAGCCCCCTGGTTGGAGCGGCTCTCTTGTCGTATTACTCCCAAACAACTTGCTGTGGTGATCACATTGCCCCTGGTTCTGTTTTATACCCTATTATCTGGAGCTCATGTGGCCACGGTTCGTTCTCTCATTATGATTGTGTTGTATTTGTTGTCCGTGTGGTTTGGCCACGAACGTCAGATTATTATTGCGTTGGGGTTGTCGGCTTTACTCGCGACACTGTTCGATCCCATGGTCATTTATGATTTATCGTTTCAATTGTCATACGTGTCGGTTTTTGCGATTGCGTTGGCCCTTCAACTGACCTCTGGCCTTGAAGAAGATATTCAATCCTCTCGTGAGAAAATGAAAAGGTGGATGAAGCAGTATCTTCTTATTTCATGTGCCGCGACCCTTGCGACATTGCCACTGGTTGCCTACTACTTTAATCAAGTGGCTTGGCTTGGCATGGTGGCTAACATGGTGGTTGTGCCGTTTGTCGGATTGTTTGTGGTGCCGCTTGGATTATTGGCGTCGATCCTTGCATTGGTAGGTGATTTGGAGAGTCTTCCCTTGGCATGGATGAGTCAATTGATTCTTGATGGCTTGAACGTTCTTGTCAAAAATATTGCGACCATTCCTGGCGCAGAGTGGCATGTGGCATCCCCGGCACTTTTCGCTATTGCGGGGTTTTACCTGTGCCTCCTCTTCGCGTTAAAGGACCGTCAGCCTGTGCTTCGATGGGTTGGGACAGTTGTGGTGATTGGGCTGGTCATCTGGTGGGTTTGGTCTCCTCGGCAAATCTTTTACGACGATATTTTGCGCACAACATTCTTGGATGTTGGGCAAGGGGATGCCACACTTCTCGAATTGCCTGATGGCCAAACGGTGCTCATTGACGGAGGCGTGGCGTATGAGCGTTGGGATATGGGGCGAGTGGTCGTTGGACCTTACTTGTGGGATCGCGGTATTCGCAAGATTGATCATCTTGTCGCCACACATCCTCAACTTGATCATGTTGGGGGACTGGCTTGGATTATTCAGCATTTCGACATCGGGCGCTATTGGACGAATGGTGTCCAACGGTCCGAGCCGTTTTATCAAAAGTTAAACGGCGTGGTGAAGGAGAAACAGATTGTGGAACAGGTGGCGTGGGCTGGCCAGGATCTAGTTGGAGGGAGCACCTGTCAGTTACGTTCCCTGAACCCACCGCGAACAGAGCCTGTGATAGTGTATGCAGCGCCGCAAAACAAGAGTGGTACTGAACTCAATAACCTTTCGGTGGTCTTGAGTCTCACATGTGGAGAACATTCAATCTTGTTGACGGCAGATGCAGAAGTCGAGGCATTGGAGCGAATAGCCAACGATCCTGATGGCCAAAGTGCGACCTTGGTCAAGATTCCGCATCATGGGGCCAAGAGCTCAGTCAGTGCGGATTGGTTCAATCGATTAACGACGAAGACCGCGGTGGTATCTGCGGGACAGCGGAATCGATATGGTCATCCGGCGGCTTCGGTTCTGCAACACTATGATCAAAAAGGTATTGACGTGTATCGAACCGATCAAGATGGAGCCATCCTGGTGAGCCAGAAAATAGGTGTGATCGGCATGTTGACTCAAACCACTAAAAAC
>Ga0114931_10009668_pt1 | contig 11532 bp, 10 predicted proteins | sample 2SBtaG_FD_89579 | JGI IMG/M metagenome (GOLD analysis project Ga0114931, IMG submission 89579) | Deep subsurface microbial communities from Kolumbo volcano to uncover new lineages of life (NeLLi) - 2SBTROV14_V59a metaG | ecosystem: Environmental > Aquatic > Marine > Volcanic | place: Kolumbo...
CGCCGGGAGCGATTTTGCACGTGAGCCCCACAGGGGGGAGTCCCAGGGATGGGACGAATAGAAATCAGGGATATTTGGACCCTTCTCCCATCGGCGCAGTAGATTGATCCCAAGTCCGACAGATTCCTAGAACCGCCTCAGGGGTAGGAAATAGCCATGTATGTGACGAGAAATCTCAGAGTACGGTTCGTGACGCCCGCCTTCCTCGGCAACGCCGAACAACAGGCACAGTGGCGTACACCGCCGATCAAGGCGCTGCTCCGGCAGTGGTGGCGGGTGGCGGCAGCGGAGGGGCTCGACTTTAAGTACGAGCGGCTTCGTGAGCGTGAAGCAACATTATTTGGACATGCCTGGCTGGAGAACGACAGAGACAGCCGGGGTAGGAAGGTCAACGGTCGAAAAAGCAGTGTCACCATCCGGTTTTCAAACTGGGCTGGCCGGCAGCCTTCGAACTGGCCTGGTGGTCCGATGGAGCAGGTTGTCACCACAAGGGATGGGAAAGGTCGAGTGCGGTCGGATCTATACCTCGGATACGGTGCCGTTCTCCCCCCCAGCAAAAAGGAGGGGCGTTCCGCTATCAGTTTAAGGGCCGGCGGCGCTATCGCCGAAGGTGAAGAGAACCAGGTCGCCTTACGGTTTCCTGGGGATGGGAAACTTGAGGAAACATTGCAGCTTATCGGGTGGTTTGGTTCGCTTGGAAGCCGATCGAGAAATGGCTGGGGATCTCTCCAGGTGGAAGGACAAAACCTGCCGCGGGGAACCGACATTGAGCCATTCAGCCGCCCATTTTCCGAGTGCATGTCACTGGACTGGCCACATGCATTGGGAAGAGACGAGCTCGGTGCGTTGTGCTGGGTTACTACCGAACCCAAAAAAGGCTGGCGGGAAGTAATCGGTACTCTGGCGCGTATCAAGGTCGCGGTTCGGGCGGAGGCCAAGAGATTCAAAGACCGAAGTGGTATAGGTGGCGTGCACCTCTTGGGCTACCCGGCTGGAGCTGCCTGGGAATTGCGGGAATTTCCCGGGACGGCAAGGCTGGCTGCTCAACTCAGATTCAAGGTGTTTCAGACACAATCTGGGCTAGCCGGCATTGTTTATCATCTGCCTGCAAAATTGCCGTCAGTCTTGCGTAATCGATTGACTGAAAAGCAGAAACGGTGGCTTGACTCCAATGAACTGGCTGTCTGGGAGGCCGTTCATGGCTGCCTTGATAATGATTCCAGGATACAGCGACTGCCATAGGAACCAACCTCCATGACCGATAACCACGATCTGTGGAAAAAGAAACTTGCCGCTTGGCTGCACGATCCTGCGGAGAAGGCGCTGATCCTGCTGCGGGACAAGGAGGGGCATGAATGGGGCACGGTCAGGCGGCTGCGGGAGGAGCTGGGTGTTGCCGATGACGACATCCTGAAAAAGGCCGATTGGTACGCCTCGGCGGCTGATCGCCCACAGTTCCCGAGGGACGCGGAGGACAAGCGCTATGCATCATGGACCCAGGTGGACTTCGCCAAGCGGCCGGTGCTGAAGCATCCCCTGACGGCAACCGATTACGATCTTGGGAGACTGGATGACATTTCTCCACAGCACCTCAAGGCCGTCAGTGAAGCCCATTTTCGTTCGTTGATGGTAAAGGATGATAATGGTGCTTACGATCTGCGCAGGACCTTCCTCAACTATTGGCGTTTCGGACCTGAAACGCCAGCGGACGACCTGAACCACCTGTGGCAGAATCTGCCCGCCGATACGCGTATTCCGGATCATTCGATCTGGGTGCATCTGGATGTCGTCTGCGCCTTTGCGGGCGCGATGGCTGCGGACGGCAACGGCACTCCCGCATTGCTGACAGTCAGCTTCGGCCCGGTGCAGGGTTTCATCGCTGAGGCGCGTAGCACCTCCGACCTGTGGGCGGGTTCCCACCTGCTGGCGCGTATTGCCTGGGAAGGGATGAAGGTCATCTGCGGGCGTCTCGGCCCGGATGCGGTGCTGTTCCCCAACCTCCGTGGTGTCCCGCTGGTCGATGTCTGGCTGCGGGATGAAATGGGTTTGCCTGGTGAACGTTTTGCGGACCAGGACTGGGTGAAAGCGAGGTCAGATGCCAATCCCCTGTTTGGTGCGGCCCTGCCCAATCGCTTCGTGGCCCTGGTGCCCGCGGACCAGGCACAAGCCCTGGCGCAGGAGATCGAGGAAAAGGTACGCGCTTTTGTGCGCGACACCGGCAGGGCAGCGATCCGGAAGGTACTGGATGCCATTGAAGAGCCGGATTCGAGCGAGCTGCCCTGTTATGGTCAATTGGACGAACAGCTTGAGGGGTTCCCTGAAGTGTACTGGGCTGCAGTGCCGTGGTCGCTGGCGGAAGCCGGGAGCGATCCGGATGACACCCGGCTCAGAGAAGTGCTTTCCAATTTCCACATCAAGGGCGGCAGGACGGGGTTTCTTGACGGTCCGGCCTGGCAGGCCCTGCAAAAGGGGGTCGAACTGGACAGAGCAAGATTCTATCGGCCCAATGCAGGGACACTCTATCCCGCGCTCTATGAACTACTGGACCGGGTGGCTGCGGCCAGCAGATCGGCACGCCCCTTTCGCCAACTGAAGCAGCAAGGCTACCGATCCACACTCAATGGGGAGCGTGAGTGGCTGACCCTCGATCGCGATCAGCTCGCGATACCTCCCGGAACGCGTACCGGCACCCTGTGGACTCGTCTTGCGCAAAGTCGTCTCGAGCAAAGAAAGGCACCCTGGGTGAAGAGTGGCGAACATCTGGATGCGCTGAACACCATCAAGCGCCTATGGCCGATCCTGTTTACGGAGCAGGTGAGGGGCATCGCCGGTGAGGATGTCCGCCGTTACGTGCTCTCCACCCACACACTGGCTCTGACGGTGACCCTGGATCGCTGGCTGAAACATCCTTTCGATCTGCCTCATCGGATGAAAAATCTGCTGGAGAGCATGGGTGCCGAGCGGGCTGCATTGCCGCGGCGTATGGTCGGCGACCTAAAAAACCATGCGGATGCCCGTCTGGTCTGCCAGAAGCTCCCGACTGTTCTAGACCGGTTGAAAGAGTCCGGGGACAGGCAGGAGTCGAAGTTACTGGAGACCACTGAAGAGGAGATCCAAGACTGGCTGGGCGTCAAACCGGAAGCCTATTACGGCATGATCCTCATGGATGGCGACAGGATGGGCGCCTGGCTGGCGGGGAACGAGGCCGACTTCCAGACGCAGTATATCGACAGCTGGCATCCGGCGATCCAGGCCGGTGTGAGGCAGCGGTTTTCTACGAATCCGGCGCTGAAAGGCTACCTGAACTCGAAGCGTTGGCCCTCTCCGGCACGCCACCGGGCCATTTCTCAGGCACTTAACAACTTTTCGCTCAGGGTGGCCCGTTTTGTCATGGAGGACTGCTTCAAGGGCAAGCTGGTCTATGCTGGTGGTGACGATGTGCTCGCCTTCGTCTGCGTGGATGATCTCCTGCCGGCCATGACGCTGCTACGGTATCTCTATTCAGGCAGAGCGGTGCCGGACTGGCTGGCTGAACGTGTCGACCCCGGTGCAATGAGCCGGCTCGACAGCAAACAGGGCTATCTCCGTCTGGACGGGGAGCTCTTGCTCACCATGGGCGGGAAGGCGACCGCCTCCTGTGGCGCGGTGGTGGCGCACCACCAGGCGCCGTTGGGTCATGTCCTCAAGCAGCTGCGCGTGGCGGAATCGCAGGCCAAGAACGCAGGCGGACGCGATGCTTTTTCACTGAAGATAATCAAGCGTGCCGGCGGCGAGATTGGCATTGCCGACAAATGGTGGCGGGGCGAGGACTACCGGAAGGCGCCGGAGTTGCTGTTCAAGCTCATGGACCTGTTGTCGACACCAGGTGTTTCACGCCGTGCCACCTACAACAGTGTCCGCTGGCTGGAGCAGTTGCCGCCCAACCCGCCTCTGAACATGCTGAAGGCCAATCTGGTATATCAGTTCAAACAGCAGGGCGGTGGCAGTGAGGGAGATCATCTGGCGCGCGAACTCACCGGATACGCCCACGCATATTTTGCCCCCGGATGTGCCGCCAGACTTGCGGACATGCTGATGGTTGGGGAGTTTTTGGCGAGAGAGTCCAGACTTCATCCGCAGGGTGGGCGTGCTGAGGAGGATGCGGCATGAATATCGAGTATCGATTTGTGCAACCTGTGGATACGGTATCGTTCCGCGGCAACAGACTGTTCGGCGCCCCGGGCTCCATCGGCGAGGTATGTTTCCCGCCAAGGCCATCGGTGCTTGCCGGCGCATTCCGCTCGTACCTTCTGACACAGGCGGCGGAGGAGATCGATGAGTTCCGGCGGGGAGGGCGGTTGTCCGACGATGCGTTGCATGCCGTGCTCGGCACCATCACCGAACCTGGCAGTTTTACCATCGGTGAGCTGTTCCCGGCGCTCCGCAATGCCGATGGCGGGTTCGATCCCTTCATGCCGGTACCTGCGGATGTGCAGGTAGTCAATGGTGGCGAGTCCGTTTGTAGCTTGGAGCCACAACGACTCCCGGGCGTCATCATGAGCAGCCAGGCCCCTGGTTTGCCGTATCTTCCGGTGCTGCGGCACGATAAACAGGCCAAAGCGCAAGGCGGCTGGCTGCTGAATATGCAGGGTATCGCTGCCTACGTCGCCGGCCGGCAGCTGACACCGGGCCATTTGTATAGAGAGGAGGATCTCTGGCGTCAGGAATCTCGCGTCGGTATCGGCCTGGATCCCATTTCGTGTACCGCCGACGAAGGCAGGCTTTTCACGGTGGATCATACCGTGGTCCGCCAGGAGGAACATGCACACGGCGGCGCAGGCCTGCTGGTGGGTATCGCGGGCTGCAGCGAAAGACTTCCGCGATCCGGCTTCATCCGCCTGGGTGGCGACGGCCGGGCGGCAAGCTTCGAACAGGCGGAGGTCTCCCTGGCTGGGATGCCGTTGGAACAGATCGAACAACAGGGTCGTTTCAAGCTGGCGTTGCATACTCCGGGTCTGTTCCGGGCCGGGTGGCTGCCCGATGCCGTGACGAATGATGTCGAGTGCTACCGCTTGCGGTTCGAAGGTCTCACCGCCCGGCTGTGTTGCGCGGCGGTCGCGCGCTTCGAGGTTATCTCCGGCTGGGATCTGGCGAACCGGCGGCCCAAAGCGGCAGAGCGGGTGGTGCCGGCGGGCAGCGTGTACTGGTTCGATCAGATCGACGGCGATCTTTCGATACTCGACAAGCTTGCCGGCGGAGGATTGTGGACAGAAGACAGCGACAATGCTCAACGCCGGGCCGAGGGTTACAACCGGGTGCAACTCGCCTGCTGGTAACAATAGATAGAGGAAGAACCATGTTCGAACAGTCAAGACTGATGTTTCTGTACTGCGTCACACCCGTTCATATGGGTGCGGGCCAGGCCATCGGCGTAATCGACAACCCCATCCAGCGTGAGCGCCATACCAATCACCCCAGCATGGCGGGATCCGGGATCAAGGGCGCGTTGCGCCACCACGCCGCTGCCAGTTGGAAAGACAAGGGCTTGGTCAGACGACTGTTCGGGCCGGAGAGTAATGCATCGGACTATGCCGGCGCAGTGGGTTTCGGCGATGGCCAGTTGCTCGCCTTTCCCGTGCGCAGCCTGAAACAGGCCTTCATCTATGCCGTTTCCCCCACGACCCTGGCACGCCTCAAGCGCTTGGCGCAACTGACCGGTCTGAATACGGGCTGGGAGGTGCCGGCCATTCAAGACGATCAGGCCGTCGTTTGTGGTGAGCGCATACTCAATGGCGATCGACTGGTGCTCGAGGCCTTTGAATACCAGGCGTCGGTGTCAGACGACCTGAAGGCCATTGCGTCCTGGATCGCCGCCAATGCCCTGCCCGGGGACGAGGCCCACCGCTATTTCCGGGACAAGATCGCTGAGGATCTGGTGCTGCTTCCCGACAACGCGCTGAGTCATTTTGTCGAGAACGCCTCCGTGGTGGAGGCTCATGTACGCATCAAAGATGAAACCGGCACTGCGGCCGAAGGCGGGCTGTTCTATACCGAAAACCTTCCACCGGAGACCCTGTTGATCGCACCCGTGTTTTCATCTCTGGATCGTTCGAAAGGCGATGGAACGATGACGGCGGACAAGGTCATGCGGGAGCTGGTGTCCTCGATCCAGGATCAATTAGTGCAGTTCGGCGGGGACGCCACGACCGGCCGCGGTCAGGTCGTGCTGAACATCGCGGGGGAGGGACGACCATGAATGTGTCCCTCGATCAGCGCCGGGCGCAATACGCCTGGGAAAAGGCGCAGGAAGCCGCGCAGCATCGCGTCATCGATGAATACACCAACTTGTCGAAATCCGTCGCCAGCCTGATCATGAACAGCGGCCTGATGCAGACACTGGCCTTCCTCCAGTCAAAAAAGGACGACCAGCATAAAATGTTGCTGGTGCATCTGACAAAATGGCTGGGTAGAACGCTGGGTGGCACACCCGTGAACGAAGGGGAGCGATTCCCCCATGAACCGGTAGCGGATTTTCAACTGGTGCTGGCGGCGCTGTACAACTCGCCGTCCGACCTCTATATGCGCGCGACCTCCGAGACCATGGCGCTGTTGCGTTGGATACGGCAGTTCGCCGACGCAAGGAAGACCCTGGAGGAGACGTCATGATTCCTGCCGTGCCAGCGTACCTTGGACAGCAGTTTGAGACCGCACCGCCCGGACATCGCTTCAGTGTGTATTTTTCGGTCTGGAGCCCTCAGAATTGGGAAATAGACAAGACGCGTAAAGCGACTGCACTGAAGAAAGTACTACAGCTCCCAGCCGCAAGCCATGAACAGATTGAAGCCTTGCGGGAACGCCAGCAACGCCTGTTGTTGGCACTGCCGGAAACAGGGAGGCTCATGCTGGCGGCTGTCACCACGGCCCCTCTGGTCACTGGAATGGGTATGGAGCACCCTCTGGAGAATGGGTTCGCGTTTCTCAATCCCTACGGCATCCCCTATCTCCCGGGCAGCGGTATCAAGGGGGTGCTGCGCCGGGCGGCGGAAGAGCTGAGGGACGCCGGTTCTGGCTGGTCGGATGAAATAGTAGAAAAACTGTTCGGCCACCAGGACAGCGATGACGCCAGGCGCGGGGCCTTGGTATTCTGGGACAGCATTCCGGAAATCAAGGGTAATGCGCTGGCTATGGATGTGATGACGCCCCATTATGGAGAGTATTACCAAGGGGAATTCTCGCCGCACGATGCCGGGCAGCCCAATCCGATCGTATTCATGGTCATCCCGCCCGAATCGAGGTTTACCTTTCAGGTCATGGCCGATGAAGACCGCCTTCCGGAAGGCTTGCTGGCTGGCAGGTGGAAAACACTGTTGGCGGCCGCCGCCGAACATGCCTTCGAATGGCTGGGATTTGGTGCTAAGACCTCCGTTGGGTACGGCGCCCTCGAGCGGGACAGGGATGCGGAAACGGAGCAGGAGCGGCAGTACAGGGAAGCCGAGAAGAAAATGTTAGAGGAAAAAGAACGGCGCGCAAGACTCGCTGCCATGTCCCCACTGGAAAGAGACATAGGAGAGATCGGCTCGATCGAAGCGCTCGTAAAGGCGCTTGAACAGGGGCACTGGTCAGGAGACGATCAGGGTCGGGCGGCAACGATGATAAGGGATAAGATGGTCAGCGAAAAGGTGTGGCGAGAAAAGAGCGAGAAAAAGAGGCCCGAAAAGGATAAGCAGTATCATCGCACCTTGCGGCTGATGAAGTTCTTGGGGAATAGAGACACGACGGGCCATGAACACACTGATTGAGACCCACCGCGACGAGATCCGTGAGCTGGCGCGTCGCTATGGCATCACCAACGTGCGGGTGTTCGGGTCCATGGCCAGGGGTGAGGCCTCGTCTGAGAGCGACGTCGACCTGCTGGTGGATGTGCCGGAAGGGGTCTCCGGGTTCCAACTGGGCGCCATGCTTATGGACCTTCAGGATCTCCTCGGTCGAAGGGTGGAGCTGGTGACCGAACGCTCGCTACACCCGCGGATAAAGGCGCGGATCATGAAGGAGGTCGTTACCCTGTGAAGCCGGGACGAGATCGGGATGCGATCTATGTGGAGCACATGTTGGAATGCATCGCGCGTATCGAGGATTATACTGGCGGTGACCGGCAAGCCTTTTTCGGGTCCACGATGATCCAGGATGCGGTGATCCGCAATCTGCAGACCATGGCCGAGTCCAGCCAGCAATTGAGCGACACGACCAGGTCCAGCATGCCCGATGTGGACTGGCGGGCGATTGCCGGATTCAGGAATATCCTTGTCCATGACTACCTTGGGGTCGACCCGAACGTGGTTTGGACCGTTGTGGAGCACGACCTTCCGAATCTGAAGGTGGCCTTGATGCGATTGCACGATGGCCTGGGAGGGAGTTGATCCTTGGGCGCTCACCCGAACGATCTTTCTTACGGAGGAGGAGACCAGATGTATGCGATCTATGGCCCGGGATCGTTGGAGGGACAGGAATAATGACCCATTGCCTGGTGAGCTTCCTGGGGCGCGCGCGCCTCGATCCCAAGACGGGCTACCGGCGGGCCAGCTACCGGTTCGAGGACGGACGGCGCATCGACGATATCGCCTATTTCGGTATCGCCCTGAAGCGATACGTCGAACCGGATACCATGGTGGTGCTGGGCACCGCCGGGAGCATGTGGGACGTGTTCGTCGAGGCCTTTGCCGAGGGTGAGGCACTGGAGGACGAACGCCTGGACCTGTCTGACAAGGCGACATCGGCGGCGGTGACCGAGGCCGACCTGGGGCCCCTCCATCATCTGGTGGAGTCGGCGCTCGAGGTGCCGGTGCGCTTGGGCGTCATTCCCTATGGACGAAACACGCGGGAGCAGGTGGCGATCCTGCGCGGCCTGCTCGATGCGGTGGACGGCGCGGACCGGGTCACCCTGGACCTGACCCACGGGTTCCGCCACCTGCCCATGCTCGGACTGCTGAGCGCCCTGTTCCTGGAGCAGGTGCGCGGCATCCAGGTCGAGGCCATCTACTACGGCGCCCTGGAGATGACCGAGAACGGGGTGACGCCGGTCCTGCGGCTCGACGGCCTGCTGCACATGGCCCGTTGGCTGCAGGCCCTGCACACCTACGACAAGGACGGGGACTACGGGGTATTCAGACCCCTGTTCGAGGACGAGGGCATGCCCTCTGATCAGACCAGGCTCTTGGCCGAGGCCGCATTCCACGAGCGCACCACCAATCCGGTCAAGGCCCGCGAGTGCCTGACGGGCTTCAACAAGGCCCTCGGTGCCCACGAAGGGCCCGTGGGCGGGCTGTTCGTGCCGGAGTTGAAGACCCGCATCCAGTGGTTCCGCGGTCCTGGCCGCGCCGCCTGGGAGCGGACCCTGGCGCGCGAGTATCTCAGCCGCCGAGACTTCCTGCGCGCGGTCATCTACGCCCAGGAGGCACACATCTCGGAACAGATTCCATCTAGCCGGGTGGATGACTACGAGGAGCGCAAAGAGGTGCTGGATCTGGAGCAAAAGGCCAGTGAACCCTTTCGGAGCCTGGTACGCCTGCGCAACGCCATGGCCCATGGGGTGAAATCACGAGACAAAAAGGTTCTCAAGGCCCTGGCGCACGAGGACGCGTTGCGGGCCACGCTCGAAGATCTGTTCGAGAGGCTCTTCGCCGAGTGAGATGCAGCCTGCAGGGGATGGCGCGCGCGCGGTCGGCGGGGTGCCTACCCATACGCCCGCCGAGGCCTCCGCCAACGGCCGAGAGGCACGACCACAGGGGTGGCGCAGCCGCCCGACCGAACACGACCACACACGGAGCACCACGATGTCTCATCCCATGCGACTGATCAGCTTTCTCGGCACTGGCGACTATAAGGAGACCACCTACCACTGGGGCGATGCCAAGGACCTCAAGACACCTTTTGTCATCCTGGCGCTGGCGTCGTTCCTGGAGGCCGACGAAGTCCGGGTGCTGGCGACCCAGGCCGCACAGGAGAAACACGGAATTGCACTCCGAGAGGCATTTTCCGGCGCAGGGCCGGACATGCGCCTTGTCGAGATCCCCGACGGGCGAGACGAGTCTGAGCTGTGGTCCCAGTTCGACACCTTGCGTAAAGCCCTGGAGGAGGGTACGCCGGAGCGCGTGGCCGTGGACATCACTCACGGTTTCCGCGCCCAGCCCTTCTTCGCGGCCGCCGCCATTGCACTGCTGCGCTCGGTGCGCGGCCCAGACGTTCCGGTGGAGGTCTACTACGGCGAGTATCGCAAAGACGCGGCGGACTCGCCGATATGGGATCTGTCCCTGTTCGTGGAGCTCCTGGACTGGGCCCACGGGGCGGGTGTGTTCATGCGCACGGGTTTCGCGGGCGATCTGTTGAAGGTCATGGGGGAACGGGACCGGGCCGTGCGTCGCAGGCTGGCGCGGAGCGGTGAGCGGATCAACACCCGTCAGATGGTCAAGGCGCTGAACGACTTCGCCGCCGACCTGGCGACGGTGCGGGTCGCCTCCCTGATCACCGGCTACTCTCAGGATTCGCGCGCCAGGGACAGGGCGCGGGCCACGTCCGCCCGACTGCTCGAGGCCATCGAGGATTGTCGCGAGGACGTGAAGGCCCATCTGCCCCCGCTGGCCGCGATCCTGGACGACCTGGCCGAGAAGGTCCGGCCTCTGCACAGCGACCGCCTGTACGGGGAGGGCGGGCAAGAAGCGATGCAGGAACTTGCGGAACTCTACCTCCAGTGGGAACGCTATCCGGAGGCCGCCATAGTGGCCCGGGAGGCGGCCGTTTCGCGTTACGCCCAGGGCCCCGAAGGGGTGGAGGTGAACTCGTGCGGCTTCGATGAGCAGGCGCGGAGATCTGCCGAGCAGCGCTGGTGCAAAAAGGTTGGTGCGGAGGCGCGGACTGTTGGAGAGGTTCGAAACGATATCGAGCATGGTGGGTTTCGCCGCCAGCCGCTGCCAGCTAAGGCGCTCCAGAAGCGGATCGGCGATCTGATCGGGAGCCTGGCGGCCACGGAGCCGCCCGAACGTGCCTCGGAGCGGGGGGGCGGCACCTACTTCGTCTCGCGGCACCCCGGTGCACGGGAGTGGGCCAGGCGACAGGACATCCAGGTCGATGAATTCATCACACACCTGGATGTTGAGCGCATCGGAGAGGGCGACACGGTGATCGGCAGCCTTCCGGTGAATCTGGCCGTGGAGGTCTGTTCGCGGGGTGCCAGTTATCTGCACCTGTCGCTCGAACTGCCTCCCGAACTGAGAGGCCGGGAGCTCACGGCCGACGATCTTCAGGCCTTGGGCGCGCGCATCGAACCCTTTCTCATCCAGCGCTTGGCACCAGACAAGAAGGAGGGCGCAGTGCCGGCTTGATTCTTTTTGCGCGCCCGCCTACTCTTGGATCGTTGGAAGCTGCTGTAAAGGAGGTGAACATGCTCAACTTTCCGGCATGCCGAAATTTCCGCAACCCTGTCCGCAGGGTGCTGAAGATAAAGGAGATTTCGAGCGATGCTGTTTGAATCGCAGACCTGATAAAGAAGGGATTAAGACG
>Ga0114931_10009669_pt1 | contig 11532 bp, 8 predicted proteins | sample 2SBtaG_FD_89579 | JGI IMG/M metagenome (GOLD analysis project Ga0114931, IMG submission 89579) | Deep subsurface microbial communities from Kolumbo volcano to uncover new lineages of life (NeLLi) - 2SBTROV14_V59a metaG | ecosystem: Environmental > Aquatic > Marine > Volcanic | place: Kolumbo...
TCGCGGGCAGAACGTAGAACCGGCGAGCCAGAGTTCTGGCGTCTATCCGCGGCTATTCCGCGGCACTTTTTGCCCGCGGCCAGTGTCACTTGTAGCGGGTCGGCCCGAAGCTCCCGTCGGTGGTCGGGAGACCACCACCACCGGGAGCGTCAGGCCGAGGACTGCGGTAAATCGAGCTGGCGCGCCCGGGGCTCGGTTGCCTCGGGGTCGACGCGCTGGATGGGCCAGCGGGGCTGGCTGCGCCGCGCGGCGTACTCGCGCGCGGCCGTTTTCCACGCATGGTCGATCCAGCGGGCGATGACGCGCTCGCGCTCGGCGTCGTCCATGTCGGCCAGCTCGTCTTCGAGCTCGAGCTGCAACAAGCGCTCGGCGTGGAGCATGCCGGCAACGTCGATGTTGGGGCTCACGTAGTTGTCGTAGACCAGCCGGCGCACGATTTGTTCCCGTGGCACCCGCACGGTCAGTGCAACCTCGGGCTGGCGCCGTCGCCGGCAAACGCGTCGCCCTCGAACATCTCGGGCTGCTCGGCCGCCACCCGGGTCCAGGCGCGCTGGGTCAGCTCGTCAATCAGCGACTCGCGTTCTTCGAGGGTCAGCGGCAGCGCCCGTTTGTGGCGCTCGATCTCGTTCATGATCTCCAGACCCTGCCGGGTGGCGCGGCGCATGGCCACGTATGAGCTGACGCAGTCGTAGACCAGGTCTTCGAGTGGGGTTTGTCTTGCGTGCATGAGTCGTTGTCCTTTCACGAGGCGAAGCACATCAGCTGCGCGCTCCGTTGGTTTTTTGCGGCGTCGCCGCGGGGTTGGTGCACAGCTCGCGGGCGCGAGCCAACAGCTGCTGGCGCAAATCGCCGGCGGTGTCGGGGTTGGCATTCAGGTGCGCCATGGCCTTTTCCCGGCCCTGGCCCAGCCTTTCGCCGTTGAGCGAGTACCAGGCGCCCTTGCGCTCGACCAGGCCGAGCTTCTCGGAGGTATCCACCAGCTCGCCGAGCTTGTTGACGCCGGTGCCGTACAGGATTTCGAAGTGCGCCTCGCGGAACGGCGGTGCCAGCTTGTTTTTGACCACCTTGACCCGCACGTTCGAACCGACCAGCTCGTCGCCGCGCTTGATCGGCTTGCGCTTGCGGATGTCCAGGCGCACCGAGCAGTAGAACTTGAGCGCGTTGCCGCCAGTGGTGGTCTCCGGGTTGCCGAACACCAGGCCGATTTTTTGCCGCAGCTGGTTGATGAACACCACGACGGTCTTGGTCTTGGCGATGACCGCCGTGAGCTTGCGCAAGGCCTGGCTCATGAGGCGCGCCTGCAGGCCCATGTGGGTGTCTCCCATGTCGCCCTCGAGCTCGGCGCGCGGGGTCAGCGCGGCGACTGAGTCGACGACGATGAGATCGATGGCGCCGGTGCGAACCAGGGTGTCGACGATCTCGAGCGCCTGCTCGCCGCAGTCGGGCTGGGAGATCAGCAGGTCGCTCAGGTTCACCCCCAAACGCTGGGCATAGGTAGTGTCGAGGGCGTGCTCGGCGTCGACGAAGGCGCACACGCCGCCTGTCTTTTGTGCCTCGGCGATGGCGTGGAGGGTCAACGTGGTCTTGCCCGACGACTCCGGGCCGAAGATCTCGACCACGCGACCTCGCGGCAATCCGCCGACGCCCAGCGCCACGTCCAGCGCGACCGAGCCGGTGGGGATGACCTCCACCGGAGCGATTTCTTCGCCGTCCAGTCGCATGATCGATCCGTTGCCGAACTGCTTTTTGATGACACGCATTGCCTCGGCAATCGCGACCTTCTTGTTGTTCCCGGCTGACTTTGCACGGGCCATGAGCCACCTCCTGGGTTGTTGGGTTCGAGCCGCACAGTTCGCAAGCCGCGTGCCAGCGACAACCCAGCAGAATCGCGCAACCGCATGTCCGGAGGCCCGGACGCCGTCCGCTCCCCGGACGCACTGTCCGGGACGGCGCCGTCGCTATGTGCTAGCGTAGCCCGCAGTGACCCCGGCCCTGCAGCGGTTCTTGGCTTGTGACGAGTTGGACGCGCTCGCGCAACAGCGCCAGACCCTGGCCGAGCTCGATGCCGATGACACCAGTGCCGTGCTCGAGGTGCTGTACGAGTGGAACGAGCCGCTCGCGGTCGCCAACGTGCTGATGTACCCGCAGCTCATCGAAGCGGCGCAACGGGTACGCTATCTGCTCGCCGGGCTGCGCGACGACCACTCGTATCTGCAACTGGCTGCCATCGTCGGCCTACAGGTGCTGGGCCGCGACAACCTGCGCGACAGCCATCGCGCCGAGTTCGTCCGCTTGCTGGTCGACAAGCTGGAGCAGGAGCCCGCGATCATTCCCCAGCGCGCCTCGGTGACCCTGGTGGAGCTGATCGTCGCCGACCAGCTCGCGCTGCTGACGCGCTACCTCAATCATCCGGATCGAGTCGTGCGCCACAACGTGGTCGTTGCCATGGTCAAAGCCGCCGGCCTCGAGGCCAGCCGCGACCAGCTGGACGAAGCTCTGGCACGAGCACTGCTGAGCCCCGAGTCAAAAGCGTTCGCAGCCGAGCGCCGCGCCGAGATCGATCGGGTGATCGCGGCGGGCGGGCGTCGCAGCGATGCGTTTATTGCAAGCAACTTGAGCGCGCCGTTGCTCGGCTACATCCCAAACCTGAGCGACTGGTAGGCGTCTCCATTCGAGACAGCCGTGCTGGGTCAGCCGAGCTCCTGTTGTCATCAGCAGGGGGGGATCGTCCATCCAACGGCGTAGTATTCAGTATAGTGGGGACTATCAAGACCATGGACCATCGTTTCGACAGCGACGTACAGCGCCTTCTTGCCGACACCACGGCGCAGGATTCACCCGAGCCCGACCTGGCCATCGATCCGATGCCCATGCGCAACAGCAGCGTGGCCCACCAAGCCCAGGCGGCGCGCGCCGGCAGGGCCAATGTCCAGCGGTCGGCCGACGGGGAAGAGGTGGTGACCGACGACGCCGATGTCCAGCACGTCGCCTCGTTCGGCGCCGCCGGACAGGGCCAACCGCTGCCCCACCTCGACACGATTCAGCGCTCGTTTGGCAAGCACAACGTCTCGGGCATTCGAGCCCACGCCGGGGGGCAGGCGCACGAGGCGGGCAAGCGCATGGGCGCCCAGGCGTACGCGCGCGGCAGCGACGTCGTGTTTCGCGACGGCAATCCCGGCTTGCACCTGGCGGCGCACGAAGCGGCCCACGTGGTGCAACAGCGCGGCGGCGTTCAGCTAAAGGGCGGAGTGGGCGCCGAGGGTGATGTCTACGAACGCCACGCAGACGACGTCGCAGACAAGGTGGTGGCCGGTGAATCGGCGGAGGCCCTGCTGGATCAGCACGCCGGGCCGGGCAACGCACCGTCCGGTGGCACGGCCGTGCAGGCGCGGTTCGACACTATGCGCCAGAACCTGATCAACGCGAGCCACAACCGCGAACACAATGCGTCGTACGTGAACATCCTGGCCGGGTTGCAAGAAGGCATCAACCTGCAGGCAGTGGCGCCGCCCACCGTTCGGCTGTGCGACCAGATGCTGCAAAAGATCACCGCCATTCAGGCACTCATCGCCGGTGCCGCGAGCACCAAGCGCGGCCGCACCGGCCGCGACCGCAACGCCGCACTGGACGCGCTGGGCGTTCATCTCGGCAACGAGCACCAAATGGTCAACACGCGGCGCGATCAACTGCGCATCCAGGGCGCAATGGCGGTGAGCGGCGGGTTCGGCCACGTGCCCAGCATGCAGAGCACCGGTGGGGACCAGGGCGCGTCCGGCTCGTATTTCGACAGGCAAGGTCACGGACCGGTCCGCGGCATCTTCAAGCCCGAAAGTCAGGAAGGGGGCGCGCGCGCAGGACGCGACGCACGCGGCAGCGGCGCCGTTCGCGAAGTCGTGGGCCACAGTGTCGATCAGCGACTGCATCTGGGCGTCGTCCCGAACACGCGAATGTTGGCGGTCGACTCCGACCAGTTCGCGCCGGGTGGGCACCCAGATATCGCGGGCTCGGGCGATCCGCTGCAAGTCGGCTCGTATCAGCAGGGCGTCGGCAACCTGGACAACAACAAAGACATCACCTCCTACATGGGGGACGACCAAGCGCAGCGCAATTTCGACGCCAACAGTCTGCAGAAAATCGCCATCCTCGACATGCTCACCCTCAACCGCGACCGCCACGGCGAAAACGTGATGATCCAGCAGGACGGCAGGCTGGTCGCGATCGATCAGGGCGAAATCGCGCCCAACGCCGTGCCGCTGGTGCAGAAGTTCAACTCGGGCACGGTGGAGTCGGCGTGGGCCTGGGCAGACCTACCCGAGTCGGAACAGGCGTGGACGGTGGCCAACCGGCAGATCATCGCCCACATGGACGTCGAGGCCGAGGTCGACGCGATGGCGCAAACGGCTCAGCAGCAGAGCGCCCTGATGACCGCGGTGACCGGGGAGGATCCGGCGCAGACCCATTTGTCAGCCAGTCAAACGGCGATGATGAAGTACTCGGGGCGTGCGCTGCAGTTGCTCGTCGCCGCGGGACTGAGCCCGGCGCAATGCGAGACGGTGTTCAAAAAGCGCGACGGTGGGCGCGACGAGACCCAGGTCAACCACCACGCAAAGAAGACCGCCAAGCGAGCGGGCGGCGGTGAGTTCATCGGGTTCGTCCGCCAGACATTTCAGCAGGACGACATCGCGGTGCAAATCGCAAAGCAGACCCATGCGCCGATTCCCGCGCCGCAGTGGGCGTATGGGGCCGCCGCCACCGAAGACAAGTTCAACGAGGCGATGGCCAAGGCGCTGAGCCGGTTCTCCGAGCAAAGACCGGAGCTCCGGGCGACCATCGGTCAGGCAATGAGCGTTCACATGGCACCGCCCCCGGGAGCACCGGCCGGTCCTCCGGTCACCAACGCCAGCGCCGTGAACGCGGCGCGCAGACTGTGGGCACACATTCCGACCAACGGATCGGCGGTGGGCACGCGCGGCCACGACGAGAAGGTCGTCATGGATCGCCTGTGGCAAAGCGGCAGCTCGAACACCCGCGATCGCATCCTCTCCGTGCTCAACACGAATGCGGGGCAGCTGCGCATGAGCAAACTGCACTACATTCTCGAGGCAGTCGATCCGCAACACCGGATGAATCTGCCGAGCAAGCTCGCCGATTGGTACGAAGGCGACGGCAACGACACGGATTTTTGGACCTGGCTGGCCCAGGGCGACAACGCGCCCGAGGGTGGACACGCCGCCGACTACCTCGACGACGGCGGCCGCGCCGCGTGCAAGGTGCGCATTGCCGGCGGTCGCCTGCAACAGGGAGCCGTCGCCGCGGCCGACATGAACACGGGCGGTGGCGACGGCAACACGGTGGTGCTGTCGGGGGGCGATTTCTACAGCAAGCCCAAGGGTGGACCTGACGACGCCAAGACGCAGCACAGCAGCTTCATGGCCGGCGTGCCGGTGGATGCGGCAGCCATGATGCGGGTCAACGGCGGCACGCTGGAGTTCATGAACAACTACAGCGGCCACTACGCGCCGACCATCAACTCGATGGTGCGCATCCTGATCCGCTGGATGGCGCTGGGAGTTCCTCTCGGCAATGTGCAGGTCAAAGACAATCATGGCCTCGCTCTCCAGGAGCCGCGCATGGGCAACTTCGCCGCCACCGAGTACCTGGCCCTCGCGCGACGCCATCTGTAGGCCGCCAGCGTCGCGGCCCTCGATGAGCGCGAGGCTTGCCTACGACTCGCCGCAGAACAGCGCGGCGAGCTCTTCTTCGTGGGCCGCCGCGTCGCGGAAGCCGAGCGCGATCAGCTCCGCGGCGTAGTTGCCGTCGAACAGCAGATAGGACAGCAGGTCGTTTTCTCGGCTCGATTCCCCCATGGCGAGCCGCTCGAGCAGCCGCCGCGCCACGCGACCGCGCACCTGGACGCGATCGTTGGCGACAAAATCGGATGCGATCGAGCCGATGTCCACCGACGGCCGGATGTGAACCGCTTCGAGCGGACGGATCGGCGCGCCGCGCAACTCGATGAGCTTTTCGTTGATGACCCCGCGAAACTCCGCGCCAAACGCGTCGATGCCCGCCTCGAGAATGGCGTTGAGCCGGCGCATGCGATCCAGGTCGTAGTCGGTGTGATCGAGGAGCAGCGCGTTGAGCGCCTTCCCCATGAGGAACAGCGGCTTGGGGTAGGCGCGTTCGTTGGCCGCCTGCTCATCTTCGCTGGGCGTGCGCAGGTGGCGCAATGAGATCACCAGCAGTCGATGCGCGCCCAGGCGGATCGCCGGCGACATGGGGGTGTTCTGGCGCAAGCCGCCGTCGGTATAGAACTGGTCGCCGATTTTCACCGACGGAAACAACAGCGGAATCGCCGCCGACGCCAGCACATGGCGCGGCCCGATGCGCGCCGCCGTGTGCCGCACGTGCGGATCGCGGCTCCACTCGCTGGGCAAACCATCGTGACAGTCGATGAACACCGTGGTGTGGCCGGTGCCCACGTGGGTCGCCGACACGGCCAGCGCGTGCAGGCGACCGCTACGCACATTGCGCCGGATGCCGCGCCACGGAATCGTGCGCACGACGAACCGCTCCATGCCGGTCGTCTCGAGCACACCACCGTAGCGGTAGCCACCCGGTGACGGCAGCGGTGCGTCGCCGCCGAGCAGCAACTTGACGCCCCGCCACAGGTCCTTGACGTGCAGAGAGATCATCTCTTCGATTTCGATGGACGTCCACGCGTCACAAATGCGCCGGGCCTGGTTGGCCGGGTCCTCCATTGTGGCGGCCATGAACGTGGCATTGATGGCGCCGACGCTCGTGCCTGTAAGAATGTCCAGCGGCACGGGCTTGCCCAGCACCCGCGGCAGGCGCTCCCGTAGAAACTTCAGAATTCCAGCCTCATACGCCCCGCGGGAACCGCCGCCGGAGAGTACGAGTGCCGTGCGCCCCCTGTGGATCGTCACGCCTCCATTTTCGTTCGGCCATAAGGCTTGGCGCAACCGCGCCCGGGGCGGTTTCGGGTCACAATGTCGCAACCCAGCTGGCTATGCGCGTGTCACAACTCCAGGAGAAGCCGCCAGCCATGACAAGACCCCGCTCCGCTGTTTCACGCACCGTTACGGCCGCGCTCATCGGGTTGTTCTGCCACACCACCGATCTGGTCGTGGCGACCGCCGATACGCTGCGCGCCGTCGATGGCGGCTCCTTGCTGCAAGAGGCCAGCTACCACCTGGACATCCGCGTTCGCGGCGTGATCGCCGAGGTCGACGTCCAGCAGACCTTCATCAACCGCGACAAAGTGCCCCACGAGGCGCGATTCGAGTTCGATCTGCCCGACAGCGCCGCTATCACCAGCTTCGGCGTCCAACTGGCCGACGGCCGCACCAGCCACGCAACGCTGGTCGGTGCCATGGCTGCCGTGGCAAAGCCGCCGGACCCGTTGTCTCGGTTCCGCCTGTCGCGGATGGAACCCGACGTGGGGGTGTTGCGCCTGATCGAGCGCGAGTCGTTCACCACGACCCGCTCGCCCCTGGCCCGGGCAACGTACGAGATGCACGTGTACCCGGTGCCCGGCCACCGCTCGGTCACCGTGCGCTACCGGTGGATCGCACCCATGCGCTACGACGATGGCCGCCTCTCGGTGCGCATCCCGGCCCGTGGCGCCGCCAAGAACCTGGCCGCCAGCAACGTGCGCTTGACCGTGCAACCACCACGCGGCGCAACAGCATTGGACGCGGTCTACGGCGCGGGCCGCATGCTCGCCCGCAAAGTCCGCGGTCGCCGCCAATTTCGGTTCTCGGCGTGGAACAAGTCCGATCTGGTGGTAGAGGCCGTGCCCGTGTTCAGCGCGCGCTCGCTGGGCAAACAGTCGGCGCTGGTGCTGTTCGACACGGTGCCAATCAGCAAACAGTTCGGCGCGGCGGCGGTCACGGTGTTGACCCCGGTGCTGCCCGGCCACGGCACCATCAACTACGAGCGCGTGATCATCGTCGCCGACCAGTCGCGCAGCATGCGCCAGTCGGGCGTGGCCGCCGTTCGCCAGCTCGTCGCCCAGCTGCTGTCCGCGGTGCCCACGCGCGCCCGCTTCGAGCTGATCACCTACGACCGCGACGCGGCGGTACTGTTCAACCGGCTGCGCCCGATCAACCGACACACGCGCGCGGCCGCACAACGGGCGCTCACCCGGCACGTGCTGCGCAACGGCAGCGACCTGGGCGCCGCCCTGGACAAAGCAAACGCCGCGTTCGCCAGCTCGAAGCTTCCGTACGCGCCGCCGCCCGGCATCAGTCGCGGTGCCGGGGCCAACACTCTGGTCGTGCTGATCAGCGACGGCGTAGTGCCCCTGGCCCTGACCCCTAAGCGCGCCGAAGACCGGCTGGGCCGCGATGTTTTGCGCACCGCGGAGGTGTTGTCCATCGCGGTCGTGCCCGACGATGTGCCGCTGCCCAGCACCAGCGAGGGACCGATGGCGGCGCTGGCGTTGCGCACCGGCGGCAACTCCATCGCCGTGCGCCACCGCGAGGCCAAAAACCGCGCCAAGACGATCGCGCGCGAGCTGGGCCGACCAGCACCGTTCCGCGTGCTCGACCTGCGGGTGAGCGGCGCCGCCCTCGAAGGCATGGGCATCGCCGGCAAGTTGCGACCCGGCCAGGGACGCAGCGCGTTTGGCTGGTACCACGGCAAGCGGCCGCGCAGCGCAATGGTGCTGGGCAACGCCGCCGGAACACCGGTGCAAATCGCGTCGCGCAGCGGCCGCGCAACCGGTGCCCGGGTGGTGTTGCCCCTGGCCCTCGCCGCGGCGGAGCTCGTCAACTTCATTCCGGTAGCCAACCGACTGGGGACGCGCAGCCTCAACAACTACCCGTGGCGAACTCTGGCCGCCGCCCAACAGCGCCTGCTCGGCGCCGCGAGCAAGGCGCCGGCGGTGACGCGCTACAGCTCGATGGTCGCGACCGCGCCCGGCGATGCATTCGCCCGCGATCGGCTGATGTTCGCCAAGAAATGGGGCGCGTCCATGTTCTTCCGCGTGGCGCCGCCGCCGGAGCGCAGCTACCCGCAGACCCTCGACAGCTACCGCGAGCGCCAGCCGAAGACGACGGTGATCGCCCACGGCCACGTCAACAGCGGCCGCTACCGGCGCACCGGCACCCTGGGCCGACTCGTTATTCAGACGCTGATCACCCGATATGTGTATCCCAAGGCCCGCGTGTGTTACGAACGCGCCCTGCGCCACGCGCCCGAGCTGCGCGGCCAGCTGACCCTCGTCCTGGAAATGGCCCGGGGCGAGGTTCAAACAGCCAACGCGGTGGGCTCTACCCTGGCCGCCACGCGCATGAGCCAGTGTTTGGTCGCCGCCGCCTACACCATTCGGGTGCCGCGCGTGCGCTACGGCGCCGACCCCGAAGCGGTGAGCGTGGTGCGCTACCCGTTCCGATTTGCGCCGGCCAAACACGGCGGCCGGGTGACACGCGGAACCGCGCAGCCGGCCAAGAAATCGCCGCTGTTCAACCCCCACAAGCCACTGCCAGGTCTGGCGAACTAGCGTCCCGGTCCAGAGCGCGAAAGCCGATGGCGTCCAGGACGCAGGCCCGATCGATGTCGTCCTTGCCGGCCAGGTCGGCCACCGTGCGCGCGACCTTGACCACCCGATTCAACGACCGCGCAGTCGCCTTGCCGCGCCGGCAATACCAGCGCTCGAGCACATGCTCGGCCCTGCCCGCGAGCTTGCAGGTGTCGCGCACCGCGCGCTCGCTCATCTCCGCGTTGGTACGCACACCGTACGGCGCTAGTCGCTCGCGCTGGCGCTCCCGCGCCGCCGCCACCCGCTCGCGAATCTGTGTGGAGCTCTCGCCGGCGGTTTCGTCGCGCAATACCGAGAACTCGATGTTGCTCACGCGCGTGTGAAGATCGATGCGATCGAGCACCGGCCCGCTCAAACGCGACAGGTAGCGCCGCACCTGCCGCGAGCTGCACGTACACGTGCGCTCTCCGCTGCCGTACCAGCCACACGGACACGGGTTGGCCGACGCCACCAGCAAAAAGCTCGCGGGCAGGGTCACCGTGCCACTGACCCGGGAGATGGTCACCATCCGGTCCTCCAGGGGCCCGCGCAGCGACTCGATAGCGTGGCGGCGAAACTCCGGCAGCTCGTCCAAAAACAGCACGCCGTTGTGGGCCAGGGAAATCTCCCCCGGGTGCGGGTGACGGCCACCGCCCACCAGGGCCGCCGCGCTCACCGAGTGGTGCGGCGAACGAAACGGCCGTCGGCCCACCAGCCCGTTGGCCAGCCCCACTGCCGAATACACCTGCGTCGTCTCGAGGGCTTCGTCGTGGCTCATCCTTGGCTGAATGGTCGGTACGCGCCGGGCCAGCATGGTCTTGCCGATGCCCGGTGGGCCGATGAGCAGCAAGTTGTGCCCGCCGGCAACCGCGACCTCGATGGCCGCGCGCGCTTCCCACTGGCCGCGCACGTCGCTCATGTCCGGCTGCAACGATGCCGCGCCGCGCACCACCACCGGTGCGGGGTGATACCGCGGCAGCGGCGCGCGGTCGAACAGGGCCGCCATCACCTGGCTGAAGTGGTCGACCGCGTAGACTTCCAGTCCGGGCACGACCGCTGCATCCGCCGCTGACGCCGCCGGCAACAAAACCCCGCGCATGCCCTTGCGCCGGGCAAGCAGCGCCGCGGACAAGCCACCGCGCACGGGGCGCAAATCACCATCGAGCCCCAGCTCGCCCATAACGATCAGATCGTCGACCACCGCGCCGTCGATGCCGCCCTTGTCGTCGGCGATGAGGGTGCCCACGGCGATGGGCAAATCGAAAGCGGCCCCCTGCTTGCGTCGATCGGCCGGCGCGAGATTGATCGTGATCTTTTTGTCCGGCAGCTCGCGGCCGCATTTGTTGAGCGCACACTCGATGCGCACTTCGCCCTCCTTGACCGCAGCGGTCGGCAAGCCGACCACGTGGTACTTGGGCAGGCCACCGGCGACCGATACCTCGACCGCGACCGGGAAGGCGTCGACGCCGAACAGAGAACAGGAGTTGACCGTGCTGAGCATGCCACCAGCCCTCGCAAGCCCCGTGCCGCGGCCAAGTCCCTCGAACCACGCCCCCGCGCGTCCGGCCTCCCGGACACGGCGTCCGACCAGCGGACGTCCGGCCAGCCCTCGGACAGCCTACGCGCGCAGCATCAACACCACGACGGCTCGTCTTTGGGGTGCTCGAGCAGGGCGCGGATGTTGGCCTCGATCACCCGATAGCCGACGTTGCCGGCCAACTGCTGGCGGCCTTCATCAAACAGCAGGGTCGGGCTCATCTTCACGCCGCTTTCGCGCGCCTGACGAAGATCCCGCGACAGCGCTGCGTGGGCCCGACCGCTGTCCCGGTGGCCTTCGATCGCGTCGCGCTCCAGGCCCAACGACTCGGCGATTTCCAGCTGCGCCGCGCGCGCCGATACGTCCACGTTGTTCTCGAAGAACCGCCGGCGCAGCTCGCTGCACGCCCGCGCCATCGCCGTCTGGCCGCCGGCCAGGCCCACTGAGTGCA
>Ga0114931_10009670_pt1 | contig 11531 bp, 8 predicted proteins | sample 2SBtaG_FD_89579 | JGI IMG/M metagenome (GOLD analysis project Ga0114931, IMG submission 89579) | Deep subsurface microbial communities from Kolumbo volcano to uncover new lineages of life (NeLLi) - 2SBTROV14_V59a metaG | ecosystem: Environmental > Aquatic > Marine > Volcanic | place: Kolumbo...
AACGAGCAAACTGTCACTGTGCCGCCCGCGTCGGGTGGCCCAGATTTGGAGAACAACGAAATGGCGAATCTATACAAGAAGCCGGTCATGGTGACCGACCCTACGACTGGCAAAAGACGAAAGACGAAATCGAAGAAGTGGTGGGGGCGCTACCGCGACGAACACGGCGTGGACCGGCGTATCCCGCTGGCGAAAGACAAGGTCGCGGCTCAGGCAATGCTCAACGAATTGGTCACCAAGGCAGAACGCCGCGCCGCCGGCAAGATCGACCCATTTGATGATCATGCTAAACGACCCCTGGCGGATCATGTCGACGATTTCGAGGAGCACCAGCGAAGTAAGGGAAACTCAAATCAGCACGTTGGTGAAGTGGCGGCTAAGGTTCGGAAGATCGTCGCGGGGTGCAAATGGACGTTCATGCGCGACATCTCGGCCAGCGCCACGCAGCGATTCTTGGCGGAAATTCGATCCGACGGGCTGAGCGTCCAGACAAGCAACCATTACCTTCGGGCAATCAAGCAGTTCTCCCGCTGGCTGGTTCGCGATCGGCGAATGGCGGACGACCCGCTGGTTCACCTAGCAATGCTCAACGTCAAAGTGGATCGGCGTCACGACCGCCGGCCTTTGACTTGCGACGAATTCGCTTACCTCGTTGAAGCCGCGATGACTGGACCACCCGTGGTCTGTATTCCAGGGCCGGATCGGGCGATGATGTACGTGCTCGCGGCGTGGACCGGTTATCGCAAGGCTGAAATCAGCAGCCTAACGAGACGGTCGCTTCAACTGGATGCATCGCCGCCGACCGTTACCGTGACGGCCGCCTACAGCAAGCGCAAGTGTCAGGACACACAAGTCTTGCATCCCGAGGTCGCCAATCGGCTTCGGGCGTGGCTCGCTACGAAGACGACCCTCGGCCCTGACGAAGTGCTCTTCCCAGTATCGGCGAAAATCCCTGGCGCGCCGGAGCGACGAACGTCTAAAATGATGAAGGCAGACCTCGCCGCCGCTCGCAAGAGATGGATTGCGGAGGCGACAGTGGCCAACGAGCGAAAACGGCGCGAGGATTCGGATTTCCTAGCCTACCAAGACGAGAACGGCTTGTTCGCGGACTTCCATTCAAATCGGCATACGTTCATCACGAACCTCTCGCGGGCTGGCGTTACGCCGCGCACCGCTCAGACGCTCGCGCGGCATTCGGACATTCGGCTGACGATGGGCACGTACACGCACATCGGCCTACACGACCAGTCGACGGCCATCGAGTTGCTACCCCCGCCCCCGCCGCTCGCACCGCGTGAGAACCAGGACACCGCCCTACGTGCAACGGGAACAAGTGGGCCGGTCGCGTCCGACGAAAAGGTGCCAACAGTGGTGCCAAGAGGTGCCGAAAATGGTGCCATTCGTCTCGCGCCAAACACGTATCAACCCGCACGAGATTGCACTGAGGAACGCCCGGGGAGGAGGGAAGACGTGAGCCGCGACGATTGCCCCAAGGCTTTGACGGGTGGGACGTTCCGCGCCGCATCGCACGACTTTGCATCGCAATGCACTGTTGAAAAAACAGCCAAAGAGCAAGTACGCCCGACAGGATTCGAACCTGTAACCCTCGGTTCCGAAGACCGATGCGCTATCCAGTTGCGCCACGGGCGCTGAAGTGTGGACTTTCAGCCGTTCAGCGTGACAAAGCACTAGCTCGGATTATCCATGAGCGATCTACCGCGGAGCCCTAAGTTGGTCAGCTACTTCGTCAAAGTACGCCTTGCCTTCGCTCACCTATTCACCAATACGCTGCGCAGCCAAGTCATCCTTTTCCTTGCATCCGCCTCGACTTAGATGCCCTTCACGACGATCGCCATGAATCACCCTGGCTAGCTGATAATCTACCACAAGCCGGAATTCGGGCAAGCAGCAGGCTATCGAATCCGGAGAACCATTTTACAGGAACCGCGGATGCCCGGGGCTTTACTATTCGTATCGAAGTGCATCGATCGGATCGAGCCGGCTTGCTTTTAGCGCCGGGTAGTATCCAAAAAATATGCCAACCGCCGCGGCGAAGAGGATTGCGATCGCTGCCGCGGTAAACGAGACCACCACGGGCCAATCCGTACCGGAAGAGAAGGAGTTGATGGCCGAGGTGATACCGAACGAAGCCGCGATACCCAATGCCAGACCGATGACTCCACCAACACATGACAGCACGACCGACTCCACGAGGAATTGGCGAAGGATGTTTTGGGACGTAGCCCCCACGGCCATACGTATCCCAATCTCGCGTGTTCGTTCGGTCACGGAAACAAGCATCGTGTTCATGATGCCAACTCCGCCGACAAGCAAAGAGATTCCGGCGATCGATGAAAGCATTATGGTCATCGTATCGGTGATGATTCCCAAGACATCGGCGATTTCGGTCGTGTTTTGTACGCGAAAATCAGGTTTTTCTCCGGGATGCGTGTGATGTCGCTCAAGCAAGATTTGAGTAATCTCGCTCACCGCGGCGGACATCAACGCAGTGGACCGGGCTGAAACCATGATGACATGGACGTTATTGAACTTCGACCCTTGCAGCCGCTTTTGGGCGGTTGTTACGGGCATCAGGACGATATCGTCTTGGTCGTCGCCGAAGAGGTTTGCCCCTTTCTCTTCCAAGACCCCGATGACCTCGAAGGGTGTATTGCGAATGCGAATTTTTTCACCGATCGGATTGGTTGTCTGAAAGAGTTTCGCTACAAGGGTATGCCCGATAACACAGACCTTGGCGGCCGAAGTAACGTCACGCTTGGTAAAAAAACCGCCATGTCGCAGTCCCCAGTTGCGGACGGCAAGATAATCAGCCCCCACGCCCATCAACTCTTTAGGGCTCCAATTCTCGTGACCATAGATAACCTGTGCCGCGGTAACCACCAGGGGGGAAGCCGCGAGAACGGATTCGCACTGTTCGCCAATCGCTTTGGCATCATCGGATGTGAGCTTGACCGACACTCCCTGTCGAACACCGGCACGTCGCCGGCTGCGTGGAAGCACCACGATCACGTTGGTTCCCAAGGATTCAAACTGGCCCTGAACCAAGGCCGTGGCACTTTGCCCGACGGAAACCATCGTGGTGACCGCCGCAATGCCGATAACCACGCCAAGTACGGTGAGACCCGCCCGCATCTTGTTTTTGGCAAGAGCCCGAAAGGCGATACGAAAAGTAGCAAAGAATTCCATATACGGCTTTCCCCGTGGCTGGTGACGTGCGTCGGCGGACAGTGCTCTTACCGTGTCTTGATTCCGGTAACGAGCTGTTGGCCTTCCTCGAGATCTCCCGAGACGATGGAAGTGAAGCGGTAATCGCTGATCCCCGTGGTGACTTCGATCGCCCGCAACCACACCCCCTCTTCAACCCACACGTGACGTCGATTCCGCTCGCGTCCCGCTTTGGCTTTTTCCCGTGCCGACGCTTCAGGTTCATTTTCGCTTTCGTCATCCTCATCGCCCTCCGCCCCGTCCAATAGCTCACGATCTTTTTCCCGGACATACTTGGAACTGGGATAGAATCGCAACGCGGCATTCGGAACGCAAAGCACGTTCTCTTCTTCTTCAATTTGGAATGAGAGGTTCGCGGTCATGCCGGGCAGCAATTTCAGATCGGCGTTCGATGCGGCGACGACCACGGGATAGGTCACCACGCTTTGCGTTTCCGTCGAACTAAAGCGAATCTGCTCGATCTCGCCAGCGAACAGATCGTCGGGATAGGCGTCAACCGTGAAGTGGACGGGGTTCCCCGATTCTTTCGCCTTGCGGATCAACCCGATGTCCGCTTCATCGACCGATGCGAAAATGTGCATCTTCTTGTCCATTTCCGGCGCGATGATGAATAGTTCAGGGGCCTGAAATTGCGCTGCCAAGGTCTGGCCGGGTTCGATCTTCTTGTCGATGATGATCCCGTCGACTGGCGACCGAATTTTCGTGTACCCGAGATTCGCCTGCGAGTTGCTCAAATTCGCCCGTGCCTGGGCAGTCGTCGCTTGCGCCACTTTGAGTTGCGCATCCAGCGAGAGACGGTTGAAGTGAAATCGGTCCATCTCGGTCTTCGAGATGAAGTCGGCATTCTCCTTGCGTAGCGTAATGGAACGCTTCTCGTCGTTGATAGCCTGTTGTAAGAGAGCCCGCACACGGTCCACGTCCGCCTGTCGCGTGATCAGCGTTGCCGTATCCCGATCGACCGCCGCCACATAAATGCGAGGATCGATTTCGGCCAGAAGTTGGTCCTTCTTCACGCGGTCGTTGAAATCGGCGTGCAAGGCCACGATCGGACCAGAAACAAACGAACCAACCACGACCGACAGCACTGGCTTCACCTCACCCGTGGAATTGACCACCGAAGTGATGGTGCGTCGAGTCACCTCATCGGTGCGAAACTTCGGCCGATTTCGCTGCTTCCAATAGCTCATCGCCGGCGAATAAGCGGCCCAACCCGCACCGCTCACGATGGCAACCACTAGCAGTAGCTTGACGAAAAATCGCATGCGTCGAACAAGTGTATCAGAGGAAGGGGAGACCACCTCCGTTCATTGTAACGCATTCGGCGGGCGCGAAAGAGACCTCGCTTGAGAACCAGAAAAGGCCAGCGTTATGCTCCGAGTTGCTGCCCAAGCCACTTTCGATGGGGGGCGCTCGCCCATTACGCGACATCACCGTCGATCGACCAGCTTATTGGGTAACGACCACAAAATTCGTGCGGTGTAAATCCGGTTGTCGCTGCCATATTGTTCAACTCCAACCGGCTGCATCCACTCGGCGGCGGTTACCCAGGTTTCGTCTTGATTCACATCAACCACGCCGAAGTTCCCCAGTCGGGCTCCGTGCTCTGGGACCAGAACCCGCTCCGTCTCTCGCAAGACGCATAGACGCTTGGGATCGACTTGCGCGATGAACAGCGGCGCCCGATGCCGAAACACGTGATCGTTATTGGCTCCACGACGGGTGTAGACAAGAAACAGCCCTTGTCCGTGGGTAACCCAGTGTTGCTGCGTGTTGTAGTTTCCTAGTTCTTGCCCGTCGTCGAATCTCCAGATGATGGGTTCGCCATAGTGCAAGCCGTCGGTGCCGCTGGTCACATAGCCGGCAAGATCGTTGCGGAGGGTGAGAAAGAACCGACTTCCAAATTTCGTGAGCGAAGGTTCATACAACCCGCGCTTAATCGCGACGGTATGTTCGCTACCGTGTTCGACATAGGAGAGTGTTTCGCCGTCGAACCGGCAACGGGCAACGGTCGAGGCATATTGGGTGGCCTCCGGGCGTTTGAAATAAATCGGCACGAGTAGTTCGCCGTTGGGCAAATCGAAGCGTTCGGCCGAACCGGAACCTGCATCTTGAAAGTCTTCACGGTCCGCTGGCAGCGCCATGGCAGTCCAACGGCTCCATGTCCGGCGTTTTGGATCGTACACCGAATAGGCAACTTCGCGGCGCCGCGTCTCCAGAACTCGATTATCGCCATAGCGAACGCTCTGCCCGATGCCAAGCAATTTGCCCGTGGCGACGTGCCACTTTGGAGTGAAATCACAAATGCACACTTCGACGCCATTTGGCTCATCCCGTCGCCCAAGCGTCGCATGCTCGATCGGACCAGCCCAAGTCTTGCCCAAGTCTTCGGACCACATTTCATTCAAGGCATAGAAAACATCCGACCCTGATAGGAGTAGCTTCTGCATGGTCATCACGATCTCAGGTTCTCGACCACCGTGCGACGGCACGACACCCGCTCGCGCATGGACCCAACACGTTTTCTTATCGAAACCATGGTCAGCGACCTCAAGTTGAATGCGAAAACGGGGGGGTGAATCGGGCTCATCGGCTGTCGCTGTTGGATCGATTGCCATAACGCTGCACGCGGCAGCCAACGCGATCGTGGCGGTAGCTGTTGAGCGGGCAAGTCGCCTGAAATTCGTCATGCGTACACCTCCGGAGAAGCTGATAAAAGCCACCAACGGGAAAAGGCGAATCCGCGGCACACAAACCAACGAAACGACCGGCCGCCCATGACACGTATCCAATCAAAGACGCCGGCGGCATTCCCGCCCATGGCAATCAACGATCGCTATGCGATGCCGGCTGCCAGAGCGATTTTCCGAACCCGGAACATCGGTAAGGTTTCGTGCTCGACATGCCGGGGGAAAGTCGTTTGGCCCCGCAGGCACGATCGCCGATCAACCGTAGAGCCGATTGGCCTCGCCATAGGTAATGCGTCGCGCACGGATCAGCCCGCCTTTGAGCTGCTCGCCACCAGGATCAAGATAAACACGCCCGGTTTTTAGGTCGCTGTCAGGGCGAAGGTTCAGGACGTGGATATTGAACAGGAAGCTCGGTTCGTGCGAAGCTTTGAACCAATGCACATTGTCTTTGTAATCAGAGATGGTCGAGCACTCGCCCCGTTCGAAATCGCGATCGATCGTGGGCTTGATGATGATGTGCTCTTTCTCGTCTTCGATGCGGTCGTAGTGCCGCCCCTTGAACTTGCCATCCAACACCAGGAACGCGGTCGCCATGTTGTTGTGTCCGTGTGGAACGACGGAACGGTCTTTCTTCACGGCGAAGATTTGTCTGCCGAAGACCAGCTCCGTCGGCAATCCTTCTACCGCGGGAAACTGACAGTGCAGGCTACGGGCACCCCGATCCACCAGCTTGGCGTCGGCGACGAGACGATCGAAGTCGACGAACGTCAACAGTTCGGGAAGATCGACTTGCGCGAACAGCTCCTCGATTTTTTCTTGCCACACCACCTGTTTCAGGGCTTCGTTCTTCAAGTCCACACCGAGGTCGTTTAATTCCTTCAGCCATTGAGCCGTAATGGGTTGAACGTCCTTGCCGAAGGCGTCGCATGCAAAGAGCGTTTCGAGCAGAGAAAAGGTCAACAGCGATCCAAGGGATTGCTTCGTGAAGCTTCGGCGTGAAATGGCGGACATGGCTTCTTTCCCATCGAATTCCAGAGTGTGCTCAACCAGCGTATCGTAGCAGGCGCCTTCGCGGCATGCAAAGAAAAGGCAGCCCACCCGCTAATGGTTACTTCTTCTTGCTCTGGGTCTTTCCGATGCCGCCAAAGACATTGGTGCTTCTTGGTATCAAGCCAGGTGGCTTGTCCTTGTGAAAAGACTCCGATCAATCACACGATCCGGCTGAATAGCTTGGGGGTCTTCGATGGCGTGTTTGTCGGATATAGTAAGGGCTTGTTTGATGACGCCCAGATGATGAACGAGGTTTTCCCGTGATGCGGTTCATGTGGATGTACGGTTGCTTCTGTCTCCTCCTGGTCAGTGCCGACTGTCAAGATTCGGAACAATCCTTGTCCGATTCGACGTCCCGGGTCGGAGATGAGAAGGCGGACGCTCAAGGGGCCGTTTCTCGCCCTGCCACGCAAGAGGTACCCGACCTTTGGACGCGGAGCAAAGGAGTCGGCTGGCCCGGCTTCTTGAGCCCCGGCGGGAATGGCAAGTCGCCCGAGAAAGGTATCCTGACCGCGTGGTCCACGGAAGGTCCGCCGCTGGTGTGGCAGATGCGTATCGGCACGAGCTATGGCTCTCCGGCGGTCAGTCGCGGTCGCTTGTTCTTGTTCGACCGCCAGGATTCACGTCCCGGCGCCGCCGGCAAGGCGCGATTGACATGCTATGAAGCTGAAACCGCCAAGGAGCTGTGGCGTTTCGAATATCCAACGGAGTATGTGGATCAATATGGCTACAACAACGGTCCACGATGTGGGCCGGTGGTCGATGACGACCGTGTCTATATTCGCGGTGCCGAAGGCATGTTGCACTGTGTCAGCGCGCTGGATGGGCAGTTGCGATGGAAGATCGATCTCGTCGAGCGGTTCGACGTTGTACAGAATTTTTTCGGCGAAGGTTCCTCACCGGTCGTCGAAGGCGATCTACTGATTGTCCAAGTAGGCGGAAGCCCCGAAGGGAGCAATCAACAAGATCTGATGCGTCTCGAAGGCAACGGCACCGGCGTGGTCGCCTTCGACAAGTACACCGGCGAAGTGCGGTACGCGATTACCAACGAACTGTGCAGCTACACGACCCCGGTGCTGGCCACCATCGACAACCGTCGCTGGTGCTTCGTCTTCTCGCGCGGCGGACTCATCGGCTTCAATCCCACGAACGGCGCCGTCGATATGTTCTTTCCATGGCGCGCTAAAATCCTGGAGAGCGTCAACGCCAGTAACCCGGTGGTCGTGGGAAATCGTGTCCTGATTTCCGAAACCTATGGCCCCGGCAGCGCGCTGCTGGAAGTTCGTCCCGGGGCGTTTGACGTTGTGTGGAGTGACGAAGACCACCGACGGAACAAGAGCCTGCAAACTCATTGGAACACGGCGATCTATCACCAGGGCTATGTCTATGGTTGCAGTGGACGGCACACCAACAATGCGGAGCTGCGGTGTGTAAAGTTCGACACCGGCGAAGTCATGTGGAGCACCCCGGGCTTGGGCCGAGCATCGTTAATGTACGTCGACGGCCACTTTGTTTGTCTCTGTGAATACGGAGAACTGAAGTTATTGAAAGTGAACCCCGAGAAGTACGACGTCGTAGCACAAGTCGTGTTGCAAGGCGAAAAGAATGGCCCCGATATCCCGGGGCTAGGGCCACCGCGACTGCTGGAATATCCTGCCTGGGCCGCCCCGATCCTCTCCCACGGCCTCCTCTATCTCCGCGGTAAAACACGGCTAGTGTGCTTGGAACTGATCGCGGAGTGACTCCTTATTTTAACCGCCACGGCATAAAACTTGCAGGTTAATCGTGGACTAGAGAACCTTGCATTGCTTTGGAACGGCTTAGGATTTCCAGGCAGTGGTACCCGAAATTCTTATCCGATAGCTAGAGTTTCTCGGCTGGGGCTGTTTTTTCCAAACTGAAACGCCTTTGAGAAGAAGGAACCGAATCCGTGGCGGGAGCAACCGAGAGATTCACCCCACGGAGAAGGGACTTCCGTGGCAGCCCGATGCTCGTCTTTTATGAAGTGACCCAAGCCTGTGGCTTGGTGTGCCAACATTGCCGCGCCTGTGCCCAAACGCATGCCGACCCCGACGAACTCTCGACTCAAGAGTCGTTCGCCTTAATCGATCAACTAGCTGAGTTTCCCGAACCCCCAATGTTGGTGCTCACCGGCGGTGACCCTTTTTGTCGAAGCGACATCTTTCCGTTGATCGAACATGCAACGGAAGTAGGCTTGGAGACGGCGATCACGCCTTCAGCCACCCCGCTGGTTACAAGAGACGCGATCAAGCGTTTGCGGAACGCGGGAATTCATCGCATGGCCATCAGCATTGATGGCGCGGACGCGGAAACTCACGATCGTTTTCGAGGCGTGGAAGGCAGTTTTGCGCGAAGTCTCGACATCCTGCGAGATGCACGAGAGATTGGTCTTCCGACACAGATCAACACAACATTGACTCCGGACAATATGAGCCAAATCGACGCAATGGGAGACTTGTTCGCGCAATCGGGAATCGTCTTGTGGTCGGTCTTCTTTCTGGTGCCGGTGGGGCGAGCCGAAGCCGCCTTGCGACTCTCGCCAAGCGAATCTGAAAGAGCCTTCCAACAGCTTTGGGACCAATCGAAGCGGCAGCCGTATCGGATTAAAACGACCGAAGCGCCACACTATCGAAGATTCTTAATGCAGCAGGAGCGGCTGTCGCGATCGACGGGCGCCCCACGCATGCCCCAGTGGGTGACGGGCCTCAATGACGGCAACGGCATCCTGTTTGTTGGCCATACCGGCGCGATCTATCCCAGCGGGTTCATGCCGATTTGCTGTGGACGATATCCTCTACAGAATGTGGTGCGGGTCTATCAAGAATCTCCACTGTTTCAAGCGTTGCGCGACCCGAATCGGCTTGAAGGCAAGTGTCGGCAATGCAAATACCGGACGATCTGCGGCGGCAGCCGGGCGCGTTCCTACGCATTGACAGGCAACCCCTTTGCCGAAGAGCCCGACTGTGTCTACATTCCCCCGAAGCTCCTTCACACGGCCGACGCATCTCCGTGAATTGCGAGAGTCTCATTCACAAGGCGGATCTCTTTCAAGCCCCTCGAAGAGTCTTTGATGGAGCGGTTTCAGGCGATCGGCAGGTTCCTACCCGCCGCTTGTCTTACACGCATTTGGGTTCGGGCACGGGCAGAATGAATTTCCCGCCCCCGGCGCGAAATTCAGCCTGCTGTTCCAAGATCTCGTCGGCGAAGTTCCACGTGAGCAACAGCACGTAATCGGGACGATCGGCGAGTAACCGGTCTGGCGATTCAATCGGCAATCGAGTGCCGGGAAGAAAATGCCCCTGCTTGTGCGGATTGCGGTCGACCACGTAGTCAATCACCTCGCGCCCGATGCCGCAGTAATTCAATAGCGTCGTTCCTTTGGCCGCCGCCCCGTAAGCGGCAAGCCGTTTTCCCTGCCCCTTGAGGCCGGACAACAGTGTGGTCAATCTTTGTTTCAAGCGAACCACGCGGTCGTCAAAGCCCTGAAAGAAATCGGGGCGATCGACGCGAAGTGCCTGCTCTTCGTCGAGCATTTTTTGAACCGAATCGCTCCTTTGGGCGGTGTCCACGCGCTGGACCGTCAGCCGCAACGATCCGCCGTGAATCAGCAATCGCTCGACATCGGTGACGGCCAACCCGTATCGCCGAAAAATCCGCTCGGCAACGGTCAATGAAAAGTAGCACAGATGCTCGTGATAGATCGTGTCGAACTCTAGCCATTCGATCATATCGACGACATAAGGAAACTCGACACTCGCCATCCCACCCGGCTTAAGAATACGTTCGATCCCCTGAACAAAACCGTTGAGATCGGGGACATGAGCCAACACATTGTTGGCGAAAATAACGTCGGCACTCTTACCTTGGCTGACAAGCCGCGTGGCCAATTCGGCGCTGAAAAATTCGGCCAAAGTCGGAACATCGTGGGCGATTGCGGCGTCGACAACATTGCGCGCCGGATCGATCCCCAAGACCGGGATGTCTCGTTGTGCGAAGTGTTTCAAGAGATAGCCGTCGTTGCTGCCCGCTTCAATGACCAAGGAGTCGGCCCCCAGACCTCGTTGTCGAACGAGACGTTCAGCCAGCACGCGACAACTTTGAAGACGCGTTTCCGAAAAACTAGAGAAGTACGCATATTGCCGAAAAAGCGTTTCCGGCGGCACGGTCTCGGTAATCTGCAAAAGCCCACATGCCCTACAGAAAACAAGACGCAGCGGAAAAACAGGGGCGGGCTGTTGCAGCTCGTCCCGCCGAAGGATTCGATTCGCAAGCGGCGTGCAACCCAAATCAAGCACAAAGGCAAATCCGGTCTGCTCGTCCGCCGTGGTTTCCGTGACCATCGAAGCGGACGACTGTCGTTGACCACAAAAGCGGCAAGTGATCGTTTGTTGAACTGCGCTCTGCATCATGGAAACCGCGCACGAAATCGTTGATGTTGATGTTGATGTTGATGTTGATGTTGATGTTGATGTTGATGTTGATGTTGATGTTGATGTTGAGTATCGCATCCGCACAGCACGCGACCAA
>Ga0114931_10009671_pt1 | contig 11531 bp, 15 predicted proteins | sample 2SBtaG_FD_89579 | JGI IMG/M metagenome (GOLD analysis project Ga0114931, IMG submission 89579) | Deep subsurface microbial communities from Kolumbo volcano to uncover new lineages of life (NeLLi) - 2SBTROV14_V59a metaG | ecosystem: Environmental > Aquatic > Marine > Volcanic | place: Kolumbo...
CGGCATTTGAGTATTTGTAATTATAAATGTAGAAATGCCCTCTTTATTAAATAAATTTAAAATTTCGTTGATACGAGGATAAATTATAGGTTCTCCTGTTAATGAAAGTGCAACATGTTTTACTTTTTTTGCTTGATCTAAAATTTGCTTATTTATTGTATCATTTCCTCTGAATCCCTGTATTAAATCCCAATGAGCCAATAATGAGCCATCAAGAATAAATTTAGGATCGTTTACTTCCCATTTCCATTCTTTTGAAACAGGGGCCTTATAATCCCTCCAACAAAAAGTACATCTATTTGCACAACTCATAGAAGTTGTCATCTGCATGCATTGATGACTCATAATACCATAGAATTTTAATTTGTAGCAACCACCTTCCCCTTTTATCATCTTTTTGGTCCATCCACATGTTTTAACAGCAGAGTGAGTTCCAACCATTCGGTAAGCCTGTTTATTCATTCGTACTATGTCAGATGAAGACATCATTGAAAGCTTAGAATTACTTGCTACCATATCAAAAAAGAAAATTACTTTAGTTAAAAAGTTTATCAACCATAAAACATTTAACAATATTTAAATAAAAACATTTCTTCCGTCGATATATGATTCCATTCATTAAAAAGAAGACAAAAGTAATACTGGACACGAATTTTTTGACAATTCCTGGAGAATTCGGAATAGATATATTTTCAGAGATAGATAGAATTCTTTTAGAACCCTATGAAATATGTGTTTTAGACAAGACAATTGAAGAGCTTGAAAACCTTATGGTCAAGCTTGGAAAGAAAAAAGAAGTCTTTAATGTCAAACTCGGCTTCATTATGATAAAACAAAAAGGTTTAAAAACACTCCATAGTTCCTCTACAGAGTACACAGACAATGCCATCCTCGAAATGGCTTCTAAAAACCCTGGGGGAATAATTGTAGCCACACAGGATAAGGAGTTACGAGAAGCATTGAGAAAACAAAAAATCAGGGTTGTTGAACTCAAACAGAAGAAATACTTATCACTGAGGTGAACAAATGTTTTATAGACTCAAAGTTAAAGATTACATAAGAATACCGCCAGACAAGTTCAAGTTAGATTTAGAAGAAGCTATGACCTCAGAAATAAAGGCTAAATATGATGGACACATTTCAAAAGAATTAGGTACAGTAATTGACGTTACAGGTATTGCAGATATTAAAGATGGAGTGATTATCCCTGGAGATGGTGCTTGTTTTTATGAAACTGAATTCGAATTAATAAGTTTCGTTCCAGAGATGCAAGAAGTTGTTCTTGGAAGTATCAAAGATATCGCTGATTTCGGTGCATTCTTAAGCATGGGTCCTGCAGAGGGAATGATTCATATAAGTCAAACAATGAATGATTTTGTTTCATTTAACAAGGAAAAAACTCTGCTAGGAAAGGATACAAAAAGAGTCCTTAAAGTTGGTGACAAATGCAGAGCAAGAATAATATCAATATCATATAAAGATGTCTCAAATCCAAAAATCGGACTTACAATGAGACAAGATGGACTTGGAAAAGAAGAATGGGTTGAACAAGACACTAATGGAGAAAAAAAAGCTACTCCAGCGAAGAAAAAAACAAGTGATAAAAAATGACTGTAAAAAGAGAAGTTTGTAAAAAAACAAAGAAATTTATTGATGATCCTAACTTTAAAGACTATAAACCACCTGCCGGAACAACAACAAACTGGCAAGGAAGAATCTATATTGTCGACCCTGAGAAATCAGACATCGCAAAACAGATGGGTCTAGAAGAAACAGGAGAGTACGCAATAAAAGCAAGATAATTTTCATAGAGGAAATACAAAATGGACTTAAAAATAACAAAACAAGAAAAATCTGCACTTCCAAGAATGGAGGCAGAAGCAATAGTAAAATTCGAGCACATGACTCCAAGCAGACAGGAATTAATTAAAGCAATTGCTAAAAAACTAAACAGCAAAGTTGAATTGGTCATTGTGAAGAAAATCTACAATTCATATGGAGACAGAGAAGCAGTCATTTATGCATATGTATATGATAATGATGATGCAATGAAATCACTAGAAAATAAAAAAATGATTGAGAAGAACGTAATTAAAAAAGAAAAGTCAAAAGAATCACAGCCAGCACAAGATAGTGAGCAGAAAAAGGCACCTAAAGAGGAAGAGAAAACTGCTGAAAAGCCAAAAGTTGAGGAGAAAAAAGCAGAAAGCAGTTCACAGGACGCAGAACCCAACAAAGTAGAAGGTGAATAAAAATGGCAGCAAAACCAAAAGATAAGAGTGGAAAGAAAGCAAAAAAACCATATCACATTTACAAACTCTACGAAATACAAGGCGACAAACTAGTTAGAAAAAATAGTTTCTCACCTAAAGCAGGAGCTGGAGTCTTTATGGCAGAACATAAAGACAGAAGAACCTGTGGAAAAACAGGATACATGGAGAAAAAGTAATTTTATTTTTTATTATCTTAATCTAAGATGAAACCATATACAAAAACAGGGGACTCTGGCACGACTTCTAATTATGATGGTAAACGAGTTCCAAAAGATGATTCAATCATAATTGCTGTAGGTAAAATTGACTCATTACTTGCTGCACTTGATTCTTCAGTAGCTATCCTGAAAGATGATTCAATTAAGGAATTAATTGAAGCAATCCAGAAAAAATTATGGCAGACAGCAGGAGAAATCAGTCTCGGAAGTACTGGAAAAAATGTCAAGGATGAAGTAACAAAAGAAGATATCAAGTTTTTAGAAGATTCTATTGACAAATACAATGAAGGATTAACTTATTTTACTCGTTTTCGAACAGAGAGTTCAGTTAGATTAAACGAAACGAGGATTAGATGTAGAGAACTTGAAGTTGTTTTGACTCCTCTTTTACGAGAGGAAAAGATAAGACCTGAAGTTTACCAATACATAAACCGATTATCTGATTTGCTATATGTTCTTGCATGTAAAGATAACTAATAAATATACAATTCTTAGATGACTTTATTACTGTTAAGTAAAAAATTATATAAATCACATTCCATCCCCACATAAATTCGAGAGGTATTCAAAATGAAAAAAAGTTACGATGCAAACATAGATTTATCAAAAGCACAACTTATAAAAATGGGCTATGGCGTTGGCTCAAAGATAAACTTACAGACAAAGGACAATATTTATGTTAACCAAGAAACATCAGTCGTTCCAACAATATCTTTGGAAGACGTTAACGCATCTTCTGAAGTAAAAGCGTTTTCAAAAAATAATGTTTACGGGGCGATTAGCGAATTCTATGAAACAGGAATTGGTATATCAAGTCTTTGGAATCCTTCCTCAAAAGATAAATTTGACTCATCATTGACACCAACTATATCAACATTCAGAATAGATTATGACGCAATAAATGTAATACTAAAGCCAGGTTCTTATAACAGTCCAGATTTAAGGCTAAAATAAACTAATATCTATTTAACTGTTACGAATGGTTCATTCTCAATTTGACCAATAGATATTGTGCAAGGAATATTAGTTCCTTCTTCTGTTTTTGGAACTTCGGGAATTGTTAATAACAATTCATATGTGAAACTAAAACCATAAGGAATTTGATGACCTATACCCTTAACTTCTATCCCTTCTATATCCCCACATTTTATTCTTGGCAGAAAATCCGGACTTATTGTCTCATAATTTTTGCTAAAAAAACATGTGGTTACCTTAGTCTCTTTACCATTTCTTATATTCATAGGAGAAAACGTCAGGGTCTCATTTTCAGTGCAATTTCTCATAGGAGGCTCAGATTCGAGTTCCTGTGCGATTTTGTCAGAAACATTCTCCTTAAATTTATCATCTCTTAATAAAGTTAGTAACATAACTCCTAAAATTATTACAGCTAAAGCGAGAACCATTATTGCAATTGTGTGCTTAGAATGTTTCTTATTATCATCAGCTTTCACAGCCTTTACTTTCACGGCTTTTACGCCTTTTTCAACCATTCAAAACACCTCTTTGTAACAATAATAGGAAAAAATTCGTTTCTAAAATATATAAATATATCGTAAACGACAAATAATAAAGGGAGAAAAAACATCTGACTGAGGAAGCTTGAGCAAAGCGAATGTTCCTCCAATGTCTTGAATGGGTCCAATAAACAAACTATTGAAAGAAAAAGAAAAAATGCCTTCACGGGACAAATATCGTTGGGGGTTTGACTTTTGAATGTGAAGGCAAGAAGTTATTAAGAAAATAAAATGGGGAAAAGTTCCCCTTAGACTCTTACCTAACGATTTCTATTCCAAGTTCTGAAGAGAGTCTTTGTCTTGCACTCTCTGCTTGCTTAGCTGAAGGTCTTCCAAGTATCCATGGTGATTTAACACCTGTAATGATTGTCATTACAGTTAACTTGCCCTTCATATCATCAGTAACTCTTGCTCCCCAGATAACGTTTGCATCGTCATCCATAGCTTCTGTTACTAATTCTCCTATTTTGTTGATTTCGTCCAGAGTCATGTCGTGTCCGCCGTGTATCTGAATGATAGCTCCGGAAGCACCTTCGTAGCTAATATCTAGTAGTGGGTTGCTTAGAGCTCCCTTTACTGCTTCATCTACTCTGTTATTTGTGTCTGAAGCTCCTACTCCGATTGCTGCTACATCTCCGTTTGTCATTACTGCTTTAACGTCTGCATAGTCCAAGTTTACTAATGATGGAACTGCAATTGTTTCAACAATACCTTTTATCATTGTTGCGATTAGTTCGTTTGCAACTGCGAATGCTTGCTGAACAGGTAGGTTTCCCGCGATTTGAACTAGTCTGTTGTTATCAATTACAATTACTGTGTCTGATTGTTTTCTTAGCTGTTGTAGACCAAATTCTGCTTTATCTACTCTTGCTCTTTCAATCTTGAAAGGCATTGTGACTGTACCAATTACTATTGCGCCTGCGTCCTTTGCCACTTGAGCTACAATAGGTGCTGCACCAGTTCCGGTTCCGCCACCCATTCCTGCGCATATGAATACCATGTCTGAACCCTTAAGTGCTTCTTTAATATTGGCTAGACTTTCATTTGCTGCTTCTGCGCCTTTTTCTGGATATCCGCCACATCCAAGTCCTCTTGTAACATCTCTTCCCATCAAGAACTTTCTGTCTGCTTCTATCATATTAAGGTGTTGCTGGTCTGTGTTGCATGCTAGAATTTCAGCTCCCTGAACTCCTTTCATGTATAGCCAATTAATCATATTAGATCCGCCACCGCCGATTCCTATTACTTTGATGTTGGCTTGTCCTACTTCAACTGGTTCGTATTCATTTTGGTATGTCATTCATCCCCCTCCAAGGTTTTGTTTTTCATTTTTAGGTTCTCTTGGCAATTTTTGTTCACTTCGGACTTGAGCACTGCAGAATACAGTTATCACTAACCACTATCTACCTAATCATTGTGCCAGTCATCTGCAGAACAATCCATACAAACACACCCCCAATTTTGAAAGATGTGATTGATGAACCACCAATAACTTTATTTATATAACTCGTATAAGTTATATTTAAATATTATCGTGTTATAAACTATATTCTATTATATATATACTCCACAATTATTTTCAATATTAGACTTTAGAGAATAACATTACTTTTTTGCCTGGATAGAGTCCCATTGACAACATCTGTTCATATTGCTCTGGTGAGAGGATAAGATAAATTATGTTAAATTTGTATTTTTCCTTAATTTCTACTGTTTTTTCTCTAATATTATCTTGATTAACACTCCTTCCTACTATTAGTACACTTGCTTTGTCTGCTTCTTCTTTACCATGCAATATAACCATATCTATACCCTCTACAGATGGAATGAAATCGGTGAACTCAACCATTGCTGAACGTTTATCTTCAAGTAGCTCTGCAAACATTCCAGAATTCTCTTTATTTAAGGAATATGTCTTAAGATGCTTGAATTTGGCTTCATTAAGAAGTTCTAGACCCATCATAGTCTTTAGTATTCTATATGTAGATGCAGGAGGTACCTTTGTGATTTTAGCAATCTCCCTTAAGTAATATTGTTCATCAGGATGATTTATGAACATCTTCAATATCTTGATAATCTTCTGATCAAACAGAGTTTCAAGAATTTTCTTTTTGTCCATTACAAGGGCTGAAACCCCCAAATATATAAAGTTTTCTTTTTTGAAACATTGTTCCATTTTTGAAACAATCAATTTTTTTAGCTTTTAGAGGAGAGCCCAAAATTATTTATAAGTCATCAAAGTCTCAAACAGCGATGACCTCATATTTGATTGAATTATCAAAAGAAAACCTTTTGTTAAGCCAAATGGAAGCAAAAGCACTCCTTGAAGAATTTGTAAAAAGAAGCTCTTTTTTAACAGATGGAAATTTACTGATCTTTGAATCAAATGCCAAAATCGAAGCAGTATTGAAAATTTTGGATAAACTAGCATTTTCAAAATTAGCAGTTCAAATTCTTCAAAAAGAAGAAAATGGTAGGGAACTTACCAAAAATTTGATTGAAAATAGATATTTAGAAGGAATAAATTTTCCAAAAGAATCTTCATTTAAGATTACTATAAATCACGTTTTTGAGAAAAAGTCGGATTTGAATGTCGATGATTTAGCAAAAAACACATATAATTCAAGTGGAATAACTAATATAAATTTGAAAAATCCCGATTTTGAATTCATAGCATATACTGCTAAAGAGTATTATTTTGGAATTAGGATTTGGAAAAATACGAATAAATTCATTGAAAGAAGGGCAGATAAGAGACCTGAATCCCATCCAACAAGCATGAACCCAAGATTTTCGCGAGCAATGATTAACCTTGCAAACCCAAAAAAAGAGGTTTTAGACCCCTTCTGTGGTTCTGGAGGAACTCTGTTAGAAGCAGGAATGATGGGTTTAAACACAATAGGCATAGATATAGACAACCGAATGATTGAACGATCAAGGAAGAATTTTGAACATTATGGTCTTAAGAATTATGAATTGGTTGAGGGAGATGCCCTTTCTTGGGAAAAACATGTTGAATGTGTAGTTACAGACGTTCCTTATGGTAGAAGTTCAAAACTTAAGGAGGAATTAAAGGGATTGATTGAAAAGTTCCTAATAAAATACAAAGAACTAACGAACACAATTGTAATTGCCTTTCCAGACTATATTGATACTGAAACGATAGCAAATGAGGTAGGTTGGATTGTATTAAGTACATTTTCAATATACGTTCATTCAACTCTAACTAGAAAGATTATGGTTCTGAAAAATGACCTAAATTAAAGAATTTCTAGCTTGGAGTAACTTTCTTGCAGATGTTTGTCATCATTTATGACATTATTTACAAATGCAATTATATTGTTTACCCTTGCATATATATCATTGAGGAGATGTGCTTTCAAATCACTCATAGAAGGTCTTGTCATAATTAAATCTATTAATTCATCTAATTCTAGACTCATTGACTCTAATCTGCCTGCCTTATCAGCTAAATAACCATCATCGTGAATTGTAATATAGTCTTTGTTTTGAATCTCTAGAGAGATAATTCTCTCTACATCCTCTCTTAGCGAATCGACTTTTCCTTTTAGGCGCATGAAATTATTCTCAAGTTCTGATAATTTTGCATCTTTTGAACCTATGTTGTCCTGTCTTATAACTCGACTTAATTCTTTTATGTTATCTTCAACTTCACCTATAAGATTAAACATTGCCTTGTTAATTTTCAGATCATCAAGCTCAATAGCATAAATTTTAGATTTTCTCTGAAAGAGAGAATAAAAGAATGAAAAGTCTAATTTTTTACTCATTTTATCCGTCTATAAACCTCTTTGCACTATCTAAAAGTTGAGTTATTGTCTTTACATCAGGATTTTCTTTCCTATCATAAGTGTACAATAAATCTTTTAATTTACTTAAATCATCCTTATCCGGTAAGCCTGTTTTTTCATGAATACGCTCTAAGGCAATATCATAATCCATACTTTCCTGAAAATATCCAAATATTTCAATATACCTTCTTCTAATTTCATTATCAACATCCATGACTGTATCTGAAATTAGTCTCTTATAGTATTCTTTGTCTGCCGGACTTGTCTGATTATTGTTACTAGAATTATCTGTATTAGTTTCATTAAAATTAGAATCTTCTGATGACACTTCAACTTCCTCCGAGAAATTTTCCTCTACACTTTCAGGAATTTCCTCCACATATTCTTCAGAAACACTATTTTGAACATCCGAAATAGGTTTATGAGTTGATTCCATTTGCTCATGTTCATCTTGTGTCTGTCGTATTTCTTTAAATTCTTCTTGTGAAGGTTCACTAAACATTTCTTCTTCCGAAAATTCAGATTTTTCTTCCTTTTCGTTGTTACCTTCACTATTGTTAGCCTCAGCATAACTTGGTTCAACAATATTTTCTTCGCCTGAAGCCTGTAGTGTGCTTAAATCCTGAGTTTCATTCTCTTTACTATCTGGAAATCTGTTTAACATGAAAAAATAAATTGATTCCTTGAAAATGAGATAATATACTTTGAAGTGAACATCTAATACTTCATTCATCCTCTTTGTAAGTCTTGCAACTTCAATCACTTCTTTATCAGAAAGAGATTGATCTTGGCCCCTGCTTCCAAGAAACCTTTTTATCAAAAGGTTTGGTCTCTGAGATGGAATAATCATATATTCTTGAAGGGTTTTTTTTGCAGATTCAATTTTTAGATATTCTTTTGAAATACTGAAAACATCCTTTGAGGACTCTTTTAAAATGTCCGGAAGACCTAAGTATGATCTTACTTTAAATTCGTAGTTGCCTAAAGGTCCTTTTGAGTAAGCTTCTGCGCAAACTTTTGGAACAATCATTTTTTGAACTATTACGCCGGCATTAAACTCTTTTATGTTTCTTTTGTGTCTGTATGTTATCGCTTCAGGTGAATATAATGAAAGCCAACAAGATGCAAGACCATTTAGAAACGATTCAAAACCCTTTAAATTCATCAGAACACCTTTTATATCTTCTGTTCCGAGAATGTAATCAGGACTTATTATTAGATTTACAATTGGTACTTCTTCAGATAACAAATCATCAGGTTTGCCTTCGTCACTTCTTATTGCTAAAGAATCATATGCATCTCTTAAAGATTCTAAAAATTCTGCCGGAATTGATGCTTTACTGAATAAATTTTTTATTTCTTTGTAAGCATTTTCCAAGGAACCTTGATTCTCAAAAGAAACTGTGTTTAAGACTTTTGCAACATCGTGCTGCAATCTTGTTTGAATCATAAATTCATCAAATATTACATTCGGGACAACAAAGCTCAGAGGAGTTTTATACTTTTTCTGAAATATTTTTGCCATATCTAGAGCTCTGTGTCCGACTTTTTTCAAATCAGAATCAAAAATAGCATTTAATGTTAATGTATAGGGCATTTTCCTCCTCCAGTCAAATCTATAATAGTATTGTATTTTAGATAAAGAATATATAAACCTTGCGCTTTAACGTCTAAATTATTGACGAGAACTATTTTTTTATAAATTTATTATATGCATCTTCTGATTTCGCACCTTTGAATACAACTTCTTTTAGTGCTGTTGCAAGCTTTAAGGGATTTTCACTTTGCCAAACATTTCTTCCAATTGCAAGACCTGAAGCTCCAGCACTTATTGCTTCTTCCGCAATTTTTAACATTCTCTCATCATCATGTTTCAGACCGCCTGCTATTACAAGTTTTGCGCGTCCAGCTGCTTTAACAATCCATTTTAAACCTTCTACATCTCCATTATATTTGATTTTAATAATGTCTGCACCGAGTTCCATAGCTACTCTTGTAGCATATGCTATTGTTTGAGTAGAATTTTCATTTTCAACATTTTTTCCTCTTGGATATGCCCAACACATAACAGGAATGCCGTGTCTGTGAGCTTCCTCAACTATTTTTCCAAATTCTTTGTACATATGTTGAGCGTGTTCACTTCCAGAATATATTGTATAACCTACTGCACTGGCACCAAGTTCAACAGCATATGATACTGATGTGTGTTGCAATGACATAGGGTCTCCCGATGAAAATCCTGTTTTTCCATTGAGTTTCACAATTAAGGGAACTTCTCTAAAATGGGTTTTATGATATTTTTCTGCGACACCAACTTGAACTGCAACTGCATTAAATCTTCCTTCAAGAGCAATATCCATAATGTATTCAGGATCTATATTTGTAAGATTAAAGTCGGTTGGGCCGTGTTCAAATCCTTGATCATACGCCAGAATCACTGCTTTTCCATTTGGAAATATCTTTTCTAAATTTTTATGTAACACGCTAATACCTCTTTTTTATATTCTTTTTTATGTTAATATGTTGGTTCTCGTTATCTTTTTTTCTGAATTATATTTTATAATTAAACTTTATTACTTATTAATTTATTGTTCTTGTAGCACTTCATAAATTTGTTATTTCAAATTTTCTTCTATCACTTTTTAACATTTTTAGCATTTTTCTCCATGATAAAAGGTCATTTTTTGCACCATAAGCTTGAATAACTGATTCAGATTCAATAAACCCCATTCTTAAGGCAGTTTTTATTTCTTTTCCTTTGATAAGTCCTGAAACAACTCCTGATGCAAATGCATCTCCTGCACCTGTAGTTTCAAGAATTACAAGATTTTTCTTTGAAACCCCTCTTATTCTCTTTTTTCCATCATAACACCAAACACCATTTGCTCCGTCAGTTACTATAACATATTCCTTTGCATATTTTTTTAGTTCTTTTAGCATAAGATTAATATTTTTCTTTTTGGTTAGGTAAAATGCTTCGTCTTTGTTTAATATCAAAATATTACATGCATCCAATATTTCCTCGATATTTTCTATTCCCTTTTTGGCTTGATAGCTGGAAGGGTTAAATGCGACTTTGATGTTTTCCTTTTGCGCGTATTTTGCAATTTCTTTGATTGTTTGCAATGATTCTCCAACCATAGAGCTAAAATAAAACCATTTGGTTTCAAGAAGAGATTCGTGGATTTCACTATATTTCAAGTTATCATTACATCCTTTGTGAGTAAGAATTGTCCTATCATCTTTTATTGAATCCAGAATTACTGAAAAACCAGTCATTTTCCCTACAGGACCAATAAATTTGACTTTTTCATCTTGAAGTAGTTTGAAGACTTTAGCACCATTCTCATCTTTTCCTATTTTTCCCAAGTAAGCAGTTGATAAACCCAATCTTGAAAAAGCTACTGCTGTATTCGTCCCTCCACCTCCAATTTGAAAGTCTAGATGATTGATGAGAATTTTTTCACCTACTGGGTAGGCCATACAAACTTCATCTTTTTTCCGTGTTCTTTTACTCCGGTTATGTATTACATCTACAGATGTTTTTACAAACACATCAAGAGTATTGCTTCCAATAGTTATAATATCAAACAGATTTATTCACCCCTTTATTTTACAATGAGATGTGTATATAAAAACTTTATGATTTAAATTAATTTAAAACCTAATATTATCCAAAATTTCATGTGATTCTTTTGTGGCCATGGCTTTTTC
>Ga0114931_10009672_pt1 | contig 11530 bp, 8 predicted proteins | sample 2SBtaG_FD_89579 | JGI IMG/M metagenome (GOLD analysis project Ga0114931, IMG submission 89579) | Deep subsurface microbial communities from Kolumbo volcano to uncover new lineages of life (NeLLi) - 2SBTROV14_V59a metaG | ecosystem: Environmental > Aquatic > Marine > Volcanic | place: Kolumbo...
CCGTCGGGCCCGAGCTCGTGCGTGTGGGCGTCGACCCACGAGACGATGTCGCGCACGATGGCTGCCTTCTGCGGGTCGTGGGCCAGGTCGTGGCCGGCGCCGCGGTACATGTGCAGGGTCGCGTCCTGCGAGCCCACCCGCCGGCGCAGCTCGATGCTGCCGTGCGGATCCACCTCCTGGTCCACGGTCCCCGACAGGATCAGGATCGGCGCGCGGATCGTCGTCACGCCGGCCCACACCCGCTCGATGCCGCGGGCCAGCTCGGCGGCCATGCGGCCGGTGCCCTTGCCGTGTGGGATCAGCGGGTCGTCGCGCATCCCCTGCACCACCGCCGGGTCGGGCGAGAAGCCGTCGTCCGGCGCGTCGAGCAGCGGCGCGTTGGGCGCCAGCGTGGCCGCGACCATCAGCCCGGCGATGGCGAACGGGTGCAGCGGCGGGTGCACGGCCGGCGCGCTCAAGACGATGCCGGCCAGCTCGGGCTGCCGTTCGATCACGTACAGCGGCACCAGCAGGCCACCCATGCTGTGGCCGAACATGAACAGCGGCGCGCCGGGAAAGCGCTGGCGAACCATCGCCAGGTAGCGATCGGTGTCGCGAAGGTCGGCCGAAAACGGATACAGGTCGAAGCGCGGCCCCGACGAGCGGCCGTGACCGCGGTGGTCGAAGCCGCACGCCGCGTGCCCGGCGCGAACCAGCGCCTCGGCCAGCTCCTGGTAGCGCGAGCTGTGATCCTTGATGCCGTGCACCAGCACCACCACCGACGACGGCGCGCGGTCGGCCGGCTTCCAGCACTGCTCGAACAGCACCGCGCCGCCGTCGCCGTCGAAGGTGCCGGTGGTGTGCACGATGCCGGCGGGCGCAGGCGGCGGCTGCGGCAGCGGGCGGGCGGGGGCGTTGGGGCGCGCGCAGGCGCCCAGCGCCGACAACAGCAGCAGTCCGGCGGCGCGCATCAGTTGCCTCCCTCGAGCTCGAGCCCCAGCGACACGGCAAAGACCCGCTCGCCCATCAGCTCGCGAAAGGTAAACGCCAGGTACGGCCCGGCCCCGGCCGACGCCCCGCGCCAGTAGGTGTGCTGGCGCCCCAGGCCGATCGCGGCCCCGGCCTCGAGCTCGTCGACGCCGCCCAGATCGGTGCCATCGTCGCGCGCCTCGTCGAACGCGGTGAAGCGCCCGGTGACCCAGCCGGCCAGCCGCAGCGGCCCGGCCTGCAGCCGCGCGCGCAGCTCGACCGGCAGCTCCAGCGCCGCCGGCACCACGCCGCTGGCGCCGCCCACGCCGGCGCCGCCGCACAGCGACACGTAGCCGCCGTCGCCGAAGCGCAGGCCGATGCCGGCGAGCTGGGCGACGGCGCCGTAGACCAGCCCCTCGCTGCTGGCGCCGATGTCGAGATCGGCGCCGACGCAGTAGCCGACCCGCCGCCCGAGCAGCGCCCGCGCGGTCAGCCCGGCGCGGCCGGCGTTGACGTCACCGGGCAGGCGGTCGTAGCGCGCCAGCAGCCCCAGGTCGAACAGCGCGCGGTGCGGCGACGGCAGCGCCGCCTCGGCGGCATCGGCGGAGGTGATCGGATTGTCCTCGCCAGCCGCCGCCGGCCGCGCGAGGCCGACCAGCGCCGCGACCGCGAGCGCGAAGAACGAAAGCTTGGGGGCAGACATGGCCCGTGGATATCCCTTCCCGGCCGGCGGCGCTGTCAACCAGTTGACACCGGCTCGTCGAGTAGGCGCTCCAGCCGGCGGCGGTTGAGGATGCACAACACCTTGCCCATCCGCCGCACGTACAGCTTGCGCGACAGCTCGCCCAGCAGCCGGTTGACCATCTGCCGCGACGCGCCGATGAGATCGGCCAGATCTTGCTGGTTGATGCGCACGTCGACCGCCATGCCGTGCTGGCACGGCTCGCCCTGCTCGCCGGCCAGCGCCAGCAGCGCCTCGATCAGCCGGGTGCGCACGTCCTTGAACGCCAGGCTCTCGACCCGGCGGACCAGCTCGCGCTGGCGCTCCTCCAGGTGCTGGACGATGCGATAGGCGAACTCGCGCCGCTCGAGCAGCTCCTCGAACGCCTGGTGCGGCACTGCCAGCACCTCGGTCTCCTCCAGCGCCTCGACCACGTAGCTGTCGCCGGCGTCGGCGCCGGTGATGCGGCCGAACACGTCGCCCGCCGCCAGCAGCGCGACGATCAACTTGCGCCCGCTGAAGCCGACGCGGGCCAGCTTGATCGCCCCGGCGACCACCACGCGCACCGCATCATCGTCGACGATCACCGGGTCGCGCGGCTGGTAGCGCTGCACCCGCGGCGACGCGCACAGCGCCTCGAGGTCGGCGTGCGGCAGCGCGGCGAACAGGTCCAGCCGCTCGAGCCCCCAGTACGGGACCGGCTCTCTGGCGGGCCGGTCCCGCCGCGCCTCGGCCCGGCGGTCGAGAGCGTCGACCAGCGACCGCGTGCCGCGCCAGATCGGGTGCCAACCCATGGCGCCGACTCTAGCGCAACCGGGGCCGTCGCGGGCCTGTCGCGGAAGGCCGTTCATGGTACAAGGCGGCCATGAACGACTCGATCGTGCGCGTTCCCGAGCCCAAGAACGAGCCCGTCAGGGGCTATGCCCCCGGCAGCCCGGAGAAGGCGTCGCTCAAGGCGGCGCTGGCCAGGATGGCGGCCACCGAGATCGAGATCCCGTGCATCATCGGCGGCGAGCGGGTGACCACCGGCAAGCTGGTCGACGTCACCATGCCCCACCGCCACAGCCACGTGCTGGCCAAGGCGCACCTGGCCGGTCCGGGCGAGCTCGAGCGCGCGATCGAGAGCGGCGCCGCGGCCCAGCGCGACTGGGCGGCGATGCCGTGGGAGACCCGCGCCGCGGTCTTCCTCCGCGCCGCCGAGCTGCTCGCCGGTCCGCACCGCGACACGGTCAACGCCGCCACCATGCTGGGCCAGTCCAAGACCTGCCACCAGGCCGAGATCGACGCGGCGTGCGAGCTGATCGACTTCTGGCGCTTCAACCCGTCCTACGCCCAGGGCCTGTACGGCGACCAGCCGGTCAGCCCGCCGGGCACCTGGAACATGCTCGAGCTGCGCCCGCTCGAGGGCTTCGTCTTCGCCCTCACGCCGTTCAACTTCACCTCGATCGGCGGCAACCTGCCGACGGCGCCGGCGCTGATGGGCAACAACGTGCTGTGGAAGCCGGCCGAGACCCAGCTGCTGTCGGCCTACTACACCTACCTGGTGCTGGAAGAGGCGGGCCTGCCGCCGGGCGTCATCAACTTCATCCCCGGCTCCGGCCGCGAGCTGGCGCCGCTGGTCCTCGACCGCCCCGAGCTGGCCGGCGTCCACTTCACCGGGTCGACCGCGGTCTTCCGCGCGCTGTGGCAGCGGGCGGCGAACAACCTGGATCGCTACCGCAGCTACCCGCGCCTGGTCGGCGAGACCGGCGGCAAGGACTTCATCGTCGCCCATCCGTCGGCCGGCGACGCCGAGCTGGTCACCGCCATCGTCCGCGGCGCCTTCGAGTACCAGGGGCAAAAATGCTCGGCTGCCTCGCGCGTCTACGTGTCCGAGAGCCAGTGGGCGCGCATCGAGAGCGACCTGGTCGACACCACCAATTCGCTGCGCATGGGCGACCCGACCGACTTCCGCAACTTCATGGGCGCGGTGATCAAGGAAAGGGCGTTCCGCAATCACCGCGCGGCGATCGCCGAGGCCAAGGCGAGCAAGGATGCCGACGTCATCGCCGGCGGCGAGACCGACGACAGCGAAGGCTGGTTCGTGCGGCCGACCATCATCCGCGCTCACGACCCGCAGTTCCGCACCATGCGCGACGAGCTGTTCGGGCCGATCATCACCGTCCACGTCTACCCGGACGCGCGCTTCAGCCAGGCGCTGCACCTGTGCAACGAGACCTCGCCCTACGCCTTGACCGGCGCCATCTTCGCCCGCGACCGGGCGGCCATCGGCGAGGCCAGCGACACCCTGCGCGGGGCGGCGGGCAACTTCTACATCAACGACAAGCCGACCGGCGCCGTGGTCAGCCAGCAGCCGTTCGGCGGCGCCCGCGCCTCGGGCACCAACGACAAGGCCGGCTCGCCGATGAACTTGCTCCGGTGGACGTCGGCGCGGACGATCAAGGAGACGTTCGTGCCGCCAACCGACTACCGCTACCCGTTCCTCGACGAGGAGTAGCCGTGGCCCCCGAGGAGATCACCGCCAAGATCCGCGCCGCCCTGCCCGACGCCGAGGTCGAGCTGCGCGACCTGACCGGGACCCAGGATCACTGGGAGGCGACCATCGTGTCGGCGGCGTTCGAAGGCCTCAACCTGGTGCAGCGACACCGGATGGTCTTCGCCGCGCTGGCCGAGGAAATGACGGGGCCGATTCACGCCTTGACGCTCACCGTGTGGACCCCCGAGCAGGCCACGACGCAGCGTGTCGCCAAACGCTGACCCGCGAGTCAGTCAGCTCCCTCTCTGGCCCCATGGCCAGTAAGGACGGTTACAGTTATTGTGGACGGAAAGGTCTGTGATTTCGGTAACATAGGCAAATCGTATCCGTTTTTTGACGAGCGCTGACATCGAACCGTGCAAAGCTGCGGAGCAACTTTTGTTAGTCCGCGGGTTCTGAGCATCGAGGGGATGTCGGTTACAGACCAGGAGCAGCGCGACCGAGGTGTAGACTTCGGGCCCTATCGCGTCTTCGACCGTCTCGGTGTCGGGGGGATGGCAACTGTCCACCGGGCCAAGGAGATCGGCATCGAGGGTTTCGAGCGATGGGTCGCGCTCAAGCGCCTGCTGCCGCACCTGGCCGAGGACGAGTCGTTCGTGCGCGCGTTCGTGCGCGAGGCCAAGCTGGCGTCGCTGCTGACCCACCCGGGCGTCGTCCAGATCTATGAGCTCGGCCGGGTCGGCCACGTCTACTTCATCTCGATGGAGCTGATCGAGGGCTTCGACGTGCGCCAGATCCTGCGCCAGGCCCGCCGCATCACCGGTCCGCCGCCGATCAAGGTGACGGTGTCGATCCTGACCCAGGTGTGCGAGGCGCTCGAATACGCGCACTCGCGGGTCGATGACGAGGGGCGACCGCTGGGCCTGGTCCACCGCGACGTGTCGCCGTCCAACGTCATCGTCAGCCACGACGGCCACGTCAAGATCATCGACTTCGGGATCGCCAAGGCGCAGACCCAGCACCTGCAGACGCAGACTGGCCGGGTCAAAGGCAAGATGGCGTACATGGCCCCGGAGGCGATCCGCGGGCTCCGGCTCGACGGCCGATCGGACCTGTTCTCGCTGGGTGTGCTGGCTCACGAGATGCTCACGGCCCGCCCGCTGTTCGCGACCAAGAACGACTACAAGACCCTACAGCGGGTGCAGAACGCGATCGTCGCGCCGCCGTCGACCTACAACCGCGACTGCCCGCCGGAGCTCGACGGCATCGTCCTGCGCGCGCTCGAGCGCGACCGCGACGAGCGCTGGGACACCGCCGGCGAGCTGCGCGACGAGCTGTACCGCCTGCGCCGGCAGTACAACCTGACCGCGCAGCCGCGCGAGGTCGCCGACTGGTTGATGTGGGCGTTCACCGTCGAGGCGCCGGCGACGCAGAACAGCGGGCCGCACCGGGCCGTGGTCGAAACGCCGCAGCCGCGGTCGAGCGATCCGGCGGTAGTACTCGAGGTCGGCCAGGCCGAGCAGGCGGTGTCGCTGCTGACGCCGCCGACTGGACCGGCGCGCTTCCCCGTGCAGGGCGTGGCGCTGCCCACCGCCGAAGAGGACGAGGAGATCATCGAGATCGCGTGGGGCGGTCGCAACCAGAGCCAGGCGGTGGTGCTCGACGATGTGCCCGACGTCGGCGCCCGCGAGGGGACGTCGCCGGGGACCGGCCTCGCGGCGTCCCGCGACAACGCGCGCGAGCGCACGCTGATCACGTCGGCGCCCCCGCCGCCGCGCAAGTCGGCGTTGCCACGCAGCTGGGCCACCGGCACCAGGCCGCCGGGCGTGGACGAAGACGAAGAGCTGTTGTTCGATCGCTTCTCGCTGGGGCCCCCACCCGAGACGCCGTCGTCGATGCCGGTGCCCGCCGGCGCCGCGCGCACGGCGCGCGCCAGCACCGCGACAGCGCACCCCACCACGCCGGCGCGTCCGCCCTCGGCTCCGCCGCTGCCGCCAGCGCAACAGCACGCCGACGCCCGTCGCGCAGCCAAGCCGGCCGACAACCTCATCCCGCTGCCCGAGGTGCCGTCCGGGCGGACGCCGGTTCGACCACTCGCCGGGCGCCCACTGACGGCGCCGGTGTTGCCGAACGCGACCACGCGCACGCCGACCGCGCCGACGATTGCGCGCACGCCGACGCGACCGCCGTCAGCGCCGCCGCGGCCGCCGTCAGCGCCGACGCGACCGCCGTCAGCGCCGGCGCGGCCCGCCTCGGTGACCGGCGAGGCCGCCCTGCCCGCGCCGGTCCCCGCCGCGCAGATGACCCCGCCGCGCACGCGGCCGCACCGGCCCGCCCAGCTGGCCACGCAGAGCGCGAGCGTCATCGGCTCGAGCCTGGTCGAGCGCGAGCGCGGCCGCCGCCGTCGCGGGTGGCTCGCCGCGGTGGCCGCTGCCGCGCTGCTCGGGCTGGGCGCCTTCGCCCTGCTCCGCAGCAATGGCCCGTCGGCCGGCGCCGGCGCCGCCACCGCGTCCGCCCCCGCCGCCGCCAAGATCAACCTGATCGTCGAGCCGGCCGACGCCGTCATCGAGATCACCGGCGCCGACCCCGAGCGCATCGAGGGCTCGCCGGCGCTCACGCACCTGGCGCCCGGCCGCTACCCGGTCTCCGTCCACCGCGACGGCTACAAGCCGTGGAGCTCGACCCTGGAGATCGCCGCCGGCGAGACTCAGACCCTGCACATCGCGCTGGCACCCGTGTCCAGCGCCGGCGCCGGGCAAGTGGTGGTGCAGCACTCGAGCGACGACGAGACCGCCCGCGCCACCACCCACCATCACCACCACGCCGAGGCCCCGACCCTCGACCAGCCGGACCAGCCGCTGGCCGCCGCGGGCGACGACGAGCGGGCCGCGAGCGGACCGACGGCCAACAGCATCGCCGCCCTGCCGCGGCTCGCCACCGACATCGCCAGCGAGCCGCCGCCGCCGGCCGAGCCGCCGCGGCGCACCGAGCCGGTGGTGGTCCCGCCCAACGCGGTGCACAAGCGCTTCGGCACCCTGCCGCGGCTGCGCGCCCGCGCCGGCGAGGTGCCCCACCGGATCGCCGCGCAGCTGTGCATCGACGCCCACGGCGCCGTCACCTCGGCCACCTTGCTGAGCAAGGTCGGCGACCAGGTCCGCGCCCGACTCGAGGCCGCCTTCGGCACCTGGCGCTACGTCCCGTACCGCCACCACGGCCGCGCGGTTCCCGCCTGCTTCGCGGTGAGCGCCGCCGTCAGCCTGCGCTGACTTGCCGAAACGAAAAACGGCGGCCCCGCCGATGCGAGGCCGCCGCCGAGTCGAATCGCTGCGGGACTAGTACGACATCGCGCAGTAGCCGCCGGACGCGTTGACCCAGTTCTGCTGGATCAGGTAGTCCTGGCCGCCCAGGTTGACGTTGGCGACGCCGCTGCCGCTGTTGTAGGTGCTGCCGAAGGTCCAGGCGCACTTGTCGGCGTTCTCGTAGCCGCGGTGGTCGTACCAGGCGTTGAGGTCGGGGTCGCTGGCCGCTTCCTCGAGCTCGTGGGCGATGATCGAGGCCATGCCGTCGGCGCCCTGGTAGCCGCTGATCGAGCTCGAGCCGGACTGCGCCTGGCAGGAGCTCGGGCACTGCTCGGCGTTGCCGATGAACGAGTACTTGATGTCGGCGCCGCCCAGGCTCATGTGGGTGTGCCAGCCGCAGTAGGAGGTGCAGAAGCCGGACTTGGTCACGTCGGCCGAGGTCAGCACGAAGTAGACCGCGCTCGCGTCGCCGGGCAGCGCACCGCTGTTGATGGCGTCGCTGACGATGCCCTGAATGTCGCTGTCGGCCAGGTTGGTCGAGCCGTGCGAGTAGTTGTCGTTGGTTTGCCCGGCAAAGGCCACGTCATTGGTGATGTGGGCGCTGTTGCCGTCGTAGTAGGTGGTGTTGATGTTGTAGTACGGCGAGCCGCCGACGTTCTGGGCGAAGTTGGTCAGGACCGCGCGCTCGGCGCTGTCGTTCCAGGTGCCGTACCAGATGTAGTAGACGTTGGTGGTCCCGAGCATGACCGGGCCGCCGTGGTAGTTGATGCCGTTGCTCTTGGTGTGGCCGCCGTGGCCGCCACCGCCGCCGCCGCCCTTGCCGCCACCCTTGGCAAAGCTGATGGCGGTGCCGCCACCGTGACCGGTGGGCTTGATGTCCGGGTTGCGAACGTCCTGCGTCTGGCTCCCCAGGTCCTGCGTGTCCATGTCGAGACAGCCGCCGAGGGCGAAGACGAGGACCGAGGACAATGCGATGCGATTCATGATGTAGGGCTCCTGGTGTGGGGGTGAGGCAGGGGACCACCTTTTTACTGAAATCCCATCCATCTCTACAAACGAAAAAAGCTGTAATCGGCGGGCCAAACCTACGTGCATGTGTGCACGTCGCACTACAGTCATGCGCTTGCGAACATGGCGCAATTTGGCTTACGTAAAAATCCAAAAAGTTAGATATTGCGATGCGTTAGATGCGACGCACGCGCGCCTCGAGGGCGGCACGTACCTGCACAGTGATCGCCGGCGACGCGGTCTCGGGCGAGCCGCTGGTGAGCGGAGGTTGCGGGTCGCGCGCGAGCCCGCGTTGGCTGGCTGCGCGATGGCTCACCCGCCATGCGCGCGGTCAGGGTGAGTCCGAGATCGATGCCGGCCGACACGCCGGCAGCCGCCGTGCAGCACGCCGGCGCGCGAGCCCTCGGCGATCGACGCATCGGCCACCGGCGCCAGCGCCCGCTGCACCGCGCGTTCGCCGCCGGCGGCCGACGGCGCGATGACAGCGATCCAACGCATGCTGCCAGCGGATGGGAGGCCCGGACGGGCGCCAATTGGCCGGCGACTACCCGATCGGATGGGTTGGCGGCGGGACGGTGGGCGCGTTACGTTTCCCTTTGTCGCCGCAGCCGCGGTGGCGTGCACCGAGGATCCGACAGGAGAGTGAGATGAGCGAGGTCACCACGAAGGCTTCAGCCCTCGACGACGAGATGGAGCGGGCGTTCCTGCAGAACCGGCGCCTGTTCTTCAGCGAAGGCGTGGACAGCGAGTCCGCCACCGAGATGATCCGCAAGCTGTGGTTCCTCGAGCTCACGGATCCGGGTGCGCCGATCACCTTCGTCATCTTCTCTCCCGGCGGATCGATTGACGCCGGCTTCGCCATCTGGGATCAGGTCAAGATGATCCAGTCGCCGGTGACCACCGTGGTCACCGGGCTGGCCGCATCGATGGGCTCGATCCTCAGCCTGTGCGCCGACAAGGGCCGCCGCTTCGCCACGCCCAACGCGCGCATCCTGATCCACCAGCCGTCGATCCACGGCGTGGTCCAGGGCCCGGCTGCCGACCTGGAGATCCAGGCCAAGGAGATCATCCGCACCCGCTCCAAGATCGTCGACCTCTACGTCGAGGCGACCGGTCAGAGCAAAGAGGTGATCGAGCGGGCCATCGACCGCGACCGCTGGTTCACCCCACAGGAGGCGATCGACTTCGGCCTCGTGGACAAGGTGGTCAGCAGCTTCAAAGAGCTGGCCTAGGGTCTAGTCACCGCGAATCGCGCGGGTAACCGAGCGAGGGCTGATCCCCTCGACGTAGGCCAGCAGCACGAAGAAGATGCCGGCCACGGTCACGGCGGTGATGCCCAGGCGCAGCGCCGGGTGCAGCGACGCGATCAGGTAGTGGACGCCGGCACCCGGCAGCATGGCCAGCACCGCCATCGCCGGGATGCCGGCCGCGCGCTCGAGATACGTCTTCAGCGGTAGCTCGAGCAGGGTCAGGGCCATGGCGAACAGGACCACGAAGGCCACCGGGTAGCCGACCACCCAGGCCACGGCCACCGACACCTCGCGCAGGCGGTCGCCAAGGACCACCGCGAACAGAATGAACAACCCGGTGAGCACCACCGCCGCGACGGTGGTGTAGATGAGCGTCAGCGCCGGGCGGCCCATGCCGTCGAGCAGCGGCGGCACCACGAAGCTGAGCGCCCGCAGCACGCCGACGAAGCAGAGGATCTTCACAGTGGTTACCGCCGGCAGGTATTCGGGGTTCCACAGCTCGATGGCGTCGGAACAGGTCAGGAACAGGATGCCGAGGAAGCCGATCATGACGACCAGGTTCATGCGGGTGAAGGCGATGAACTGATCGACGACCTTGTCGCGCATGTTCTTGAGCCGCGAGAAGGTGGGGAAGGCGATGGCCACGATCACGTCCGAGATCACCCGGCACGGCTCGAGCACGAGGACGTACGCCAGGCTGTAGTAGCCGTTTGCGGTCTTGCCGAAGAAGTAGCCGACGACCTGGTAGTCGACGTTGGTGTACAGGTAGAAGAGCACCTTGCTGCCCGAGGCCTTCATGCCGAAGCTGAACCAGCTCCACGCCTCGCGCGGGCGGAACACGAACCTGGGCCGCCACGGGTTGCGGATCTGGATGCCGACGCCGGTGACCACCACCCGGCACAGCGGCCCCAGGACGAAGCACCAGATACCGAAGCCGGCGGCGGCAAAGCCGATCTTTCCCGCGAACTCGGCCAGGTTGGCGAAGATGCGAATGACCGATAGCTCCTTGAAGCGAAGCTTCCGGGTCATCAGCGCCCACGGCATGAAGTAGGTGTTCTGCCACAGCAGCTTGAAGCCGTAGACGGTGAGCATGTCGCCGATGACGGCGTTGTCGTGCAAATGCGCCAGGCCCGGGGCGATGGCCAGCCCCAGGACCGCGAACATCAACAGCGACATCATCACGTTGAGCCAGAAGACCGTGGAGATCTTCTCCTCGCTGTGGTCGTCGCGCTGGATTACCGCGGCCGACAGCCCCAGGTCGGTGGCGCGGTCGAGCACCGGGAACAACGAGATGGCCAGCGCCGCCGCGCCGTATTGATGCGGCGAGATCCACACGGCCAGCAGGATGAAGGTCGACAGCGCGTCGAGCAGGCCGACACTGGAGCTGGCCAGTCCGACCCACGCGAGGCCGCGGTTCACATCTTTCTTGATGTCCCTGTCTTCGGACACCGAATCCCCGTATCAGTCTTCGATGCCGAAGAGGGAGCGGTAGATGATCTCAGTGAGCGCTGCGGCCGCGCGCTCACGCGACACCGGCAGCGGTCCTCGCGCGCCGGTAATGTGAATGGCGCACTCGACGACCGCTGTGTGAATCATGTAAGCCGTGGCGTCGGGGTCGGCAACGAGCTCGGCCGGGCAAATAGCGGCAATCAGCTCGGACACCCGACGGCGACCCTCGGCGTCGTAGGCCTGCATGAGCGCCGCAACGTCCGGATCGCGCAGCGACAGCTCGAGGAACAACCGCTGTATCCCCGGCGACCGGGTGATGTTGTCGAGCAGGATCTCGATGACCGACTCGATGGTCACCCGGCGCACCTCGCCCTGGAAG
>Ga0114931_10009673_pt1 | contig 11528 bp, 11 predicted proteins | sample 2SBtaG_FD_89579 | JGI IMG/M metagenome (GOLD analysis project Ga0114931, IMG submission 89579) | Deep subsurface microbial communities from Kolumbo volcano to uncover new lineages of life (NeLLi) - 2SBTROV14_V59a metaG | ecosystem: Environmental > Aquatic > Marine > Volcanic | place: Kolumbo...
CGGCCGTTTTGTCCACACGGCCAATCTTATTTTCGAGAAAAAGACCAACAACGGCGGTGGCGAAGGGACCGATTTCGAGATCGCCTGGCAGAGTGTCTATCGCTTCAGGCCGGAATTCGAGGTCGGCCTGCAGGCCTTCAGCAAGTTCGGCGAATTCGGCGACTTCAGCCGACCGCGGGATTCCGAGCACCTGTTCGGCCCCGGCATCTTCGGGCGCTTCCGCCTTGGCCGGAAATCATTCCTCGCCTATGAAGCCGGCTATCTGATCGGCCTGACCAACGGCTCGCCCGATCATGCCGTCCGCTGGCTGCTGGAGATCGAGCGCTATTTCTGAGCCGCCCGCGATTGACAGGACCGGCCTCTCCGGGCCACCCTGCACCCGGCAAGCAAAAACGGGGGTATGCCATGCGATTTCTTGTTCTTGTCGCCGGCCTGCTGGTTATTGGCGCATCGACCAGCGGGCCGGCATTCAGCCAGATGCCGGACGGCCACGCCCTGTACCGGGTCACCACCCTGCGGGCCGCGCCGGGTAAGCTTCTCGATCTTATCGAGGCGCTGAAGGACCGCCCCGGCACAGCGCCTGAAAAGCCGATGATCATGCGCCATTCTCAAGGCGATCAGTGGGACTTGCTGGTCCTCGAGCCGGTCGATAGCTACGCCAAATATTTTGCCCGGCGCGGCCACCGGCCGACGGCGTTTGAGAGAGCCGGCGAAACGCTGGCGGTGTTTCGCGAAGACCTTTTCGCTTACGGCCCCCCTGCCGCCGAGACCCGCAAAAGGTTCGCCGAAAGCGGCCTTTTTCACATTGAAATGTTTGCCGCTCTGGCCGGGAAAAAAGCCGCGCTGCTCGATCAGCGGCGGATCGAAAATACCTTTTCGCGGTCAATCGGGCGCCCCGACAACCTGATCTGGCGCGGCGACCTGGGATCGGACATCGATGTCTTCACCATCGGCTTTTACCGCGACCTTGCCCATTTTGCCGCCCCTGCCCCGGTGACCGATGCCGCCGAGGTTGAGCGGCTGGCAAAAAAGGCCGGCTTTGCGGGGCGGGCTTTCATCGGCACCTATTTGCGTGAACTGATTGCCCGCCACCACGACACTCTGGCAACCAAAATCGAGTAAAGACGCCGCCCGACACCGCCCCGACGGTCGCTTGGCAAAATCGGCGGGGCATCTTATAAAACCTCGCCGGCCTTCCCATATATACCGGAAATGCGGGTAACGCTATGGTGCGACGGCGGCAAAATGTCAGAGCCCCGGGGGTCGCGATAATGACGGGAATGTGGCCTTGATTGTATATCTTGAGGCAGCGGGCGGTCTGGCAATCCTGCTGCTGGGCGGCGATGCCCTGGTCCGCGGCTCGGTATCGCTGGCCCGGCGTTTTCAGGTGCCGCACCTGCTGATTGGCCTGACCGTCGTCGCCTTTGGCACCTCGGCGCCGGAACTGGTGGTTGGTGTCGGCGCCGCTCTTGAGGGGGTGCCGCGTCTGGCCCTCGGCAATGTGGTCGGCAGCAATATCGCCAATGTATTGCTGGTGATCGGCATTCCCGCCCTGCTGCGCCCGATTGGCTGCGCCGCCTTTGGTTTTCGCCGCGACACCTGGCTGATGCTGATCGCCTCGGCGGTGTTTATCCTGATGGCCTGGCAGGGTACGGTGGGGCGCTGGGACGGCATTATCCTGCTGTTGTTGCTGATCGCCTTTCTGGCTTATGTCGGTCGCAAGGGGCAAGGCGACCAGAACTGTCCAAAGGATGGCCTGATCGACTTCGATGCCCTTGACGCCCCCCCCGTTCCTCTTGGCAGGACCCTCTTTCTGATAGCCTTCGGAATCGGCGGCCTGCTTGCCGGCTCGAACCTTCTTATTGGCGGCGCCATCGGCATTGCCCGGGCCATGAGCATCCCGGAATCGGTGATCGGCCTGACCCTGGTGGCGGTCGGCACCTCGCTGCCCGAACTGGCGACATCGCTGGCCGCCACCCTGCGGCGCCACGGCGGGGTGGCTGTCGGCAATGTCATCGGCTCCAATATGTTCAATATTCTGGGGGTGATGGGGGCGACGGCGATCACCACTCCGGTTCCGGTACCGCCGGCTTTCCTGCAATTCGACTTCTGGATCATGCTGGGCTCCAGCGCCCTGCTGTTGCCGCTGGCCTATTTCTGCAATCGCATCGGCCGCCGCGCCGGGGTTATCCTGGTGTCGCTATACGTGCTCTATATCTTCGCCATATTCCATGGCCTTATGCGCGCCGGTTTCTATAATCACATCCCATGAGCGATTCCCGTCCATCCCCGGTCGTCGGCTGTGCCCTGGTAACCGGCGCCGGCCTGCGAATTGGCCGCGCCATCGCCGTCTATCTGGCCGACCGGGGCTGGCCGGTCGCCGTTCATTACCGCAATTCCCGCGACGATGCCAAAGCGGTTGTGGCTGAAATTCGCCGGACCGGGGGTGCCGCCGAATTATTTGCCGCCGACCTGATGGACGAGGAACAGGTACAAGGCCTGGTCCCGGCCATCGCCGACCGGCTGGGGCCGATTGCCCTGCTGATCAACAATGCCTCGATATTCGAACGCGATTCGGCGGCGACCGCGACCCGCGGCTCGTGGGACCGGCACATGGAAGTGAACCTGCGGGCCCCCTTCGTGCTGACCCAGCAGATGGCGGCCCAGTTGCCGGACGGTACCGAGGGCAATGTCATCAACCTGCTTGACCAGCGGGTGTGGAAGCTGACCCCGGCCTTTACCTCCTACACTTTAAGCAAGCACGGCTTGTGGACCCTGACCAGAACCCTGGCCCAGGCCCTGGCCCCACGGATGCGGATCAACGCCATCGGCCCCGGTCCGGCGCTGCCCAACAAGCGTCAGTCGCGGGCCCATTTCGATGCCCAGATCGCCGCCCTGCCCCTGCAGCGCGGCACCGATACCGACGAGATTTGCCGCTGCGTCCGCTTTTTGCTTGAAACCCGCTCGATGACCGGACAGATGATTGCCCTTGATGGCGGGCAGCATCTATCATGGCGTACCGCCGACATCATCGGCGTTGTCGAATAGAATGAACAGGACGTTGCAATGAGTGTTGTTGACAATTCGGGGTCTGTCTATCGCCTGCGGATCGCCGATGCATCGCGCGCCATACGCCATGTATTCGTCCACGACCTGATCCTTGAAGCCCGTATCGGGGTGCACCGTCATGAACGCCGAAAGCACCAGACCGTGCGCATCAATGTCGATCTTTCGGTGGCCGAAAGCGCAGGGCCCCTGAATGACGATCTGGCCAATACGGTATGCTATGAAGATATGGTCAACCGGATCAAGGGGCTGATCGACCGGGGACACATCAATCTGGCCGAGACCCTGGCCGAGGACATTGCCGCCGCCTGCCTGAGCGACCGGCGGGTGATCGAGGCGCGGGTCCGCATCGAGAAGCTGAACGCCCTGAAGGAAGCCGCCAACGTCGGCGTCGAAATCGAAAGACGTCGCCCCAAGGGTTAACAATAAGTCCTTGAATATCAGGGATTTCAGGGCAAAAGGCTGTAAGTTGTGCACATTACCGCCGCCCGACCCGAAGCAATTCGCCCCGGCCCTGCCACATGCTTTAAGCAGGAAAATGATGCGACATTTTTATCAAGCAATTACAATGCGTTAGAAAAAATTGCCTATTTTATAGGCAATCAGGTCAAAGCATAGGGATACTGCGGCATCGAAGCGTCTATCTTGATATTATACAGGGGTTATCCACAATTTACGTGGATAGTCATCGCCGGGTCTAAAGTTAATGATTGTTAATGCTGGCGACACTAACCGGCGGCGCTGCCGGGGCACCGGGAATTGCGCTTGATTGGCAAGGACTTCATGACGAACGAGACAGAATCCGCCACCGACAATGGCCCCCCGCCGGCGGCCTCCGGCCCCCGGGGAGCGGCCTATCTGAAGGCCCTGTTGCCGAAGCTGCCGCTGTCGCCCGGGGTCTACCGGATGATCGGCGACAAGGGCCAGATATTATATGTCGGCAAGGCCAAGAGCCTGCGCAAAAGGGTCGCCAGCTATACCCGGCCCGACGGCCTCGGCCGGCGCCTCGCCCGGATGGTCGCGGCGACCGTGGAACTGGTGATTGTCACCACCCATACCGAAGCCGAAGCGCTGTTGCTGGAAGCCAACCTGATCAAGCGGATGAAACCACATTTCAACATTCTGCTGCGCGACGACAAGTCGTTTCCCTATATCATGCTGAGCACCGCGCACCGGTTTCCCCGCATTTCAAAGCATCGCGGAGCGCGCCAGCGCGATGCCCGCTATTTCGGCCCCTTCGCCTCGGCTGCTGCGGTCAACAAGACCCTCAATACCCTGCAACGCGCCTTCCTGCTGCGCAGCTGTTCCGATAGCGTGATCGAAAATCGCAGCCGGCCCTGCCTGCTCTATCAGATCAAGCGCTGCACCGCCCCCTGCGTCGGGCGGATTGATGAAGACCGCTACCGGCGTCTGGTTGCCGAGGCGGTGGAATTTCTTGGCGGGCGCAGCGGGCGCATTCAGCGCCGCCTGTCGGAACAGATGATGGCGGACAGCGAGGCCCGGGAATATGAAAAGGCCGCCGCCCTGCGCGACCGCATCCAGGCCCTGACCCGGGTTCAGGCCCATCAGGGCATCGTCAATCCGGGGCTTGGCGATGCCGACCTGATCGCCGGCCATCAGAAGGCGGGGGCCACCTGCATTCAGGTTTTCTTTTATCGCGGCGGCCACAACTGGGGCAACCGGGCCTATTTTCCCCGCCATCACCGCGACCAGTCGCTGGCCGATGTTATCGGCGCCTTCATCGGCCAGTTTTATGCCAACAAGCCGGTCGCCCCGCTGGTCCTGCTGAATACCCCGGTCGACGGTCAGCCGCTGATCGAAAAAGCCCTTGCCCTGAAGGCCGAACGGCGCGTCCGCCTGCATGTGCCGCAACGGGGCGACAAGCGCCGGCTGATCGAGGCGGCACAAAAGAATGCCGCTCAGGCGCTTGACCTGCGGCTTGCCGAAAAAGCCAGTCAGGCGCATTTGTTGCGTGAAATCGGCGACCTGTTCGACCTTGACGAGCCGCCGGCGCGGATCGAGGTCTACGACAACAGCCATACCTCCGGCAGCAGCCCGGTCGCCGCGATGATTGTCGCCGAGCAGGGGGGCTTTGCCAAAAACGCCTATCGCAAGTTCAACATCAAATCGACCGGGCTCGCCCCCGGCGACGATTACGCGATGATGCGCGAAGTGATGGAACGGCGCTTTCGCCGCCTGATCCGCGACGACCCGGCCCGGCAGTCCGGCCAGTGGCCCGATCTGGTGATCCTCGACGGCGGCGGCGGTCAGTTGTCGGTGGCGCTTGAGACGCTCTGCGGCCTGGGGATCGACGACCAGCCGATAATCGCCATCGCCAAGGGCCCCGAGCGCAATGCCGGGCGCGAACGCTGCTTCATGCCCGACGGGCGCGTTATCAGCCTGCCCGAGGGCAGCCCGGCGCTTTATTATTTGCAGCGGCTGCGCGACGAGGCCCACCGCTTCGCCATTGGCACCCACCGGGCGCGGCGCGGCAAGGCCGCTTTGCGTTCACGCCTCGACGCCATCCCCGGCATCGGCGGCAAGCGCAAGAAGGCTTTGCTTAATCATTTTGGCGCCGCCGGGGCGGTGGCCGGGGCGGGTATCGAGGATCTGGAAGCGGTATCCGGAATCAGCCGCGGAATGGCGAAAATCATCTACGGGCACTTCCACCCCGAGGGCTGAATGGTGTTATAGTGGCCGGGCCCCCACATGGGCTGTTTATTCCCACCGGCAGTGCGGGTATATGAGGGATCATGATTGCCAGCATTCCCAATATCCTGACCTTTTCCCGGATTCTTATTCTGCCGGCCTTTGTCGGCGCCTTTTACCTGCCCGGCGACACCGCCAACTGGACAACGCTGGGCCTGTTCATCCTTGCCGGCATCACCGATTTCTTTGACGGCTATCTGGCCCGGGTGTGGAACGTGCAATCGCGGCTGGGGCGGTTTTTCGACCCTATCGCCGACAAGCTGCTGGTCGCTGTCGCCCTGATGATGCTGGTCTCGTTCGAGGTTATCGGCGACTGGAGCATTTTTGCCGCCATCGTCATTCTGTGCCGCGAAATTCTGGTTTCGGGGCTGCGTGAATTTCTCGCCGAAATCAAGGTCAGCGTTCCGGTTTCGACCCTGGCGAAGTGGAAAACCACGGTCCAGATCGTCGCCCTGGCCTTTCTGCTGCTGGGCGATGCCGGTCGTCCCCTGCCGATCACCGGGATTGGCATCGTCGGTCTTTGGGTGGCGGCGGTACTGACCCTTTATACGGGCTATGATTACCTGCGGGCCGGCATTCGCCACATGACCACGGGTGAGGCCCCCCCGTCGTGAAAATATTCGGCCTGGCAGGCTGGAGCGGCGCCGGCAAGACAACCCTGATGGTCGCCCTGATCGACGCCATCCAGCGTCGCGGCGTTTCCGTCTCGACCATCAAGCATGCCCACCACACATTCGACATTGACCGACCGGGCAAGGACAGTTATCGCCACCGCCAGGCCGGGGCCTGTGAGGTGCTGGTCTCCTCGCGCCGGCGCTGGGCGCTGATCCGCGAATTGCGGGGCGAGGACGAGGCCAGCCTCGATGACCTGCTGGACCGCCTCAGCCCGGTCGATCTGGTGCTGGTGGAAGGCTTCAAAAGGGACCCTCACGCCAAGCTTGAGGTTTATCGCCCGGACAATGGCAAGCCCTATCTGCACCCGGACGATTCGGACATCGTGGCGATTGCCACCGACGGCCCGACAGAAGGCCTGCCGCTGCCCGTCTTCGCGCTTGATGACAGCGCCGCCATCGCCGATTTCATACTACAGTCCTGCGGGCTGGCCGATTGCCGGCAGGACAAGCGCCGGAGCCGCCGCCATGGCCCAGCTTAGCGACGACTGTTTCGCCGCCGGCGACAGCCTGATGCCGCTGGCGACGGCGCTCGGCATGTTGCGCCAGCGTCTGGCCCCGGTCACCGGGGTCGAGGAAATGGCGCTCGACAAAGCGGCGGGCCGTATCCTGGCCGACGATATCAGCGCCCCTATCGATGTGCCGCCGCACGATAATTCTGCGGTCGATGGCTATGCCTTTCGTCACGCCGACCTGAAACCCGCGGGGGGGCGCCTGCGGGTCGTCGGGCGGGCGGCGGCGGGTCATCCTTACGGCGGCCCTGTCGGGGACGGCGAGGCGGTGCGTATTTTTACCGGCGCCGCCATGCCAGCCCGCGCCGATACGGTGCTGATGCAGGAAGACGCCGTCCTGATACGGGAAGAGGCCGGGCTTGAAGCCGACCGGCTGGTCGTCCCCGACGGCCTGGCGGAAGGCGCCAACCGCCGGCACCGGGGCGAGGACGTCTCCGCCGGCAGCGTTATTCTGACCTCGGGGCGGCATCTGGGGGCCGCCGACATCGGCCTCGCGGCATCGGTCGGCTGCCCCACCCTTCGGGTCAGGCGACGGCTGGCGATCGGCCTTTTTTCGACCGGCGACGAACTGGCCGAGGCCGGCACTCGGCTGGCCGCCGGGCAAATTCACGACGCCAACCGCCATATGCTGGCGGCCCTGATCAGGGCCGCCGGGGGTACCGTTCGGGACCTTGGAATACTGCCCGATGCGCCGGCCCCAATCGAGGCCGCGCTGGCCACGGCGGCCCGGGACTGCGATATGCTGATCACGTCGGGCGGGGTCTCGGTGGGCGACGAGGACCATGTCCGCCCGGCGGTCGAAAAGCTGGGCGGGCTTCATTTCTGGCGGCTGGCGATCAAGCCCGGGCGCCCCCTGGCCCTCGGTCAGGTGGCCGGGATACCGTTTGCCGGCCTGCCCGGCAATCCGGTCGCCGCCGCCCTGACATTTATCCGCCTGATCAACCCGATGATCGGGGTTCTGGCCGGTGGCCAGTGGCGGGAGCCGCTCTTTCACCCGGTGATCGCCGATTTCAGCCACCGCAAGAAGGCGGGACGGCGGGAATGGCTGCGGGTTTGCCTGAGCGGGCCGTGCGGAGAGATGCCCAATGCCGCCAGGCTGGCCCGTCAGGGGGCCGGGGTACTGTCTTCGGTGACCGGCGCCGACGGGGTGATCGAGATTGACGAGGAATGCACCCAGCTGTCGCCCGGCGATGTGGTGCCTTTTCTGTCCTTCGCGGGGTTCGGCTTATGAAGCTGCTTTATTTCGCCTGGCTGCGCGACCGCATCGGCCTGGCAGAGGAAGAGGTTACGCCGCCGCCCGGGACCGATACCATCGATGGGCTGATCGACTGGCTGGTCGGGCGGGGCGAGGGCTACGGTCGGGCTTTCGAGAACCGGGACATTATCCGGACCGCCGTCAATCAGGACTTCGCCAGTGGCCAGACGGCGGTTGGGGACGACGACGAAGTTGCCTTCTTTCCCCCCATCACCGGCGGCTAGAACGATGATCCGTATCCAGCAGGGAACCATTGATGTCAGCGCCGAAATGGCCGCCTTTTCGGCCACAGACGACGATATTGGCGCCATTGTCAGCTTTACCGGGCTGGTCCGTCGCGACAAGGGGGCGGGCGATGTGACCGCCATGAGGCTGGAGCATTACCCCGGCATGACGGAAAAGAAGCTGGCCGAAATCGATGCCGAAGCCGGGCGCCGCTGGCCGCTGGCCAGAAGCCTGATAGTACACCGGGTGGGGACCATGCGGCCCGGCGCGGTAATTGTTCTGGTGGCCACCGCCTCGCCGCACCGCGATGCCGCCTTCGATGCCGCCCGCTTTCTGATCGACTGGCTGAAAAGCAAGGCCCCGTTCTGGAAACGCGAAGAAACCGCCACCGGCAGCCGCTGGGTCGCCGCCCGCGACAGCGACCATGCCGCCGCCGCCGGCTGGGAACGGAGCGATGACGATGGTTGAGCCCAAACCAAACCCCAACCCCTTGTTCCTGCGCCACCGGGAACTGGATGAGGCGGTCGATCTGCTGTTTTTCGCCTATCGGGATTTCAGCGCCGCCACCGATGATATCCTGGCCCGCAACGGCCTTGGGCGGGCCCATCACCGGGCCCTTCATTTCATTGCCCGCCAGCCCGGCATAACGGTCGGCGGGCTGGCCGCCACCCTGCAAGTCACCAAGCAGAGTCTCGGTCGGGTGTTGCAACGCTTGACCGAACAGGGCCTTGTCCACCTGGCCCCGGGGGACAGCGACCGGCGTCAGAGACTGCTTCATACGACCGCCAGTGGCGACGCCCTGATGGCGGCGCTTGACGACCGGCAGCGGCAGATCCTGGGGCAGGCGTTCCGCCGGGCCGGAGCCGAGGCGGTGGCCGGTTTCAGTCAGGTACTTGGCGGCCTGCACCAGCGCTCAAAAAGCTGAAGACCGGCGCCCCGCCGTTACCTTACTTCATCCCGCCGGTCGATTCCTGCTGGCCCGATGCCGCCGCCGGGCGGTGTTTCCCGAACCAGTCGAGAATATTGGCGGTCTTGGCGATCAGGTTGCTGGGGCGGGCGGTAATCCCATGAAAGGCCCCCGGTATGCGGACCATTTTGCTGTCCACCTTGCGGATTTTGAGGGCGACATAAAACTGTTCGGCCTCGGTAATCGGGGTCCGCCGGTCGGCCTCGCCGCTGAGCACCATGGTCGGCGTCGTGACATTGCCGACATAGGCCAAAGGCGAACGCTTCCAGTAATTTTCCTGTTCTTCCCACGGCGGGCCGGCAAACCAGTATTTGTAAAAGAAGCCGGTAAAGTCCGAAGTGAGGACGAAGCTGGTCCAGTTGATCACCGGCTTCGCGACCACGGCGGCGCGGAAACGGTCGGTATGGCCGACAATCCAGGCGGTCAGAACCCCGCCGCCCGAGCCCCCGGTAACGTAAAGGTTGTCGGCATCGATATAGCCCTTTGCAACCACCGCATCGACCCCCGACATCAGGTCATCGAAGTCCTGCGACGGATAGTTGTGATGAATCAGGTTGCCGAATTCCTCGCCATAAGAGGTCGAACCGCGGGGATTTGTATAAAGAACCACATAGCCGGCGGCGGCGTAAAGCTGATCCTCGGCGCTGAATACGGGGCCGTAACTGGCGAACGGGCCGCCGTGGATTTCCAGTATCAGGGGGTATTTGCGGCTTGCATCGAAGTTTGGCGGCTTGATGATCCAGCCTTCGATTTCGCGTCCGTCGGCCGATGACTTGTAACGGATTTCCTCGACCGGGCCGAGGCCGCGATTGCCCAGCAGGTCGCTGTTCAGATGGGTCAGTTGCCGCGCCTCGCCGCCCCCTTCGCCGACCGCCACATCGGCGGGCCGCTGGGTGCCGCCAGTGACAAAGGCGATGCGCCCGTCGTTCGAGACAGTGAAGGCACCGGTCGAATAGGGCCGCCCGAGCGACATTCCGCCCAGCTTGTCGGCGGCGACATGAAGGCTGCCGTCAAGCGACACATAGCCAACCCTGGTGATCCCTTCCGAGGTGTACTGGAAATAAATGCCGCTGCCGTCGGCGCTCCACACCGGGGCGCCAATGCTGCGATCAAGGCCGGCGGCCAGTTCACGGCGCCCGCTGCCGTCGCGGTTCATCACATAAAGGCGGTTGCGCTGATAGCCCTGCAGACGGTCATCATAGCCAACATAGGCAATCCGCTTGCCGCCCGGCGAGACCGCCGGCGAGAGGTCGGGACCGCGGCGGTCGGTCAGGGCCTTAAGCGCCCCGCTGGCAATGTCTATTTCGTAAAGCTCGCTGTCATTGCCCTGATATTCCCAGTCCGGGTGACGATTGGCCGAAATAATCAGATGGCCGCTGTCGGCGGTCCAGGAAGCCCGGCTGCCATGGTTGAAATTACCCTTTGTCAACTGGCGCGGGGTGCCGCCATCGGCGGGAAGGACAAATATCTGGCTATAGCCCCCGGGCAGAAAGCCGACCCCGTCGAGGTGAAACTGAAGCTTGTCGACGATGCGCACCGGGGCCGCCCATTTGGCCCCCCTGGGGGCCTTCGGCATGGCCGCCGCCCTGGCCGCCTTGCCGGGCAGGCGCATGGCAAAGGCGATCCATTTACCGTCGGGCGACCACGACAGCGACGATGGACTGGCGGTCAGATGGGTCAGCCGGGCTTCCGTGCCGTTATCCATATAGCGGACATAAAGCTGGGCCTTGCCGTCGTCGTCGGACGACACATAAAGCAGCCGGTCGCCACTGGGCGACCAGCGCGGCGATGACGGGTTCTTGCCGCTGCTATCCAGCGGACGGTGCCAGGCGCCGCCCTTTTTCAGCAGCCACAGACTGCGCTGGCGGCGGTCGGTCATGATATTGAAAGCATTGCGCACATAGGCGACACTGGCCCCGTCGGGCGAAATACGGGGGTCGGAGGCATATTCCAGATCGAACACGTCGATGGGCGCGAAATGCTGCTTTCCGGCGGCCAGCACCGGCCCCCCGGACAAGGCTGTCAAGGCCACCAGAAGCACCGCCAGCAGCCAGAATTTCCCGGTAAATACGTGTTTCATCTTCCCCCCAATATTTGAAATGTAACAGACCGACACCATAACG
>Ga0114931_10009674_pt1 | contig 11528 bp, 8 predicted proteins | sample 2SBtaG_FD_89579 | JGI IMG/M metagenome (GOLD analysis project Ga0114931, IMG submission 89579) | Deep subsurface microbial communities from Kolumbo volcano to uncover new lineages of life (NeLLi) - 2SBTROV14_V59a metaG | ecosystem: Environmental > Aquatic > Marine > Volcanic | place: Kolumbo...
TGTCCTTATTTTTCACTTTGAAAACAGTCATTATATCAACATAACTCTTGTTTTCAAAGCAAAAACTAAGAACAAAATAATCAACCCAAAAACCTCAATTTATTTATTCACCGTTCCTTATTATCAACTTCTGCAAACAGGAACAGATTAGATGAATCTTTAAATCAATTGAAAGCAGGTAAAACTGTTCCTTTCACTTTGGAAGACTGAAAATCAATATCCTCTACATCTCAAGACGTAAAATTGAAACGAAATACAAAAGGGGTCGAACAAAAATTGATACCTTTTTGTATTGTTGGAAAAATTTTAAATCATGATGACAATAACATTAGACAAGCCCTTGACAAATTTACAAATTGAGCTATTAAAATTATTTGCCCAAGACTTACCGAAGGAGAGATTATTGGCTTTAAAAGAATTGATTTCCGATTATCTTTTGGACACTGCCCGCGAGGAAGCAGATAAATACTGGGAAGAAAAAGGGTATTCGGAAGAAACGGTAAAGAAATGGCTTCATAAAGGGTAAGAAAACATGAAAGTTGTTTTGGATACAAACATAATTCTTGCTTCCATTTCAAATAATTCACCTTTCCGCATTGTAATGGATTCATTCCGGAATAGAAAATTTTCTCTTTGCGTCACGACTGAAATTTTATTGGAATATGAAGAAAAGCTGATTGAAATATTCTCCTCCTCTGTAGCTGTTCCCTTCATGCAGGCCTTGCCTAATCGTTCTAATGTTGAGTGGGTAAATGTTTATTACAAATGGAATTTAATTTATCCTGATTTGGACGATAATAAATTTGTGGATTGTGCCGTCGCTTCCCAAGTTGATTATTTGGTCACAAATGATAAAGATTATAAGCCATTGAAAAAATTACCCTTCCCGGAGTTGACTATTTTAAACATCGATGAGTTCATCAAAATATTAGGAGAACTATCAAATTAGAAGAACTTCGATCTATCAAGTTTCCGGACTTGGGGCGATATATTACACACCTCTGAGACGTGAATGATATGTGTTCTAAGTCTCTAGTGCAGCAAATTCGGCATGTTTCATAAATGACGAAAAGTAGTTTACACTTTTGCCACGCTCACCCCCGACCCCTAAAGGGGAGACCCACCCGCAGGTCCTTGGCAATCAAAGTCTTGCGGGCTGTGCCTCCCCTTTAGGGGTCGGGGGTGAGCGTGGGGAATTGTCAAGTAGCAAATGAAACATACCGCAAATTTTTAGTATTTGCTGCACTAGAGACTTAGAAATCGTTGGGACAAAAATGAATTGATATGACTGATTCTCTCAAAATAATTACCCTGGAACCGGGGAAAAGGAGTGGGCAACCTTGTATTCGGGGGCTTCGCATTACGGTCTATGATGTGTTGAGTTATCTCGTAGCCGGAATGACCATTGAAGAAATTTTAACGGACTTCGCCAAGTTGAGAAAAGAGGACATATTTGCCTGCCTCGCTTATGCTGCCGATGCGGAAAAGAAAAAACTGGTGCTAGCGCAGGCAGGATAACTTGTCGGAATCGCGGATTTGACGGATTTTGGGGAGAGGAAAAGCTGAATCAGCGAAATCTTTTAATCCGCGATTCCGACAAAAAGAAAGCAAGTGACTTCGGTTGCTTGCTTTCTTTTTTTGGGGTATCTTCGCCTAAATTCTTTCTTATGAAGAAGCTGCCGATAGGAGTGCAAAATTTCAGAGAAATTGTGGAAGGGGATTACCTTTTGGTAGATAAGACGGCCTTTTACCATCGGTTGATTGATGCGGGCAAATGCCTATTTCTTTCGCGACCGCGGCGTTTTGGAAAGTCAGTGATGCTTTCCACTTTGAGAGAAATTTTTCAGGGCAATAAAGAATTGTTCAGAGGATTGTGGATAGAAAACAAGTTGGATTGGGAAGGTTTTGATTATCCCGTCATTCATATCGATTATTCACTGGTCAACGTGATGGAAAGTACGGAAGTCTTTGAATCCACTTTATCGTTCATGCTGCAAAATTGCGCTTTTGAAAACGAGATGGAATTGAGGCAAAGTATTCCAATGCTTCAGTTCATCGAGTTGATTCGGGGCTTGCACCGAAAAACCGGCAAAAAAGTGGTCGTGTTGGTAGATGAATGCGACAAAGCGGTGGTGGATGTGTTGCACGAAAAAGAGAAGGCGAACCGCAACCGGGAATTTTTGAAAAGCTTCTACGGCGTACTAAAACCCCTGGACCCGCATCTGCGATTTGTGATGCTTACCGGGGTATCTAAAATTGCGAAGGATTCTATTTTTTCCGGCTTGAATAATTTATTGGATATTTCCATGCACCCGGATTTTAACGATATTGTCGGGTTTACGGATGAAGAGTTGAACTATGCTTTTGGGAATTATTTGGAGAGATTGCAACAGCATCTTGGTGTGAAAAAAAAGGAAATGTTGCGCCGGATTCGCTTTAGGTACGATGGTTATGGCTGGGGTGGGAAAAACAGACTTTACAATCCTTTTTCCATTTTGAATTTATTCGAAAACAGAACATTTGGGAATTATTGGTTTGCTTCCGGCACGCCCACTTTTTTAATCAACCTCATTAAAAAGAAAAAATGGGAAGTATCGGAATTTGAAAATGCTCAAATTTCCGACCTGGATTTGGATAGCTTTGACTTGGATAGCCTGGGACTGAACAGTCTGTTATTTCAGACCGGCTATTTGACGGTTAAAAAGTTGGAACCTCTGAATGTGGGGCATTTAATTACGCTGACCTACCCCAACGAAGAAGTCAAACTGTCTTTTCTTACCCACCTGACTACCGCCTTCATAGATGACGGAAACAATGATATTCAGGCAAACGCCATCCAACTTAAAAGGTGCCTGGAAACAGGGGATATGCATGGTTTTATGAACCTGATGCGGCACCTTTTTGGGCGCATCCCTCCGAAATTGCACAGCGGCGAGGAGAAATATTACCATTCTCTTTTTTACATGATACTGAGTTTGATGGGAGTGGAAGTGCAGTTGGAAAGAATGACGGACAAGGGAATCGTAGATGGTGTTTTGGAAATGAAGGAGCGGGTGTATGTCATCGAATTCAAATTTGCCAAACAAGGCAAAATGAAAACGCTGCTCGATAAAGCGATTCAGCAAATCGAAGACCGGAAATATTACGAAAGCTTCTTGGGGACTTCTAAAAAGATCATTCTCCTCGGCATTGGTTTTTTAAAAAAAGAAATAGATTTCAAAATCAAAAATCTGAAATGAGGAAGCGCTATCTTTTTATCTCCCTTCCCTTCCTACTCCTTTTATTTTCCTGCGGAAATGACCGGCCAATCAAGCCGGTTGAAGTACATTCGTTATTCACTTTGCTGCCCTCAGAATACACGGGCATCGATTTCATCAACCAACTCGAATACACCGAGGAATTCAATACCTATACCTATCGCAACTTTTACAACGGCGGCGGAGTTGGCTTGGGCGACCTCAATAATGACGGTTTGGTGGACGTCTATTTTTGCGGAAATATGAGGGACAACCGCCTCTACCTGAACAAAGGAAATTTCCAATTTGAAGACATCACCGAAAAAGCAGGGGTGGCCTGCAAGGGCGTTTGGTCAACCGGCGTCAGTTTGGCTGATGTGAACGGCGATGGATGGCTGGACATTTACGTCTGCAAATCCGGCAAGCCGGGGGGCAAAAATCGCCACAACGAACTCTTCATCAACAATGGCATTTCCCCCCTTCAGGGGGGACAAAGGGGGGCAAGCGTGACTTTCACCGAACAATCAAAAAAATGGGGCATTGCCGACGAAGGACTTTCCGCCCACGCTGCTTTTTTTGATTTTGACAAAGACGGCGACCTCGATTGCTACCTCCTTAACAACGCTATCCGTTCGGTGACCACCTACAATCATCGCCCCGAACAACGCAACATCCGCGACCCAAAGGGCAGCAACAAACTCTACCGCAACGACGGCGACCACTTCACCGATGTGAGCGAAGAGGCGGGTATTTATGGCAGCGACATCGGCTTCGGTTTGGGCGTCACCATCGGCGATGTCAACCGGGACGGCTGGTTGGATATTTTCGTCTCCAACGATTTTTTTGAGCGTGACTATCTTTACATCAATAACCGGGATGGCACGTTCACCGAAAGCCTGAAAGAGGATATTCGCGAAATCAGCCTGAGCTCCATGGGCGCGGATATGGCTGACCTCACCAACGACGGCTGGCCGGAAATTTTCGTGACCGATATGCTTCCGGAAGACGATGCCCGCATGAAAACAAAAACCGTTTTTGAAAATTGGAACGAATACCGACGAAATGTAAAAAATGGTTACTACCACCAATTTACCCGCAATGTCCTGCAACTCAACCGCGGGGCTGTAAACAACCCGGATTCCAGCCATATTAGACCCGTCGCCTTCAGCGAAATCGGCAGGTTGGCAGGCGTTTATGCCACCGATTGGAGTTGGGGGGCTTTGATTGCTGACCTGGATAACGACGGATTCAAAGACATCTTCGTCGCCAACGGCATCGTCAAGGACCTCACCGACCAAGATTACACCAACTTTTATTCTGACCCTAGCACCGTTCGTTCCATTATGGGAAGAGGAAAGGGCGTCATCACAAAATTAATCGACGCTATTCCTTCCAAAAAACTTCCCAATTACGCTTTCGCAAATAAAGGCGACCTCACTTTCACCAATAAAGCTGCCGAATGGGGGCTTGCCCAACCCGGCTTTTCCAATGGTTCGGCTTATGCTGATTTGGATAACGACGGTGACCTCGATTTGGTAGTGAATAACGTCAACATGCCTCCGTTCATTTACCGGAATGAAGCGGACAGCCTGCTGAAGGGCAACCATTTTCTAACGCTCAAACTGGTTGGGGAAGGCAAAAATCCGGCAGCCCTCGGAACGCAGGTAACTATTTACCGAAAGGGAAACCTTTTTTATCAAGAACTCGCCCCTATGAGAGGCTATCAATCCTGTGTGGACGACCGCCTGCAATTCGGTTTGGGCGATGTGGAAATAGTGGATTCCATCACCATTGACTGGCCCAACGGCAAACGAACCATTTTAACCAATGTACCCACCAACCAATTCCTCACCCTTAACCAAAAAGACGCCCCCCCTCTCTCACACTCTCACACTCTCACACTCTCACACTCTCCCCCTCTCCCCCTCTCCCCGTCTCCAAGTCTCCAAGTCTCTCCCTCTCCCCACCCCCTTTTCAAAGAAGTTACGGAAGGAACCGGCATTGCCTACCGCCACAAAGAAAACCAGTTTTCCGACTTCGACCGGGACCCTTTGATATTCCAAATGCTCTCTTCGGAAGGACCGAAAATCTGCAAGGGAGACGTGAATGGGGACCACCTGGAGGATTTTTTTATTGGGGGCGCCAAGGATTACCCCGGTGCCCTTTTTATACAATTGCCCAACGGAACATTCAAAAAGGTCGAGCAGCTTGTCTTTGAAAAAGACAAAATTTCAGAAGATACGGATTGCCTCTTTTTTGATGCCGATAATGACCACGACCTTGACCTCTATGTAGCGAGTGGTGGCAGTGAATTCCCAAATAGTTCCTCTGCCCTGCGCGACCGATTGTACCTGAACGACGGGCACGGCAATTTCGCCAAATCGCCGAATTTCCCGGCCCGCTTCGAGAGCGCTTCCTGCGTTCAGGCTGCCGATTTCGACAAGGATGGCGACCTCGACCTATTCGTCGGAACGCGCTCGCGTCCCTTTTTGTACGGTGTCCCTGCGGGAAGTTTTATTTTTAAAAATGACGGCAAAGGAAATTTCAAAGACGCCACGCGGGAGTCCGCCCCCGAATTGCAACAAATCGGCATGATTACAGATGCACTCGGGATTGATTACGACAAAGACGGCGACGAAGATTTAGTCCTTGCAGGCGAATGGATGCCCATCACTTTTTTTGAAAATAAAAACGGATTCCTAAAAAAAATAAACGCGCCCACCTTCCACCAAAGCGCCCCCACCCCATCAGACCTTCACACCCCCACACCTTCACACCATCAAACCACCACACCCCCAAACCTTAAAGCCAATGGCTTCTGGAACTGCATCCAAGCAGGCGACTTCGACGGGGACGGCGATGTGGATTTCGTGGCAGGGAATCAGGGCTTGAACACCCGCTTCAAAGCATCACCTGAAAAACCGGTTTCCATGTACGTCAACGACTTTGACCAAAATGGGTTGGCGGAACAAATCATCACCGTTTTCAATGGGGACAAGGCGCATCCCCTAGCATTGCGTCCCGATTTGTTGCGGCAAATTCCGTACTTAAAAAAGAAATATTTGAAATACGAAAATTATAAAGAGCAAACCATAACTGATATTTTTGCCCCCAGACAATTGGAAAGGGCTATTCTGTTGGAAATACACACCACCCAAACTTCCCTGCTGATAAATCAGGGGGGCGGCAAATTTGAAATAAAGCCCTTGCCCGTCGAAGCACAGTTTGCCCCCGTCTATGGGCTTTTGGTGCAAGATTTCGACAAAGATGGAAAGTTGGACATCCTGTTGGGTGGCAATTTTTACCGCTCAAAACCTGAAGTAGGTATTTACGATGGCAGTTACGGACTTTATCTAAAAGGCAAAGAGAACAATGAATTCGAGGCACGCATACCCGGTGAATCGGGATTTTTTGTAAAAGGGGAAATTCGCGATTTAGTACCTATAAAAAGTAAAAAAGGAAACCTGATTTTGGTGGCAAAGAATGACGATGCCTTGGAAGTGTTTCAATACTAATTCGGGCGAAAGATTTTCCAAATTTTCTAAATTTGGAAAATCTCTATCTCATAAATTTCAACGAGCGGTTTTATCATCGTTCCAAAAAAAAACGACATGAAAAAATTACTGTGGTTTTGCGGGATTTTGGTTCTGATTATCGGTTGTACTTCAAAATCAAAATACGAACAATTAAAAGCGCGCGAACTTGCGAAAGGAATTCGCGAGGACAGTCTTTTCCTTGGACTTTATCTGGGCATGCCTAAAAAAGATTTTTACGACCACTGCACGGAATTGAACAAGGAACAAATTTTGACCATTGGCACGCGAAAAGTAAGCGCCGTTTATAAATTGAAAGAAGGCTTGAAACACCCTGCCCTGGTGAATTTCTACCCGAACTTTTACGAAGGTAAAATTGCCGAGATGCCGGTAAGTTTCAATTACGAAGCATGGGCACCCTGGAATAAGGATTTGTGGTCCACCAAGCTACTGCCGGATGTGGTGCATTTGCTGGAAGAATGGTATGGCAAGGGTTTCATCAAAGTGGAACGCCCAAAAAGAAAACCGATTTTTGTAAAAATTGACGGAAACCGGCGAATCATCGTGTCTATCGAGGATGATACTCATGTGGATGTGTTGTTCACTGATTTGCTGGTAGAAGAGAAATATAGAAAGGGACAGCAAATGGGGCAAAGGTGAGGGGGAGCTTTTTTAGGTTGGTACGTTGGTACGTTGATTTGTTGATACGTTGGTACGTTGATTTGTTGATACGTTGATTTGTTGATACGTTGGTACGTTGATTTGTTGATGCGTTGATTTGTTGATACGTTGATACGTTGATTTGTTGATACGTTGATTTGTTGATACGTTGATTAAGCTAAAATTGGTTGGCAATGTTTGAGTTGAAATTAAACGCTGCAAAACGCCTGAATTTATCGAAGGCATCATTTTTAAAACGATTATTCCCCTTGCTGAGATATTTGATGATACTATAAAACAGCGGCATTTATTGGAATTAAAATTTATTTCCAAAACAGGAGGCTGTAAAACAAAGGAAATATCGGATTCAATGAAGGTTCAGCTTACTACTATTAAAAGAGACCTGATATTCCTGAAGTCATTGAAATTAATCGAATACAAAGGCTCGAAAAAAACGGGAAAATATTTCATTACCCCAGAAGGCAAAAAGCTTTTGAGCGAGTGAGGAATCAGGTGACATCTTCGAGGAACGAAAAGGTGTTATCTGATGTCCGTCCACCTAATATCCTACATGAGCCGTGATTTTTTATCAAATTACATTTTTATGTACCGAACCATTACCACCCTGATTATAATTGCCTATTTTCTCCTACCTTCTTGTCAATCAAAGCATGAAGAAGTCCTTGTTAATACGCTATTCACCGAAATGCCGGCAACTTTTACCGGCCTCGAATTCACGAACCGATTGAAATTTGACCGGAAATTCAACATCTACACCTACCGCAATTTCTACAACGGTGGCGGGGTGGCTTTGGGCGATGTGAACAAGGATGGGTTGACGGACATCTATTTCATCGCCAATATGGAACGCAACCGGCTGTACCTGAACGAGGGGAACTTTAAGTTCAAAGACGTTACCGCAAAAGCTGGAGTGGGGGGCAAAAGGGGCTGGTCCACCGGCGTCAGCATGGCGGATGTGAACGGAGACGGCTGGCTGGATATTTACGTCTGCAATTCGGGCGAGGTGGAAGGAGATAACAAGCAAAATGAACTTTTTATAAACAAAGGCGACGGCACTTTTTCAGAACAAGCGGAAAAATACGGACTGGCAGACCACGGTTATTCCACCCATGCCTCCTTTTTTGATTACGACAAGGACGGCGACCTCGATATGTATTTGTTGAATAATTCTTATCAAGCCATCGGAAGCTTCAATCCGCGGGATAACAGGCGCAGCGAGCGCGATTCGGTCGGCGGCGACAAATTGTTTCGCAATGACGAAAATCACTTTGTGGATGTGAGTGAGCAAGCAGGCATTTACGGCAGCGTAATCGGCTTTGGTTTGGGCGTCACGGTTGGTGATATTGACCGCGATGGTTGGCAGGATATTTATGTCTCGAATGATTTTTTTGAGCGGGACTACATTTACATGAACAATAGGGACGGCACTTTTCGGGAAAACCTCACCCAGCAAATGCGCTCCATTACCGGAGCTTCGATGGGGGCAGACATGGCCGACATCAACCACGACGGCTATCCGGAGATTTTCGTCACAGAGATGCTTCCCGAACCGGAATATCGCCTCAAAACCAAAACCACCTTCGAGGATTGGAACAAGTACCAATACAACCTCAAAAACGGCTACTACCATCAGTTTACCCGGAATATGCTGCACCTAAACAACGCCAACGGCACCTTCAGCGAAATCGGGCGGCTGGCGAAAGTGGAGGCCACCGATTGGAGTTGGGGGGCTTTGATTGCCGACCTGAACAATGACGGCAATCAGGACATATTTATCGCCAACGGCATCTATCAGGACCTCATAGACCAGGATTTTTTGAACCTCATCGGCAGCGATGAAATTAAGCGATCCATCATTTCGAAAAATGGGGTCGATTATAAAAAACTGATAGATTACATACCTTCCGAACGCATTTCCAACTACGCATTTGCAGGAAACGGGGGCTATCATTTTGAAAACAAAGCAGTGGAGTGGGGGCTTGCTACACCAAGCTATTCCAACGGGTCGGCTTACGGCGACCTCGACAATGACGGTGATTTGGACCTGGTCGTCAACAACGTCAACATGCCGGCCTTTGTCTATCGAAACGAGGCCGACACCTTGTTGAAAAGCAATCACTGGCTGGAGTTCATTTTGCACGGGGAGGGTAAAAATTCTTTTGCCCTCGGAACGAAAATCTCGATAAAACACCAGGGGCAGTTATTTTATTTGGAACAAATGCCCATGCGCGGCTTTGAGTCTTCGATGGATTATCGCCCCCATTTTGGGTTGGGAACTATTGAAAAAGTGGACACCGTTCTCGTGGAATGGTACGACGGCAAGGTGACCCTCCTCGAAAACGTACCCACCAACCAATTCCTAACTCTTAATCAAAAAGACGCCTTCTCCCCTTCTCCCCTTCTCCCCCTCTCCCCCTCTCCTCCTCTCCCTTTCAAAGAAGTCACCGGGGAAGTTGCGATTGACTATCGCCACAAAGAGAATCAGTTCAATGACTTTGACCGCGACCACCTCCTTTATCACATGCTTTCGACGGAAGGTCCAAAAATTTGCAAGGGCGACGTGAACGGCGATGGGAGGGAGGATTTTTTTATCGGTGGTGCGTCCGAATCAGCGGGGGCTTTGCTTGTGCAATTGGCCGACGGAAAGTTTGAGAAAACCAATGTCTCTGTTTTTGAAAAGGACAAACTCTCCGAAGACACGGATTGTCTCTTTTTTGACGCCGATGGAGACCAAGACCTCGACCTTTTCGTGGCCAGTGGAGGCAATGAATTTCCGGCGAGTTCTTCGGCTTTGCGTGACCGGTTGTACCTGAACGATGGGCGGGGTCGTTTTGCGAAAGCTGCTCAATTTCCCGTCCGCTTTGAGAGTACCTCCTGCGTGCAGGCGGCAGATTTCGATGGCGACGGCGATTTGGATTTGTTCACCGGCGTTCGCCTGAAGCCTTTTTTATACGGCATCCCCGTCAACGGAAATATTTGGCAAAACGACGGCAAGGGCAATTTTAAAAATGTGACCCAACAGATAGCCCCCGAATTGATAGGACTCGGCATGATAACCGACGCCCTTGCCGTAGATTACGACAATGACAAAGACCAAGACCTCGTAATCGTCGGCGAATGGATGCCTATCACCTTCTTCGAAAATAAAAACGGAACCCTGAAAAAAGTAAGCCCTCCCATCCTCCAAACCTCCAAACCTTCAAACCATCAAACCGGCAAACCGCCACACCGACAGACCTCCATACCAACAAACCTCAACACTTACGGTTGGTGGAACTGCCTTAAAGCCGCTGATTTAGATGGAGACGGCGACCTGGATTTCGTCATCGGCAACCATGGCTTGAACTCCCGTTTTCGCGCAAGCGAGGAAAAGCCCGTCTCCTGCTACATCAACGATTTCGACCACAACGGTTCGGCCGAGCAAATCATTTGCACCTACAAGGGCGATAAATCCTACCCCATGGCCCTTCGACAAGACCTGTTGCGGCAAATTCCTTCTTTGCAGAAAAAGTATTTGAAATTCTCAGATTATGCCGGGCAAACAATGGAAGATATTTTTACCCCCGACCAATTGGAGAGCGCCATCGAACAGAAAGCCTACTTGCTGGAATCTGCTGTTTTGCTCAATAATGGGGACGGCGCTTTTGAACTCCGTAAGCTGCCGGACGAAGCCCAATTCTCTCCCATTTACGGCATTTTGGTCGAAGATTTCGATGGCGATGGCAAGGAGGATTTGCTGTTGGGAGGCAATTTTTATCGCGCCAAACCGGAAGTGGGGCGCTACGACGCTAGTTATGGTCTGTTCCTAAAAGGCAACGGAGATGGCGCTTTCACCCTTATAAAAACAAAAGATTCCGGATTCTTTCTGGAAGGGGAAGTGCGGGATATTATTTCCTTGAAAAGTCCGAGAGGAGAACTTGTTTTGGTGGGAAGGAACAATGACCAATTGCAGGTATTCCAATATCATTTTCCAAACCTTAACTAAATCTTTTTTAGATTAAAAGATTTTAGATGAAAGATAAAAGACCTGAGACGTTTAACATCGGTAAGCCGTGGCCTATTGACCAAGTAACAGGAA
>Ga0114931_10009675_pt1 | contig 11527 bp, 9 predicted proteins | sample 2SBtaG_FD_89579 | JGI IMG/M metagenome (GOLD analysis project Ga0114931, IMG submission 89579) | Deep subsurface microbial communities from Kolumbo volcano to uncover new lineages of life (NeLLi) - 2SBTROV14_V59a metaG | ecosystem: Environmental > Aquatic > Marine > Volcanic | place: Kolumbo...
AGTGCCTGGAGACCTATCTCGAGGTTCCCAGCGACCCCCTTCCCTTCTAGGAGCGCCCCTGGATGAAGGCGGCGGAGGTCACCGACCGTCTGCTCGCAGAGCTGGAGACGGGCCGCTTCCGCCATGCCCGGCTCAACTACGCCAACGGCGACATGGTGGGGCACACGGGCCTGCGCGAGCCCACCATCCTGGCGGTGGAGGCAGTGGACCTGCAGCTGGGGCGACTGCTCGCCCACGTCCGCGCCCGGCGGGGCGCCCTGCTGGTGACGGCGGACCACGGCAATGCGGACCAGATGTTCGAGATCGATCCCGACAGCGGCGCGCCGCTTCGGGACGAGGCCGGCAAGCCGAGACCCCGAACCAGCCACAGCCTGAACCCCGTCCCCTGCCACATCTACGCCCCGGGCCACCGGCTGCAGATCCGCAGGGACCTCCCCCGACCCGGCCTGGCCCACGTGGCCGCCACCCTGCTGCAGCTGCTCGGCTACCGGGCCCCGGAAGACTACGCGCCCTCCCTGCTGGAGGGCCAGGAGCTCATAGCGCAAAGTCCTGATGGAGCGCGGGCAGCTCCACCGCCGCTCCCTCCAGGTGCCCGGCGAAGCAGCGCATGACCTCCTCCTCACCGTGCACCAGAAAGGTCCGCCTGGCTCCAGTCTGCCCGTGCCAGGCCAGCAGCTCCGCCCGGTCCGCGTGTGCGGAGAAGCCGCCGATGGTGTGCACCTGGGCCCGGACCGGAACCTCCTCGCCGAAGATCGACACGGAGCTCGCCCCGTCCACGATCCGACGGGCCAGGGTACCGCGCGCCGCATAGCCCACGAAGACCACGCTGTTCCGGGCACGCCCCAGGTTGTGGCGCAGGTGGTGCCGCACCCGCCCGCCGCTGCACATTCCCGACCCCGCCATCACCACGGCACCGCCGGTCACCCGGTTGATGGCCATGGACTCCGTTGCCTGCCGCGTCAGGCGCAGGCCGGGAAGTGCGAAGGGATCACGCCGGCTCTGGAACAGGCCAGCCGTCTCGGTGTCGTAGCACTCCGGATGGCGCTCGAAGATCTCGGTGGCCGAGATCGCCATGGGGGAGTCCAGGAAGACCGGCATGGATCTCGGCAGGCGCCCCGCCTCCACCCCTTCGCGCAGGAAGTAGAGCAGCTCCTGGGCCCGTTCCAGGGCGAAGGTGGGGATGATCACGTTCCCGCCGCGCCGGAAGGTCTCCGCGATCGCCTGGTAGAGCTCCTCCACGGAGGGCCCGAGGGGGCGGTGCAGGCGGTCGCCGTAGGTCGTTTCCAGGACGACCACCTCCACCGGAGGTGGGGGGCTCGGATCGCGCAGGATCGGCCGGCCGCCGCTGCCGAGATCGCCGGAGAACAGGACCTTGCGGCGGCGGTCGCCTTCCTCCAGCTCCAACAGCACGCTGGCCGAGCCCAGGATGTGGCCTGCGTCGAGGAAGGTGGCGCGAATGCCCTGGTTGACCAGCAGGGGAATCCGCCCGCAGTGGTCCAGGTGGGCATGGGTGAGCAGCAGCAAATCGATCTTCCTCGGATCGAAGCCGAAGGGCTTGGCGTTCTCCTCCTCGATCTCGCGGCCCCCCTGATAGAGGCCGCAATCCACCACCAGGCGGGTTCCGGCACACTCCACCAGGTGACACGACCCGGTCACGGAGCGATCGGCGCCGTGGAAGGCGATCCTCATTCCAGCACCGGGCGGCGCAATCGGTGCATCAGCAGGCGTCCAGCAGGGGTCGTCCGTTCGAGGCGTACCAGGAGAGGATTCCCTCCCAGATCTCACCGGCCTCCTCCGCGAACCAGAAGAGCTCGGCGTCCTCTGGATCGATCACACCTTCGGCGAGCAGATGTCCGACGTCGAAGGCATGGCGCCAGTAGCGCTCCCCCACCAGCACCACCGGAATCGGCTCGATCTTCCGGGTCTGGATCAGGGTCAGGGTCTCGAAGAGCTCGTCCAGGGTGCCGAAGCCACCGGGAAAGGCCACCAGTGCCCTGGCGCGCAGCAGGAAATGCAGCTTCCGCAGGGCGAAGTAGTGGAAGCGAAAGCAGAGCTCGGGCGTCACATAGGGATTCGGGAACTGCTCGTGGGGCAGGTCGATGTTGAGGCCGACGCTCTTGGCCCCCGCCTCGTGAGCTCCCCGGTTCGCCGCCTCCATCACGCCCGGTCCACCACCCGTCATGACCACGAGGCGGCAATCCTCGGGGCCCCCGCCGGACTCTGCCACCAGACGACCCAGCTCCCGGGCCACCTCGTAGTAGCGGCTCTTCGCCAGGATGCGTTCGGCGCGTCCCAGCTGGAGCTGCAGCTCCGCGTCGCTGGGGCGCTCGCGCAGGGATTCGCGCAGCTGGTCCACCTGCCTGCGGGCCGCGGCCGGCTCGACGATCCGGGTGCCGCCGAAGACCACGATCGTGTGCCGGATCCGGTGGCGCTCCAGCAGCACCTGGGGCTTCAGGTAGTCGATCTGGAGGCGAACACCGCGGGTCTCGTCGCAGCCCAGGAAATCCACATCCTCGTCGGCCCGGCGGTAGCTCGGGCTCTCGAGGATTCGCTTCAGCTTGGCGGGCGCCGCCGCATCCTCGCTGGGCGGCTTCGGCCGGTGCCACGGCAGGGGCTGGCGCCGGAGCTTCGGATGCGCCGGTCTCGGGATCCGGTGGGGGCCGCGGGGTGCGCTCATGGGTTGCTCCTTCCTGGGCAGCCGCTATCAGCTCGGGCCATCCCCGGCGGGTCCCAGTGGCGCAACGCGCACCGCAGTCACCTTGTAGTCCGGACACTGGGACTCCGGGTCCCGGTGAGGGCCGATCAGCCGGTTCGTATGGGTCTCGGGATGATGGAAGGAGAGGAAGGCCAGACCCGGCGGCACCCGATGGCTGGAACGGACCTGGGCCTGGGTGCGCCCCCAGCGGCTCTCGATCGCCACCGCATCGCCGTCCCGAAGCCCCCGCCGCCCCAGCTCCTCCGGGTGGAGCGAAAGCCAGTCCCGTGCCGCCAGCTCGAGGTTGGGCGTACGGCGGGTCATCGTGCCCACGTTGTAGTGCTGGAGCACACGCCCGGTGACCAGGGTCAGGGGATAGCCGGGCACGTCGGCTTCCGGTGCAACCAGTGGAGCAATGGCAGCCAGTCGGCCATGGCCCCGCAGGAAGCCCCTGGCATGGAGCGTGGCCGTCCCCGGATGATCGGGACTCCGGCAAGGCCACTGGAGCCCGTCGGCCTGCTCGAGACGCCGGTAGGAGACGCCACCGAACAGGTGGGGTGCCACCCGGGCGATCTCGTCCATGACCTCGGCGGGACTCGCGTAGCTCCAGGGGAGACCCAGGGCACGCGCCACGTCGCAGACCACCTCCCAGTCCGGGCGGGCCTGGCCGGGCGGGTCCAGGGCCGGGCGCACCCGTTGGATGCGACGCTCACCGTTGGTGAAGGTGCCGTCCTGCTCCAGCCAGCCGGCCGCCGGAAGCACCACATGGGCCCGGCGTCCGGTCTCGGTGAGGAAGAGCTCCTGCACCACCAGCAGCTCGAGGGCCTCCAGGGCGGCCAGCACCTGGCTCTCGCCCGGGTCGCTCTGGGCCACGTCTTCACCCTGGATCCACAGGGCCCGCATGTCCCCGGCCTTCGCGGCTTCGAGCATCTCGGGGATCGTGAGCCCCGGCCGTTCGGGCGGAGGCACTCCCCAGAGCCGCTCCAGCCGGGCGCGGACCTCGGGATCGGTCACCGGTTGGTAGCCCGGCAGGAAGCCGGGGAGGCTTCCCATGTCGGCGTTGCCCTGCACGTTGTTCTGGCCGCGCAGGGGAAGCATGCCCGCCCCGACCCGGCCGATGCTCCCCGTCAGCATGCCCAGGTTGCACAGGGCGCGTACGGAATCGGTGCCCTGGGTGAGCTCCGAGAGGCCGAGCCCGTGCACGAAGAGCACCGGACCGCCACCGAGCAGGGCCGCGGCCCGGTCCAGGTCCGCCTCGCCGACGCCGCAGCGGGCTGCCGCCCCCAGCCCATCCATGCCCGCCAGGAGGGCCTCGAGCTCGGGCCAGCCCTCGCAGCGGCGTTCGAGGTATTCGCGATCCACCTCCCCGCGCTGCACCAGCCGCTGGGCGAGGGAATGGAAGAGCTCCACGTTCGTGCCGGGTCGCAGGGCCAGGTGGAGCTGGGCCAGATCGGCCAGCTCGATGCGACGGGGGTCGATGACGATCAGGGGAACACCCGCCCGGGCGGCCTGGAGGATGCGGGCGCCCACCACCGGATGGGCCTCGGTGGGGTTCGCCCCCACCACCGCGATGCAGCGCGCTCGCTCGATGTCGTCGTAGCTCGCGGAGGCCGCCCCGGCTCCCGTGGCCCAGCGCAGGGCCAGGGCCGTGGAGGAGTGGCAGACCCGCGCACAGCAGTCCACGTGATTGGTGCCGAAACGCACCTGGAAGAGCTTCTGCAGCAGGTACTCTGCCTCGTTGGTGGAGCGCGACGAGGTGAAGGTTCCGAGGGCATCGGGCCCGTGCTGGCGGTGGATGCGGTCCAGGCCTTCGGCCACCCGGGCGATGGCCTCCTCCCAGCTCGCCGGCTCGAGGTCTCCTCCTGTGCGGATCAGCGGCTGCGTGAGGCGATCCCGGGAAGCCCGCCAGGCGTGGGCATAGCGGCCCTTGAGGCACAGCCGGCCGCGATTGACCGCGGCCTCCCGGACCCCGTCGATGCGCTGGACGCGGTCGCCCGCCACGCAGACCTCCACCTGGCAACCCACGCCGCAGTAGCCGCAGGTGGAGCGGACCACGCGCTCGGGAGCAGCCCCGGCACCCTCCCGGTCGCGATCGGAGAGGGCGGCCGTGGGACACCAGTCCACGCACTCGCCGCAGGCCACGCAGTCGCTGTGGCGCAGGTCCGCAGCGCCACATTCCACCGGGCCGGACCCCTCCTCTCCGGGGCTCCACACGAAGCGGCCGGGCCCCTCGGCGCAGACCTCCACGCAGCGGCGGCACGCGACACAGCGGCCCGGGTCGTAGAGCAGGTAGGGATGGCTGCGGTCCGCTCGGGAATCCGCCGTGGCTCCGGCGACGGAAACGCCATGGCGCGCCAGCCAGCGCGAGAGCGGGGGTCCCTCGGGATCTGCGGCGAGCCGGGCCCCGGACTCCTCCATCAGCAGGCGCAGCAGACCGCGGCGCATTTCCACCAGGCGAGGCGTCTCCGTGGAGATCCGCATGCCGTCCGCCAGCGGAAGGTGGCAGGCCGCCTGCAGATCGCCTCGCCCCTCCACCTCCACGAGGCACAGGCGACAGCTCCCCAGCGGCTCGAGCCCGGGCACCGAGCAGAGGGCCGGCAGGTCGATGGACAGGCGTCGGGCCGCCTCCAGGACCCGCTCACCGCCGCGCGGGGTGAGGGGTCGGCCATCGATCCATGCGGTCACGCGGAGCCCTCCGCCAGGCGGAGCAGGGTCTCGATGGGATCCGGTGCGAGCCGACCGAGGCCGCAGAGGCTCGCCTCCCGGCTCTGGGCGAGCAGCGGAGCAACCGCCTCCAGGCGCGCACCGGCAGCGAGGGCTGCGTCCACCCGCCGGCTGCCCGCCCGGCAGGGGAGGCAGCGGCCACAGGTCTCCTCCCGCCAGAAGGCCGCCAGGTGCCGGGCGAGGCCCCGAAGATCCGTTCCGGCGGGCACCGCCACCAGGCCACCGTGACCCAATGCGATGCCGCGCGCCGCCATCTCGTCGGTGTCGATCGGAACCCCGGTCTCCTCCGGACGAAGGAAGCTGCCCATGGGACCCCCCAGCAGGACTCCTTCGAGCACGTCCCGGCGGCAGGGGGTCTGGCCCACTCCCTCGATCACGGAACGCAGGGAGAGGCCAAAGGGAACCTCCACCACCCCGGGTCGCACGAAACCGCGGCTGAGGCAGAGGGCCTTGGTGCCCGGTGAGCGGCCGCTGCCCAGAGCGGCGAAGGCCGCTCCACCGCGCAACACGATCCAGGGCACATTCACCAGGGTCTCGACGTTGTTCACCACTGTCGGCCGGCCATGGAGACCGCGTTCGCTGGGATGGGGGGGGCGCGGCCGCGCCTCGCCCCTCTGCCCTTCGAGGGTGGCGAGCAGGGCGGTCTCCTCTCCGCAGACGTAGCGGCCCAGCCCTTCCGCCACCCGCACCCGGAGGGGCGGCGCCCCTCCGCGGCGGCTCTCTCCCAGCCAGCCGGCGGCTTCGGCCTCCGCCACCGCCCGGCGCAGGGCCCGCACGGCGGCGGGGTACTCCGAGCGCACGAAGACCACGCCGTCCTCGGCGCCGATGGCCAGGGCACACAGGGCCAGCCCCTCCAGCACGCCGTGGGGGTCGTGCTCCATCAGGAGGCGGTCGATGAAGGAGCCCGGATCGCCCTCGTCCCCGTTGGCCACCACCACCTTCGCGTCGGGATGGTCTCGGGCAGCCCGCCACTTGCGCGCCGTCTCGAAGCCCGCGCCACCGCGACCGCGCTCGCCCGAGGTCTCCATCTCCGCCAGGACCCGTTCGGGCCGCTTCCACGCGCTCTCCAGCGCCTTCCAGGCGCCGTCCTGCTCCGCCCGCTCGAGGCTCGCGAAGGAGCCACGCCCGATCCGACGCGTGACCAGGGGCTCCGGAGCCAGGCAGTGGATCGGAATCGCCCGCTCCGCCGGAGCCGCCTGGGGCGTCCAGGGGGCCAGCAGATCTCCATTCTCCAGCAGGACCGCCGGCGAGTGGGCGCAGTGGCCCAGACAATGGGCGCTGCGCAGGGGCCCGCGTCCCGCCAGGGCGCGCGCCACCTCCGCTGCGCCGGCCAGCTCACAGGACGTCCCACGGCACACGCGCGTGGCCCGTTGAGGGGCCTGCAGGTCCGGATAGGTATGCGCCGACTCGAGGAGTGCCCGGAGCGGGAGCCCGTGCGTCGCCGCAGCCTGGGCCAGGGCCTCCTCCAGGGAGACCCCCGCACGCAGCGCATCCCGCACGTCACCCAGGGGAAAGGTCGTCCCCCCTTCCCGCCTCATCCCGGCCTCCTCCTGCTGTGCGCCAGGCGCTCGATGCCCCCCAGGAAGAGCTCGGTGGCGAAACGGGCGGCTCCGTCCACGTCCGGCGGCTCCTCCCGCGCCAGCCGGAAGGCCAGCTCCCCGGCCACGGCCACCATGCTGGCGGCCAGCGCCTCCACGTCCTGCGGGGCGATGCGCTCGTGGCCCGGCGCCTGGCGCAGGTCCGCCGCCAGCTCCTCGATGGCCGGCTCCAGGGCCGCCACCGAGGTGAGCTGCTGGATCTCCCCGGCATTGCGCAGCATCAGGTCCAGCAACAGCCGTTCCCGGGCGAAGTACTCGAAGCAGCAGCGAAAGGCCGAGAAGAGCAGCTCCTCCAGGCTGCTGGCCTGCACCCGTGCCCGGTGCACGCGCTGGCGCAGCTCCCGCTGGAAGTCCTCGATCAGCATGCGCAGCACCGATTCCTTGTCGGGGAAGTAGTTGTAGAAGGTCCCGGTGGCCAGGGGCGTGCGCCGGATGATGTCCCGCACGCTGGAGGCGCCGTAGCCCCGTTCGCGGAAGACCTCCCGGGCGGCCGCCAGGATCGCGTCCCGGTTGCGCCGCGTGTTCCGCTCGCGCCGTCCGCCGGCGGGATTCTCCTGCTCGGGTCCGCAGGCGCCTGCCACCGCCTAGCGAGCCTCCGTGAAGACGTTGGGCGCGGCCTGCGAGAATCCCTCCCGGAGGAAGCGCTCCTGGGGCTTCTCGGAGGCCGTCTTCGGGATCTCGTCCACCACCTGAAGGTAGGTGGGCACGAAGTTGGGCTCCAGCGCGGACCGGCAGGCGGCGAAGACCTCGGCGGGACGGAAGGCGCTGGGGTGCGCGGGGACCACCGCCGCCACCACGTCCTTCTCCCCCGGCGCCCCGGAGGCCGCGGGCACGCCATAGACGAAGACGTCCTCCACCTCCGGCAGCTCGGCGAGGGCCTTCTCCACGAAGCCCGGGTGGATGAAGTCCCCGTTGTGGCGGATGCCACCGCCCTTGCGGCTGTCGAAGAAGAGCCAGCCCGCGGCGTCCCGGTGGCCGAGATCTCCGCTGCGCAGCCAGCCGCCCCGGGTCTTGCGCCGGGAGGCCGCCGGGTTCCCGAAGTACTCCACTGCGGGTCGGCCTCCATCCGCGGGACGCGAGCAGATCTCGCCCACCTCGCCCGGAGCGCACTCCCGATCCCGTTCGTCCAGGATCTTCATCTCGAGGCCCGGAACCGGCCGCCCGAAGGAGCCCACCGGTCCCTGGCCGATGGGCTTGAACGCCAGCCCCCCCTCCACGGCTCCGTACCACTCGAAGATCGCCACGCCGAAGCGCCGCTCGAAGGCCCCCCAGATCGCCGGCGGCATGCCCGCGCTCACCACGAAGCGCACGGGGTTGTCGGCGTCGTCCGGCCGGGGGGGCTCACTGTAGAGGGCAGTAGCCATGCCTCCCAGCAGCGAGAAGGTGGTACAGCCGTAGGTCCGGCAGACCTCCCACAGCTGCGACTTGGTGAAGCGACGACTGAAGACGGCGCGCAGGCCCATGTGCAGGGAGGACGCGAGGGTCACCGCCTGGGCATTGCCGTGGGTGAGGGAGAGGCCCGTGTAGGGCCGTTCGTCCGGGCCATAGCCCGCCAGCCGTCCCACCAGCGCGTACGCACCGAAGCGCTCGTTGGGAAAGACCACCCCCTTTGGATCGCCCGTGGTCCCCGAGGTGTAGAGGATCTGCAGCGGGTCCCGGCCACTGGAGAGGCGCAGGTCCACCGTAGCAGCCGGCTGGGCGAGCACCTCGGCCAGGGGCCTTGCCCCGCCCTCCTCCGCTGGGAGACCGGAACCCTGGCATCCGCTCCCGACCGAGAGGATCCACTCCAGATGAACGCCCCGGGCCTGCACCTCCCGCAGGGGCCCCAGACAGGGGTCGGCGCAGATCACGCCCCGACAGCCCGCATGGCGGAGCAGGTAGGCGAGCTTCTCCCCGCGCGTGCGCGGGTCGATGGGGACCGCCACGCAGCCACTCAGGGAGGCGGCGATCAGGCTCTCCACGAACTCGGGGTGGTTGGCCATCAGGAGGGCGAATCGGTCGCCGCGCTGCATGCCCCGGTCGATCAGCCCACGGGCCAGGCAGTTGCCGTGGACCCACAGCTCGGCATAGCTGCGCACCTCGTCCGGCGTGGCCCCCCCATCGAGGCTCCGGTGCTCGAAGGTGAGGACGGGCAGGTCCGGCTCCCGTTCCGCCCGCAGCCGCACCAGCTCCGCCAGGATCCCCTCGTTGGCCTCGCCCATGGCCCCTCCGCTCAGGTTGCCAGGATCGTCACGCACAGGGCGGCGACGTCGGCGCCGATGTTCCCCCCTCCGTTGTGGGCCAGACCGACCCGCGCTCCCTCCACCTGCCGCGGGCCGGAGCGGCCCTGGAGCTGCTCGGTCAGCTCGACGATCTGGGCGATGCCGGTGGCGCCCACCGGATGCCCCTTGCGCAGCAGTCCACCGGAAGGGTTCACGGGCAGGCGCCCGCCCAGGCGCGTAGCCCCCTCCTCGATGAGCTTGCCGCCCTCCCCCTTCGCGCACAGACCCAGCGCTTCGTAGGCCAGGATCTCCGCCGGAGCCGAGGCGTCGTGGAGCTCCACCACGTCCAGCTCCGCGGGGCCGATGCCCGCCGCCTCGTAGGCCCCCCGGGCGCACAGCTCGCCGGCCCCCTCCTCGTCCAGGCCGTGGTCCCAGCCGGAGTGCAGCACGCTGGCCACCACCCGTACGGGCCTTCGCACCCCGCAGGCCCGGGCCCGGGCGGAGCTCATCAGCACCACGGCCGCCGCGCCGTCGCCGATGGGGGAGCACATGGGCCGGGTCAGGGGCTCCGCCACCATCGGCGCCGCCAGCACCTGCTCCACCGTCAGGCGCTCGCGGAACTGGGCGCGGGGGTTCAGGCTGCCGTGCAGGGAGTTCTTCGCCGAGACCCCGGCGAACTGCTCCACGCGCGTGCCATGGCGCTCCATGTGGCGGCGCGCCGCCGCCGCGTAGAGGTCCATGAACATGGAGCGCTTCCGACCCGCCCCGCCAGCGCCCGCTCGGGCACCACCCGCCCCGGCGCTGGCAGCGAGCCGCTCCAGGATCCCCCTCAGGGCCTCCACATCCACGGCACCGCTGAAGGCGGCGAAGGACCGGGCCTTGTCCGGGTGGTAGAGCTTCTCCACACCGAGGGCGAGCACCACTTCGTAACAGCCCGCGCCCACCAGCAGGGCGGCTTCGTGCAGGGCCGTGGAGCCGCTGGCACAGGCGTTCTCCACGTTGACCACCGGCAGCCTGCCGAGACCCATGGCGCGCAGGATCACCTGCCCGCGGATGCTCTCCTGCCCGGTGACCAGGCCGGCGGCGGCGTTGCCCACGTAGGCGGCCTGGAGATCCTTCGCTTCGATGCCGGCATCGGCCAGGGCCTGCTCCGCCGCCTCGACCCCCAGGGTCTTGAGACCTCGGTCCAGGTGCTTCCCGAAGCGGGTCATGCCCACCCCGGCGACGACCACGTCCAGCATCATGCTGCCCTCCTCGTTGCCCCCGCTCAGAGCAGACCGTGCCCCGGGATGCCCAGGGCACGTTTCAGGTACTCCAGCTCCGCTTCCCGCCAAGGGGTGGGTGCGGGTGTCTGCAGCAGGCCATCTCGCTCGAGCTCCTCCACCACCGCCTGGGAGCGCGGAAAGGCCTGGCCGTAGCCGTCCCGGTGGAACAGCTTCTCGAAGGGCTGTCGCGGGCGCTGCCCGCCGGCCTCCGGGCTCTCCGCCGGGTAGCCCACGGTCTGCAGCAGCAGCACCCGCGCGCTCTTCGGCAGGCCGAGATTGCAGCGGATCTGCTCGCCGTGGGGTGTGGCGAGACAGCAGGTGCCAAGACCCTGCTCGAAGGCCATGAGCGTCGCCTGGGCAATGCCCTGGCCGCAGTCCACCTCGCACAGACCCGGCTGCTTCAGCTGTTCGCGCAGGGACTCGAACAGGGGAATGATCTGCTGCTCCAGCGCCTCCTGCTTGCCCTCCCCCACGCCCAGGGCACCGGCCCGCAGCAGCTCCCGCAGCCGCTCCGCCTGCTCGTCCACCGCGGCCGTTTCCACGTACCAGACGATCACCACGGGCGCGAGGCGGATCTGATAGCCCGCGATGGGGGCCAGCAGCGCCTCCCGCACCGCTGGCGGGGCGCTCTCCTTGAAGACCACCACGGCTCGCAGGCTCTGGACGTTGCCCCAGTGGGAGGCGATGCGCGCCGCCTCCAGCATGCGCTGGATCTTCTCCGGCTCCACCGGCTTGTAGGGCAGCAGGAAGCGCACGGAACGCCTGCGTCCGATCACCTCTCGCAGCTCCATGGAGCCCTCCTTCCCGCCCTCAGAGCTTCTCGGCACCCACCAGGCCGAGCAGGTCGTTGCAGCCATCCTCGATCATCGAAGCCCGGGCATCGCGCAGCAGCTTCTCCACCGGGTATTCCCGGCACAGGCCGTTTCCGCCGTACACCTGCACGGCGGCGCTGGCCACCTGGAAGGCGGTCTGCGTGCAGAAGACCTTGGAGGCGATGGAGTACTGGACCTGGGGCGCTGCGCTGGCGCCATGGACCAGGACGCG
>Ga0114931_10009677_pt1 | contig 11527 bp, 6 predicted proteins | sample 2SBtaG_FD_89579 | JGI IMG/M metagenome (GOLD analysis project Ga0114931, IMG submission 89579) | Deep subsurface microbial communities from Kolumbo volcano to uncover new lineages of life (NeLLi) - 2SBTROV14_V59a metaG | ecosystem: Environmental > Aquatic > Marine > Volcanic | place: Kolumbo...
GGCTTCTACAGCAGGACGACAGAGGATAATTTTCTTTGCGTTACGTTCTTTAAGTGCTTTAACGGCAAGGGCCACAGACGTGTAGGTTTTACCAGTTCCTGCAGGACCTATGACAAAAGTGATATCATTTTGGGCAGATGTCTTAACAATGGCACGCTGTCCGTTCGTCTTCGCCCTGACGTTCTCACCGGTATACGTTCGGAGGATGAGATCATCTTCCATATATGTCGGCACATCGATCTCCGGATGATGCTGCTTCAGTGAAAGAACCGTATTGACATCATGCCCGCTGACGTTGCCTTTCCGTCTGCTGATATCGATGAGATCATTAATCACCTCTTTTGCTCTTGTAACCTCATCGACTTCACCGCTGAGTTTCAGGGTGTTTCCTCTTGCTGTCAGTTTTATTTCAGGAAAAGCATTCTCGATCAGGTTCAGGTTCTCATCCTGTAGTCCGAAGATGCTGACCGGATCGATATTTTTGATGACTATTTCTTCGGTTTCCAAAAGATGTTTGGGGATCTGTTGCAAATCGTTGTATTTAGTTCAAATTAACAGATATCCAGTCGTTTTACCGCAGTTATGTATACATATGCAAGCTAACGACATATTTTGTGCAACTCAATATGAGTTACCCCTCAATTAGGAATAACTGATGATTAAACAAGAAATTGTTTGCCGGTATTGGCCAGGGAATACAGATTACGCACACTGTCTGCAATATCATCTGTCCGAAACACGCTGCTTCCGGTAACGAACACATCTGCACCACAACGTGATATGTGTTCGATATTTTTATTACTCACCCCACCGTCTACTTCGACAAGAAAACGGGCATGTACTTTTTGGCGCATACCCACCAATTCATGGAGGCGTTCGTAGGTCTGTTCAATAAATTCCTGTCCCCCAAAACCCGGGTTAACGCTCATCACAAGAACCAGATCCACATAGGACAGAATCGGTTCGATATTATGGAGCGAAGTTGCCGGATTAATTGCAACTCCTGCCTTTATCCCGTGCGAGTGTATTTGCTGAATGCATCGATGAAGGTGGGGTACTGCTTCATAATGCACGGTAATCTGATTGGCTCCAACCTCGACAAATTCATCGATGTATTTATCAGGATTGTAAATCATCAGGTGCACATCCAGGAATCGATCGGTGGCCTCTCGGGCAGCCTTAACGACGAGGGGGCCAAAGCTGATGTTTGGTACAAAATGTCCATCCATTATATCGCAGTGTATCCAATCGGCTCCGCCCTGAACTGCTTGATCAATGTCGTGGCCAAGTTTCGTAAAATCGGCTGCCAGAATAGATGGTGCAATGATAGGCATGATGGATGTTAAGGTTTGTTGTTATCCTTATGATCAGATGTTTGCAGACTATCGTGCTGGGTAGAATCGATAATTACAGGAGCAGATTCACGTACCTCCTGGGTCTTTGCAGGTTCAGAAATTACTAAATCAACGGTAGAACCTTCCCTCAGGCTATCCTGACCTGATGGTGAAAAACCAAGCACATGGTTCGGTTCAACGGTGGATGATGGCTGATAGCTAATCGTTCCGGTTCGCAACCCGACATCACGAATATGACTCTGTGCTTCAGACAGACGCATTCCTACTAAATCCGGAATCTTAACCATGTTTATGCCCAGACCATCACTCACTGTCAGGCTTATAACAGTGCCACGATCAACAGGCGTTCCTCCATCGATTGATTGCCGTATGACGGTATTTTTGAATGGGGAGGAGATGTAAGACACCTGTCCCATATTCAAACCATAATTTTTTAGCTGAAGTTTAGCATTGCGCAGGGACATATTTTCAACATCAGGCACAATGACTTTGGGTACACTCGATGTGTTAATCGTCAGATAGATCTTGCGATCGGGCTTCACAATCTGGTTTGCCGTCGGGTTCTGGTCGATCACATAATCCGGCGGGTATGCGGCGTTATACCGGCGATCAATCACGGTATCGCGCAGCCCGTCATTGATCAACAGTTTCCTGGCCTGCGTGATGGATATACCTCTTACATCAGGGACGGTTTGTCCTTCGTCGTATTTGGTATAGGCCGGCATAATCCAGTCGTTAAGGATGACGAGAAAGACGCTACCCACAGCAACAATTGCCAGCAGAAGAAGATAAAATCGAATATCGGTCAAAACTCTTTTTAACATACAGTATATGTTGCTTAAGGATCTATTAAAATCCAAAAACTAATTTAGCACCCATGCCGTTGGATTCAACATGAACGTTCCGTGCGCGTAGTTTAGTAGTAATGAAAGCGTCAAATGCCGAAACAAAGTGGTTTATAATCGTAATGGTAAGCACATTTGTTGCCATCCGGTACTTATTGTTATACCTGTCGGCCATGCCGGCACCCTGGTTGAAAAATGCGGGCATGCCTTCGGTGCCCCATACTACTGAGCCCGGATCCGAGTTAAAATCCTTCCAGCCCGGTGCAAATTGAAAATACTTACTCATCAGTTCATAGTACTGTTGTGACCCATATTCCGGCATGTTATGTGAAAACGCAACACCGGACGTTCCATTGTAGTACGTGATGTTTTCAAGATCATGCAACTTCTGGAGGTTAACACGATTCCAGTCCTCATGCGTATATGTTGCTCCTGTTGATAAATCAGCTCCGTTATTGGCCAATGAGTTTACGCTGATCTGGTCATCCGGAAAAAAGTGATTATGATATTTTACAAGATATGTAGCGTAATTGACTACACTCCAGTTATTATCGGCAAACTGGATGTATTTTTCCTCGAGATTGTGTCCCTGGTTGTGTAAATGAAAATGGGCGTAAAGGGTGATTGCCTCCACTGCAGTGAACAACCCGGTTTTGATCCACTGACGATGCGCAGCCTGTCCGAGTCCGGGCACTAACGCTGATGACAGAAATGAAAGTCCTGCATTCTCACCGACAGTATTGTAGAAAAAGTTGGGTTTCTTACCGGAATCAACCTGCTGGTCAAACCCGAGAAAGTGGTTGAATGGGAAGGCATTCACATATGAAAGCTCACCCGGTTTCAGCGGTTTAGGTGCTTCCTGTCTGCGAATGACTACAGACTGTGCACTCGCTGTACCACCAACCAGCGGCAATGCCACTATTAGAGTGAGAATAAAATAAACTGAGGGTTTACGCATTTTCATATCGATATTGAATCGAAAATAATAGAATGGTACGCTTTACATGTCAAAATCAAAAAGAAGTCCGAAGTAAAATAACATGTGGCGACCATATGATACCTTGTTGGTTCCGGTGTTTGTGATGAATTCGTCCGGAAGATTCACATTAAACTTGTTCAGCCCATACGCCCCGCTAAAGAAAAAACGCGTTGGAAACAGGTAGCTGGAATTCATACTAACACGTAATTCGGCTCCAACACCTGTTTTTAGATTGTTTCCGATATCCAGCGGTCCACGCCATCCGTTACCGGTTTCCATAAAGAAACGGCCGTAGATTTTGTCGATAGTATAACGTCCAACTTGTTTATTAATCCCTGTTAGCAGAGGCACGTTGTAAGCTAATGTGGCATATGCCGTTGTATTGCCACCAATTGCAAAATAGGGATAACTGCGCATACCGGGAAATCCTCCGATGTAATCTTGGAAGAAATAATCACTCGGATTATTGAAGTAGGTGAAGAAACGGGTATCGAGATCCATCGTTTCACCCAGGGCCTTAAACCCGTACCGGATTTTAGCTTCGACAGATTGGTTGTTGTACGTCTGATAATTAGGAGACAGAACCCCATCCTTGATGTCATAATTATTCAGCAGTTTACTGGGTTGATAACGATAGCGAAGCTCGCCACGTACGCCGAGAGGTGCAATGTCATCATTACGATAGGGCTGTTCAAGATCAAAAATATAAGCAGCTGTCAAACCGGAACCGATGAAATATTGAGACGAACTGCTCGCCAGGTATTCACGGTATTCTTTCGAATAAAACGATTTCGTTGTAACAGTATACGGTGAATAGGTCGCACCGAGTTCGATCATGTTCCATTTGTCAATTTTACTGCGCAAATAGAAATCAGCTTCCCAGATGTCGTATGCGATATCAACTTTTGTTGTATCCGGAAGTCGGGAGACGCTGGGAAACTCCTGGATAGACAATCCGTTTTTTACGTTACGACGCAAGCTGTAGAGTTCGACAGATACGGTCGGGGACCATCGCTTTTTAATGAAAGGAAGTCCGCGGTATTCTGCGATCAGGAAGAGGTCGCGATCGAGATCGATCAGCCGGGCGGGGGAGATGAAATCACCAATTCCGGATGCATTAACAGATCCGAGTCCAAATAGAGCTCCGCCATACAACGAAAAACGGTTCAGGACATCGTGCGAGGCCATATAAAAGCCGACTTTACTATCTCTCCACAGATTCTGCCCCAAACGTCCTAAGTGTCCGTGTGTGATAAGCTCGCCGTTTGGTCCTTCAGGACGAGCATAATTATCGAAACGAACAACCGGGAAGAAACTGAATGATGTAAACGTATCGTGGTATGAATACAGCGACCGCTGATTGGTTTCACATCGTGTGTTGATATCAAACTTGTACGTTCCGGTATCCGCCTCGGCAATGATCGATTTATTGAACGTCTGCAGATCTCTGTCGTCGAAATGGTTCAGTCCGATATAATCTGCATTTTTAGGAGTTTTTACTTTTGAAAACGGCGGTTTATGATACGTTCCGAATGTGGGATCATCATCAGGGATTTTAGTCAGTGATATTTTGAATCCATCCGCCATGTATTCCGAATAGGCCAGTTGTCCCTTGCTATTTACCGTTGGTTCGAATGCTCCACCCAAAACGCTTGTGATCTGTTGCGTTTGTCCGGTTTTTATATTCATCCGGTAGATGTTGAAGATATCATCCGGATTCGAGGAGTAGTACAGGTATTTGCCGTCAGGTCCCACCGAAGGATCCCGATAATCGATAGAATCATTCACCATAAGCGGCGATGCTTTTCCGGTTTTCATGTCATATCGATAGATACCGCGACGTCCAAGGTTTGAAGCTGCATAAAAGATCGAAGCCCCGTCTTTTGCCCAAACTGGGTTATAGAGTTGTTCTCCGTCATTGAATTTCAACAAGGTTTGGATGGAGTCGGTCTTTGTATCAAGAGTGACAAGATTCAGTGTAGCATCGTGTTGCTGAACCGCCACCAGAAGTTTTCCGTCGGGCGACCAATTAGGCTCGCTGATTCGTGCACTGTGCGTCAGGCGATGGTCTTTCTTTGTATCAAGATTATAGATAAAGATATCCTGGTAATATTCGCCGTAGGGATTATTGGTATGCTGGCTGTAGGCGATCTTCTTGCCATCAGGGGAGAAGGAGAATTTCGCGGCATCAGGCTTTATCTTCGGAACGATGGGGAAACCATAGGTATCGGTATTGTCACGCGTCTCACGCAGTTTCAGAGCGTCTGGGATCAGTGCTGCAGAAGAGCTGTCTGCCATATTCTTGAGAATGAGACTTACGGTATAGGTATCACGACCTTTGTTGGACAGATAGGCAAGTTGGTTGCCATCCGGTGAAAACTGAGGTGAGAGGTTATAGAATCCTTTTTTCTCGAGTGTATCGCTTTTCGAAAACGTCAGATCGCTTATGCCTTCTTTATATTCTGTTTTCAGGCTGTCGACCCACTGGTCGTAAACCTTATACCCATCAATGCCGGTGGCCAATTTAATCGCTTTTGAAATATCGCTGACACCGGTTTCAGATAGAGCATGAGTGATTTTGTAGAGTACATCTTCGCCAAAACGATAGGCCAGATAGCGTGTGAAGCCAAAGCCCTGGTTATACACAACTTCACGCTCAATGCTGGTTTTAGAGCTGAACGTACCCATTTGGGTCAGAGACAACATCGAACCGTTGAGCACGCGGGTTCGCACAATCATGTCGCGCTGGCTGTCCCAGAGATCATAATGCAGTCCTTCACGCTGGAACTGTGCCGTCCCTTCAGCCAGCCAGGCCGGTACCGAAACGCTTGCAAAAGGCAGGGTTATGACACCATTGGGATAGCCGTATAGAACATCTGGCCGGCGAACATTTTCATAGGAGAGCCACTGGAAATAAATTGCCGGGACATGTCTGCTGCGTTTCATGGCAGCCTGTATCTGGACCATGTGCGTGAATTCGTGTGAGATCACATTGCGGAACCAGTTATGAGTGCCCCGTAACGGCATGTCGAGTGCCGGGACCCATATATCAATCATGTTGTCGAAGAAGTAGGAGGCACCGTTTGAATAATCTTCGCGGTCGTGAAGCACGATGCTGATTCGTGAATCCGGCTTATGATGATAGAGCGATGTGATGGGACCGTACACTTCTTCTGCAACACGCGAGACAACCTGAGCCGACCTGCTGTTCCCTTTCTGAAAATGGATCAGGAAGTGAGGGCTCTGGATGGTGTACCACTTAATGTTGTTGTACGGGTAATCATAGTAATAGGGATCATCCTGCGCGGCAGCAGACTGAACAAAAAATCCACCCAGGATGATCAATCCGAGTATAAAAAGTGATATGTCTTTGATCCTTTTTCGCATCAATGTATCACTGCAATTTTAACAAGTTTACTTCCTGATCGTGAGCCATCACTTGCATGAACACGAGCATAATAAGCTCCATTACCCCACTGGCTGGTCATCAACTGGATTTCTGATGGTATACCAGCGCTCGTTCTCAAGTGTTTCTGGTACAGCATACGCCCGCTCATCGTAATGATGGTTATGGACACGTCGGCAGCCTTGCTCGTCTGAACGCGCAGATGAGTCATCTGATCAGCCGGATTTGGCCAGTTGTACGTCTCATCAACATTCAAGAGAGCCGCTGAAGCCGAACTGGAGGGCTTTCCAAGATCAAATGAATAGATCTTATTATACTTTCCGTTACCATACAAACTGCCCCAGGATGGATTCCCGGATTTGGGAAACGACCAGGCTTTGACATCTCCGGCCGGACTGATGGCATAAAGAGTGTGATTATAAAAAACGGGTTCTATCGGAGTACTTGTTGAATCAGACAGTCCACCCACATAAAGCGGAAAACCAGGCAACTCCTGCATGCGTTGATTGTATCCGTGAATGACATACGAAACACTATCAACAGCGCCAATCAATATCCCTGATCCTTCACTTCCATCGATGTTTACAACAAGCGGTGTTCCGGTAAAATGGGAGCCGGAGGGAGCATTGATCGGGAACGAATTCAAAAATGAACCATTAGGGTTGAGCGCCTCAAGGGTGTTGTCCGTCTTATTTACATATACCAGGTCCATGGTTCCATCACCGTTGAAATCAACGAGTGCAGGCCAATCAAGTGAGATCCCATCAACAGGTTTCAAAGTCTGTGATGAGTTAAACAGGTCGGAATTCTGATTTGGACTGATATATTCAAAGCTGTTATCCAACAAGGCAAAGAATGCAGAGGTTGTAGCATTAATCTGCAAGGCACCGCTATACAGACGTTCACTATTTGGGAGAGATTCATTGTAGCTATTGTCAGAAAGCGATAGTGAACTCTGATCAATTATGGAATAGAGACCATTAATTTCTTTTGATTGCTGGTTTTGACCGGCTTTTGTTAGTGTCGTGCCGTCAGAAGCCAGCAACTCTTTATTGGTGAAATCAACCTGCAGCGTGTCGCCATTTTCTGAACTTATCAGAGCCGGAACAGAAGTGATATTTGAGTTCTTCCAGGCTTTGGTCCATTGACCATTTTCGAGTTTCCACGCTTCTGTTGGATGCGTACCCGTACCAGTCTCCCGGCCAAGAACTAACTGGTTGCTTATGAAAGGTTGTTGCGGGTAAGGAAATTGAAAATCTGTAAGATCACCCCGTTGATTGCCTGACAATTTAATGGAATAAACGGACTTGAAAGAAGGAGCTATCAAAAAAGTATCCTGAGCTGATGCGAATATCTGAAGTCCGAGCGGATATGGATTATTGAAACCCGCACTATTTCCCATTCCGTCCGGCAAAGGTGTAGAAGGAGTCAAGGTAGTTTTTTTGAACCAGGAAGCAGCGGCTGATTTGGCGCGAAACGTAGCCACAGGCTGACTACCCGAGAAATCATAAAATTCAAAAAATGTCGGGCTTCCGGTATTGCTGCGGTTATTGGGGCGAGTGTCATCAGCAAAACGGTTTTGATACAATCTAAGCGTGTCGCCTGCTTCGGTGATGACCGATGAATTGTTATCCTTCCACCAGAAATCAAATGGAGTGCCTGTTGCGGCATCCTGGAAGAAAAGGTTGGGGATACTGCGCCCGATATCCTGGGATCCGTCAGCTTCCATAAGATTGACTCCCTTGCGGTCCGGGTTATTATTAATGGCATCATCCGATTCTTTGCGTTGTATCACACCGTCATCGATGTGCCAGATAAGCTGCCCGCCCATCAACAGGATATCATCCTGGGTACCAACTTCGTTATCCGGCCCGACGTCCACGCCGCCCGGCAACGCCCAATCATAATTATTAACGCCGGTCACAGTACCGGTCTTTAACTCGGAAAGGATGCTGTCGGGATAGGAGTTATTAAAATAGGCGTTATTGTCACTGATATGCTGAACGATCTCGGTGCCGTCTGGCTGCTGAATATTGATATCAAGACCGTTTTTTGAAGGATCCCGATACCGGTTTTCTACGAGGAAATATTCACCGCGTGAGATATCGTACCGGGCCACACTATTGTCTTCGTGAAGAGAGGAGGCCGGGAGATTGATTGCATTTGTGTCGGCCAGGGAAATATTGAATGAATTGGTCCAGCCCAATCGCAGTTTCTCCCATGCCGACGGCTCCGGCGGAAACAGGCCGCGATACGCGAAGAAACCTGCGGGATCCATCAATCCAAACTGGCCTATTCCGGACTCACCGCTGCTTGTATTGTAGAGATCGGGCAGTCCCAGGTAGTTTCCGATAGTAGCGCAGAGGAGTCCGTTAATAGAAAATTCTACGAGATAACGTGTATCGGCGATATCTGTCGCCAAGTGTGACTCGGTTTCCGGCATGATAGCCGAATTTGTAATCCCGAAACCATTATTGCCGACGGGGAAACCGCTAAACCCGGACTGATTTAACAGTCTGCCAAGATTATTCTGATCGAGAAAAATAGAAGGGATGTCCTGCGGGGTGTGGTCGAGCGAAGTACCCCGGAAATCGAATTCACGGCCGGTCCCTGCATGAAATATTACAAATACAGTATGTTCGGGATCCAATCCGCTGGTATCAAATCCCCCCGATTGTTGAACCGCGCTCCAGGTATCACGCACGAGGTCTGCGAGTTTATAGTTTTGTGAATTGTCGTCACCAAGCGGACTGTAAGCCTCCATCTTGTTATCCAACTGGTACACTTTGGGAAGCAGCATATAGTTGACATTCAGCTTGCCGCCGGAGACCGTTTCAAAATAATTTTTTGCGAATTTCAGATGAGCTCTGAAATATGACTGGTTGTGCGGCAGGGGATCAATCGTAACATCATCAGCAGAAAAAAAAGTGGAGGCATTGGTATCAACGATAGATGTGTTGAAGAGCCCGTTGCCACTTGTATATGGATTGTCATCTGGCTGGAATGAGACCATAACGGCAACGATAGTCAGAGTGCCCGTACCTCTCACGGACTGTTGTGTCTCTACTTTATACGGATGAGGTTGATAGACAAGCTGATTAGCCGATTGCGCTCGTATGTCAATAACTGTAAAAAAAAGCAGAAGTAGCACAGCGATTGTACTACTTCTGCTCCAAAACCAAGCAATTCCCATTCAGGCCGTCGTATGCATTATCTCGTTAAAAATTCAGGAGCAATGAAAATCTTATCGTGTCGGATAGCGGGTTATCCTGTTTGATAGTATAAATGTAGCTGAAATCTACGCCAAATATATTATATCGCAAACCGGCACCAAAGGTTAGATATTGGCGTCCGCCATTTTTGGGGGATTCATAGAAATAACCGGTTCTTACGGCAAACTGATTGTTATACCAATATTCAATACCGGTACCGATCATCAGCTGGTCCATAAGTGAAAGGTTTACGTAGTTTTGACCATCAAAACGGGTGTATGATCCCCACGAATTGAAGAGACCGTCCAGGATCCCTTTGCTGTATCCGGCCGTATCCTTGCGTGCAATAATCTTGGATACATCATTTGCAATGGTGATGGTGTTGTAGCCATCCTGATCGAGTTCCATGGTGTACGACCATCCAACACGTAATTCTGTCGGCAGCGGGTCTTTCTGGGGATTATCCGTGTACTGAATCGCGGGACCAATATTCGACAAATTGGCTCCGGCACTGAAACGCGCACGGCGATTTAGCACAGTAAACACATCGGTTCGATAGAGTCCGGCAATATCAACGCCAATACTGGTTCCGTTTTTGGCGCGCTGTTCACCTACGATGGTATTGGTTGGAACAAGATCACTGTAGATATAGCGCATTCCGGTACCGAGAGCGAAGTTCTTACTGACTTTAAAACCGTAAGAAACACCCACGGCAAGTTCATAACTGCGAAATTCACCGGTTACGTTACCCTGTTCGTCGGTTTTAGTCTGTTTACCGAGATTAAGAAATGTTACGCCGCCACCAAACGTGCCGATGCCATCGACGTAGTATTTCCCAACGAGATAATCGTAAAAGAGATCGGTATGGAATTTAGGCAGCCAGTTGGAGTGAGTGATGCTTATTTGGTTTCCTTTCTGGTAGGCCAGTCCGGCCGGGTTCCAGAAAATAGCATATGCGTTGTCAGCAATGGCCACATTTGCATTCCCCATACCCGCACCACGGGAATCGGGCTCAATCTGCAAAAATGGAACAGCTGTCGCACTTACTTGTGCCTTAGCAGGCAAGCTTATCAGGATGATCGCTGATAGTACAAGCAGATATTTGATGGATGTTTTCATGATTGACTACTGATGCTTGGTTTTTGTTTGGTTAAAATCTTAAATCTGGTTAGTGAATGATGACCAGCTTATCGATGCGGTCTTGTGTTTGTGTGCCCGAATCAGTTTGGACCTTCACTTTTACAGAATACAAATACGTTCCGGTTGCAAGCCGGTCGTTGTCGTCGTCCCGACCAGACCACTCGATACTCGCATACGGAGAATTGCTCACGATTCCATCCCTGTCAATATGAGCCACAGGACGGCCGCTGAGCGTGTAAATCCGAATATGAATATCCAATGGTATTCCGGGTTGATTATGCTCGATGATAAAACGTGTCTGGTTATTCATTGGATTCGGAAAGTTGTAGACACGTCGAACTGTCAGGTGATCGCTGTTGGCGACCTTAAAAGAAATTGATGACTGCGAGGGATTATTGTACACGTCCCACGCACGAAGATTCAGGTGATAATCACCTTCCGGAAGGCTGTTAAACCGGTATTGTATTTTCCCACTGGTAAAATTATCGAGATTACTCGTGTAGAAGTCATTTAAAACGATTGTACGGTCCGGTTTATTGGGGCTCGTGAGCTGAGCAATAAGTTCATGTCCAACTCCAGTGCCCGTCGTA
>Ga0114931_10009678_pt1 | contig 11526 bp, 11 predicted proteins | sample 2SBtaG_FD_89579 | JGI IMG/M metagenome (GOLD analysis project Ga0114931, IMG submission 89579) | Deep subsurface microbial communities from Kolumbo volcano to uncover new lineages of life (NeLLi) - 2SBTROV14_V59a metaG | ecosystem: Environmental > Aquatic > Marine > Volcanic | place: Kolumbo...
GCCGCCGGCCCGTCGATCGTCATCTTCGGCCTGACCTGCGGTTTCGCGGGCATCGACCTGCTGATGACCCTGACGCCGCACTGGTACAGCACGATGTGGCCGGTCTACTTCTTCGCCGGCTGCACCGTCGCGATCTTCGCCCTGCTGGTGCTGGTGCCGATGGCCCTGCAACGCGCCGGGCTGGTGAAGAACTCGATCACCACCGAGCACTACCACGACGTGGGCAAGCTGCTGTTTGCCTTCACCTTCTTCTGGGGCTACGTCGCGTTCTCGCAGTTCATGCTGGTCTGGTACGCCGACCTGCCCGAGGAGACGGTCTGGTTCAAGATCCACATGTTCGACTCGGCGATGACCGCCAACGGCCATCTGATCGACTGGGTCAACTGGAAGTGGCTGAGTGGCCTCCTGTTGCTGGGCCACTTCTGCTTCCCGTTCATGGCCCTGCTCAGCCGTGAGACCAAGCGGCAGCGCTGGCTGCTGGGCCTCCTGGCGGCGTGGATGCTGCTGATGCACCTGGTCGATCTCTACTGGATCATCATGCCGTCGTACGACATCAACGCGTACCTCGTCGAGGGCGCGCACCTGTACACATGGGGCATCTCCAAGCTCCTGTTCATCGACCTCGCCGCGGTGGTCGGTGTCGTCGGAATCTTCGTCGCGGTCGCAGCCAAGGCAGGCCAGCGAGTCAACCTGGTCCCGACCAAGGACCCGGCTCTGCCCGAGTCCCTGGCCTTCGAGAACTACTAAGCGGCAGCGGAGATCGTCATGGAAGGCAAACGCAAAGCCCCCGACAAGCTCAGTCTCGTCAACATCGTCACGGTCGGCGTCGTCGGCTCGCTGCTGGTGTGGGTGAGCATCATCGCGCTCCAGGCCTACTACAAGAACACCCTCGACGCGGAAGAGGAGCAGCGCCTGGTCGAGGGCCAGGGCATCGCTCTGCGCGACACCCGCGCCGAGGAGTCGGCCAAGATCAACCACTACGCCACCCGCCCCGATGCCATTCGCAAGAAGAACGTCGTCGTCATCCCGGTCGACCGGGCGATGCAGCTGGTGGTCGACGAGTTGATGCAAAACCCCAAGGCGTCGACGACCCCGGACGTCGGCTCGCAGGATCAGCCCACGCTCCAGGCGACTCCGCCGTACAAGGCGGTTCCGCCGCCTGCGGCGACTCCGGCTCCGGCGCCCACGGCTCCGGCCCCGGCCGACGGTGCGGCGACGCCCGCTCCGGCGCCAGCGACGCCCGCTCCGGCCCCGGCCGCGAGCGGCGGCAGTACCCCGAAGCCCAACCCCACTGGAGATGCCAATCCGTAACGCAAAGCGCCTCGCCGGCGCTGGCCTGCTCGCGGCCGTGGTGGCCCTTTCGTCCGCCGCGGCACATGCGGCGGGTGTGCGCCCAGAAGACCAGATCAGGGACACCAAAGAGAAGGCCCCCCGCCAGCTCGAGGGCGTCGGGCTGACCGAAAAATCAGGCGCCCAGCTGCCGCTCGACACGCCCTTCGTCGACGAGAACGGCAAGGCAGTGAAGCTGGGCGACTATTTCAAGACCGGGTTGCCGGTCATCCTCACGCTGAACTACTCCGACTGCCCGATGCTGTGCGGGGTGATGCTCGACGCGCTCACCCGGTCGATCATCGAGATCCCGGAGACCGACGGCATCATCAAGATGGCGCTGGGGCAGCAGTTCTCCATGATCACGGTCAGCCTCAACCCCAAGGAGACGCCCAAGAAGGCCAGCCACACCAAGGCCGGCTACATCCAGCGTTTCGACAAGGGCTTGCGGCCCGATGCCAAAAACGGCTGGCATTTCTTGACCGGCAAGCAGAAGGACATCAAAGCCGTCGCCGACGCGGTCGGCTTCGGCTATCGCCACCGGGTCAAGGAGGACGACTACCTGCACCCGACCGTGATCATGGTCCTGTCGAGCAAGGGCAAGGTGATGCGTTACATCAACGGCATCGAGTACGGGCCCAAGCTACTTACCGAGTCGTTGACCTCCGCCGGCAACGCGACTCCGCAGGAGTCGGCCGGATTCGTTCTCTCCTGCTTCCACTACGAAGCCAAGGCCGGCAGTTACGCCGCCATGGGTCAGCACCTGATGTCCTACGTGGCCGGGGCGTTCGCGTTCCTGCTGTTCGCCGCCATCGCCGCATGGCACTTCATCAAGAAGAAGAAGGCCCGTTCTGGAGTCTGAGGCATGTTGAGCTCACTTACCTCGCTGTTGCAACTGGCGCCGCAGGCCGCGGCCAAAGCCGCGGCCGCCGCCAAAGGGGTGAAGGTGCCCACGCCGGACGCCCTGACCCATCACGGCACCTTCTGGATGCCGGAGCAGGCCAACTCGTTCGCACACGAGACCGACTGGATGTTCTACGGCATCCTCGGCCTGAGCGCGTTCTGCTTCTTCGGCATCACGTTCGCGGTCGTCTACTTCACGTGGAAGTACCGCGCCCGGCCGGGCAACATGAAGGCGCAGCCGTCGATTTTGCACAACGATGGCCTCGAGGTCACCTGGACGCTCATCCCGTCGATCATCGTCGTCATCATCTTCGTCCTCGGCTGGCGCGGCTACGTCAACATGGCGACGCCGCCCAAGAACGCCCTCGAGATCAAGGTCATCGCGCAGAAGTGGGACTGGTTCTTCGAGTACAAGGTCGGCCCCTCGGCATCGTTCACCGACACCGAGCTGCACGTGCCGATCGACCGGCCCGTGCGCCTGACCATGACGTCGAAGGACGTCATCCACAGCTTCTACGTCCCCGCCTTCCGCATCAAGCAGGACGTGGTGCCGGCCCGCTACACCCACCTGTGGTTCAAGGCGATCAGGGCGGGTGAGTACCGCCTGACCTGTGCCGAATACTGCGGCGAGGGCCATTCCACGATGAAGAACAAGGTCGTCGTCGAGCCCCCGGGCGGCTACGAGCTCTACCTGGAGAGCAAACAGGAAGAGCTGGACACGATGCCGCCCATCGAGCTGGGCAAGAAGACCTACCAGCTGTGCAAGCCGTGCCACTCGACCAACGGCATCCGCGGCAACGGTCCCAGCTTCCAGGGCATCTGGGGCACCCAGGTCGAGATGTCCGACGGCTCCAAGGTGTTGGTCGACGAGAACTACATCCGCGAGTCGCTGATGGATCCGACCGCCAAGATCGTGAAGGGCTTCGCGCCCATCATGCCCACCTTCAAGGGCACGCTCCGCGACAAGCAAATCGACGGAATGATCGCATTCATCAAGTCCCTGGCGAAGTAACGGGACCGGAGACGCGCCATGTACATGGGTAACGAAGCGCCAACGCAAAAGAGCTTTCGCGACGTAAAGAAGGGCATCAAGTCGTGGCTGGTCACGCTCGACCACAAGCGGATCGGCATGATGTATCTGACTGGCATCCTGGCGTCGCTCATCCTCGGGGGCAGCTTTGCGCTGCTCCTGCGGTTCGAGCTGTTCGAGCCGGGCGGCCAGTTCCTCACCAAGCAGCAGTACAACGAGCTGTTCACCCTGCACGGCGCGGTGATGATCTTCCTCGTCATCGTGCCGGGCATCCCCGCGGCGCTGGGCAACTTCGTCTTGCCCATGCAACTGGGCGCCCCCGACGTGGCGTTTCCGCGCCTCAACTTGATCAGCTTCTACCTGTGGATCATCGGCGCGATCCTCATGCTCATCACCCTGTTCGCCGGCGCCGTGGATACCGGCTGGACCTTCTACACGCCGTACAGTTTGCAGACATCGACAGCTGTCGTGCCCGCGGTCCTGGCGGTGTTCATCCTCGGGTTCAGCTCGATCTTCACCGGACTGAACTTCATGGTGACCATCCACAAGTTCAAGCCGCAGGGGATGGGCTGGTTCAAGATGCCGCTCAACCTGTGGGCGCTGTACGCCACCGGGCTGATCCAGGTACTGGCCACCCCGGTCCTGGGTATCACCGTCCTCTTGCTGTTCGTCGAGCGCGTGATCCACATCGGCATCTTCGACCCGACCATCGGCGGTGACCCGGTGCTGTTCCAGCACTTCTTCTGGTTCTACTCGCACCCGGCGGTCTACATCATGATCCTGCCGGCCATGGGTGTGGTCTCCGAGTTGATCTCGGTCCACGCGCGCAAGCACATCTTCGGCTACCGCTTCATCGCCTACTCCAGCCTGTCGCTGGCGCTGCTCAGCTTCCTGGTCTGGGGCCACCACCTGTTCGTGTCGGGCCAGTCGCGCCTGGCGACCATGGTCTTCTCGGCGCTCACCTTCACCGTCGCAATTCCGTCGGCCATCAAGGTCTTCAACTGGACAGCGACGCTGTACAAGGGATCGATCCGCCTGAACGCGCCGATGCTGTACGGGCTGTCGTTCATCCTCTTGTTCACCATCGGCGGACTGACGGGTCTGTTTCTCGGCACCCTGTCCATCGACGTCCACCTTCACGACACCTACTTCGTCGTCTCCCACTTCCACTACGTGATGATGGGCTCGACGCTGGTCGCCTTCCTCGGCGGTATCCACCACTGGTGGCCGAAGATGTCCGGCCGCTGGTACCCGCGCCGCACCGCCCGGGCCTGCGCTGTGGGCGTCTTCTTCGGCTTCAACCAGACCTTCCTGCCGCAGTTCGTGCTGGGCTCGCGTGGCATGCCTCGCCGGTACTGGGACTATGACCCGCAGTTCACTCTGTTGCACCAGCTGTCCACCATCGGCGCCGTCATCCTGGGCATCAGCCTGTTCATCACCGTCTGCTACCTGCTGTGGTCCTGGTTCAAGGGCAAGCCGGCGTCGTCCAACCCGTGGGGCGCCAGCACCCTGGAGTGGGCGCAGCCGTCGCCACCGCCGCTCTACAACTTCGAGGAACCGGTGGACGAGATCCCCGAGCTCTACGACTACGACGACCTCGAGTACGACGAGGCGACCCAAAACTGGGTCCGCAACCCACCGGTCAAGGCCTAGATTTCGATGTCACACGCTGCAGATCATCACGGCGGCTCGCCGTTCATCCAGCACCACTTCGACGACGCGGGACACCAGTTCCAGACCGGCAAGCTGGGCATCTGGCTGTTCCTGGTCACCGAGATCCTGTTCTTCTCGGGCCTGTTCGTCGCGTACATCCTCTACCGGGCTCAGCACCCGGAGATCTTCGAGTACGCCCACCGGTACCTCGACAAGTTCTGGGGCGCGGTCAACACGGCGGTGCTCATCTGCTCGAGCCTGACGGCAGCGTGGGCGGTGCGCGCGGCGCAGAAGAATCAGAAGCGCCTGCTCACCTTCTGCCTCGGCTTCACCGTGCTGGCTGCGTTTGGCTTCCTCGGTATCAAGGCCCACGAGTACCACCACAAGTGGGAACACGGCACGCTGTGGGGCTGCCGCTTCGTGCCGGACGAGGATCCGCACGGCAAGGCGCTCAAGCCGGTGCTGCCAGCCCCGGGCTGCGCCGCCGAAGGCTTCACCGCGCCCAAGCCGGTGCCGGGCAAAGTGTACGACGGCGAGCTGCCGCCGCCCAACACCGGCATGTTCTTCTCGGTCTACTTCGGCATGACCGGCCTGCACGGCATCCACGTGCTCATCGGCTCGTTCATCTTCATCTGGCTGTTCCTACGATCGAGACGGGGAGACTTCGAACCCGACTACTACGGTCCTGTCGACTACGCGGCGTTGTACTGGCACCTGGTCGACATGATTTGGATCTACCTCTTCCCAATGCTCTACCTGATCCACTAGGAGAACTTTCGTGGCCACCGCAACCGCAAAAGCCGCTGAGCACGGACACGAGGGCGAGCCCGAGCACAATGGGCTCGGGCACGTCGCCTCCAAGAAAGTGCTCCTGAGCACGGGGATCGCGCTACTGATCTTCACCCTGCTGACCGTGATGGCCAGCTGGGTCGACTTCGGCAGCAGCCAGGCGAGCCTGGTCGTCGCCTTGCTCATCGCCAGCGTGAAGGCGTCGCTCGTGGCGATGTTCTTCATGCACCTTCGCTACGACAAGCCGTTCCACACCGTCATCATCATCGGTGGTCTGCTGGCGGCGATGTTATTCGTGGGCTTCACCTTCATGGACGGCAACCAGTACCAGTCGGATGTCTGCGCCCACACCGGACAGGACTGCGTGATCTGGCACGACGCGATCAAGAAGGTGGACGTCGAGAACGAGAAGCTCGAGGCGTCCGAGGCCAAGGCCGCGAAGGAAGGTGCCGCCGCGCCCGCGCCCGCTGCTCCGGCCGGCGCCGCCGCGCCCGCGCCGGCCGCACCCGAGGGTGCCGCCGCGCCCGCGCCCGCTGCCCCGGAGGGCGCCCCCGCGCCCGCGCCGGCCAAGCCCGAGGGCGCCGCCGCGCCCGCTGGCCCGGAAGGCGCCGCCGCGCCCGCGCCGGCCGCACCCGAGGGCGCCGCCGCGCCCGCGCCGGCCAAGCCGGACCCGGCGCCCGCCGCCCCGGCCGGGCCCGCCCACTGAAATCGGCTTCCCCTCCCCGACCGCCCCTCCCTTCGCGCACCCACCGCGCTCTGGCGTACGAGATGGCGTTCCAGACCGACGTCACCGAACGGGTCAAGGCGGCCTCCCGCGAGCACGACGTCCGGCCGCCGGCGATGCTGCACCAGCTGGTGCTGGCTCACTCGCCCGCGCAGTAGGCGTGGATCATGGTGTCCGGCGGAACCACGTCGTTGGTCGGGTAGTAGATCTCGACCTCCAAGTGCTGCGGCGTGGCCGCGCAGGCGGCCTCGTTCTCGGCCAACTGGTAGCAGGGCAAGTTGGAGGACGACTCGGGGCTGCCGGGGTTGTCGCACTCGCCCAAGCTGCGGTGGTGCTCGTCGGGGCCGCCCGGATTGCGCACCTCGGCGATCGCGCACTCGGCCTGCACGCCCGGCGCTACCGGATCCTGGTCGGCCAGCATCCCATGGATGCACCGCCCCTTTAGCGAGCGCTTCATCCAGTCGGCGATCTCCTGCACCTCGCCCGACAGGTCGTCGTCGCAGATGGTCGCGGTGTAGTGGTTGTTGAACTGTTCGAAGAAGCTCTGCAGGCGGATCGGCGGCACCGCGGCCGGCTGCTCGTCGGCGCCGTTGCACACGGGCACGTCGCCGCAGGAGTACATCAGGCACGGGTCGCCCTGGGCATCCTGGGTGACCAACACCGGTGAGGTGTCGCCGACGATGCCGGCGACCAGGATGTCGCTGTCGAACTGCTTGAGCCCCTTGAGGAAGCTGACGTAGCTCGACACGTCGGGCATGTACGGCGAGTCCGTTCGCGGCGCGCACGAGTTGCGCTGACCGGGCGCCCGCGCCGGCGCGCCGTTGTCGCAGGTGACCCCGTACTCGAAGCAGCGGAACGATTTCACCGGCCCCAGGTCGGTGCCCGCCGGCCCGGTTCGCTCGAACATGGCCGGATCCGTGGCCGAACAGTCGTCCTCGTCGCTGATGATGATCACCGCCAGGCGCGCGTTCGGTCGCAGGAAGCCGGCGTTGTCCGGACGCGAACCGTCGAGCGCCCGCTTCATCGACTCGAGCGGCTGCTCGAAACCGCAGCCGTCCTTGCCCAGCTGAGCAATGCACGAAAACGTGTCTTCGAGCGTGCTCGAGTAGTTGGTCGTGCCGTCAATGTTGGAGATGTACAGGTCGTTCGGGGGCGAGCAGCCGGCGACGCGCGGCGTGTTCTGCAGAATGCCGTTGTCTCCGTTTCCCGGACAGGCGTAGCTTCCGGCGCCGACGTCGGTGGAAACCACGCCGATGTGGATGTTGGGCAGGCCGTCCTCGAGCGACTCCAACGCCTGCGCGATGCGCACGAAGTTCGTCGCAAGCGACGTCTGCTCGGCGAGCATCGAGAAAGAGTTGTCGATGACGAACAAGATGTCGAGGTCCGGGTTCTGCACCACGGGAAACTCGGTCTGTTCTTCGACGGACGTACCGGGACTGACGGCCGCGACGGGCCGATCGATGCAGCCGCTCGAGATCACGAGGCACGCGGCCGCACACAGGGAGATGCGCATGGCTGGCTCCTTTCTATTTCGGTGTGTGGCCGCGAGCGCGCCACCCCGTCACGAAAAAGAGATCAGCTGCGCAAACCGAGCATCCGCCGGGCCGCCTCGCGCACCTGCGCGGAGTAGGCGGTCTGCTTCGGCATCAGCTTCAGCTCGTGCTTCGGCGTCGCGCGGAGAACTTTTTCTATCATCGCCGGGCTGAGGCGATGATTTGCCAACAGTGCGCGCCTCACCTGGCCACTGCTGAGCCAGCCGGGGTTGCTGCAGATGGTTTCCAGCAACGGCAGGGAAATCGAGCCCATGCGCGCGATGCGAGAGACCTCGGGGTGGGTGAGCCGTGAGTTGTGCAGCAGCACCTCCCACACAGCCTTGCCGTAGATCCGCTCGAGCACCACGCGCTGGTTGACGTCGGGCCCCATCGCCACCTTCGCCTGCTGAGCTCCGGTCAATCCGCGCAGACGCTCGTGGGCGTTGAGCGGCGTGCGCTTGCCGTCTCGCGCGGCGGGCCTGCCCGGCTTCTTTCCGGCCGCCGCAGCGGCGGTGACGAAGGCGTCGATGCGGTCGCGCAGCGCCGTGCCGAAATCGAGGAACGCCAGCCCGACGCCGGCTGGCTCGTCCGCCACCCAGACCACGCGAGCCGCCAGCGTCAACCGGCTGTCGTCGGGGGCGACCAGCTCGGCGTCACAGATCGCCCCTTCGGAGAGGTCCCAGCTGCCCGAGACGAAGCAACCGCCGCGGGATAGGTGTTGCTCGTGCTCGCGCTCCAGCGCCTCGACGGTGTCGATGCGCATGACGATCCGCTGCGCCGGCATCTACGTCGATTCTACCTCGGATGGGCCCCACGGCTCGACGACCTTCTGCTGGTACTGGCGAAAGCCGCGCTTCTCGTAGTTGGCCAACGCGGCCGGATGATCGAGCGAGCAGGTGTGCACCCACAGGCGGCCAGCACCCATCGCCCAGGCGCGCTCGATCACCCGCGACAACAGCGCGCCACCGTAGCCGCGACCGATGAACTGCGGGAGCAACCCGAAGTAGGCGATCTGCACCTCGTCGCCGTCCGCCTCGAGCTCCGAGTAGCCGATCGGATTGCCCTCGACCAGCGCGAGCCAGGTCTCGAGCTGCGGCCGGTCGAGCCAGCGCATCCACGCCTCCTCGTCCCAGCTCAGCCGCTCGGTCCACTGCCACGCGCCGCCGACCTCCCGGTAGAGGAAACGGCTGAGCGCCGGGCACGGCTCGCGCACCTGGCGCAAATCGAACGGGCTGCGCGGCCCGGCCGGCACCAGCCAGGACGGCTCGAGCATCTCCAGGAAGGTGACGACGACCGGCTCGGACACTAGCGCCTCTTCTTCTTTGCGTGTCGGCTCCGTCGTCGCGTCGGCGAGGACGCGACCTCCTGCGCCGGCCACCAGGGCGACGGACAGGAACAGCGCGATCGGACGCGTCTGATCATCGTATCACGATGCTGCTGTCGACCATTCGCCGGCGAGAGATCCACGCCAGCGCCCCGGCCTCCTCTTCGGCCGTGGTGTCGCGCCACCAGACCATGCCGAACGGCGTCCCCTTGAGGCGCTCGACACCGAGGGGCGCCATGTATCCGATCACCAGCTCGCCCTCCCCCGGCTCGCCCGGATCGACGCCGACTGCGGCCAGGGCGTCGGCCGGCGCCAGGCGAGCGACCTCACCCAGATCGATCACGCGCAGGTAGTCGCGCATCTGCAGGCGCTTGGAGTTGCGGCCGAGCACGTGAAAGCCGTAGTCGAGGCCGTGCTCGGTGAGCGCGAACGGCATGTCGACCCGGTGACCGGGGGCGCCGTCGGACGCGGGCAACAGCGCGTGGCTGCCGTCCTGGGCGACGCGCACATTGACCCCGAAATCCTCGAACACCAGCTTGGCGAAGTAGTCGCGCTTGACCACCCGTCGCGCCACCCACTTCATCGCCGCCGGCATGCCACCGTTGCGCCCCAACCACAAACCGGGACGGAGCTCGGTGCCGGGTAGGTCGCGGGCCGCCTCCCACAGCTGGGCGATGTCGCGGCCGGGAAGCCCTCCGAACAGGTCGAGTGCGCGCTGGGGGTTCACGCCGCGACGGTATCACGCAGGCGCGGAATAGACCTGCATCGCCTCGCCGTGCGTATCCAGCATCGGGGCCTGGGAGCGCCCCGGAGAGGAAAAAATAGCGATGAATAGAATGATTGCCACGGCCGTCTCAGGCCTGGCGCTGAGTGTCGCCGCGTGTGCTCACCACACGGTCGAGAAGGTCACGCCGCCCACCCCGCCCGTCGTCGCGGTCAGCGACCCGAACCTGGTTCTACTCGACGGCGCCCTCGACAACACCTTCGTCCACGCCGACCAGCAAGCGGAGGTCATCGCGCGCCTGCGCATCGACACCCGCTCGATCGAAGGCGCCGAGCGACCGACGCTCAACCTGGTGCTGGCGATGGACACGTCTGGATCGATGGAAGGGGACGCGATGGACAGCGCCCGCGCGGCCGCCGGTGAGCTGGTCGACGCCCTCCGCCCCGGCGACCACATCGCGGTGGTCACCTTCGATTCGGAGACGCGGATCGTCGTGCCCAGCACGGTGATCAGCGACGAAACACGCGCCGGAATCCACACCGCCATCGGCAGCATGAAGGCGCACGGCACCACCGACATGCAGGGCGGCCTGCGCCAGGCGCTGCAGCAGATGACCAAGGGCGCCGGCAAGGAGGTGGTCAATCGGATCGTGCTCCTGTCCGACGGCGTGCCCAACGACCCGTCGCAGATTCCCGCGCTCGCCGACCAGGCACGCAACTACGGCGCGTCGATCACCGCGCTGGGGCTGGGGCTGGAATACGACGAGACGCTGATGGGCGCGATCGCCCAGCGCTCGGGCGGCAAGTTCCACTTCATCGAGAAGCCCGAGCAGGTAGCGTCGGTGTTCGAGGGCGAGATCGCCCGGCTGGAACGGATCGTCGCCCGGCAGATGAACCTGATCATCAACCCCGGCCCCGGCGTGCAGATCACCGACATCATCGGTCAGCCGGTGCAACGCAGCGGACGCCAGGCGTGGGTGCAGCTGGGTGACCTGAGCCAGGGCGAGCGCCGCGATGTCTACGTCAAGCTCGCAGTCACCGGCCACGCCGGCGGCGCCAGAGTCGAGCTGCTCGACGGCATCCTGACCTTCCAGGATGCGGTTGCCGGCGCCGGCAGCTTGAAGCGGACGCTGTTCCTCGGCGCGCGCGCCACCGGCGATGCCGCCGAGATGGAGAAGGGACGCAACCCCGAGATCGAGAACGGCGCGGCCAAGGCGGCGCTGGCGGCAGTGGTGGTCCGGGCGATCGCCATGGCCCGGGCCGGGCAGACGAAGCAGGCGCAGCAGATGATCATCGCGGCCGAGCCGCAGGCGCGCGCGGTGGCCAAGCGCAACGGCGACGACGAGCTGGCGGGCAAGGTCGACGAGGCCAAGGATCTGCTCCAGTCGCTGCCGTCACTGGCGCCGGCGCAACCACAGCCGCAGCCGGCCTACCCGCAGAGTGGGCAGAACGAGCCGCCGCGCGCCGACAGCCCGCAGCCGGCGCCGGCGACCGCCGACGCCGTGCCGATGCCGCGGGA
>Ga0114931_10009679_pt1 | contig 11526 bp, 8 predicted proteins | sample 2SBtaG_FD_89579 | JGI IMG/M metagenome (GOLD analysis project Ga0114931, IMG submission 89579) | Deep subsurface microbial communities from Kolumbo volcano to uncover new lineages of life (NeLLi) - 2SBTROV14_V59a metaG | ecosystem: Environmental > Aquatic > Marine > Volcanic | place: Kolumbo...
CTATATCCCGCTGGGTACGACACACCGGCTTGAGAACCCCGGTACGATTCCGCTGGAGATTATTGAAGTGCAGTCGGGGAGTTACCTGGGGGAAGACGATATTGTGCGGTTTGAAGATGTGTATAACCGTGTCGATTCTTGAACATCAACTCGCACAAAGGTTGTCCCATAATCCGCAGATAAAGCTGGGGATTCTGTTTGGATCGCTTGGACGAGGGCAAGGCCGCGCTCACAGTCTGCCCGGTTGTCCTGGTGGATCTACAAGCTGCTTGTGGTCTCGTGTTGCAGGAGGTTCTTACGAAAGGCAAAAGGATTTACTGTACGGACAGCTATGTATATGGGAACTGATCAATTACACGCCCTTCAACGAAGCGGGAACAGAATGCATCAAGTTAGGCAAAAACGATAAATGGTAGCAATAAGACAGACATTGAAGCGGGCATTGCCACTGCCCGTCAAGCGGTGGATTCAACGGGTTGTTGTGAAGGTTGTCGGACATGACCCACAGATTCAAGATGTAATTGAACGAACCGATGGGTTGTTTTAGGAGTTTGAGCAGAGGATACAACGCCAAATCTCGGAACTTGCGACACAAACATCTATGATGCAACAGATGCGAGCCGAACTGATTGAGCGTGGTGATAGCCTATTTGAACTTTTGGAACAACAGATTTACCAGAACAGAACAGAATTAAACAGTGCCATGGAAGACATGCAGCATGCCATCTCGGGCGCCGGTTTGATACGGCCTGAGGAATATCCGGCCTTTCAGTCGAGATTCAGAGGTAGTGAGAAACTGCTTAGAGAACGATTGCTTCTACATGTAGAGGTGTTGCGTGGTAGAAAGCGGGTTCTTGACATTGGCTGCGGTGATGGCCTGTTTCTTAAGATGCTTGGCGAAGCTGGAATTGATGCAACAGGTGTTGATTCTAACAAAGCTATGATTGAGTCTGCAAGGCAGCATGGTTTGAAAGTGCTTCAACAGGACGTGCTCACTGCGGTTGATCGTCTGGCCCCTGGAGAATACGATGCGATAACAGCATTTCATGTCATTGAGCATTTACCTGCAGCACAGCTGCGGCAGTTTCTCGAACACTGTTACGAAATTCTGCCGGAAGATGGTATGTTGCTTTTGGAAATGCCTAATATTTCCAATATTACGACATTAACACGAAGTTACTTCGCCGACCCCACACATATGATGCCCCGGGATCCAAGGCTTATTTCCTTTATGCTTGAAAGCATCGGCTTCGGCGAAGTGTTGCTCTCGGAAATAAATAATTATCCAAAGGGCGAGCAATTTATTCAGGATTTTCCAACAAGCGAGTTAAGTTCTGATTCTGAACTGGCTGTTCAGCTACAGCGCACGCTGGAGATTTGCGAGAATACTTTTGCGCGATTGAATGCGCTGTTCTATGTCGGTATGGACGTTGCCTTCAAGGCAATCAAGACAGGGGCGCGTGAATCTCAATGACTCGGAAAAGTCTGGCAATATTTTCACCATTGCCTCCATCCAGAAGTGGTATAGCGGACTATTGTCTGGAGCAGATTCCCTTTCTTGCGCGGCAGTGGGAGGTAGCTGTTGTTATCGCGGATGATGCGCCTGATCCAGATCCCCGGCCAACTGGTGCTGAAGTATTCAGGCTAACTGACTGGCTACGAGATAAGAAACGTGACCGTGCAACACCACGGCTCTATCATGTTGGAAACAATCCGCACCATGAATTCATATACTGGCAACTACATCAACGTCCAGGAATAACTGTGCTGCACGACTACTGTCTGCATCACCTTGTGGCGACACTGACACTTGGGCGCGGAAAGTTTTATGAATACCAACAGCTGATGGAACACGATCACGGCCAAAACGGTGCGCGTATGGCATGCCATCGGTTAAACTATGTTTTCTCAGAATACCAGCAATTTCTTCTTCCACTTAACGGAACTGTACTTGAGGCGTCAAAGGGCGTTATCGTGCATTCGGAATTTGCGCGTCGGAGTATTCTTGACCGCTATGCGCACATGACCGTAACACATATACCACATCACTATGCGCCACCTGCCGAGGATGTGCACTGTGGGTCACGTGCGGAAGCAAGAGCGATACTTGGTTTGCCGGAAGAGAAAAATATTATTGTTTCGTTGGGCTTTATTACGCCACCAAAACAGATTGAACTGTCACTACAGGCGCTGGCTCAGGTAAAACACAAAGTCCCGCCATTCGAGTACTGGCTTGTGGGAGAGCCTTCAGATGCCGCTCATTTGAACCGCTCGATCCGTGAGAATGGTCTTGAGGATCATGTCAGGATCACTGGTTTTGTGAGTACTGCAGATTTCTACCGATATATAGAAGCGTCGGATCTAATACTTAATCTTAGGTATCCAGGTGCAGGTGAAACGTCAGGTACGCTGATTCGTGCAATGGGGATGGGGCGCTGCGCGGTAGTTTTTGATTATCAGTCCTTTGCTGATTACCCAGAGGACGTTATCGTGAAGCTTCCCCTGAACACGACAGATGCAGAGCCATTGGCTAACGCGGTAGAAAAATTGCTTAATGACACGGCATACCGCCGGGGAAAAGCCGATGCGGCAGCGATGTATATTGGAAGGCATCATGCGCAGGATATATGTGCGGAACACTATTCGGAATTTATTATGCAGAATGCTCCAGAATATAAGGGCTATCAGAGTGGAACGGGTACTGTCCGGCAGACGGTATCCCATATAGAGGAGTGCGCGAGTTTATTAGATATACTAACTGCAGCCACTATGGTTGAACAATATATTGGCTGGATTGAAGATAATAAGTCCCGCGAGTACGCACTTACACATCAGCGCAGATGGGCGAAAACAATAACCTATATTCCTAAAGCATCACCTGGTATGGCTGTATTGGAAATTGGAAGCTACCAGGTAATATTGCCTATATTACGTCACGAGCTTGGTTTCGACTATGTTGCCGGGACCGATTATGACCCTTCAGGAAAAGAAATATTTCGGAAGCGGACTATGCCGGTACGCGGCGACAATGAGGACTATGACTATTTTTTGTTTAATCTTGAGGCAGACCCATTTCCTTTTGAAGATGGCAGCTTCGATCTGGTTCTGTGTTGTGAGGTTATCGAGCATATGTCGGTAGATCCGATGTTTATGATTTCTGAGATAAACCGCATACTTAAAGATAATGGAATGTTGATTCTTACAACACCGAATATCGCCAGTGCGCGGTCGATTCGCGCGGTTCTAAATGGTTATGCCCCCTATCTGTACGCAGCATATAACAGAAATCGATCTACAGACCGTCATAACATTGAATATTCACCTCATGAGATTAATGCCTTGCTTACAGCGGGAGGTTTTGCTATTTCTCGTCTGGAAACAGCACCATGCTGGGAGGACGCGCCGGATGATATTCTCGGCCTGTTGCGTAAGAATGGGTATTCGACGGATCTTCGTGATGACAATATCATCGCAGTAGCGCTCAAGCGTACAGACTATATAAACCGCTATCCTGAGCAAATTTATGTGCCTGGGCAGATGGTACGCCGGCTTTCCAGGCTGGGGCCGCTCATTGATGAGTGAGAGCTATATTGTCCGATACCGTTAAGCACCGTTATACGCCACCTATGTCACTGACGACTTTCCTGGGCGATCTGAATTTCGCCGTCATGTTGTTAAGGCGAGATATGCTCAGCCGCTATGCGGGAAACATGGCCGGGATAGTTCATGCATATCTTGCCCCATTCTCGACCCTTGCCCTGTATGCAGTTATTTTCTCATTTATTTTCGGCGGTCGAATTGTTGGAGAAACGTCAGATATTACGTATGCTGTATATTTATGCTCCGGTTTGGTGTTATGGCTTGTCGTTGCAGAAGTGTTACCACGCAGCGCCGGGTTGTTTATGGAGTTCTCCCAGATTCTCCGACAGAGGAATCAGCGTATCAGGGGTATCTTCCTGTTCCTGTTCCTTTTGAATGCCCAATTATTTCTTTTTTTCTTTGCAAGCCTGCTTATTTTACATGGTTTGAATGTTGTTGTTTTCGATCTGGCGGGATTTTCGATTGCTGTATTGCTTATGCCACTCGCCGCACTGTACCTTGTTTTAATGGGTATCATTCTGGCCTTCGGTGCAACATTTTTACCGGATCTGCGCTCATTAATGCCTGTACTCCTGCAAATTGGTTTCTGGGGTTCTCCAATAACTTATTCCACGCATATCGTGCCACCACACTGGCAGACAGTTTACGGAATATTGATGTACCTGAACCCGTTTTACGCGATTTTGAAAATATTTCAGGGCCTGATGACTACTGGTAGCTTTCCAGCCTTGGCGATATGTATTCATGCCCTGGTATGGTTTATTCTGATTGCGGCTGTCGCAACAATTATTACACGGCGATTTTCGGCTGAAGTTTCGGATCTTGTCTAATAATGATAGAGGCCAAAAATCTTACAAAGACCTACCCATTGTTCCGTTCTCCGGCGCAACGTGCTCAGTATTTCCTCAGCATGGGTTATGCTGGAAAACCCGGGCGGTTGGAAGTGCTTAGGGATATATCGTTTTCTGTCGGTAAGGGCGAATCAGTCGGTATCATTGGAGAAAATGGAGCAGGTAAGAGTACCTTGCTAAAACTCGTTGCGGGGGCTAGCCCGTTGACATATGGGTCATTAGAGGTAAAAGGGCGCGTTGCTGCACTTCTTGAGCTAGGTGTTGGATTCTACCCTGAGTTGACGGGGCGTGAGAACATTAGCCTATACCTGCGTCTATTTCAAACGGATGGTGAACAGCCTGGTGCCCTGGTATCTTCAAGAATCTCGCTGATTGAGCAGTTTGCAGAGCTCGGCGATTATTTTGACCGTCCGGTTAGAACTTATTCCACAGGGATGCAGATGCGACTTGCATTTTCGGCGGCCAGTTTTGTTGAACCTGAAATACTGATCGTAGATGAGGCGCTCGCTGTGGGGGATGCATATTTCCAGCAGAAGTGTCTCGATAAAATCGATGCCTTCAGAAAGGAGGGGGTTTCAATACTCTTCGTATCACATTCCATGCCGTTAGTAGAAATGTTTTGTAACCGGGCTGTCTTCCTGCAGGATGGTCAGATTGCCGCCAGTGGTGCTGTTACAGATGTGGTTCGCGAATATGAACAGTATGTCGCAAAGTCACGTGGGTTGCTGGTTAAAAAAGAGGGCGGTGGTGACGTTGAGGAGTGCGTGGTAATGCATAACGCACCATCTCCTGAAGCAATAAAGTCCCCCGACAGCAGTGACGGTAATGATTCTGTCATAGAGAATTGCACGGCATCTTCTCAGACTATTGGCTCTGTCTACGGCAATGGGAAGATTCGATTTACAAATATAGCTACTGCAGATGAGGATGGAAACATAAAAAGCCGTTTCCGTGCTGGCGAGGTAATTCGAATAATACTTGACTATGAAGCTGCGAGAAATTATCCAGACGCAGTCTTTGGAGTGTCAATTTTCCGTATCGATGGGATTTATGTAACAGGTACAAATAATTACGAAATAGACCCATATCCTCTGCAGGTAGAGAAAGGCAAAGGGACCGCAATAGTTGATATCGGGCCAATGAATTTGCACAACGGTGTGTTTTTCTTGACAACGTCGGTCTATACGGAACCTCAGGCACCACTATAGCCTGACCCAGCGGAGTATCGTCATAAACAACACGAGTTTCATATTATTGGTGGAGATGTTCCGCACGGCTGTATCAAGCTGGACGTAAAGTGGAATCAGGGCTAATTTGTTAGTGCCGGCACATTAAAATCAAGATGATTAATCGACAGTTCACAGAATGATTCACGAAATCACATTTGCACCAACATTGCGCTGTAACTTCCGCTGCCAGCATTGTGCGATTGCGCTGGAGGATAAGGCAACCGATGAGTTGTCACTCTCGGAAATAGAGATGATGCTTGATAGCGATATTGCAAGCAATGCTGACTTCTATATCACCGGTGGCGAGCCTTATTGCCGCCAGGACGTAGACGCTATCATCGGCCTTGTCTTGCAACATACATCCGGTCTTGTAAAGGTGCTAACCAATGGCTATTTGACAGACCGTTATGTTAAGACTGCACAACGGTTTGCTAATGCGAGGGATCGCTTGAGGTTTTCTATCTCACTTGATGGGGCGATAGACCAACACAATTTGATCCGCAATAATGGGAAAAGCTTCCAGAGGGCAATGGAAAGCATTCGTTTACTTGCATCAGCTGGATATGATGTGCATGCGTGCTGTATTGCCCAATCCGCTAACCTTCACTCGATTCCTGAATTTCGAACCTTCATGCAGGCTGAGGGAATCCAGTTGACACTGAGTCCATTGATGGAATACGGAGATTCAAGCATTTTCCGGGATAATTACGAGACGGAGGCAGAGATCTTATGGAAGAATCTGAATGCCACGCCGGCCAACTACAGTTATGTCATGAGTCGGGGTGAAATGAGAATAAAAGATTGTCACGCAGGCATCGATAGCCTGTACATTTCTCCCTATGGGGAAGTTTCGGAATGTTTTGTCAAAAAGGACTTTCTCCCTCAGCTTGGTGGTGGTTGTGATGGAATAATAGGAAACATCAGGACGCACGGCCCGAGTCTGGATGATGTTTATCAACGGTTCGAGCCAGAAAAAAGATCGTCTGCACATTGCCCGGGCTGTACAAACGAGAGCGAAGTAATCCGCGAATCACTTAATCATGATCTGATGATTCCGTTTTTACCGGGGGAATATGAGCGCCTTGAAGGTCCCATTCCAGGTAGTATCAAGTGCGGCGACAAGCATTATGACAGGTTGCTCATCAGTGGTTGGTCTTACGCAGAGGGTACACATAGATGGATGCAGCGAGTTGCGCATGCTCATGTTCGTGGGGATGGAAAGTACCTGCACTTTACCGTGCTCTGCGATCATTATGATCTCGAAATGAAAGACGTTGAACTGGATTTGTATATTAATGGCAGAATGTTAAGTACCATATCCTTTCATTACGCGGAAAAAGGTAAATTTATTGATCATACTATCTGTCTTCCGACGGATATTGTCGGGCGCAAGATTCATGACGTAAAATTTGTCGTTGACAGAACATGGGAGTCGCGCGTTTCAGGTACACGGAGGCGGCATGGTCTCGCGTTTGGCGTCATCGAACTCCTGAACGAAGCCAGTGGCCGAGTGTGAGTTGTGATATCACATGGATATCTGTGGTTCTGTGAGCACCAATACTAAGGGTGCGGTTCTCTATGACTATCTTTTCTGTCGTGGGGGTGCGGAACGGGTAGCTTTGACGCTGGCGCAGGACATCCCCAATACAGTTTTATGTGCAGGGTTTCGCAACTCGAACGCTTTTAGCAATAGGTATCTGAGCAAAGTCTCTTACATTGATCTTCATGCGCAAACCAGAATTCCAGGGTGGCGTCTCATAAAAGGTGCCCGAGCTTTCCAGACCAAAACGGATTTTCTCTCGGATTATGATTGGGTTATATATTCAGGCGCCATTGCGCCACTTGCTGTACATAAGCATACTGATGGCTGCAATATCTATTATTGTCATACAACACCACGTTTTATCTATGATTTGAGAGACTTTTATGTCAAACGCATGGCAGGGTGGCAGAGGCCCGGTCTGGAAGCTATCGGCTGGTATTTGCGCAAACGATATCATGAGGCGATTGGCGAAATGGATACGATCATCGCGAATTCAGTCAATGTCCAAAACAGGATAGCGAAGGATCTTGGTTATGAGTCAGTAGTTGTTAATCCACCCTGTGATGTAGATAAATTTCGCTGGGAGGGACAGGAGGGGTATTATCTTTCAACTGGACGTCTAGAATCATATAAGCGTGTTGAACGTATCGTCCTGGCATTTCTTAAGCTTACAGACAAGAGAGTGGTTATTGCATCCGGAGGCAGTGAGTTCGACCGCCTTAGACGGTTAGCGGCCGGTGCAAAAAATATTAAGTTTCTCGGATGGGTGGACGACAGGAAAATGCGGGATCTGATCGGACACTGTATTGCAACCATTTATATTCCGCAAGATGAAGACTTCGGTATATCACCTGTTGAGTCTATGGCTGCAGGTAAACCCGTGATTGGTGTCGCTGAAGGTGGGTTGCTCGAAACTGTTATTGATGGCGAAACCGGGATATTACTTGGCAGTGATCCATCACCTGAAGAGATTATTGGCGCAGTTACATGCATGAAACCAGGTTATGCCCTCGGCATGCGGGTTGCCTGTGAACAGAGAGCAGAACATTTCCGCAGAGATATCTTTATTGACAGAATGCGTTCGATTATCGGGCAGGGTTAGCTATTATCATACAATGAGAGTACTTCACGTATACAGGACCTATTTCCCCGATACGCAGGGTGGTCTGGAGGAAACCATTCGCCAGATATGTCGAAATTGTCAACCTTTGGGTATCAAAAGTCGGGTGCTTTCATTGACACCGGAGCACAAGGCCTCAGTTGTGCGATTTGACGAAGCCGATGTCTATCGCTACCCGATTAGTGTTGATATCAGATCCTGTGGCATGTCAGTAAAAGCGCTTACGGGATTTAGATCGCTGTCAGGATGGGCAGATATTGTTCACTATCACTATCCATGGCCTTTTGCGGATATGTTGCACTTCAGTAGCAGGATCACGAATCCAACAGTCGTTACTTATCATTCTGACATTATCAGACAACGATTGCTTCGAACTTTCTATGAGCCATTGAAATGGCAGTTTCTTCGCAAAGTTAACAAGATCGTTGCCACGTCGGAAAATTATTTCTCAAGTAGCGCTACTCTGGCGCGCCTTTCTGAGAAGGTAGAAATTATACCGATCGGACTGGATGAAAAGAGCTATCCTGTTCCGACACAGTCACGAATAGAAGTAATGCGGAATAATGTTGGCGAAGGTTTTTTCCTGTTTATTGGCGTGCTTCGTTCTTACAAGGGGCTTGGCATTCTACTCGAAGCCATGCGGGAGACTGACCTGAAACTTGTGATTGCAGGGTCGGGACCCATTCAGGGCAAACTGAAGCAGCAGGCTACAGAACAGCACCTCAGTAACGTCCAGTTTATGGGGCAGATTAGTGATGAAGACAAGATGGCTCTTATAAAATTGTCTTGTGCTGTCGTATTACCGTCCAATCTTCGATCCGAGGCCTTCGGCGTATCACTCGTTGAAGCTTCTATGTATGGCAAGCCATTAATTTGTACTGAGATTGGAACAGGGACAAGTTTTGTCAATATTCACAACGAAACCGGACTGATTGTTGCCCCAAACAATCCAACAGCACTTCACAATGCAATGGAAACCCTTAATGAGGATAAAACGCTTGCAATGCGGTTGGGAAGGGGAGCGAGAAATCGTTACGAAGCCTTGTTTACCGGAAAACGTATGGGACGGAAATATGCTGACTTATATAGACATATCAGTAAGTTAAGCTAACTGTCGAATGTCTCTGGCAGGTTGTCGAGTATAGTTTGATTTGGGTTCAACACCTCGCAGATATTGATCTGGATTGACTTGATCTTGAAATCACTTGTGGACAGAAACTTGTAATCCTGAGAATATTGGCTTCGAGTTATTTCCCCGCAGACAGCAGTGCTATTAAGTAAAAACGAAGTATAAGAAGAAGTGGGGAAAAAGAATTAAAAAGACATAAATTAAAGGGGGTGTTCCGTGCGACCGCATCAAGACAAGCTGCACATGTGCCGACTGGCCATTATATTTCTCACGCTGGTGACTGGGGGTATGGCAGTAGGCGCGCCGGTTGTGCCTGTGACCGGTATCGTCAATGGGGCGACCTTTCAATCTCCCGGGGCGGTTGCCCCCGGTGAACTGGTTGCGGTATTCGGCACGGATCTGGCTACTGCCACACAGCTTGCCGGTACTGTGCCTTTGCCCACTTCCCTGGGTGGAGCCACGGCGACAATCGGCGGTGTATCGGTACCGTTAATCTATAGTTCTCCTCTGCAGATCAATCTCCAGATCCCCTGGGAACTGGCCAATATGACAAATCCGCAAATAACTGTTCAGACCAGTTCCACCGGTGCGCCGGTAACGCTGACCGTGCTGCAATCCCAGCCGGGCATATTCACCACCAACCAGTCTGGCTCCGGACAGGGTGCGATCCTGATCGCCAATACCGCATCGCTGGCCGCACCGGCAGGAGCCTTTCCCGGCTCGCGGCCGGTTCAACGCGGCGAGTATATCGAGATCTTCTCCACCGGACTGGGTCCGGTGTTCAATACGCCGCCGAGTGGTGCGGTGACCCCGGATGGCAGCTCGACCCTGGTGTTTCCTCCGACAGTGACCATTGGTGGTGCTGCGGCCACCGTGAGTTTTGCCGGCCTCGCCCCCGGGTATGTGGGGCTTTATCAGGTCAACGTTCAAATACCGCAGGCTGCATCGGTGGGCAATGCTGTACCCTTGGTCCTTTTTGCCGGCACCAATGCCAATACTGTCACACTGGCCGTCGCTCCACAGGCAATTCCAGATGTCACTGGCGCCTATTCAGGAACCGGCACAGCGACAACAAGCAGATGCATTAACCCCGCTGAAAATGGAACTTTCAGCTTAGCTGTAACCAGCATATTCAGCCAGTCCGGGAATACATTCACTGGGACACTAACAGCGACCACCGTGGTTCAAGGAGCCTCGGTCCAGTTTATTGATAATATTTCGGGTACTGTTGACTCGCTTGGCGCTTTAAGTGGTTCGCTTTCCGGCGATGAATTCATCAATGGAGGCTATGACTCGTCCCATCAGGGAACGTATACAGGTTCGCTAAGCGGCAACCTGTTCTCGATTCAGACCAGCATTCAGGAAACAGGAGGCCCCTGTCAAACTGCTGCATCAGTTACCGTATCCCGCTGACCAGAATTCCCTTGCCAGGGATAGCAGCGTTACTTATGTGAACGCGCCAGTCAGGTCTATGATGAAACACTGTACGCCATATTGGCAAATATCTCGGTGAGTCACCTATACAGCTTGCGCAAATCGTCTGCCTATAATCGGCAGCATCGACATTTTGAGAAGATCAGCGAATAGTACCCGATCCCTGCGCTGGAGCTATTGCTATTGGACTGGGAACCAAAAACAAGCACCGATGCATGGAATGTGATTGGCGCACAACAAAACGTCCCGACGCAGGTATTACATACGAAGATATCTCTTGCAGCATTAATGTCACCGGCCACCAGGTTAGTGGCGTCAGATGCGAAAGCAATGAACCGGGCGGCTGCACTGATCGACGCGCTGAAGGAGTTCTAGACAAACATATGATGATATCGATTCCTCTGAAATATGCGGTCTCGCAGGTTGTGGGATTTATCAAAGGGAAAAAAGTGCGATCCACATTGCACGTACGTACATTCCGCTTCGAGCGGCTCACATGCATATTCCGGCCCAAGGTGAACAGTCATTCCGGTTTAACGTGAACACCCATTCTGGTCGAACGTGAACGCTCATTCTGGTTCAAGATGAACACTTTTCGGGATTTTCCGGAATCGGTGTTC
>Ga0114931_10009680_pt1 | contig 11525 bp, 11 predicted proteins | sample 2SBtaG_FD_89579 | JGI IMG/M metagenome (GOLD analysis project Ga0114931, IMG submission 89579) | Deep subsurface microbial communities from Kolumbo volcano to uncover new lineages of life (NeLLi) - 2SBTROV14_V59a metaG | ecosystem: Environmental > Aquatic > Marine > Volcanic | place: Kolumbo...
CATCGATTCGTTCAAAAAGGCGAAGGGTCTGCGAATTCCACATCCAGCGGTTGGCTTGCTGCATGTCTACCCAAAGAAGTGATGCGTTGGGGACCGAAATGGAGAGAATTTCGAGAAACGTTGGTTCCCTCGGCGACACGACTGCTGGCTTCTCGAAACATCGACGGTAATGAACCGACCCTGCTGAGAAGAGTGGGAGAAGTTGCGGGACAAAAACAATTGATGGTCGCTTACCCCGATCAGTTCTGGGCTTACCGGAAAACCGTGAAACAGCAAATTTCCAGCAAACCGAGCGAGTTAATTCGTCAGGTGAGCAGCAATTCGAAGCTGGATGGGTTTAGCGAGAACGACAAACGTCGCATGAAATACTTCACTGCGCTGGAAAGAGCTTCGAAGAAACCAAGCCTCGACCTCGTTGAAAAACTGGAAAAATACGAATTTCCCTACGATCCGCTGATTAGTTATTTTCTTCATCAGGAAGTGGCAGAACTATATGCAAAATCGGAAGTCAAAAACCGGCCACAGGAATTACAACATCGTCTTTATGCCATTTATTACAGTCAGGCTCGGGATCGTTCCGTAAGAAATGTGGCCGACGCGATTGATCTGTTGGTCAATCACTCTGAGGCTTGCCCATCTCCTTTGAAACGCTGGGATCAACTCAATGCGTTGGTGCAAATTATGAAAAACCGCTGGGAAGTCCGTGGATTCATCCGTCCGAAATCCTCAAAAATCGTTTTGAATGACTTAAAGTACAGCATTAATGCGCTCGACGCTGCTAAAAAAACGATGGATGAATTACATGGGGAAATTCCCATTCCGCGTGACCATTGGCAGAAGAGAAAAATTGTCATCGAGCGACAGTTGATTCGCCCTCTACGAACTTACCGAAAAAATCTCCTCGACTACGACATCAAACGAGAGGCACGCACAAAACAATTGTTGGAAAAGTTAGAGAAATAACTTGGTGCGACCTTCATCCGTTCTCTTCTGGAACGGTCGATTCATTCGGGATTGCGAATAAAAAGAGAGACGGCTCGATGGCAGTGGCCGGGCTGCGCTAGACAATTCGGCATCAAGCCGCCTCGTCTTTGGTTTTGTTTTTTTTGCGTTTTTCAGAAAAAGCGTTGGGATCGTTTTTCGTATTTGTCACGATCTCGTCAGTAATTTCCGTTCGTATGATTCGAATCGCGATCGGTGCTTCGATCCCCAGTTTCACAGTCGATTTCCCGATGCGAATCACCTTCAGTACGATGTTTTCTCCGATGCATATCGATTCGTTTTTCTTTCGTGTGAGTACCAGCATGACGATTCTCTCCTTTTCCCGTTCTCGAAAGCTCCGGGTGCTTCTGTTCGCATCGCGCCTTTTTCTTGAACACCCAAACGATCTCCAGTGTCTTTGGTTATCGAGTAGGAATTGAGAGCGAATCGTATACCAAAATGAGAGAGAGCAAGCTGCAAAGAGTGCCGGGAATTGTTGTAACCTATTCAGAATGCGGAGTTAGCGTTTTCGAAAAAGATTATCGACGTGGAATCTTTCGAATCTCAAGAGAGCAGAAACGGAGAAAAATTCTCCCCAAAATTACAGTTCCACGCGCGCGGAGTCTTAGTAAGATTTAGGGGTGATGACCGTTCGGTTTTTCGGCTTCCACCAGAATCCCACCCATATTGAAAAAGCGATGCAAGCGGGTGAACCATAGTTCTTCTTTCCACGGCAGTCCGACCTCTTCACAAGCGCCGTGTAATTCGTTGCGGTTATACGTTCTGCACTTCCAGGTTCTGCTAACAAGTGCTCCCGAAAACGTATCTTCGGTTGTGAGAATCAGCGCACTCCCTCCCGGTTTCAAAACTCGACCGAGTTCGGTTAAACCGGGGCGTGGGTCGGGAAGATGTTCGATGACCCACCCGCAGGTCACACAATCGAATGCAGAGTCTGAGAATGGCATGTTCGCCATGTCGGCGGTCACATAGTCGGGACGTCTGCTCGACATGCGACTGCGTGCGCGCTTCAGCATTCCGTGCGAGAGATCCAATCCGACTAATCTTGTTTCGGAGGGGGTGAATTTTAACAAGTGTTTTAGAATCTGTCCGGCTCCCGAGCCAATATCCAAAATCGATTTGACCGTCGTCACATCGAACTTTTTTTTGCGGATCATGTGGCCGATTAACGGTTCGTGCAGAGAAATCATGCTGCCAAACGCCAAAACGGCACCTGCGGGGCCATCGTACAATCGTCGTACTTTATTTTGGTAATGGGGAAGGCTAAGACGTTTGACACCCTTGAATTCGACAAATTTGCGCACCGGTTTGGGAATGCGCGAAGGGCCACGCTTTCTCTTTTTGTCAGCTTTTCTTTGAGAACCTACGGACATTTGGAATTTCCATGATACGAATCGTCAATGGAGTCATCGATTCGAAATGTTCTTCCGTTATACGAATATTCCGTTTAGAAATCCCCGCTGAGCGACCGTGATGACGGAAAAAACGGAAAGTTTCTCCCATCTCGATCAGAAAGTATTTTCTGACGAATATTTCTCGATATTTTTCAAATAATTTGCAATCGACGCAATCGTTCGAGATTTCCTCTCGTCTACCCATGACGAGAGCGGTTTCCAGGAGATACCTCAATGAAACGCGCTTGGTTTCGACAGAAAGATCGGAAGGTCAAATAGATCTCCCGAAATAAACCAGACCCTCTGCTGGTTGGAAGACAAACGGTTTTCCAACTTAGTTTCCTCAGCCCGACGCGTATCGTCGGGCTGTTTTTCGTTATTGACTACCAGGTTGGTGTATCATTCTGCTCTCTCATATTGCCTGGTATTGCTTTTCGCCATCTGTTGACTTCCAGAGATGAAAATCAACAATGGGTAATTGAAGTTATCGATTCTTCACATCGATGTCGTTTCATACCGTACAATTTACGGAGGTCGTCAAGTATTTTGCCGATTTTCGATCATTCCAGTCTAAAAGGGGCAGATGATGAGTGACGCGTATATCCTGGCTGGTGCCAGAACGCCAATTGGAAATTTTCTGGGTGCTTTCCGTTCGACTTCTGCACCGGAACTGGGGGCAGTCGTTGTGAAGGAAGCCCTTCAACGAACGGGCCTTGGAACCGACGATGTGGACGAAGTCATCATGGGTAATGTCGTTTCCGCAGGGGTGGGGCAGGCACCGGCTCGTCAGGCGGCGCTGAAAGCCGGGCTTCCTGCCTCAGTAGCGGCTCTGACTGTCAACAAAGTTTGCGGGTCGGGGTTGAAAGCGGTCATGCTGGCATCGCAGGCCATTCGAGCGTGTGATGCGAAAGTCGTCGTCGCTGGTGGTATGGAGAATATGTCGATGGCTCCACATATTCTTCGGAAGTCTCGCCAGGGTTGGAAGCTGGGGGATGTTACAGCGGAAGATGCTCTCATCAAAGATGGTCTCTGGTGCGCCATGGAAGGTTGCCACATGGGAATGCACGCGGAACACACCGCAGATATCTACGAAATTTCACGAGAAAATCTCGACCAATTCTCTGTCGAAAGTCATCAAAAAGCATCGAAAGCTGTTTCATCTGGTGCCTTCAACGATGAAATTGTTGCCGTGACTGTCAAAGAACGAAAAAAAGAAATGGTCGTCGAAGCGGATGAAGGACCACGGCCCGATTCAACGCTGGAAACTCTTGCGAAACTTCGTCCCGCGTTTTCGAAGAGCGGAATCGTCACCGCCGGTAACGCTTCCACGCTTAGCGACGGTGCCGCAGCGGTTGTCGTCACCGATGAAGAAACCGCCGGTCGGGCTAAGGCTCCGTGGAAGGCTCGCATTGTCGCCTCGCACACTTTTGGCATCGAACCGCAGGAACTGTTTATTGCACCGGTTGAGGCGACACGCGGTGTCTTGAAAAAAGCCGGCATGGAACTCGGTGACATCGATCTGTTCGAGATGAACGAAGCGTTCGCTTCGCAAATGATCGCCTGCCAGAAACTGCTGGAAGTCGATACGGATAAAGTCAATGTTCACGGCGGGGCGATCGCGCTCGGTCATCCCATTGGAGCGAGTGGCACACGCATTCTGGTGACTTTACTTTCTGCATTAAAACAACGAAATTTGAAATACGGTCTGGCATCGATTTGCCTGGGTGGTGGAAACGCAGTCGCAGTTATCGTCGAACGCTGCTAACAGTCAATAAACGAATACGCTCTGGGAGATCGCAAGATGAGTTACAATCGAATCGCCGTGATTGGTGCAGGAAGTATGGGACGGGGGATTATCGAAACCGCGGCAGTGCATGGTCTGTTTGTGAACGCCATCGAAGTGAGTGCTGAGCAAACAAAAAACGCAAAGTCGAGAATTCAGAAATCACTCGAAAAAGGGATACAGAAGGGAAAACTGTCACTGGAATCTCCCGATGAGGCGACTTCGAAAATCTCCTGGTTTTCGGAAATAAACGAGGGTGTGAAGGATGCGGAATTCGCCATCGAAGCGGTTCCCGAAGTCGAAGAATTGAAATCCAGTATTTTCCGAGAGCTTGATTCGATTTGCGACAAGGAAATAGTTCTCGCCAGCAACACATCCAGCATTTCAATTACCCGTTTGGCGGCGGTGACGAATCGACCTGCTCAGGTGATCGGAATGCACTTCTTCAACCCCGTTCCCATGATGCCACCTGTGGAAATCGTTTGCGGTATTCAAACATCGGATGAAACGTTAGCGAAAACAAAAACTCTCACCGAACAAATGGGGAAGAAAGCGTTCTCGGTGAAGGACGTGCCCGGTTTTGCGGTGAATCGTGTGTTAATGCCCATGATCAACGAGGCTATTTTCGCTTTACAGGAAGGCGTCGCCGAAGCGGAAACGATTGATTCGCTACTGAAACTCGGTTGCAATCAACCGATGGGACCGTTGGAACTGGCAGACTTTATCGGTCTGGATGTTTGCCTGTCGATCATGCAGGTGCTTCATCGGGAACTGGGTGACCCAAAGTTTCGACCGTGTACCTTGCTGAAGAGGCTGGTTGATGCCGGTCGAATGGGTCGCAAATCGGGACGTGGATTTTATGATTATTCGTAAATTCTGTGGTCTCAAAATCATCGGGAATTCTCGAAAATGACAGCCTGGGGTACTTTCGGGATGTCTGTTGTTCGGGGTAAAATAACGTCTGAGGTGTGAACCTTTTCTCTTCGGGCAAACTCGCTTGCGGTACCATGTCGCTCTCCCCTGCAAACAAACCTTACATCGCTAAAAAAATCGCAAGGAACGCCTCGCCGCGTTTGAAACGGTTCTTATCGGCTGCTGCTTTTCAGAAAGCTCGTAGCAAATCTTCAAGCTGCAATGACTGCCAGGGATCAGGTCAGTACGTCGGTTTGCATAAAATTGAACCCTGCGAAACCTGCGCAGGAACCGGACTCTGTGAAGAATCAGAGTGCGTAGAAAATGTGTGAATAACTCGTCTGCCATCAGAAAAAGCCGACGGAATATGCCATCGGCCTGGTTCGTTCCGTTCCGCCTGCGATCTATTTTCCCAGTTTTTTCAGTATGATATTGCGGAATTGCAACGGTGTACCTTCGGCTTGCAAGCAGATAGCTCCTTTGGTGGAACTACAATTGGTCGCCTTGTTCACCAGGTCACCGTTGACTTTCACAGAAATGGTATCTCCCTGGCAAGTGACTTCCATCTTGTTCCATTCGCCAAAAGGTTTTTCGGAATTGTCAGTGAGATTAAGAAAGCGTCTCCCTTTTTTTCTTGCCTTTTCGTTTTCAACATGAAGAGAATTGCCGATGACCCAGAAATCGCCCGCGTTGCCGCGGTGAAGTTGCACCTCGATTGATTTCGGCCATGGACCGATGGCGTTCGGTGTTGTCGAGTGAACCAGTACCCCAGAGTTCCCTCCTTGGGAATTCTTCGGCCAGCGCCATTCTAGCGTCAGAATATAATTTTCGAATTTCTTTTTGGTACGAATCACTCCCGCCGGTTTTCCTTGAGTTGACAGTATGCCGTCTTCGACACTCCAGGCTTTGCGATTCGCCTTCCAGCCATCCAGCGTTTTACCGTCAAAGAGTTTGGCTTCGTCTCCGGCAGTTGCAAAAGATGTCAAAACCAGAAACGCGATCGTGACTTTCATGGTATATCCTTTCGGCGAAGAATGTATTTCGATTAATTTTGCTCTGCAATTCGCGTCTTCCACTATAACGGGGAGTCGGTTCTGCCACAAAGGAATGGATTCGGCCCTTCCGGGCTTCGTATCGACAAAAGATTGTCGATCCTGGCTGCACGAAGTGCCTCGTTCTGGAAGCGAAGTCTTTCAGAACGCGTAGAATCTTCCCTCGATCCTTTCATAAGAAGACGCATTACCACTGACAACATCCCCGTTTCATCCGAATCCCAGCAGAGTATTGCAACTGGCTCGGAATCGTTTACGTTGAAGATAATTCAGCGCGAACACGTTCGAGAAGTTTTTTTGTTTTTTTCACTCCCTCGACTTCACTGATTTTTCCACCCTCGAATTCGATCCCAACGTAACCGTCGTAGCCTGCATCGACGACGATTTTGAGCATCTTCCGAAAATCGGTCTGTGTTTCGTTTCCGTGCTTATCGAAGGTGTGAGACTTGGCACTGACCGATTTCGCGAACGGCATGAGATCCTTCACGCCCTGATAACGATCGTATTTCTGGAAGTTTCCAAAATCGGGAAGCGTGCCGCAGTTTTTCATTCCCACTTTTTTCATCACAGCGGTCAGCCATTTGCCGTTGGAAGACAACCCGCCGTGATTTTCCACAATCACATTACAATTTTTTGTTTTGCCGTACTCGCAGAGATTGGCCAGACCGTCTGCGGACAGCTTTAACTGTTCCTGGTAGGATCCCTTGGAGCGGGCATTGACCCGGATGGAATGACAACCGAGCGTTTTCGCAGCATCGACCCATTTCTTATGTCGCTCGACCGAATTGTGGCGTTTCTTCTCGTCGGGATCGCCGAGATTTCCTTCCCCGTCGATGAGAATCACCAATCCTTTGACGCCAGCATTGTCGGCTCGTTTTTTCATTTCGCGAAGATAGTTTGCGTCGTTCGCTTTTTGGAAAAACGGACGATTCCAGTATTCCACGGCATCAATGCCGAATGTCTTTTTGGTGAATTGCGTAAAATCGAGATTGTCCAGTTTTTTCGCGGCAATCATTCTGTGAAACGAATACTCGGTTAGCGAGATTTTGAAAAGAGGTTTTTTGCCAGGAGAAATTGTCGATGCACAAGCTCTTATTCCCGAAAGTTGGGCGAAAGAAATTCCAACCATTGTCGAACCGGCGGCTGCTAAAAATTCTCGGCGTTTTTGTGACATGCCATTTTCCTTTCTCGAACTGGTAAAACAATTTCTGCCAACAGTCTCACTATGTCATTCCTTTGGAGATGTGTCAAACATGTCGCATCATTCTGGGGATTCTCTTGCGAATTTATTGGTCAGGCGCATCGAAAAAACATAGAATGAAAGTCTGCGAACACTTGGATCGCTTGATCGAAGTCCTCAATTTCGTTGCAAAGGGAGTCATGAGTAAAACAGAACCATCGACGCGCAGGGAGCTTCGATTTGAAAGTCTGGACGAGGTTTTGGCAGACGTCGAGATTCTTGTGAGTGGAGGGCATCGTACTGTAGGCAACTGGACGCTGGCTCAGATTTTAACTCACTTACAAAAAACCTTTGATGCATCCATCGACGGGTTTGGATTTGAATCGAACTGGTTGATTCGGAAAGTTCTCGGTCCGCTGTTCAAAAAACGATTCCTCACAAACCTCTGCCTGCCGGTTTCAAACTCCCTAAATCGGCATCAGCGATACTTCCGGACTCGAACGTCGCTTTGGAAGAATCCTTCGCAAAATTTCAAAAGGCAATCGCCAGATTGAAGTGTGACAAACCCAGCGCACCGCATCCGGGGCTGGGAAAATTGACTCCCACAGAATGGAACAACCTTCATCTCAGGCATTCGGAACTGCATTTGAGCTTCGCTTCTTCGTCAACCTGAACAAAATGTCGGATGGTTTTTTGCGTAACGTATCGAATTTGATCGATGAGACACAAAATAAGGGTTAGGAAATACATCTCAATCGCATGGTAGCGGATTCGAGATTTTTTTCTAAAACTACGGAGAAAATTGGAAATTTTATATTTTTTCCGTTATGATGCTTTCTCGAAATTATCATCCGCCAACCGATTTCGCGGTTCGTCGAAAGAGCTTTCGAAAGCCAGTTTTGTTTGTGAGAAGTTTGATAGTTAACGTTTGTAGCTAACCCGGAAATTTGCAAAAACGGATTTTTGCTAACGAAAACCAAGACAGGAATTGTGGTGTTTCTGTCGGTGGTTGTCAGGAATGGATGACCCAACATTTTAGAATGACCGTCTGGAGACGTGTGTCGTTCCGTTTTGCATGGAGTGGAAAACAGGCACGCGGTGTGAAGTATGCAGTGTGAAATCCACAGTGTGATAAGTTCCGGGCGATTTCTTACGAACTCGGATTTGTCGAGTCGTTTATAAAAAAGTTTCGTTTTTATCAAACACCAGAAATTTGAAGGAGAAGTTACGGATGGGCCAAACGTTGAATTCTATTTCTCGAATGTTACCCAGTGCAGAATTTCCTGCCTACACATTTACGGTAGGAACAGAAACCCCTCATCCTTTCCGAGATCCCAGGGGTCACAGTTTCGGTCAGAAGCGAAAAGCTTCCGCTCCTCTCGATCCGGAAAGATGGGCGGATAACCGGTCGTTTCTGCTTGGAATCGATTATTTCAATTTCGGTTTTTATTGGGAAGCGCATGACGAGTGGGATAAGCTCTGGAGGCTGACCGGTGCTGATACTACGCCGGGACGGTTTTTGAAAGGGTTGATTAAACTTGCCGCAGCCGGAGTGAAGGTTCGCGAATGCAGCATTCATGGCGTGCGTCGTCATGCGGCTTCGGCAGGCGAAGTTTTTGCGGATATCGCAGCGGAATCCGAATCCGATACCTACTGTGGTTTGATTATCACGAATCTTCAATTCGCAGCCGACCGTGCAGCTCAACTCACCTACCGCACCGACATGCCTGTTGGAAGAGCGGTGCGAGTTTTTCCATTTACACTGATTCCGGAGCCGACGCCTTTCTCGAAACCGGTTTGAATGCTTGAAATCGATCGAACTCGATCATCGAGCACAAACATGGGAATGTGCGAGGAGTTTGTCGACGTCGTTTGCGACGATGACTCCGTAATTCACAGCGCCGAGCCAGCCGGACATAATAATCCCCACCGAACCCGCGTGGAACAAACCATGGATCTGTTGCGGTAGCTCTTTGCTGATTTTCAAACCTTCGAACTTGGTCCCGAACGACGCACCCTGTAGATGACGAGTGTAATAGCGAAAGGTGACCGGGGTAGACGATTCCACATGGTCGACCTTCTCGTGGATGTTTGGAATGTACTGCTCCAGACAGTCGAGAGTCGTTTCGTTCAAGTCTCTTTTCGAGGCGCGATAATCTTCTTCGCCAAGCGATGCCCAGTCTGAAAAGTTCGCATTCGTTGAGGAAACAATCACATAGCGGTCGTGACCGGGGCGCGTGCGGGGATAATAAAACGAAAATGTTCGACTGGAAACATCTCGACTGAGCATTGCCTCGATATCGAATCCACGGTGTTCCGAGTGGAACAGCAAATCGCCACAATCATCGAATTCTTCGTCGGGTTTTAAGGCGATATAAACCTGGCAGCTACTGTTATTGAGTCGGACAGCTTTGGTTTCTTCTACGAAATCCGCATCAAAATGCTCTTCTCCCACCAGATTCAGGATTGTCGATTTGATGTTGGAGTTCGAAACGACCGTACCGCATCGAATTTTTTTCCCGTTGACAACAACTCCTGTCACATGGCGGTCTGAAGAGACTTCGATCTGTTCGACCAGACAACGGATGCGAACATCGACACCGTTCTTGCACAATTCTTCTTTGATCAGTCCGACAAGTTTATCGGTTCCACCTTCAAAAGTGTAAACGCCCTTTTGCATGAAATTGGAGAAGACGATTCCATAAGTAATTGCAGGATCCTCGAGGGTCGAACCGTTGGCGTAAGTAATCGGCTCCATCAACAGGCGAACGACATCGTCTCGACCGGGGAAAAATTCTTCGAAGAGTTCCCGTGTTGTGTGCTCCTGATCGTCGTAGAAATTCATTTTTCGTGCGGTGTCGAAAAATCGACTCACAGTCTCGTTGGAAATTTGAAATTTTTCGATCAGAATGTTTGTGAAGTCTGTGCGATTAAAGGTTGTCTTCAACGAAAACTGAGGGTTTTCGAAGCGGATACCTTTCAGAGGGACAATGTTATCGGCGATCGCCTGGTTCCAGTATTTCCGACAGCTTTTGATCATGCCATAGGGAAAACCGTGTAGAGAAATATCGAAAATATGCTTGTTTTTCCTACGGAACCAGGTTGCCATTCCGCCTAACTGATAGTGATGTTCTAAGAGCAAAACGGAATATCCGCCACGGGCAAGCACATTGGCGGCGGTTAGTCCCGCAAGGCCGCTGCCGATGACTACCACATCGTAGTAATCTCTGATCTCTTTGAGGAAATCTTTAGACATACCTCTCCGAATTGGTGTGATTTCGCTTCACAAGAAGGAATAATGCCAGGGAATTGAGGATAGCAGTGCAAACCAGTCGAATCGAATTCCAACGCATAAACTGCGTATTTTAGGAGTAACGATCTCGAAATTCCAGTCAGCGCTCACAATGTGGTTGGATCAAGAAAACAATCCGTTGAAAGAGTTGGCAATCTTTCATCCTGAGCGTTGATTCTTCAGCAAGACTGCTTTAGGTTGTACGTCGCATCGATGAGCGAATTTTCCAAATCCGATTCGGGAAGACCGCAACATGATTCTGACCGGGAATGAAATTTCAGCTCAGTTGAACGAGAATATTTTCATCGACCCGTTCGATAAAGATCAGCTCAATCCCAACAGTTACAACTTGAGGCTTCACAACGAGCTGCTGGTTTACGAGGAAATTGTCCTCGATATGAGGCGACCGAACCGTTTTCGTCGTTATTCGATTCCACAGGAAGGATTCGTTCTGCACCCTAACAAGTTGTATTTAGGTCGCACGGCAGAATTCACCGAAACCCACAATCTCGTTCCCATGATCGAAGGACGATCGTCCATTGCAAGACTCGGACTGTTTGTGCATGTAACAGCCGGTTTCGGCGATGTGGGCTTCTGCGGATACTGGACTCTGGAAATGTTTGCAGTCCAACCGGTACGCATTTATCCTGGAATTCCAATCTGTCAGATGTTTTATCACACAATTCAAGGTAATGTCTCCGAATATCAAAGCGATAAATATCAGAATAATCACGACATTCAGCCCAGCCTTCTCTTTAAGGAGTGGGAGGAAGAGACAGATCCGCAGATCAAACTCCCTTTTGGACAAGAACTTGCCGAGTAGTTTCAGTTTAGAAGCACGACCTCGATATCCCGTTGTTAGAATCGAAAGATGTTGCCCCTCGTTTGAAACTCTTGCTGGAATTCGATTGCA
>Ga0114931_10009681_pt1 | contig 11523 bp, 12 predicted proteins | sample 2SBtaG_FD_89579 | JGI IMG/M metagenome (GOLD analysis project Ga0114931, IMG submission 89579) | Deep subsurface microbial communities from Kolumbo volcano to uncover new lineages of life (NeLLi) - 2SBTROV14_V59a metaG | ecosystem: Environmental > Aquatic > Marine > Volcanic | place: Kolumbo...
CAGATTTTTTGATTTCTGCACACAAAAATTCATAAAATTGATGGTATCTGTGAAAATCTGTGTCCATCTGTGGACTGATAAACCTTATCCCGAACTAAGGTTTTTACAAATTTATAGGCGCTCGATGAGCCATGCCGGCGCCATACTGCTGAATGTGGAATTGAACAGTGCGGTGAACTGGTCAGAAACCAGTAAAACACCAATAGCCACCAAAAAGACCGCGCTGATAACTTCGATGGCGTGCATATGGCGGTTAAGCCGTTTGAGCAAGCCTGTCGCAGAAGACAGAAGTAGTGCGGTCAGCAAGAATGGCACAGCCAACCCCAGCGAGTAAACCAACAGCAGCAACATTGCCTGCCCCACACTCTGCCCCGTTGCGGCGATGGTCAAAATTGCGCCGAGCAGCGGCCCGATACAGGGTGTCCAACCGGCGGCAAACGTCATTCCCACAAACAACGAGCGGGAATAACTGGGGGTGCTCCCCATATCCGATTGAATGCGGCGTTCCGGCAGAATGAACATATCAAGTTTGTAATTGAGGGTGTTGATAGGTTCGCCGATACGGGGCACGTCTTTTAATTTGGTCGCCAAATAACGGAAAAAACCGCCCATATGCAAACCAAATAAAATCAGGAAAACCCCGCCAACCTTCACCAGAATACTGGAGAATGTGCCGCGCAGGAATGTCCCCAAAAAGCCAAATGGTGCGCCAAACACCACCACAAAGATTATGGTGAACCCCGCGACAAATAACAGTGCATGGGTAAACACCATCCCGCGATTGATGTTTTCATCCTCTGCGCCGACGGTTGTGCCGGTGAGATACCCCAAATAGACGGGTATCAGCGGCAGCACACACGGAGACGCAAAAGATAGGAATCCGGCGGCAAATGCCAATGGAATGGTAATACTCTCTGGAGCCATAATTTTTCCTCACATTTTTAATATTAACGCAGATGTCGCGCTGTACACACAGTGTACCATTCGGCGCGGGCATTTTCTGTAATGCGCCATACACGGCAAAAATTGGTACACGGATTTTAGTTTTCTTCTTTCTTCAAAAGTTGTTTCAACATCGTCAGTTCGTCATTCAGTTTTTTCTGGCGATTAAAAATACTAAAAATCAGCACAAAACTCAATAGCCAAAATGCGGCGTATGCCAACATTAAATACAGTAAATCTGCCACAGTGAACCTCCTACCGGTACATTGCTTTTTGTTTAAGGGTTTCTACTTCATGTTCGACGTTTCCCAACCGCATACGGTGGTATAGCAGTGTAAAATAGAAGACAGTGAATGCCACAACACAGAAAATCAGTGTTGCCGTCATATTCGGGCTCATATCAAAACCGCCGGTGCCTTCGTTTGAACCGGAAGCCACCACTGCCGGGTGAATGTCGCGCCACCAGCGGATCGCCATAAAATTGATGGGCACGCTCATAAATGCCACAATACCGTAAACCGCCGCAAAACGTGCCCGCCGCGCCGGATTGTCAATTGCCGAGCGGAGCATCAGATAGCCGATGTACATCAGCCAGCCAATGGCACTGATGGTCAACCGAGGACTCCATGTCCACCATGTGTTCCAAGTTGGTTTTGCCCAGATAGAACCGGTCACCAACACCATTGTCATAAATGTCAAGCCGATTTCCACACTGGAATGCGCCAGATTGTCCCAGAAGAACGTTCGTTTTGCCAGATAGCCAATCCCGGCAGCGAATGTGACAAAAAAGGCAAAAAAGCCAACCCATGCCGCACCCACATGGAAATATAAAACGCGCTGTGTGAAGCGTTCAACAGCAGTTTGCAGGTTCATTGCCGGGGGGGCAAATACAAATGCCAAATACAACCCGGTTATCATCATAATACCGCTTACCACTGTGAGCACCAGTCCCCATATATCCCGTTTTCCTGAGTGCATTGTTCCTGCTGTCATGTTATTCCTCCACTACATATTCAAACATCATATATGATACTGCCAGAAAAATTAAATCGAATGCAACCAGCAACCCCAGCCAGTTTTGCACATCTTCAAAGGGCAGGTTGTCCAAAATACCCGCAGTCAGCCGCACGGCAGAAAGGAGTACCGGCACAACCACCGGAAAAAGCATAATGGGCAATAGCACATCGCGGGCGCGGGTGTGAATAACCATCGCCGAGAAAAGTGTGCCAACCCCGGCAAAACCGATGGTTCCCAGCACAATGACCCCCACCAGTGGCACAATTATGCCCAGTGGTTGGTTAAAAAACACGATGAACAGGGGCAAAATTACCACTTCTACCACCGAGATGAACAGCACGTTCCCCAAAAATTTACCAAAATAGATGGCGCTGCGGTCAACCGGTGCCAGCAATAGCCCCTCCAGCGAACCGCGGTCGCGTTCGGTGATGAAACTGCGCCCCAACCCCAGCATTCCCGCAAAAGCGATGGCTACCCATAATACCCCCGGCGCGAGCGTGTTGGCGTTATCGGTGCGCAAATCGAATGCGAAGTTGAAAATGAAAATCACCAGCAGAGAAAAGACGAACATGGCGCTCATCATTTCTTTGGTGCGCAACTCAGCGGCGATGTCTTTGCCGGCAATTGCCAGCACTTTGTGCAGATAAGCAAACTGCGGCGGGTGCTCGCTGATGACACGGTCGGAGGTGATGGATGACGATAAATTTTGTGGCATTATGCCCTAACTCCCTGCTTCCTGCGCTTTGGTTTTCAGTGTTACTGTTGGTAATAATGCGCCAGCGCCTCTATTGAAACATCTTCGCGAGGCATGTCAACGGCAATTTTTCCATCAGACAGCATCAGCACCCGATTGCCCAGCGAAAGTCCGCGCTCTAAATTGTGGGTGGTCATCAACACGGTGCGTTGTGCCGTACCGACTGCCGCCAGCAGTTCGCCGAGCATTGATGCCGCGCCTTGGTCTAGCCCGGTATCCGGCTCGTCGAGCAGTAAAATCGGCGGGTTGTGCAAAATGGCGCGGGCAATTGCCAGCCGTTGCTGCATCCCCCGCGAATAGGTTCGCACGGGGTCTTTTTGTCTGCCCCACAACCCTACTTGCCGCAAAACCGTCTCGATGCGTTCCACAGGGTGTTCAACATCGTACATACGCGCGTAAAAGCGTAAATTCTGTTCGCCGCTTAAATCATCGTACAGCAAAGTTTTATGCGACACTAGCCCGATATACCGCCGAATGTATGCGGCGTGCTGCTGTGTATCCATATCGCCGATAAAAATTTTGCCCGCAGTCGGTTTCGACAGGGTGGCGACAATACTCATCAGGGTGGTTTTGCCCGCGCCGTTTACCCCCAGCAGGGTGATAAATTCGCCGGGTTCAATATCGAACGAGATGTTGCGCAGGACAACCCGTGTGCCAAATGCTTTTACCAAATTACGAACTTTTATCATTCGTGCGCCAAAATGTCTTTCAATTGATTGCGATATTGCGTTCGCAGGCGGCGATACACGGCATCATCGATTGCGCCATCGGCATACATCGATTCCAGTTCGCGCAATAAAGCCACCAGCCGCGCTTTTTCCGATTCGGTGGTTGCAGCCACAGCCAACGCGGGGTCGGTGCGGTTTACCATCAACACCACAAACGCGATGAGCAGCACGCCCAGTGCCAGCCCCATCCACTGCAAATATTGCTGGTCGGGGCCGCTGGCTGCCAGTCCTGCCGCAGGTGCAGAACCGCCGGTTGCCGCAGCAAAATCAAGTTTATTGAGCCGGTCGAATGTCATAACCAGATCGTCACCCGCCGCAAAGTTTTCGCCTTTCCACTGCTGGTACGTTTGCCCCTGAATGGTTCTGTCTTGCAGCCGTTCCAGTTGTTTGCCCGAAAGTGTTTCTCCCTGATCGGTTATCAGCAAATTCACTGCGGGGATAGCATCGAGTAATGGTGTTTTGATGGTGACGGATTTACCCTGAATGGGCAAGCCATAACTAACAGCCAGCGAATACTGCTCGGTGCCGGGTGTCACCGGACGCGAATCGGCATAGATGTTGCCATCAATTTGCCGCGCCGTGCTGAATTGGAACGAGACTTCCTGCGCACCGTCCGGCACGGCAATGCGCACCGTTTCCGGCATACCATCCGCCCCTGTTTTGCCGATAAATGTTTTGTCGCTGTTGTTTGAATAAACGTAAATATCGGTGATGCTGACGAAATCCGGCACAAACGCCACAATGCGGTGCAGGGTTGTCGCTTCTACCACCGACGGGTCGTCGGTGGTTTCATACACATTAATATCGAGCGTGGCTTCGGTGCTGTCGGGCAGAAAGACGGCGGAACCATCCGAGAAGTAATGCACGTCATTATAGACCGCTTCCAACACAAAATTGGCTGTGTGTTCTCGCCGCAGATTTTCAAATTTGAATGAACCGTCTGCCCCACTATTGCCATCGGTTTGTTCCAGCAGGCTTCCATCCGCCGAAACCGTGTAGAGTGTCAGCGGAATATCGGGGACGGGGTTGCCGGTTGTGCCGTTGATGACCTTTCCGGTCAGCGTGCCATCGTGCGGCACGGGCACGGGCATTTCCATGCTCAGCGATCGGGCAAATGCCACACTCGCCGCCACATCTTCATCACTTAATGATTGCAGTGCATCGGCGTGGGGGTCATTTGCTGTGCGGAACGTTGCCAGCAGGGCATCGGTTCCGGCGCTGATCAATGTTGTCGGGTCGGCAAAATCAACATCTGCCGCCGAACCGTCGCTGTTGTGGCACGTGGCGCAACTTTCGTTGAACACAGTTTTGCCGCGTTCAATCACGGTATCGGGCGCGTTGAGGGTGAGCAAATATGCCGTGGCATTCCAAATTTGGTCATCCGAGAGTCGTTGTTTCCACGGCGGCATCATTTTATCCATACGCCCTTCTTTGATGACCGTAAAAATTTCTGTCGGCGACATCGCGTTGAGGGTTGCCGGGTCGGTAAAATCGGGGGGCTGATTGGATAGCGAGGCAGCGGTGGGGCCATCGCCTTTGCCGCTCACGCCGTGGCACGGTTGGCAATTTTCCGCAAAAATGGATTGCCCGCTCACTGCCGATAGGCTTTGGGGTAGCGGGGGTTCTTGTTTGGGCGGGGCGGCATTTGCCGGTTGAAGCATCGCCAGCCAGCCAAAAGCAGCCATCAGCACTCCCAGCACGACAAACGCTTTGAGTGGCGAGATTTTCATGATGCCACCTCCACCGTTTCCAAATTTTCACCGCAGTGGGGACAGAATTTGTCGCCCGGGCGTACTTGTCCGTGGCATGACGGGCATTCGGTGATGAGTGAAAATCCGCATTGTGTGCAGAAAGTATCGCCAATTTCATACGGATGGCCGCATTGAGGGCACGCATAATTGGATGTGGCGGTTTCGAAAACGGCTAATTGCGCCTGAATTTCGTTGCGGGCATCGGTGCGCAGATCCTCGGTTATCAGGTTATCCTGAGTCAGCAGTGCATCAACCTGAGCATCCAGCCGGCTTTCAAAATCGCCGGAGAGCGCGTCAATTTGTTTCAAGATGCCGGCAACTTCTTGCAAAAATTTCAATCGTCCCTGCTGATAATCCTGCTCGGCAATTTTGCCGCTCTCGAAATCCAGTTCCAAATCTTTTATGGCAGAGTAGATGGCGTCGCGTTTCATTTCCAGCTCACCAAGCGTGAGGACATCTGCGCGTTCTGCCGCTTCAATATCGGTTTGTTGGCTGAGGATTGGTTTGAGCACCCACCACAGGGTGACAGCAATCATCAGCACGATTACAGCGATGAAAACGGTATTCATGAGTTTTTTATCCTCCGGTGGCGGCAAGTTTATCTAAAAGTTGGTAAAGTTGCGGGCGTTCAATGGGTCCAATCTGGACGTGGATGATTTGCCCGTCGGCGGTTACAAAAAATGTTTCGGGCACACCGGTGATACGGTATGCCTTTGCCATCCGAGATTCGATATCGGGGCCGGAGGGATAGGTGACACCATATTTTTCCAGATAACCCATCGCCTCTTTTTCAGTATCCAGATAGTCAATTCCCAAAAAGAGAACTTTGCCTTTAAAGTCTTGAGAGGCTTGTTCGAGCAGGGCGGCTTCTTTGTAGCATTCTACACACCAACTTGCCCAAAAATTGATGAGTACGGGTGTGCCGCGCACCGATTCGAGGGTGTAGGTTTCGCCATCAAAAGAAGTGATGGAAAAATCAGGTGCGGGTGCGCCTGCCAACTGTGTTGACTCTCGTTTTTGCAGACCGTAAGCAAACACAAAAAAAAGCACCAATAAAACTACGATGCCGAGCGTTAAGCCCACTGTTTTCTTTTTGGATACTTTTTCGGGAGCTGTGGTTTCAGTCATAACTGTTTAAAAGCCTTTCAAATCTTCCTCGATTTTTCGCAGCGTTTCATCATCAATGGCATCTTCCGGCAAAGCGGTGGCAGCCGCCGCTTCAGCCGGTTTGGCTGCCGACCAGCGCCGCAACACAAATGCCAGCCAACTGACGCCTGCCAGCAACCCTACAATGGGCAGCAACCATGCAAATAAACCACGTCCCTGACGGGGCGGTTCTTGCAAAACTTCAACACCAAAGCGGGCAATAAACCAATCGAGAACTTCTTGCTCGGTGTAACCCTCTGCCAGCAAATCTTTAATCTGGCCGCGCCACTGGTCGCACGTTTGCGTGCGGCAGTCTTCCAAATTCAGTGATTGACATGTGGGACAGTTTAACTTTCGCGCCACATGATTTACTTCATCCATTGACGGATCTTGTGCCAAAACCGGCAGTGCCGCCAGCATAACCATTATCGCCGCCAGCGAAAAGATGAATGGGATAAAATATTTTTTCATGATACCTCTACCGTACCTTGCCGAGATTTTGCCGAAACCGGCCGCCGCTTCACTTCGGTGGATAGCCAGGCAGCGACCAATGTACCCAATACAAACACGATGCCGCCAAACCACAGCCAATTTATCATCGGGTTGATGTATGCTTTGAAGCTGGCGCTTTGGCCATCGGGCTCCCACCCGGCAATAATCACATACAATTCAGACATCCCCTGCCGGTGAACATCAGGAATGGTCATCGGCTGCTGTTGGCGCACAAAAAATTCGCGGTAGGGTTCGATGGTGTCAACCACCTGCCCATTATGACTTACTTGCAGTGTGCCAACTGTATTTTCTACGCCCGGTTTGCCGGGAACTTGTTTCAAGCCTTCAAATGTCAAATCATATGTACCGGTGAACGGAGACGAAATGGAGAACGATTCACCCAGTGAAACATTTTGCTGGGTTTCTACCTGATAAAATTCCATGCCGACAATACCAATAGTGGCAAATAAAACACCAAAGTGAATGAGATATCCGCCATAGCGCCGCCGGTTACGGTTGACCAAATTTATCATCGCGCTGAAATAATTTTCGCCGTGTGCCCGATGCCGTGCATTAACGCCTCGCCAGTACTCCATCAGTGTGACCGTGGCGGTAAATGCCACAAAAGCGAAAGTCATCACTGCGCCTTTCATTTTAATATTGGTAAACAACGGCAGCAAAATTGCCACCATCACCCCAACCGTCACAGGGAGAGTCAGTTGGCGGATTAACTTTTTAGAGCTGATTTGCCGCCATGGCATCAGCGGCGCAATGCCCATCAACAACACCAGTCCGGCAAAAAGAGGCCCCGTTGCTTTCCGGAAGAACGGCGGGCCGACAACAATTTTATTTCCCAGCAATGCTTCGGAGATGATGGGAAAATGTGTGCCCCACCATACCGTAAACGCAATGCCGATGAAAAATAGGTTATTCAGCAAGAAAATCGCTTCGCGGGAGAACATCGAATCGAGTTCGTTATCGCTGCCCAAAATTTCCCAGCGGCTTACAAACAACACCAGTGAAGCGATGAACATCACGCCAATGAACCCCAAAAAGAGCGGGCCAATAGCACTTTGGGCAAAAGTGTGAACCGAGCCTATCACCCCTGAGCGCGTTAAAAATGTCCCTTCGATGACCAGTGCAAATGTTAGGATAATTAACCCCACATTCCATCGCTTCATCATTCCCCGATTTTCCTGAATGATGACCGAATGCAGGAACGGTGTCGCAACCAGCCACGGAATGAGCGCGGCATTTTCCACGGCATCCCAACCCCAATAGCCGCCCCAGCCGAGCACGTCATACGCCCAGCGTCCGCCAAGCAGCAATCCCATGCTCAAAAAAAGCCACGCTATCAGCGTCCAGCGGCGGGTGGTACGCATCCACAAATCGCCGCGCTGGTTGGTAAACAATGCCGCCATAGCGAAGGCATACGGCACAATGAATGCTACAAAGCCGGTATACAAAACCGGCGGGTGGATAACCATCCCCCAGTGATACAATAATGGGTTCAACCCGTTGCCATCAGCGGGGAAGAATGACAGTTGCGCAAAGGGGTTCGCCACCGTTACTACCAATCCGACGAAAAATATCAAGATGAAGTTCATCACTGCCATCACATACGGGATGAGCGTTTTTACCGCGCCCCATTTGTTCAGCAGCACAGCGCCGGTAAATAGCGACATCAACCACGCAAAAAAGAGCAGTGACCCTTTTTGCGACCCCCATAACGCCGCCACCCGAAAGAAGGTGGTAGCATCGCGGTTGGTTACTTGAGCCACATATTCGGTTTGGTAATGCTGGGTTAGCAGCAAATATTCCATCACGGCGATAGCCACCGTGAGCATAATCGTGACACCGAGCGAGGCGTTTTTTGCGCTCAAAATTAAATCGGGGCGATTTTTGCGCGCGCCCAATACAGCAGCGACAATGGCATAAACGGCCAAAATTAGTGCAAGCACTTGTGCGGTATATCCAATTGATGGCATTGTTTCACCTTTTTTTCGCGGTAACTTTATTTACCGCCGATATAAATGGACCCGTTCGGCCGCAGCAAAAACCGCTTCGGCGGCGAATATCCGGGTTAAATACCATTAACGTTAATACGAGTTAACCGTAACTTCTTCAATTGAATCGTCATAGCGACTGGGGCATTTTAACAGCAGCGTTTTCGCTTCAAATATCGACCCGTCGAATTTGCCTTCGACAATTGCTTCTGCACCTTCGCGCATTTGGTCGGGTTGCGGCCCATTGAAGACTATCGGCAATCTTTGACCATTCTCACCCATAATACTGAATTTCAAAATGAGGTCTTGGTGGTTGTAATTGATGGTTTCCGGGTCAACCAACCCCGAAACACGCACTTGTTTGCCCATCATAGCCGATTGTTTGGCATACAGTTCATCAACCGTTAAATAATACGCGGCACTGCTTTGGACGCCGGTATAAATAAGGTATACAATCGCCACCGCAATAACCAATCCACCAATGATGAATTTTGTTTTCCCCCGCGTGCGGCTTTTCGCCATTTCACTGGGGATACCCATTACTTTTTCACTTTGCATCTACTTCCTCCAAAGTATGGTCTTTTAAGAAATCACTTATTTGTTAACTGCTGCCACCAGCGTCGAGCAGCCGGCGGCGCCGGAGCACCTTTCAGCATAATAACATCTGCATCCTCGCCGGCACTGCGCATTTTCTGCCAAGTAAAATACGAAGCAGTTTCGTCCGGCGGGTAAACCTGTTTTACCGCCGCATACCAATTGCTGGCAGTCCCCGTAAAAAGGGGTTTTTGGAAATGCCAATATTCAAACGCTTTAAAGTGCCACGTCCAACTAAAATTCTCATCATCATGAGAGGAAATCCGTTGCCAGCCATATTCTCGCGCCCACTGAGTAAAATCGACATAATAGCCATACAGTGGCGGCTTTTCGACACCGCCCTGCTCCGGCGCGAGTATCGTCCGAGCGCGCCCGCTGTAATCCCATGGGCGGGCAGTGGCAGGTTTGCCGCAAGTGCCGTTTTGGTCATCACACCGAAGCATCACGCGCCAATACACATTCCCGCCGATGGTTTCTTTGACGATTTGCAATCGTCCGCCGGGCAAATCAAACCGCGTATCGAATGCGCGTCCGCTTTTGTGCCAGCTGGTATACTGGCTGGCATCGCTGCTAAAATCAAGCGGGCGCAGTGCCTCGGATAGCGTGCCCAAAAAATCGTATCCCACTTCATCGCGTAAACGATAGCGCATTGCCCGAAACGAATCATCAACTGTATCAGCCAGCCATGGCACACCGGTGTTCAAATCGTTAAGCCGCACCAAATCGAAAGGTTCACCGTGCGAACTTTTGCTGGGTTGCACCGTTTCGGTGTAAAGCCCGCTTGCCCACATTTGCGGCAAAAATGTTTCGATGGGCTGCCCGGCAACCACCGCCGTACCCCAACTGATGCCTCCCTGCAATATCAGCGGCGGCGTGAGATAGTGCGGCGCAGGGTCATTCTCATCCAATCTAATGATGCGATCGGCATTTGCACCGGATAAAACAGCCGCCAAACCGGCACCATCCGGATTGAACACGGCTTCATCCGCGCTCCCCAACCACGTCAGCGGCAAAGACTCATCATCATTTTTTCTGAACCAAATATCTCTTTCGCCCAGAGAATTGACGGTGAACCCCAACCGCTGCCCGACGGCATCCCATGCCGGCCGGTTGTCGGAAGTCTCGGCGAAGGTCAGCTGCGTTAACTCTCCCGATGGTAACCCGAGCGACCAGATATCATCATCACCCGCCCGTGCCGATGTGAAAAAAAGTGTGTCGCCCGTATCGTTCCAAGCCGGTGCATAATCTTGCGCCGGCGAATCGGCGGTCAGGTTTTGCGGCGGTGTACTGCCATCAGCCGCCATCAACCACACATCCAAATCTCCGCTGCGAAACGACTCGAAGGCAATCTGTTTGCCGTCGGGGCTCCACGCCGGTGCGCCGTCAAAATGCGGGTGGGTGGTCAGCCGGGTTTCATTCCCAGAAGCCAAATCGAGCAGGTAAATATCCCAGTTTCCCATTCGCCGCGAAGCATACGCCAAGCGGTCACCGTCAGGCGAAATTGCAGGATCGCTATCTTCAAATATATCGTTGGTAATTTGCCACAGAGACGTGCCGTCGGGGGAGACGCCAAAAATATCCCACTGCCCCCGGTAAAACGCGCTGAAAAAAATCTGTGGCTCGCGTGCGGGTTTTTGGGCGGCAACGGGGCGTGCCGCAACGGCTCCCAAACCCAACAGGGCAACGACCACCCATACCCGCAAAAGTGCTATTTTTATCATACCGATTTTAGGTTAAAGTGACATTAAAAATCATTGCAAATTTTTTCATATCTACCGTCGCGGCGCGCCGCACTGATGGCAAAATTTTGCGCCCGGTTTGTATCGTGCGCCGCACTGCGGGCAAAATTTGCTGGTTTCTCCGGCAGAAGTTCCCGTGGGATTGACAGGTTTTGGCGCGGGAGGGCTACCCTTTCTGCGCGGTGGGCGGCGGGGCGGTACTTCTTCTGCCACCGTTCGATTGTTATTGAAAATCCAAATCCCTGCTGCCACCAAAAGTACGCCGGCACCCAACCCAACCAACACATACCCCAATGTTACTGCCCAATTGTTGCCCGGCATCGCAGCCGAAAGTGGTTCGGGCGCAGAAGCCGG
>Ga0114931_10009682_pt1 | contig 11522 bp, 8 predicted proteins | sample 2SBtaG_FD_89579 | JGI IMG/M metagenome (GOLD analysis project Ga0114931, IMG submission 89579) | Deep subsurface microbial communities from Kolumbo volcano to uncover new lineages of life (NeLLi) - 2SBTROV14_V59a metaG | ecosystem: Environmental > Aquatic > Marine > Volcanic | place: Kolumbo...
GACGTAGGTTGGGGTGAGCGGTGCGAACCCCAACGCAACGGTGCATCGATACCCTGTTGGGGTTCGTTCCTCACCCCAACCTACGAATTCTTCGCCGTGCCGCCTGGGCGGTCATCGGCCTGAGCGGACCAGCGACGTAGGTTGGGGTGAGCGGTGCGAACCCCAACGCAACGGTGCATCGATACCCTGTTGGGGTTCGTTCCTCACCCCAACCTACGAAATCTTCGCCGTGCCGCCTGGGCGGTCATCGGCCTGAGCCGACCAGCCCTCCCGCAGCCGCTCGATGACATAATAAAAGATCGGCACCATGATGATCAGCGCGGTGGCGACCGTCAGCCCACCGACCACCGCGGTCCCGAGCGAGCGCCGGGCGTTCGCCCCCGCACCCGTGGCAATCGCCAGCGGCATCAGACCGATGATGAAAGCCAGGGCGGTCATCAGAATCGGCCGCAGCCGTATGCGCGCAGCGGCCATTGCTGCGTCCAGAATGCTGTCTCCCTGCTCGCGCCGTTCTTTGGCGAACTCCACGATCAGAATCGAGTTTTTCGCCACCAGCCCGATCAGCATCACCAGGCCAATCTGACCGTACACGTCCAGATTCATGTCGCGCGCCATCAACGTCCCCACCGCTCCGAGCAGGCCGAAAGGGATGGCCAGCAGAATCATGACCGGCATCGACCAGCTTTCGTACTGCGCCGCCAGTACCAGGAAGACAAAGATCAGCGATACCGCAAAGATCAGCGTTGCCAAATTGCCGGCCTTGAGCTGCTGATAGATGACATTGGTCCATTCATGGCCGTAGCCCTCGGGCAAAGTCTTCGCCAGCGCTTCCATCGCCTCGACCGCCTGACCGGAGCTGTAGCCCGGCGCGGCATCGCCGTTGATAGCGACGGAATCGTATTCGTTGTAATGGGGAATGTTATAGGGACCGACCATCGGCTTGACCGTTACAAAGGCACTCAGCTCGATCATCTGCCCTTGATCGTTGCGCACCTTGAGCTGGCCGATATCGGCAATCCGGTAGCGGGCGTCCGCCTCCGCCTGCAGGTACACCCGGTAGATCTTGCCATATTTGTTGAACTCGTTGACATACAAAGAACCGAGATTGATCTGCAGCGTATCGAAAATGTCACCGACCGAAACGCCTCGCGTTTTCGCCTTGGTGCGGTCCACTTCCAGAAAGCGCTGCGGCACCTCGGGATTGAAGGTGGTGTATACCTTGGCCAGTTCGGGTCGGTGGCGGGCCTGTTCGATCAAATGAAAGGCGACCTTAGCCAGCGCCGTGGTGCCGGCGGCGTTGAGGTCCTGCAGTTCGAAGGTAAAGCCGCCGGTTGCGCCCAAACCGGGAATCGGAGGAGCGTTCACCGCCATGATTCTGGCACCGGGGATTTCACTGACCTCGGCCTGCACATGCACCATGATGGCCCGCAGCTGCGTATCCGGGGTCGTACGCTCCTCCCACGGTTTCAGTATCGCCCAGCCCACTCCGGCGTAGGGCTGTTTGATAGCGTCGACAATATTATAGCCCGCCACGGTCAGCGCATCGTCGACCCCCGGTGCACCAAGCATGATTTCCTTGACCCGGCCGATCACCTCGCGGGTACGCTCGATGGTCGATCCGGGCGGCAATCCCACCATCACCATGAAATAGCCCTGGTCCTCTTCAGGTACGAATGCGGTCGGTACTTTCGAGAACAGCAGCACCGCCAGCAGACAGAGACCGACAAAAGCCATCAGCGCCACCCACCAAAGCCGCGACAATACCTTGACACTCCCGGCATAGCCCTCGGCCAGACGATCGAAGCCCCGGTTGAAAGCGCGAAAAAACACATTTTTTCGGCGGTTCGATTCCGGACGCAGCAGCACCGCGCACAAAGCCGGGCTGAGCGTCAGTGAATTGAACCCGGACAGGCCGACAGAGATGGCGATGGTCAGCGCAAACTGATTGTAGAGCTGGCCGGTCATACCCGGAATGAACGAGACCGGAACGAACACCGCCATCAGCACTAGTGTCGTGGCGATGATCGGTCCCCGCACTTCGGCCATCGCCTTGGCCGTCACCGCCTTCAGATCGGTCGCTCCGGCGGCCAGGTGCCGATTGACATTTTCAACGACGACGATCGCATCGTCCACCACCAGTGCCACCGCCAGCACCATTCCGAGCAGACTCAGGGTATTGATCGAAAAGCCGAACGCCAGCATGAAGGCGAAAGTGCCGATCAAGGAGACCGGAATGGCGATGGTCGGAATCAGCGTACTGCGAACGTTCTGCAAAAACACGAACACCACCAGAATCACCAGCGCGATCGCCTCCAACAGAGTCACGATCACTTCATGGGTCGACGCGGTGATGAACTTGGTGGTGTCGTAGCGGATGGTCCATTCCATATCATCCGGAAAGTGCGTGGCAAGCCGCGCCATGGTCGACTCGACCTCCTGTTTGATCTGCAGCGCATTGGCATTGGCCAGCTGAAAAACTGCAAGAGTCGCTGCCGGCTTGCCATTCAGCTGAGTGTCCCAATCGTACTCCTCCGCTCCCAGCTCGACCCGGCCGATGTCTTTGATGCGCACCACCGAACCGTTCGGATAGGCGCGGACGATGATCTTTTCGAACTGGGAAACATACTCGAGCCGCCCCAGCGCATTGAGCTGGAACTGAAACATCTGGCCGGCCGGTGCCGGCGCCTGACCGATTTTGCCGGCCGCCACCTGCTGATTCTGATCCAAAACCGCGTTCTGCACATCTATTGCCGTCAGCCCCAGATTGGTCAGCTTGGCCGGGTCGAGCCAGATCCGGATCGCATACTTGCTCAGGCCGAAATTTTTGACGCTGGCCACCCCGGCAATGCGGGCCAGCGGATCGACCACATGGATGTCGGCATAATTTTGCAGAAAGCGGCCATCGAAGGTTCCATTGGGCGAAATCAAATTGACCACCACGATCATGTTGGTCGACTGTTTTTCGATGGTAAGCCCGACCTGCTGCACCTCCGACGGCAGCTCGGACAGCGCCTGATTGCTGCGGGTCAGCGCCTCCATCTGGCCGATCGCCTGATCGTAGCCGACATCGAAGGTGAGGTTGATGACAGAATCACCGTTGTTGGTGCTGTTGGACGACATGTAGATCATGCCGGCGGCGCCGTTGAGCTGCTCCTCCAGCGGGGTCGTCACTGTTTTCGACACGACATCGGCACCGGCGCCGATATACTGGGTGGAGACCTGCACCTGCGGCGGCACCAGCGAAGGATATTGCGCAACCGGCAGCACTACCATCGCGATCCCCCCGGCCAGAATCATGATGAGAGCGATGGCCGATGCGAAAATCGGGCGGTTGATGAAAAAGTTCACGCGATCCTTTAGTTCGTATGGTTATTATGAACGGTTCAAGCGCGTGGATGCAGCGCCCATGATCGACGGCAACCCTCGATCAAGGTAGAAGTGTTCCTGACTGACTCGCGCGTGTCAAGCGCTTCTGCTTCAGCGATTCCGCCCACAGACTCGAAACGCCTGTCTCGATCGGATACGATTCTTGCTCGAGCGCATCGCTTCGCCGGCGGTCGCAAGCCGACACCCGGTAATCGATGTGGTACGATAACGCGATGATCCAACTGTTCAAATTCAAACCCGCGGCCAATCTGCCGGACCCCAGCCCGTTCTGCATGAAGGTGGAAACCTTTTTGAAGATGGCCCGGTTGGACTATGAGAACGTCGAAATCAACGACCCCCGCAAAGGGCCGAAAGCCAAACTGCCGTTCATCCGCGACGGCGAGACCGTAATCGGTGATTCGAGCCTGATCATCGACTACCTGATCGACACATACACCCCTGACATCGACCAACAGTTGAGTGCTCGGGAGGCAGCCGTCGGTGACTGCGTCAGCAAAATGCTGGAAGAGCATTTTTACTGGATCGTCGTCTACAGCCGCTGGATCGACGACCGTTGCTGGCCGGGCGTGCGGGATTTCTTATTTGCATCCGTTCCGCAGCCGCTGCAATCCCTCGTCGCCGGCTTTTTCCGGCAACGGGTAAAACGCACCCTGTATGGCCAGGGAATCGGCCGTCACACGTCGGAAGAAATCTATGCAATGGGATGCCAGGACCTCCAGGCCGTCTCGGATATTCTGGCTGGCAACGATTTTATTCTGGGAGACGGCCCAACGCGCTTCGACTGCTCGGTGCATGCGTTCGTGGCAGGTGCAATCCAATGTCGTTTCGACAACCCACTGAAAGCGTTCGGCCTGACATTGTCGAATCTGGTCGATTACAACGACCGCATGAATGCGCTTTATTACGACGCGTGAGAGTTCTCGACGAGCGAGGCCTGTGATCGCGTTCTTCAATGGCCGACGGAAAAGGATTCCCCGCCGCGGCGCAATGGCCCCGACGGGGTTCGGTCAAAAATTGCGTCCGATCGTGACCGGACAAAACTTCGCTGCTATTCGCCGGCTTTCTCTTCGGCCGGTTTTTCCTCATCCGGCTTCTCTGCAGCAGGCTGCTCCTCAGAAGGCACCGCTTCAGCCGCCTGCTCCTCGACAACTTCCACTTGCTCTTCGACAACCCCTGGCGATGGCTGCGGTACTGTTTCTTCCGGTGCCGATTCTTTCAGCTGCTCCGGCGTGACGGTCGATTGATCCTGGCTTTTTTCGACGTTTGCCTCGATCGCTTCCACGTTCCCTTCGATCACCTCCGCCGATTCGGTCGCAGTTTTTTCGACTTTTTCCGCAACGCCGGCAGCGCTGGGCTGAGTGGTTTGCTCAGCTCCACCGGTCGCCGATTCGCCTCCCGATTCTTCCTTCTTGCCGCACCCGACCACTGCAACAACAACCACCATCGCAATAAGAAATAATTTGATGTTCATAATCGATTCCTCTTTCTTTGTGAACACGCCAATCTCGCTGTCCGCGGACAGCGAATGACTACATCGCTACTCAGCAGGCATCAAGAATAACGCTTCCCCCCCGAGTATCAGTCCATTGTACACTTCCGCATTTTCCAGTTCCACAATCACCACGAATCAAACGTTTAGCAGCGTTCAACGTAACCTCTCGATTACTCTGGGTGACCCATGAATTCAAACAGAAATCGGGTGAACCGATAAGCGCCTATCGTCTGCTGCGACGACACCATCCTTAACAACCGAGGCCGGCTGCAGTATACTCTCGCGCTCAACCCGCACCCAATAGACAATCATATGAGCCACGTCCCGCGCCTCGTGTTGGGTTTGCCGTGCTTTTTGCTCCCGAGCGCCGCCATCTCAGCGGAAACCACACATAAATACATCGATCTGACCCACCACGTCACCGGCTATCTAGCACTGTTGGTGTTTGCGCTCGCCTATGGGTTGGTCATTCTGGAAGAGCAGCTGCATCTGCGCAAATCCAAGCCGGTGCTGGTGGCTGCTGGCATCATTTGGGTGATGATCGCCCTGAGCTATCAGGCGCATGGCTTCAACGAAGCGGCCGAGGTCGCTTTGCGACACAATTTTCTCGAATTTACCGAGCTGTTTTTCTTTCTGCTGGTCGCCATGACTTACATCAATGCCATGGTCGAGCGCGGTGTATTCGAAGCGCTGCGCGACTGGCTGGTGACCAAGAGGTTCAATTATCGATCCCTGTTTTGGCTGACCGGCATTCTCGCTTTCTTTATCTCGCCTATAGCGGACAACCTGACGACCGCCCTCATCATGTGCACGGTCGTGCTGGCTGTCGGTTCGGACAAGCCCCGCTTCGTTTCCCTCGCCTGCGTCAACATCGTTGTCGCCGCCAACGCCGGCGGCGCTTTCAGTCCCTTTGGCGACATCACGACACTGATGGTGTGGCAGGAAGACGTCATCGAATTTACTGTCTTTTTCAAACTTCTGATTCCTGCTGCCGTCAACTTTGTCATACCGGCGGCGATCATGCATTTTTTTATCCCCTCCGACACACCTGAGGCCGTACCGGATGACGAACGCGTCCCCATAAAACGGGGAGGCATCATCATTATCGTTCTTTTTCTTTTGACCATCATCACCGCGGTCTGCTTCCACAAGTTCCTGTACCTTCCTCCCACCATCGGCATGCTGACCGGCCTGGCCTATCTAAAAGTTTTCGGCTTTTACCTGCGCCGCAAACATCGGCAGGAGGCAGCAAAGTTCGACGATATGCCCGGAGAAGAGCTCCGCGGCAACCCGTTCGATGTTTTCAGCCATATCGCCGAAGCGGAATGGGATACGCTCTTTTTTTTCTACGGCGTCATCCTTTCGGTCGGCGGATTGGGCTTCATCGGCCATCTGAGCCTGGCATCCGAATTCATCTATGGTGAACTTGGTGCAACGACGGCCAACATACTGGTAGGCGTCATGTCGGCAATCGTCGACAACATTCCGGTGATGTTTGCGGTCCTCACCATGCGACCGGAAATGCCGGAAGTCCAATGGCTGCTGGTCACCCTCACAGCCGGGGTCGGCGGCAGCCTGCTGTCGATCGGCTCCGCCGCCGGCGTCGCCCTGATGGGGCAGGCGCGCGGCAGCTACACCTTTTTCAGCCACCTGAAGTGGACGCCGGTCATTGCGCTGGGGTATGGCGCCAGCATCTGGTGCCATCTGTGGATCAATGGTTGACGAAACAGGCTCGGGCGGTGTGGTAAAATTCCTGCCGGTTCCGATCCAGAAGGCACGGACAGCAGGTTGGACAAACGCCGACAGGCCGTGCCCAACACCGCCCCAATCCGTTGGGCACGCAGCGCTTTGCCCAACCTAGGAGGCTGCCCGAGAATAGCGATCGTAGCGAGGACGAGACTGATTGAGGCAGGTTTTTCGATCATTTGAGGCGAATAGTGGGCCTATTTAACGAAAATGATCGGGAAACCTGGCCCATCAGGCTCGTCCACAGTAGATCAGTCTATTCTCGGACAGCCTCCTAGATAAATATTCTTGTTTTCAACGGTTTTGAAAGCGCCTTGAAAGGTATTTCTTTACTCAAACTTTAACATTCATTGATCATTCACCCATGAACAAACCAAAAAAAGTTGCACTTCTCACGGCGGGCGGTTTGGCCCCCTGCCTCAACTCGGCCGTTGGCAGTCTGATCGAACGTTACAACGAAATCGATCCATCGATCGAAATCATCTGCTATCGAAGCGGCTACAAGGGCCTTCTGCTCGGTGACTCGTACAAGATCACCCCGGAAATTCGGGAAAAGGCCGCGCTTTTTCAGCGTTTCGGCGGCTCGGCGATCGGCAACAGCCGGGTCAAGCTCACCAATGCCAAAGACTGCATCAAGCGCGGTCTGGTTCAAGAGGGCGAAGATCCGCAAAAAGTGGCCGCCGACCAGCTGATCAAGGACGGCGTGGACATCCTTCACACCATCGGCGGCGACGACACCAACACCGCCGCTGCCGATCTTGCCGCGTTCCTCGCCAAAAACGACTATGGCCTTACCGTCATCGGCCTGCCCAAGACCGTCGACAACGATGTCATCCCCATCAAACAGTCGCTGGGCGCCTGGACCGCCGCCGAGCAGGGGGCGCGCTATTTTGCCAATGTCGTCGCCGAAAACAATTCCAATCCGCGGATGCTGATCGTGCACGAGGTGATGGGACGCAGCTGCGGCTGGCTCACCGCCGCCACCGCACTGGAATACCGCAAGCTGCTTGATCGCACCGAATGGCTCCCGCAGATCGGCCTCGATCGGGCGGCATTCGAGGTTCACGGGATATTCATTCCGGAAATGGAGGTGAATCTGGCCGCCGAAGCCGAGCGGCTGCGTGCTGTCATGGACAAGGTGGACTGCGTCAACATTTTCGTCTCGGAAGGGGCAGGCGTAGAGGCCATCGTGGCCGAACTCGAAGCCCAGGGACAGGAAGTGCCACGCGATGCGTTCGGCCACATCAAGCTCGATGCGGTCAACCCGGGCAAGTGGTTTGGCGAGCAGTTCGCGGAGATGATCGGCGCGGAGAAAACCCTCATACAAAAATCGGGCTATTTCGCGCGAGCCTCCGCCGCCAATGCCGATGACATCCGCCTCATCAAGTCCTGCGCCGACCTGGCCGTCGAATGTGCCTTCCGCCGCGATCCGGGCGTCATCGGTCACGACGAAGAGCGCGGCGGCATCCTTCGTGCCATTGAGTTCCCCCGCATCAAAGGCGGCAAGCCGTTCGATCTCGATACGCCATGGTTCAACGAAACTCTGGCCGACATCGGCCAGACCAAGGGCGCTGCAGTTTCAGTGAGTCATTAGAGAAACGACCGCGCTTCTTTGTTGGGTTACGGCGCGCGGCAAGGACGGCAGTCAACCGCACGATCGTCGGATGCGCGCCTAACCCAACCTACGAATGGTTTGTCTCAATGAGGATGAATCGGGGCTGCGAAAAAGTCGAAAAACAGCCACATCAGAAGCGTCGATGCCAGCAAGGTCAAAATCATCGCCGGCGTTCCTTTCTTGAACCATACGCCCGGCGTAATAGCCAATGCCGGGTTGCCCTCCTCCTTGGCGAGACGCTCGGACAGCGTGACGATAAAAACGTTCGCCGTCGATCCCAAATGGGTGCCGTTGCCGCCCATGCCGACACCGATCGCCAGGCTCCACCACAGCGGGGTAACATTGATGCCGCTCGTCTCCATTCCGAGAAGAATCGGAACCATTGCAGCGGTAAAAGGAATGTTGTCGATCAGCGCGGAAAGAATTGCAGCGACCCACATCAGTGCAATGCTTGCCAGCAGCAGATCCTTTTCGACCAGCGGTTGAATGAACTGGCCGAGATATTTGAGGAAGTGGCTGTGCTCGACGCCGCCGACCAATATGAACAAAGAGATGAAAAAGATCAGCAGCGTCAATTCCAGTTTCTCGAATGCCGAGTCCATATTGATGGTCGGCGCAAAAAAGACAAGCAACGTCAGTCCAAGCGCAGCCACCATCCAGGCTTCCCAATGCAATTGGTGGTGCAAGATAAATAAAACGACCATGATCCCCAAGATGGCAAGCGATACTTTCCATGTTTTCGGATCGCCTATCTTCTCCCGTTCAGAAAAATCCGGCAGGGTCGGCGTGACTCGAAGATCCGTGCGGAACAAGAATTTCAGCCCTAGCAGAATAGCGAGCCAGGCAACAAACACGATGCCTCCCATCCGTATAAAAAATGTGTTGAAATCGATATGCGCCGCAGAGCCGATCATAAGATTTGGCGGATCGCCGACCAGCGTGGCGACACCGCCGGTGTCGGAAAGAAGCGCCGCGGCCAGCAGATAGGGGACCGGACTGACTTTCAGAGCCTGGCATATCAGCACGATGAGCGGGCCAAAAATGACCACCGTGGTAACGTTGTCCAACAGCAGCGAAATGACGGTGACTGCCGTTCCCAGCAACACCATCAGCAAAAACAGTCGGCCGCGGCTGACGTCCGCGATACGATAGGCGAGTGCCTGAAAGCCGCCGGTCGGTATCATGATCGAAACGATCGTCATCATTGCACCGAGCAGAAAGACCACGTTCCAATCGACAGCCTCCAAAGCGAGCTCCGGATCGTAAAACCCATAGATCTGCCCAGCAATGATCATGCCTACAGCTCCCAGCATCGCGAATTTGGTGCGATGAAAACCGTGCACCCCTTCGGTGAAGATGCCGAAAAACGTCAGGACGAGTATGATTGCCGAGACCATCATCGGCGTGTTCCAAGTCAGTTCTTCCATATTGTCTGTATCCTAAGGTGGGTTGTTTTCAAGCAAGCGCGTAGAGGTCTCATACTTGTTAAGTAGCGCCTGCGGCACCAAGCATTTTAGCATGGCTGACATCCAGCCTGCCTGTTGCCTTCGTCCGCGACAATGAGGGGTCCGAAGGCGTTTGGCACCAACTGGAAACAGCAAAGAACAGGAATATCCGTAACAGAAGGCCATTGACTGTCGAAAAACCCCGCCGGAATCATGCGTCAGCAGCCATCTTGTCCCTCGACACTATTCAGAACAGCTCAGAAAAGCGGCTTCTCCGGCGCTTCCTCGAACAGCCTGACCGACCTTCGGACCTCTTCTTTGGCCGCGGCAGCCCCTTCCCAGCCCTTGACGCGCACCCATTTGCCTTCATCCAGATCCTTGTAATGTTCGAAAAAGTGGGCAATGCGCGCAAGCAAGTCCTGCGGCAACGCCTCTTTGTCGTGGACATGACTCCAATCGGTGGTGATGGAATCGATCGGTACTGCCAGCACCTTGGGATCGTCGCCTGATTCGTCGGTCATTCGCAACACTGCGATCGGCCGGCAGCGGATCACCGAGCCGGTAATCAACGGAAAGGCAGTAGGCACGACGACGTCGCAGGGATCGCCGTCATCGGAGAGGGTGTGCGGTATGTAGCCGTAGTTTGCCGGGTAATACATTGCGGTGCGCAGAATCCGATCGACGAACATGGCCCCCGAAGCTTTGTCCACTTCGTACTTCACCGGTTCCGCGTTGGCCGGTATCTCGACGATGACGTTGATTTCATGCGGAATATTGTTTCCTGAAGGGATACGATCGGGATTCATGCGTTTTTTCGTTTCCGTTGGATTCTTGACTGGGAGCTCCATAATAACTTAGCATGGTACTTTGCTCAATTCGTGAACCGCGCTCACTGCGGCTTGGTCACAGCCTCCTACACGACAGAGTCGTTTCGATCCAACGAGAAATGCAATACGATGCTCAAAGCCTTACAAATCGAGCCGGAGAAGTGCACCGGCTGCCTTCAGTGCGAGATGGCCTACTCGTATGAAAACGAAGGCGTGTTCAACCCGGCCAAATCCAGGATCAAGGTCTTCACCTTTCATGACGAAGGCCGCTTTTCGCCCTACACCTGCACCCAGTGCACCGAAGCGTGGTGCCTGCACGCCTGCCCGGTGGAAGCGATCGTCCTCAACGACCTGACCGGCTCCAAAGATGTCATCAGCGATGTCTGCGTCGGCTGCAAAGTGTGCACCATCGCCTGTCCCTTCGGTACCGTCAATTACAACCACGACAGCGGCACGGTGATCAAATGCGATCTGTGCGGCGGCGACCCGGCCTGTGCCAAAGCCTGTCCGACCGCTGCGATCACTTATGTCGACGCCGATCACACCGGCCTGCAGCGCATGCGGGCGCACGCCGCGCAAGCGCTGCCTCAATAATTCGATTCGAGAGGATATTGCCATGGCTTGGACTGGAAACGTATTGCGGGTCAACCTCACCGAAAGGCGCTGTGAGCCGGAGCCTTTGAACAAGGTATGGGCACGGCGCTACCTTGGCCAGCGCGGACTGGCGACCAAATATCTGTACGAAGAGATCGACCCGACCGTCGACCCGCTGTCGCCCGACAACAAGATGATCATGGCGACGGGGCCTTTGACCGGAACGATGGCCTCCACCGGCGGCCGTTATTCGGTCATCACCAAGGGACCGCTGACCGGGGCGATCGCCTGCTCCAACTCGGGCGGCTTCATTGGCGCCGAGATCAAGAATGCCGGTTGGGACATGATCATTTTCGAGGGGCGGGCGCCCGCTCCGGTCTATCTTTATCTGGAAAACGAGCAGGCCGAGCTGCTGC